>Ga0247779_1000241_pt1 | contig 40007 bp, 27 predicted proteins | sample UWRJL221509R5_FD_179925 | JGI IMG/M metagenome (GOLD analysis project Ga0247779, IMG submission 179925) | Plant litter microbial communities from Arlington Agricultural Research Station in Wisconsin, United States - UWRJ-L221-509R-5 | ecosystem: Environmental > Terrestrial > Plant litter >...
CAGCCGCATGCATGGTGAAGGGCCGTACATCGAAGCCGTGCGCCTGCTGTTCGACCAAACCGCGCGTCGCCTGGGGCTCGTCGCCCGTGAAGTGGGGCTGAGCGAACCGCGTCCTCGCTCCGAGACCACCTTCCGTCGGCCCACGGACAAAGGCGGTCAGCTGCGCTTGTTCTGAGCTCTGTGCAGCGCATGCTAGGCTCGGCGTGTGGCCGAGCCCGCGCGACAGACTTTCGCTGCTACGACCAGCGCCAAACGCCAGGCCTTTCGCCAGCTGCACGAATCGGGCTGCTTCGTCTTGCCGAACCCCTGGGACGTCGGCAGCGCGCTGTTCTTGCAGAGCCTCGGCTTCAAGGCCTTGGCCAGCAGCAGTGCCGGCTTTGCCTGGTCTCGAGGTGGCCCAGACGGCTCGCTCACCCGTGAGCAAGTCTTGGCTCACCTGAAGGAGCTGGTCACGAGCAGCGCGTTGCCCATCAATGCGGACTTCGAAAACGGCTTCGGACGCGATGCAGAAGCGGTGGCAGAGAGCGTGCGGCTGGCCGTCGAGACCGGTGTGGCAGGGCTGTCCATCGAGGACAGCAGCGGCGACCCCGCGCGCCCGATCTTCGACCTCGACACGGCCGTGCAGCGCTTGCGCGCCGCTCGCGCTGCCATCGATCGAACCGGTGGGGAAACGCTGTTGGTCGGGCGGGCCGAGAATTTCTTCGTGGGCCGGCCCGATTTGCCGGACACCATTGCCCGGCTCGAGGCGTACGCCGAAGCCGGCGCGGATTGTCTGTATGCGCCGGGAATTCGCACGCGCGAGCAAATCAGCGCGGTGGTCGCCGCGCTGGCGCCCAAGCCGGTCAACGTGCTCATCGCTTGGCCCACGGATCTCACGCTCGAGTCGCTCGCCGCGCTCGGTGTGCGGCGCGTCAGCGTGGGCGGCGCGTTGGCGCGCGTCGCCTGGGGCGGCTTGCAACGTGCCGCACAATCGCTCGCCGAAGGGCGTTTCGACGGCTTCGCCGCTGCCGCTTCGGCGCCAGAGCTGAACGCACTATTCGGCGGGCAGCGCTGAACGCCTAGTACCAGCTGAGGCTGCGGGCGGGCGCGGCGCACAAAGCAAAGCCGGCTCGGGCGCTGCGCCTCGAGCCGGCTTTCACTACGCGGAGCGCGCTCCGGCTACTTGACCTGGATGCAGAACTTATCGGTCTTGAGGTTGGTCACGCCGCTCCAGACTTCGAAGCCCGCGAAGACGTTGGTGAGATACAGGTTGTTGTTGATCACCGGCGTCGGCTGCGCCGTCGAGGTTCGGGTTTTGGCGTCCGTGATGAAGTCGTTGAGATCGAAGGCCCACTCGTTGAGCGTGGCGCTGGCGACGTAGCTGATGATCGGCCGGCCTTCGAACTGCTGCGAAACGTAGGTGTTGAAGGATTTCCCATTGATGGTCGCAACGCCTCCCGAGTGTCCCTCGCCTTCACCTTCGGCGAATACACCGGCGGTCTTGTGGAACCACACCATGAGGAAGGAGCGCGTGGTCTTGCCCGCGTCGCCGGCTCCCGGCGCGAACCAAACATCGTAGGCCGCGTTGAACTGCGTGCCAGTGCCCGACCAGCGCCAGGCCGTAGGAATGTCGGTCAAGGCCATCACCTGTTTGGCGAGATTGCTGCCCGTGGTGGCCTGACCGTCGCCACCGTTCGAGCCGATGAACAGCGACGGGTAGCCCATCGGTGCGCCGCCGGTCGCCGTGCTGCCGGTGAAATTCGTGATCGTGAATTGAGGCCCGTTGTAGGTGACGTCGTATTGGCCGCCCGTGCCAAAGATGTTATTTTGAACGTTGATCACCGGCGAGCCGGTGTTGGTCGCGACGCGCGCAAACTTGTTGCTGCTGGAGAGGGTCCCGGTCACGGCGCTGCCGCTCACGGGGGCGCTCAGATCGCAGCCGCTGCCGGTCGAGCCGGTGGCATCCGTTTCGGCGATCGAGTTGATGCAAAAATCGAAGTTCACATCCGTGGCCGTGCTCGGCACCTGGATGATGGTTTGCGCGAGCGGCGTCACGCCGTCGTACGCCGTGCCGGCGCCACCCGGCCAACATTCGGTGTTGAAAGAAGCCCAGGGAACGAAGATCTTGTCCCCACCGGTGCCGATCTCGGCGCACCAGCGGTGGAGGGCGTTGGTCTCACCGTCCGCTGCCTGGATTTGCAGGCGCAGCTGCGCCGTTACGCTGGCGGCCGCCTTGACGTTGACGGTCACGCCCGCCTTGCTGGGCGTGATGGTACCGAGCGGAGCGTCCTTGATCTTCTCTTGGTTGAGGTTCCAGCCGACCATGGCGCCGTTGGAGCCGTCAGCCACGCCCTTGACGGTGCCCTTGGCGCATACCGGCCAGTCCGCGACGCCCTCGAAGCTTGCCGGTGTCACGGTGTTGCCGGTGCCGAACGTCGCAGTCCAAGCGAAGCCTTTCCACGTGCCGGACGTGAAATAGCCGGTGAAGACGCCGTCCCCCGAGCCACCCGCGGTGCCCGTAGCGGTGCCACCGGCTTGCGCTCCCGGTGAACCGCCGACCCCGCCGAGCGTACCCGCGCTGCCGAGCGTACCCGCGCTACCCGTGGCGGTGCCGCCGGCCGCGGCCGTGCTGCCGCCCGCCGCCGTGTTGCCAGCCGTGGCCGTGTTGCCGCGACCGCCGCCGCCGTTTGCGGGAGTGCCGTCCGAGGAGCAAGCGGCCAGGGTGAAGATTGAACTGAAGAAAAGGATGGTCGAAAATGGCCTCATGGGCACGGAGCGCTCCTTGGTCGACGGGCTAAGAAAGTCGACGATACGGGTCCGATAGCGTCGCACGGGGCAACGGCTCGTCAAGTGGACAAGCGACGCCTGTGAAAAGAGCAATGCACAGCGCATGGTAAGGACTCCTGCTCTTCTCACGATGAGGCTGAACAGTTCTGCTAACGTGTAAGACATGGCTGGGCACGACCCGATGACCACGGAGGAACGCGCGCAGCTCATGCGCAGCCCGCGACCGAGGCAATTGCCGATTGCGCCGCACGCGCCAAGCGCCCGCCGTCAGCTGCCCCTATTGCCCAGCTCGCGTCCGATCGACGAGGCGGCGCGACCGATCTATGCGGTCTGGGAGATCACGCTGAAATGCGATCTGGCCTGTCGGCATTGCGGCTCGCGCGCCGGGCATGCCCGCAGTGACGAGCTCAGCCCCGCTGAGTGTCTCGACTTGGTACGGCAAATGGCCGAGCTCGGCGTGCGCGAGACCACGCTGATCGGGGGTGAAGCGTACCTGCGCGAGGATTGGCTGTCGATCGTGCGCGAGCTCAAGCGCTTCGGCATCTCGCCCACCATGACCACCGGTGGCCGGGGCATGAACAGCGAACGGGCACAGCAGGCCAAGGACGCCGGCATGGACAGTGTGAGCGTTTCCATCGACGGCAGCGAAGCGACTCATGACCGCCTGCGCGGCGTCGTGGGCTCACACCGATCCGCCCTCGAAGCCATGCGCGTGATGCGGGCCGCCGGCATGCGTGTCGCCGCCAATACGCAGATCAATCGCCTGAGCATGCCGGAGCTGCCGCACATCCTGGAGACCATCGCCGCACACGGCGCGCACAGTTGGCAGATCGCGTTGACGGTGCCCATGGGACGCGCTGCGGACGAGCCCGACGTGCTGCTCCGGCCCTGGGACATGCTCGAGCTCTTTCCACTCCTGGCGCGACTCAAAGCGCGTTGCGACGAGCTCGGGGTACGGCTTTGGCCAGGCAACAACGTGGGCTACTTCGGTCCGTACGAAAGTGTGCTCAAGGGTGGGATGCCACGCGGGCACATGGCCTCTTGCGGAGCGGGCCGCAGCACGCTCGGGATCGAGGCCGACGGTGCGATCAAGGGCTGTCCCTCGCTTCCCAGCGAGGCCTGGACGGGCGGCAACATTCGCGACCATTCGCTGCGTGAGATTTGGGAACGCGCCGCTCCCTTGCGCTATGTGCGCGATCGCACGGTCGATGATCTGTGGGGGTTTTGCCGCACTTGCTACTACGCCGAAGAGTGCATGGCCGGCTGCACCTGGACCAGCCACGTGTTCTTCGGTCGGCCCGGCAATAATCCCTATTGCCACCACCGCGCCCTGGAAATGCGCGCTCACGGCAAGCGGGAACGCCTGGTACAAACGCAAATGGCGTCGGGCATGCCTTTCGACTATTCTCACTTCGAAATCGTGGTCGAGGACGAGCAAGTCGCGCAGCCCGTTGCCGGCGGCGCCCTTGCCATTGCACAGGAGACGAACGGATGAATCAGCTGGTGCCGTGTCCCGAATGCAATCGCCACGTGCGCGTGTCCGACAGCGAGTGCCCGTTCTGCGCGCTGCCGCTGGACCTGTCCGCTACTCCACCGCCGCGCTTACCGAGCGAGCGCTTGTCACGCGCGGCCACGCTCGCCTTCGGTGCCACGCTCGCGTCCGCAGCTGCGCTCGCGGCGTGCAGCGGTACGGATGCTCCGGTGCCCGTGTATGGCGCCCCGGCAGGTGGCAGCGCAAACCTGGCCGGCGCGGCCGGCGCTGCGACCGCGGGTGCCGGCGCCGCTGTCGCGGTTTACGGCGCGCCGGCGGGTGGTGCATTCGGGACCGGCAACGCCGGCTCGGGCAACGGCGGCGAACCGAGCGGCCCCGTCTACGGCGCAGCACCGTAGTCGCCCGCAACGGTCGCATGCTGGCCGGCCACGTGCGCTTTCGGCGCGCTCGCCGACGCGCAGAACAATTGCTCAACGCGCGTCGCGCTGTCCCGGCAACTCACCCGGCTCGAACAGCGGCTTGGCCGCGGGCGGCGGAGCCCCGGGCGAGGCAGGCCCTTGCCACGCGATGGTGAAGCTCTTCGTCGCGCTGAGCGCATGGCCACCACGCGCGAGCGCGAGCACGTCGCCGCCGTAGACGGCGCGCCCGTCGACGCTCCCCACCTCGCCGTTGGCGCGCACTTGGTAGCGACCCGAGCGCTGGACCTCGAACTGGCTGCTGCTCGGATCGAGCACGCGCCCGAGCGTCCACACGTCGTCCGAGAAGCGCACGTAGTTGCGGCGAAGGCTGAGCCAATCGGCGCGATCGAGGAAGCTCCAACGGTAGACGGTGATGGCCACGGGTGGCCAGACTCGTTCGATGATCTGGCGCACGCTTTCGCGCTGCCCGGCGTGGTAGGCGGGCATGAACAGGGAATGGACCACCCAATCCTTGGCCACGGGCGGGCGGGAGACGACCAGCCCGCACAAATCCAGCACTGGATCCCTCGGGCTGGTCAGGGCTTCGGCGCTTGCGATCACGCGCAGTTGGCTGTCCCAAGCCTTGCGGTAGTACGGGTCCTGCTCGCAGCTCCAAAAGCAGAACAGCGCGAGCGCTGCGGCGGATACCGCGAGCACAGCGCTCGCGATCGCGCGCTGCCGCAGGCGAGCGATCAGCGCCAAAGTCTGGGCCACGCCGCACGCAGCCAGCAACAGCCATGCCGGTGTGAGCCAAGTGAGGTTGTACGGAAACGGCGTGGGGTTCAGCAAGATCGACAGGCACGAAAGCGCAAGCGCAGCCAGCGGTACCCACGCCTCGGCGAGGGCCTTTCGCGTCAGCACGCGCTGGATCGCCGTCAGCAGGCCGAGCAGCACGAAAGCGGCATGCACGGGCGCGCGCGCGATCGCGAAGCCGAGCAGCGGCAGCGCGGACAGGCGATACGGCGGCGCAGACGAAAAGCTCGTGAACTGGCCCAGCTGCTGCCAGTATTCGCCTAGCATTCCGGCCCCGCCCAGCAGCAGAGCGACCAAGCCGCAGCCCAAGCCAATGCCGGGCAAGAAGCGCAAGCAAGCCAAGCCAAAGCTCTTTGCCCAAGGCCGCGAGCCGCGCGCCGCGAGTAGCGCGCACAGCGCCAGGCCCGGCAGCCAGATCGTGAATGCCTTCGACGAGTTGGCCTGCGCCACGATCACCCCGAAGCCGGTCGCGCTGGCCGCCCAAAGGTCGAGGCGGCCGCTTCGCGCACGCTCCGCTGCCCAGGCTAAGAGCACGACCGCGAAGGCGACGAAGATGTCGTGGCGTAGCTCGAAGCCGTGTCTCCAGAGCGGACCGAACGAGACGGCGCCCAAGAACACGCAAGCTCGACCGAGGCGGCTCGGCAATGCTCGCTGCACGCGCGAGACGCTCCAGCACAGCCCGAACAACAGCGCGAGCTCCAGCCAGCGGAAGCCGAGCAACAAACGCTCGCTCGAGCCGAGCAGCCTGGCCAACGGTTGGAAGGCGACGCTGCTCAGCTCGACCGCGGCGTACTCGGGGTGACCGAAGGCGGCGCCGAGCTGGATCGAATACAGCGCCGTCAGCTCATCGATGTGCACGTGGCGCCGAACCGAAAAGTGCGCGCAGCTCAGGAACAACGCGGCCGCCAGCCCAGAGATGACGTAGGCGGCCATCCCGGCGGCGCGGTCTCGTGGCTGAAGCATGGTCGCCCAACCCCCACTATAAACCGCTGTCAGTGGAAACGGGGGCCAGCGGAACAGTACGCGGCCTCCGCCCGGATCGAGCTAGTTTTTCGCGCCTGCGCGAGTGCGTTGGCAGGCCGAGCGGCTCGTGGTACACGCGGCCCGGGTTAGCGACCCAGTAACAGGCGCGCAGTAGCGCACCGAAGACCCCTCCCGACGAGCAGGACTTAAGCGAACATGACGACGACAGCGAGCACGGCCGGCAACAAAGGCAAGATCACCCAGGTCATCGGACCGGTGGTGGACGTGGAGTTTCCGGCGGGCAAGTTGCCGCGCATTCTCAACGCGCTGACGCTGACCAATCCTTCGATCGACGGTGAGAAGGACAACCTGGTGCTCGAGGTCGCCCAGCACCTGGGTGAAGGCGTCGTGCGCGCCATCGCCATGGACGCCACCGAAGGCCTCGTGCGCGGTGCGGAAGTGACCGACACCGGCAACGCGATTCAAATGCCGGTCGGCAAAGAAGTGCTCGGCCGCATCCTCAACGTCATCGGCAAGCCGGTGGATGGTGGGGGTCCAGTGAACGCCAAGCAGGCCCGCAGCATTCACCGCGATCCGCCGCCCTTCGTCGACCAGAGCACGAACGTCGAAATCTTCGAGACCGGCATCAAGGTCATCGATTTGCTCGCTCCCTATCGTAAGGGCGGAAAAATCGGCCTGTTCGGCGGCGCCGGCGTGGGCAAGACCGTGCTGATCATGGAGCTCATCAACAACGTCGCCAAGGCGCACGGCGGCGTGAGCTGCTTCGCGGGCGTCGGTGAGCGTACCCGTGAAGGTAACGATTTGTACCTGGAAATGAGCGAATCCAAGCTCGAGAGCGGCGAGACCGTGCTCAGCAAGACGGCGCTGGTTTACGGCCAGATGAACGAGCCGCCGGGCGCTCGTGCTCGCGTCGCGCTGTCCGCGCTGACCGCGGCCGAGTACTTCCGTGACGAAGAAGGCCAGGACGTGCTGCTGTTCGTCGACAACATCTTCCGCTTCACGCAGGCCGGCTCGGAAGTGTCCGCGCTGCTCGGCCGCATGCCGAGCGCCGTCGGTTACCAGCCCACGCTGTCGACCGAAATGGGCGGCTTGCAAGAGCGCATCACGTCGACCAAGAAGGGCTCGATCACCAGCGTGCAGGCGATCTACGTGCCGGCCGACGATCTCACCGATCCCGCGCCCGCCACCGCGTTCGCGCACTTGGACGCCACCACCGTGCTCTCGCGCGCCATCTCCGAGATGGGCATTTACCCCGCGGTCGATCCGCTCGACTCGACCAGCACCATGCTCTCGCCGCAGATCGTCGGCGAGGTGCACTACGGCATTGCTCGCCAGGTGCAGAAGACGCTGCAGCGCTACAAGGATCTGCAGGACATCATCGCCATCTTGGGCATGGACGAGCTCAGCGAAGACGACAAATTGGTGGTGGCGCGCGCCCGCAAGATCCAACGCTTCCTGTCCCAGCCGTTCTTCGTCGCCGCGCAGTTCACCGGCTTGAGCGGCAAATTCGTGACCCTCAAAGAGACCATCGCGGGCTTCCAGGAAATCCTGTCCGGCTCGCTCGACGACCTGCCGGAGCAGGCGTTCTACATGGTCGGCAGCGTGGAAGAGGCCAAGGCCAAGGCCGCGCAGCTGAAGCAGGCGGCTGCGTGATGGCTGACACGATCCACCTAGAGATCGTGACGCCGGACGGTCTGAAGCTCGCGGCGGACGTGAGTGAGTTCACGGCGCCCAGCGTCAACGGTGAGTTCGGCGTGCTGCCGGGCCACGTGCCGCTGTTGACGGCGTTGGCCACCGGCATCGTCACCTATCAAATCGGCGCCGAGAAGCACGCCGTGGCCATCGGCCGCGGCTTCGCCGAAGTCGCCGCGGGCAAGGCCACCTTGCTCACCACCAACTTCATCAAGAAAGAGGACGTCGACCCGGTGGTCGTTCGTCTCGAGCTGAAGGCAGCCGACGAAGCGCTCGACAAGTTCGAGGGCGATCTGCAAGGCCACGAATACACCGAGCTGCTCGCGCGCGAGCTGTGGGCCGCCGCCGAGCTCGAGGTGTACGGCGATCCGCCGCCTCCGCGCATGAAGACTCTGAACGAGCTGACGTTCGGGCACCGCGAAAACTACGTCGCCGAGCTCGAGACGAGCGCTTCAGACCCCAACGAAGCAGCGGCCAGCGAGCAAAAGCCGGCCCATTGAGTGAGTGGAGCCCGAAGGCCCAGCTGCAAAGCCGCGGGCTCCGTCCCAAGAAGCACTTCGGTCAGAATTTCCTCGCTGACGAGCAGCTCGCGCAGCGGATCGCCGATCTGGTGCCGCAAGGAGCGAGCGTGGTCGAGTTGGGCGCCGGCCTCGGCGCGCTGACTCGGCCGCTCTTGACCCGCGCTGGCAGGCTGGTGGCCGTCGAGCGCGATCGCGACCTGGTGCCGGCCTTGGCCGAGCTGTTCGCGGCTGACATCGAGAGCGGCAAGCTGCGCGTCGAAGAGGCCGATGCCAAGGCAATCAGCGTCAGTGAGTTGCTGAAGGACGCGCCGCGCCCGTTCGTGCTCGCGGGCAATCTGCCTTACCAAATTTCCGGTCCGCTCTTGGAGGCCGCGGTGCACATGGCTGGGGAGGTCGAGCGCGTGATCTTCCTGCTGCAGCTGGAAGTCGTCGATCGCTTGATCGCCAAGGCCAACTCCGAGCACTACGGCGCGCTGTCGGTGTTCGTGCAAGCGGCCTTCGACGTCGAGCGCGCGTTGGTGATTCGTCGTGGTGCGTTCTATCCGCAGCCGGAGGTCGACTCGGCCGTGGTGCTGCTGAAGCCGCGCGCCGAGCGTATCGCAGAGACCACGGCGTTCCGCGCGCTGGTGCGCGCGGCGTTTCAAAAGCGGCGCAAGAAGCTGCGCAATGCTTGGGAGAACGTGTGCGGCGTCGATCGCGAGGCGCTGGCTGTTCGAGCCGAGCGCGCCGGGATCGACTTGGACGCGCGCGGTGAGACCCTGGCAGTGGCAGACTTCGCGCGCATGGCCGCGGAGCTCGAGCGTTGAGGCTGCTCGGCTGCGTGCTCGCTCTCGGCTTGCTCGGCTGCCAGAGCAAGCCGGAGCAGGAACCCTTGCTCGAACGCGCGGCGTTCGGTGTGTTCTTCGGCGGTCAGATCCAGGACCGTAAGGAGCTGGCTTTCGAGCTCGATCCCAGCAAGCAAAGCTGCGGCATTCGTCTCGACTTTCGCGCGCCGCTCGCGCGTCCGCTGAAGGTAGGCTGGGAGATCGCGCGTCCGCTCCGCGAAAAAGCCAGCAAAGGCGAGACAGCCGGCGATCGCGTGACCGAGGTCGGTGAGGTTCTGGCGCGGGTGGGCGAGCAACGGCTCGACGTGCCCGTGTTACTTCGGCAGGGGCAGGTCCTCGGCACTTGGCACGTGCGCGTGCGGGTCGAGGAGCGCACGGTCATCGAGCGCGACGTATTGGTGTACGACCCGCGCGAGCTCCGCGCGCGCGAGGCCGACGCGGGGCACTGAGCGCAGGCGAAGCACTCGGATCCCCAAACGCCCGAGCGCCAAAAGGCCTCGCTCGTGCGCCGCTTTGGCCTGCGCGGCGAGCGCGATCAACACCGCATCGGAGGTGCCAGGCGCGGCGCTCGCCAATTCCAAGTCGAAACGCATCGGCACCCAGTACAGCTCGTGGCGCCTCCTGGCGTGCTGTGCCAGCGCGCGCTCCAGCGTTCCGCGGCTGGTCGGGTCGGGCGTGGGAGACCACACGTAGATCAGGCTCGGTCGGGGCTTGCCGCGGCTGAGCTCGGACAAGACACGAATCAGCTCTTGGTCGGTCCGTTGGCGATCGGGCTCCAGGCGCGCCGGGCAGCTCAGGCCGAAGGCCAGCAAATAGCGGCGCAAGCTGCGCTCCCGGCGCGAGCCCGAGAGCACCTCGTGGGCTTCGAAGGGGGCGCGCACTCGCAAGCGATCCGCGCGCCTGGCGATGCGATCGAGCTCGCTCGAGCGCACGCGCTCGGCGGCGCCGGGATCGAGCGGGCGCATGTGCTCGAGCACCCGTGCCGCGACGTCCGCTTCGTCGAGCCCACTGCGATCGGCATCGACGAAGGTCGCAACTTGGCTGAGCACTTGCAAGATGTGCGCGGTGTGTGAAGGCCCACGCTCGGGCTTGAGCAAATGCAACGTGCGCGCGCCGACCACGCACAGGCCGATGCGATCGCCGCGCGCCGCGTGGCGCGTGGCGTAGCCCGACACTTCGTCGATCGCGCGGTCGAGCGGCGTGTAGCCGGGGTTGCCCGCGCCCAGCTCGATCGAGGCGTCCAGCACGAACCACACGACGTCCCGCTCTTCGCGCTCGTATTCGCGCACCATCAACCGGCCGCGCTTGGCGGTTGCCTTCCAGGCCACGCGCCGCAGTGCATCTCCCGCACGGTGCTCGCGCAACTCGCGCAGTTGCTCGCCATCGCCGGCGGCAGGCCCCGGACGGCCGCGATCGGCGGCGCGGTGGCTGCGCCCGCCGCGCGCTTGGTGCGCGAACGCTTGATAGGCACGCGGCATCACCTCCACGCCGAACGGGTTCGCGAACGTCAGCGGCACCTCGTACAAGCCTGGGTTGCCCTGCACCTCGAGCGACAAGCCATGAATGCCGAAGCGACCGACGCGCCGGCCCGAGACGCGCAGCACGACGCGTAGCCGCCCGCCTGCAGGCACCTCGCCTTGTGCGGGAACGATCTCGATGCCGAGCTCGGGCGCGAACACGGCGCGCAGGCCGACGAAGCGCGCCGCGCGCGAGTCCCGGTTGCGCACCTCCGCTTCGATCTCGAGCAGCTCGCCCCGGCTGGTGCGTGCGCTGCGCGCCTCACCGCGCCACAGCATCTCGAAGCCAGCGTTGCGAATCCGGTTCACGCTGAACTCGGTCACTGCGCGCGCGAGCGCTAGGCCGACGAGCAACGAGCCCGCCCAGGCGACCACTGGGCCGCTCTGCATCAAAAGCCCAGCGGCGACCGCGACCAGCGCGGCCGCTGCGAGATCGATGCTGGTGCGAGTCGGGTGGACCTGCACGGAACGGAAAGACTATCCTAGCTTCGGGTAGACTTGAACCGCTGGCTTGGGCTTTCTTTCGCGTGCTGCTCGGCGGTCATGGCGACGCTTGCGCTGAGCGCGGAGGCAGCCGGCGCGGAGCCCGAGCAGCCCGTCCGGCCCGAGCAGGCCACGGAGCCCGCGGTCGTCGCCCAGCCCGCGCGGCCCGCTCAGAGTCCGGAGCGCGATGGCTATTCGGCGCTCGAGCGCAGCGTCATCGAGCAAAACCTAGCCCAGCGCGGGCTCACTTTGGAGAGCGCGCCCGAGGGCAAGCGCATCGAGGACGTGCAGATCGTCAGCCTCGACGTGTTCGACGAGCGCGATCCGGTGCCGGACTTCGTGAACGTGCTGCATGCCACCACGCGCGAGCAGGTGATTCGGCGCGAGCTCTTGTTCAAGGAAGGCGAACCGTACCGCTTCAGCTTTGCGCACGAGACCGCGCGCAACCTGCGCAACCTGCAGCAGTTGTCGATCGTGCTGGTCGTGCCCGTGCAGGGCAGCGGGCCCGACCGGGTGCGCGTATTGGTGATCACCAAGGACGTCTGGAGCTTGCGCCTGAACTGGGCCCTGGACGTGTCCAACTCGCAAATCACCTCGCTAGTGCTGAACCCGAGCGAAGAGAACTTGTTCGGCTCGCACGCCATCGTCGGTGCGCTGTTCATCATGGATCCAGCGACGTATTCGCTCGGCTTCACGCTCGCGCATCGGCGCTTGTTTGGCTCCCACGAGCGAGTGCAGCTTGCGGCGAACTTCATCAACAATCGCGACAGCGGCGCGAGCGAAGGCTCGTTCGGCGAGTTTCGCTATGGTCAACCGCTGTACTCGCTCGATACCAAGTGGTCGTGGGGGACGTCGATCTTGTGGCGCACGGACATCGCGCGGCGCTTCAACGGTGCCGCCGTCGCTACCAGGGCGGGGATCCCCGTAGAGTACGCTCGTGATCGGCTGTACGGCGGCTACGAGCTGGTGCGTTCCTTCGGGCGACGCTTCAAGTACGACCTCTCGCTCGGAATCGAGGCCGACCGCGGCGTGTATCACACCCTGGATTTGTCCGGCTATTCGCAGCGTAATGTCGCCTTCTTCGTGGCCAAAGAGTTGCCGGTCTCCGATCAACGGGTCGGACCATTCGTGCAGCTGCACGCACACCGCACGGACTACCGCTCACTGTTGGAGATCGAGACCCTGGGTTTGCAAGAGGACTACCGGCGCGGCCACGATCTATTGCTGCGCGTGTACGCCGGCAGCAGCGCGCTCGGCTCGACGCGCGATCTGATCGGCTCACAAGCGTCACTTTCGTACACTCAACCCGTGCTCGACGGCTTCATTCGACCGGTGCTCAGCTCGAACATCGAATACGCGTCGCTCGCTCGCGACAACGCGCTCTTTCAAGCCGCGCTGCGCATCGTGTCGCCGCGCTTGGGCTTCGGTCGCCTGATCATCGACGGCGTGTTCTTCGACCGCTATCGCAACTATTCGAATCTCCACTATGCGCTGGGCGGGGACAATCGGTTGCGCGGCTACGTGCCGGGCAAGTTCCCGGGCGCTAACCTAGTGGCCGTGAATACCGAGCTACGCACCACCTCGCTCGACATCCTGTCGGCTCAAGTCGGCGCGGCCGCCTTCTACGACGTGGGCGACGCCAATGACCACGTCGAGAACTTCCGCCTCAAACAGAGCGTCGGCTTGGGCCTGCGCGTGCTATTTCCCGAGTTCGACCGGATCGTGATGCGGGCTGATTGGGGGTTTCCCTTGAGCCCCGGATATTCGACCTTCCCCGGCGGCTTTTTCCTGTCTTTTGGCCAGGCATTCAGCATGCCGGGGGTGCCCGTGCCGAGCGTGCTGACCGAGCGACTGTAGGCACATGCTATAGTTTGGGGTTGTCATGGACGACCTTTCGCGCGTTCCCAGTGATCTCCGGCGCTTCGTCGTGCAGCAAGACTACGCGCAGTACAACGAGGTCGACCAAGCGGTGTGGCGCTTCGTTCTGCTCCAGACCTATCAGCGGCTGCAGCACACGGCGCACCCGGCCTATCGAGAAGGCCTCGCCCAAACCGGTATCTCGGTCGAGCGCATCCCGCGGATTTCTGAGATGAGCGCCTGTCTTGCGCGCTTCGGCTGGAGCGCCGTGTGCGTGGACGGCTTCATCCCCCCGCGTGCCTTCCAGGCGTTCCAAGCGGCTAGTATTTTGCCGATCGCCGCCGACATGCGCTCGATCGATCACCTGACGTACACGCCCGCTCCGGACCTCATTCACGAGGCCGCGGGGCATGCGCCGATTCTGCCGGATGCGCGCTACGCGGCCTACCTGCGAGCGATCGGCGAAGTGGGCAAGAAGGCCTTCGCGTCGCCGGAAGACGCCCAGGTGTATGCCGCCATTTTCGAGCTCTCCGAGGTCAAAGAGAACCGCTCCGCTGCGCCCGAGCTCTTGCAGCGGGCGGAACGACGGCTCGAAACCGCGCTGGCGCAAGTTCGGGTCGTGAGCGAAGCCAGCCGCTTGTCGCGGCTGTATTGGTGGACGGCAGAGTATGGCCTGGTCGGCACGCCGCGCGACTACCGTCTGTACGGCGCGGGCCTGTTGTCCTCGCTGTGGGAGAGCCATGCTTGCCACGACGCGGCGGTTCGCAAGCTGCCGTTCAGCGCGGAGTGCGTGGAGCAAGGTTACGACATCACCCGCACGCAACCGCAATTGTTCGTCGCGCGTGACTTCGAGCAACTGTTTTCGGTGCTGGGCGAAGTGGACGCGACGCTCGCTCATCGGCAGGGCGGGGACGCCGCGCTGGTCGCTGCGCTGCACAGCCAGGATCTCGCGACCCTGCATTTTCGCGAGCAGCGCTTCGTCACCGGCACGCTGAGCGCCGTCTCCGGAGGCGCAGCGGGCGGTCTGCTCACATTTCAGGGGCGAGTCGGCGTCGGCCAGCAGGGAAGGCTCGACCAGGTCTTCGACGCGGGAGCTCGGGGTTACCACTTGCCGTTCGGCTCGCTCGCAGGCGCGCGCGAGCTGTGCGACCTGGCTCTCGAGGGCGAGCGCAAGCGTGTGCATTTGCACTTCGCCTCTGGCGTGAAGCTCGAGGGCGAGCTCGCGAGCTGCGCGCGCGACCAGCGCGGACGCCTGCTGAGCGCGCGCCTGCTGGACTACCGACTCGAGGCCGAGCGCGCCGGCGTCAACGAGCGTGGGGCCGAGTACCTACTGTTCGTCGCTGCCGAGCTCCAGACCGCACACGCAGGGGCGGAGGATGCGGCGTTTCATCCGGCGACTGAACCGGCACTGGGCAGCGTTCCGAAGCCGAGGGAGTTGGCGGCGCGCGAACGGGCGTTGCTCGGCTTGTACGAGCGAGCCATCGAGGCCTTCCGAAACCACGCTGGGAGCAACGCACTGCCGGTGTTCCACGCCATTCACTCGGAGCTCTTGGCGCGCTACCCGGATGAGTGGCTGCTGCGTTGGAATTTGCTCGAGTGTTTGTGCAAGTGGGGGGAGAGCGGCGAGCTCGGCCACGAGCTGCAGCGCGAGTTGCTGGCCTTGGAGCTCAAGTTTGCGCACCGGGAGCCCATCGCCTCAGGGCTCCGCTACCTGTCGTCACTGGCGGCCTGACGGACGACCCACGCCAGGTCGCCTGGCTAGACCGCGCAGCCATTTCCATAACACATTGAATTTATTCACCTTTGTTGGTCGGCTGAATCTGCCTGGACGGTTAGGCCGGTTCTGGCGTAATACCATGTGTATTCGTCTGACTGGACGGTCAGCGCGGTTTATCGCACCTGGCTTGTCCAAGCGTTCGTTTCGGCGAGGCAATCATGGATGTACTTACCGATGTTTTGGACACCGTTCGCGTCGTAGCCGCCTGCTATGGCCGCATGGAGGCGACCGCCCCCTGGGGGATCCGCATCCGGGCCGGCGAGGACGCCAAGTTCCACGTCGTGCTCGAGGGGCGCGCTCGGCTGCTGCTCGATGGCGCAGACGAGCCGATCGAGCTGCACGCCGGGGACATCATCGCCTTGCCGCACGGCCACGCGCACTCGCTCGTCGACGAGCCGAACATTTCGCCAGAGCCACTCGAGGAGCTTTTGGTATGTCGCGCGCGTGGCGACGGCAACGTCTTCCGGATCGGCGGGGGCGGTGAATCGGCGACCATCGTCAGCGGTCGCTTCCGTTTCGAAGACCGCAAAAACAATCCGCTCCTGTCCGTGTTGCCGCCGGTGATCACGCTCAAGGGTGAGATGGGCAAGTCGGTGCTTTGGCTCGAGCCCACGCTCAAGTTCATTGCCTGCGAAGCGGCCTCGGGTCGTCCCGGAGCCCAAACCGTGATCGCGCGTTTGGCGGACGTGCTGTTCATTCAAATCGTGCGCGGTCACTTGGCGAGCTTGCCTGCCAACGGCAGCGGTTGGCTGGGCGCGTTGGCGGACGCGCAAATCGGCGCGGCGCTCGGCCACATCCACCAGAACCCCGAGCAGGATTGGACCGTGCAGTCTTTGGCCTCCAAGGTGGCCATGTCGCGCTCGGCCTTTGCCTCGCGCTTCATGCGCTTGGTAGGCGAGCCCCCGCTGTCCTATGTGACCCGCTGGCGCATGCAAAAGGCCGCCGGAATGCTGCGCGAAGGCAAGCAAACCCTGGCCGAGGTCGCCGCCCAAGTCGGCTACGATTCCGAAGCCGCCTTCAGCAAAGCATTCAAACGCGCGGTCGGCTCCGCCCCCGGCGCGTACCGCCGTGGCCTACGCTCGGGCGGCCTGGAAGTCGTCGCAGCCTAAACCAAGCGCAACTCCCGCTCCCGTAAACGCTCTCCCTCTCCCTCCCTCGGGGGAAAGGAGAGATTTTTGGTGGTCACCGAACCCGTCACATCTCGTCGCAGCCTTCGGCGTCGCGGACGCTCGAGAGAGGAGAGGGAGAGGGACTAACCGCCGAGCCGCAGAGATCGCAGAGATCTGAAGAAGATTTTGGGGTTTGGCTTTGGGCATCCGTCCGCGTCATCGCAGGTCCGAAATAGCGGCTCGCGAACGATCGACGATCGAACATCGCACCTCACGACCACATTCTATGCCGGCTCAGAACACTCCCTGAATTTTAACCGCCGAGCCGCAGAGATCGCAGAGCCTGCGCAGAGACCAAACAGCGACCCAGCAAGCGGAATGCACCAGCGAACACGCGGAGATTTTTGGGGTCTAGCGATCTGAGTCGCAGCCCGAGTGGTTCACTGCGTGAACCGCGACCTAGCGCGAACCCCCAAATCCCTCCCTCTCCCTCTGATCTCTGCGGCCTCTGCGGCTCGGCGGTAAAAAATCAGGGAGCCGCTCACACTCGCACCCCGGGTTGTACGATCGAACAATCGAACAATCCGCATTGCGGCCTCACAGCGCTTGCAGTCCCTGTTGGTGCGGACAGCCGAATTGGACCATTTTCTACGACGCGACCAGCCGAGCCACGCAAAACCCAATCCCTCTTCTTCTGATCTCTGCGATCTCTGCGGCTCGGCGGTGAAAAATCAGGGAGCGATCATGGCCTTCTCGGAATCTAGAGAGCCGGCCGCGCCATCGTGCGCGTGCCGCCCGGGACCCGGAACCCTGCGGGATGCGAGGTGCGATGCTGGATAGCGATCGCCCACTCCTGATTTCAGGGAAGATCGTTCACGTTCACGTTCACGTTCACGTTCACGTATGAGGGATGGCCCTCATCCCTCATACGGGCCGTACGGCTCGTCGGTAGCTGACTTTGGCTAGCGCTTCGTCGACCAGGGCGCCTCGGGCGCGCGGGTCGCCCTCGAGCTCGGGCGTCAGGATCAGGCGGTGTGCGAGCACGGGTGAGGCGACCACGCGCACGTCGTCCGGTGTCACGAACGGGCGACCGTTGAGCACCGCGTGCGACTTGGCAGCCCGCAACAGGCCGAGTGACGCGCGCGGTGACGCGCCCAGCACGACGCGCGGATGACTGCGCGTGAAGTTGGCGAGCGCCACTGCATACTCGAACAAGTCGTCTTCGACGTGCACGCGCGCGGCGATCGATTGCAGCTGGAGGACGTCGGCACCGGATAGCACCACGAACGGCTCGGGTGCGATGATGCCGTGGGAACGCAGCATCTGCACTTCATCGCGCTCGCTCGGGTAGCCCATGGGCACGCGCACCAAAAAACGGTCGATTTGGGCCTCGGGCAGGGGATACGTGCCCTCCAAATCCACTGGATTCTGGGTGGCGAGCACGAAGAACGGATCGGGCAGCTCGAAGCGATCGCCCTCGATCGTCACTTGTCGCTCTTGCATGGCTTCGAGCAGCGCGGACTGAGTTTTGGCCGGCGCGCGATTGATCTCGTCGGCCAAGAGCACGTTGGCGAAGATCGGCCCCGCGCGCAGTGAGAAGGTGCCGTCCTTGGGATTGAGCACGTAGGTGCCGGTGATGTCGGCCGGCAAGAGGTCGGGCGTGAACTGCACGCGCCGAATCGAACAGCCGAGCGTGATGGCGAAAGCTTTGACCAGGGTGGTCTTGGCGATGCCTGGCACACCTTCCAAAAGGACGTGCCCGCGCGCCAGCAGTGCGACGATCATCAGGTCGATCGCGTTCGTGTCGCCGATGTAGACGCGGCTGACTTGTCGCCTGACTTCGCCGAGCCGCTCGCGGGCGGCCTCGATCTCACTGACGTTCAACGCTTGCATGAGGAGTACGGTTGGCCCTTTGGCGCGGGGGGAAGCGGGGAGGGGCTCGGCCCGCGATCGCGACCTAGATTGGGCTACGCTGCTCGATTTCGTCGAGAATCTCCATCACCTTTCGCGCCAAGTCGGCGAGCCGAGCGTGCGCCAATTTCAGGCGTTTGCGAGCCAAGATCGGCGCTTGGCCCTCGGCCAGGGCGCGAAACAGCTCGCTTATCTGGCGCACGCGAGCGGCGTCGAACAGCGGTCTTTTGGCCAATTCCGCGATGATTTGTTCGGGTGATGCCAGCCGCGACAAGCCCACGCGCTGAGCCAGCGCCTCGCTCAAGGCCGAGCGCAGCTCGAGCAACACGAGGGCGGGATCGGTCGTCGGTGCCGTCAGGACGGCCGCGCGGCCGGCGAGTCCACCCTGAGCGACCAGCAGCGGCGCGAGCGCGTAGCGCGGCGCCGAACGACGATAGCGGCGCGAGCTGTAGGTGATTGCCCAAGCCAGCGCGCCTGCGCTCGCGAACACCGCGAGCAGCACGGACAGCGCGCCCGGCAAGCCGTTTTTATCGAGCTCGGTCGCGAGCTCCGCGAGTGTGTCCGATAGGTTCGACAACTCCCCGAGCGGTCCGCGCGCGCCGCCGAAGTGGCCCTTCTGGCCGAAGTCGTTGGCCAAGATGTACAGCTTGCCGCCGCGGCTAATGCCCGCGTCGTTCTCGACCAAGTACTTGAGCAGACCGCTGGCGAATGCCCGGTTGCCTGGATAGCGCAGCATCTCGTTGATCACGACCGACGGATCGCCCATCGCGAACAAGCGCCCGCTCTTGGCGATGATGCCGGTCACCGCGAGCGTTGCATCGGGCTCCCCCAACGCGGGAATTTTCAGGACCTGGGTCAGGTTCGGATGCACGAGCGCGGTCGGGTGATTGGTCACCACGCGCTCGACCCCGGCGACTACCGGATGCCGGTTCTGTTCTTGCCCCGCCACTTGTTCGACTGCCGGCACGGCGATCGCGAGGCTCGGATTGTCGCGCAGCGACTGAGTCGGGGTGCGTGGCGCCTCGACGCGATGGATTTGGAAGCGCGCTAGGAAGCGCGCTGCTTCGCCGCGGTCGTCGAGCACGGCCATGCGCCCGCCGGCGCGCAGGAACGCGGACAGCTCGTTGTAGTCGAGCTCCCGCTCCGGATGCAGGACCAGCAAAGCGTCGTTTTTGCCCAGGCGCTCGAAATCCGCCGCCGCCAAGACCTCGACCCGGGCCTTGCCCAATTCCTTTTGGGCCAAGGCGTACAGCTCGCTCGTCCCCTCCCAGCTGGTGTCGGCGACCTCGAAGCCCTTGGCTCGGGCGGGCCCCGCAAGGCACACCGAGAGAACAACCAGTGCAGCAGCAGCCGAAATTGCAAGCCAACGTCGGGGCGTTGCAAATCCGCCCGGTGGCCGATCGACTGCTCCTGCCGCTAACGAAATCGCCATCTGACCGTACTCTAGCCGTGAAAGGCACGAAAGCCGCGAAAGCCGGAGCGTGCACACAGCCTCGCGGGGCCTTTTTTGAGACGCCCCGCCCAGCAGCCACTTGGCAACCATCCCACACCCATCCCATACGTAGGGCGCCCTACTCTGAGAGCCGACCGAAAACTTCAACCTTCCCATGAACTTGGTTCCGCGGCTCAGGCTTGACCCAGGTCTATGGGTGGCTACAGTTCTAGAGTATTCCCGGCGCAAGCCCTGACAGAAAGCGAGGACTCGAGCGATGCTTCCTCCGTTCATTATCGATCAGATCCGGCGGCGGGAAGAGGACGTGCAGCGTCGGCAAGAACTCGATCGTCCCCGTCTCGAGTTACCGGTCGATGTGTACCATCCAGCGCCGGAGCCCAAGCCCAGTGACGACGACATCGAACGTGGTGTGATCATCCTCGATCTCGGCTGATACGTCTCCACAATCGAGCAGCGGGGAGGCGCGCACGCCTCGCCCCGAGACCCCTCCGCAGCGAGCCCATTCGCTGCGCGGAAGCTTCGCGCCGGTAGCCGACGCAATGATTGCGACTTGTGGCACTCGCAACTAGGCTCCGCCCGCGCATGCGACCCCTGTCACTTCTTGCAGCCCTTTCGGTGCTGCTCCTGAATTCTTGTTATCCCCCCGGCGACGGCAAAGCGCCGCCCTTGGAAGAGTTGTACTTCCCCACGGGGCTCGCGCTCGATGGCCTGTCGAAAAGCGCGGACGAAGAGGGGGCGCCCAGGTACATGTACGTCGCCAATAGCGACTTCGATCTGCAGTACCGCGCGGCGTCGGTCATTTCCTACGATCTGGATTTGCTGCGCAAAATCCTACCGCGAAATTGCAGCAAGACCGCGGATTGTCAGGGCGAAGACATCTGCGATGCGCCGGGTGTCGAGGGCATCCCCACGGATCCCGCGCGCGTTCCGAGCTACTTCTGCGTCAACCCTCGGACCACTGCCCCCTGCGGCGCGTTCGGCGATCGTGACGAAGCGGATATGGTGCTCAACCCCGGGCGCTGCAAATCGATCGACCCGATCAAGCCGCAAGATGGTTCGACGAAGGTGTTGGTCGACGCAGTGGGCATCGGCGCATTTGCCACGGACGTGATTTGGCGAGCACCCGGTCCCGATTCCGCGGCGGAGTATCCGTCGCGGATATTCGTCCCGGTGCGCGGGGACTCGACCCTGCACTGGATCGACGTCAAACAAGACGGCACGTTCGAATGCGGACAAAACGGCAGCGAAGACGACCTTTGTGACGACCTGCACCGCTCGGGCGACTCCACTTCGGACAACATCGACCAGCTCAGGCAGCCTGCCGAGCCGTACGCGCTCGACGCGACCGGTGATGGCGAGTTCGTCGCCATTACCAATCAAACCTCGGGCAGCGTGTCCTTGTTCAAGAATGATTGGCGGAGCGATGGCGGGCCCAAGCTCGTCAGCATCTTGACCGGTTTGCCGCTCGCCCCAGTCGCCATCGCCGCCTTACCCGCGCCGGAACTGACGAACGGGGCCCAGCCGGCGCCCGGCTTTCTGGTGGCGTATCGAACTGCGGCTCAGGTCGACTTGCTGCGGGTGCGCTCGGACGAGGCGGACACCGACACGGCGCTCGTGGATTACACGCGCTATGCGCTGCGAGTGGCGGGGTCGGCTCCGATCAATGCCAATTCGCTCGGCTTCGATTCGCGCGGAATCGTCATCGATGACTCCCAGCGGCAAAAGGATTACGCGGCTTGCCAGGGGAAGGCCCCCGCGGATGTCCCGAAATGTCTGCTGGCCGTGCACCAGCCGGCCGTGTACGTGGCCAGTCGCGCGCCCGCATCTTTGCTAGTGGGCGCAATGACCGCCGACGCCGGTTACCTGGCTGGCACGAGTGAGCTGCCCTCTTTCACGGATTCGGTCGCGCTCACCTTTGGCGCCTCGCGCGCCGTCCTGGGTCAGGTCAAGGTGCCGGGCACGGCGCAAAGCGAAAAGCACGACAGCTGGGGACCTTATGAGCTCGAGAGCCGTGTGTTCATCCTGTGCTTCGATTCGCGGCGTATTTTCGTGTATGACCCGAAACGGCGCGTGATCGAGGCGATCGTGAGCACCGGTCGTGGCCCGTATTCGCTGGCCGTGGACCAGGAGCGCGGCCTGGCCTACCTGGGTCACTTCACCGACTCGTATCTGGGCGTCGTCAGCTTGGATCAACGCTTTCCCCAAACCTACGCGGCGATCGTCGCGAGCATCGGTGCTCCCAAGGCCCCTCGGTCCTCCAAGTGAAGATAATTTCTCGGCTTCGGCCCTCTGCTCTCGATCCGTTGAAACTCGCGCTGCTCGGCCTGTGCGCTTGGGCGGTGCTGCTCGGATCCTGTTCCCAGACTCCGATCACGGTCAGGTTGCACGCCATGCAATCGAGCGGCCGGGTGAGCTTCGTCTGCCGCGGTGACGACAACCCGGCGTCGGGTCACAAGCTCGACGAGTGTCCGGACTACGACCACGGGACTCGTCGCACGCTGGCGTTGGTCACGCAAACCGCCACCTACGAAGTCGCGGTGGTGGATCTCGACGGCCAGTCGATCGTCGACATCGATCAGACCACGCCGGGCTACTCCTTTTTGCGGGTGGGCGCGCAGCCGGGTGCCATCGTGAGCACGCCGGGTGGGGCCGCGACCTTCGTGGGCGTGAGCGGGCTGCAGAAGAACGGCATCTTCGCGTTGCCCACGACCTGCGTTCTGGCTCCGAAAGAAGGCGAGCCCGCCCGTGATTTGACGAGCTGGGCCGCCTGCCATTTGAGCTCCGCCCCCGGCGACATCAGCGTGCTCGTCGATCCCGTGTTGGATGGCGCCGCGCCGCGCACGACTTGCCCGGGCGTCACGCTCCGGCCCACCACGCCCCGGGTCGACGACGCCTGCCCCGCAGATTTGACCCAGGAAGGTGGCCCCGCGGGCCGACGCAAGTTGCTCGTCGCGCTGCCCGACGAGCACAAGCTCGTGCTCTTGGATGCTCAGCACTTGCTCGACCAACAGCCCGGCACTTTTGGCGAATGCGAGCCCGAGGCGACGTTCGCCCTCGACGCGGATGCGCCGACGATGCCGCTTTCGCCGATCTTGCCCCCTGACCTGACGCCCGAGGCAGGCACGGATACGAGCGCCTGCGTCACGCCTTCGTATCCAGTCCTCGACGCGAGCGCTCTGCCGACCCCCGGTGGCCTCGCAGTTGCGGGCGAGCGCGTGTACGTTGCGGATCGCACGAAGCCCCTGGTGCACGTGCTGGACGTCTCCGACCCGTGCACGGGCACGGAGCTGCCTCCGCTCTTGCCCTACTCTTATTCCAGTCCCAACCGCGTCGTCACCACGTCGCGCGTGGCGGTGAGCCCCCTGTCGCCGAGCGGTCAGCAGTTCGTGTACGCGATCGATCAGGACGATCAACCCACCGCTAGCGTGATGGTCTTCGATTTGGCGAAGATCAAGGCCAACGATCCCAACACGCGCACCCCCAAGGTGTTCGATGGCGCGCCACGGCAGCCGTATATGCCGGCCGATCGCCTGCGCTTCAGCGCGCCGGTGCGGGATATCAGCTTCGTGATGCGTGATTTCCCCAAGCCCAACGACACTGGCGCGGGTCAATTCGGGGTGAGCTGCGATCCGGATCCCGACGCTAGCGGCCCCGGTACGGAATACCGCCCGAATGCCGACTTTACCGACGGCGCGCGGCCCGTGAATCTGCGCGGCTTATTCGGCTTTGCCATGTTGACCAACGGCCAGATCGCAGTGATCGACGTCGAGGACTTCGACGGCCCCTGTCGCCGTCCCGTGACCACCAACACGAGCACGGAGTTCGAAGACCTACACGGTTGCAAGAACGATCCGACCGCGACGCCCTACACGCTCAACGGCAAGCCGACGGTCACCGGTGAATCGAGCTGCAGGATCGTCGAGCCCCATCGTCCGCGCGCCGCTTCGCTTTCGATCTCCAGCTCGACCAATGGTCTGCACGCGCCCACCTTGCGCGCGTTTCCGCAGTTCTCGAATCCAAACCCCGCAGAGGTGATCACGGTCGAGCAGCAACCGAAGATGCTCGCGACGGACTTCGACACTCCGGATCCCGAGGACCCTGGGACGCTACCGGCTGAAGTCAATGTCAGCACCCAGCCCTACGTTCATTGTACGCCCGCGCAGCTGGAAGCGCGGCTGCCGCCTTGCGATGGCAGCGCACAGCCGCTGTTCATCGATCCCAAGCAGCCGGGTGTTCCCAACTCGCTGACGTTGCCCTTGATCGAGCCCCGCTCTTACGCACAAGACGAAGCGCCCTCGTTGGTTTTCGAAGGTCGCCTGTTCGGCGATCGCACGAGCGGCTTCTTGCAGCTCGAGCCAGGAGCGACAGAGGCTATTCTTCGCGATCCCGATGCCAATTTCTGCGGCGCGGGGGTGGAAGACGGCGACACGATCCGAGCGCGTGGCGAGGCGATGGGCATTCCCAGCGCAGACCTGGGCGCGTGGTCCGCGGCCCACGCGGACTACGTACAAATCACCAGTGATTTTCCGGCATCCGACGACCCATACTGGTTCGTGGGACGTGGCTCGGAATGCGCTGGCCTGGTCGATCCGAACCGGCCGACGGTCTTCGGTCGCGATGCCTGCATCAAGAATTTTGGTGGCATCGACAATCTGGCCGCGCTCAGGACCGAGCGCGACTTGACCGTCCTGCGTGCACACGCAGGCCAGCTGGACGTGACGCCTCGCACCTGCTCGGGCGACGGCTGCGCCGCCCGGCTGGCTCAGGTTTCGTGTTGCTTCCCCGCGGGCAGCGCTTACACCGTGCGCGCTTCGAACCAATGGCTGCTCACGGGAACCGCGGGCTTGCACGACCTCGCCGTCGGTCCCGGTGCGGATCGCCGTTGCGAGCACACCGCGAGCTGCGATCTGCGTAAGCAATATTTCGAGCAGCGCGCGTTCGAGGTTTGTGACTCCTCGCTCCCACCCGAAACTCACAAGGACGAAAACGGCAACGACGTGACGGATTTCACCTGCGCGGTGAAAGATCCCAAGGTGGGCTGTGTGGGTGAAGATTTTCCGGTTCTCCCCGGCGGCGCTGCCAGCGCATGCCTGTTCGAAAACCTAACCTCGCGCTTCGTCGTCTATCGCGGCTTGAAGGCGAGCACTCGCGGCATGGCCTTCAGCTGGCAGACGACCGGCGGTTTCACGCCGCAGAGCATGTCGCTACTGCAGCAATCGAGCTCGGTCAGCCCGCAATCGCTAGGCTATCTGTCTGAGCAAGGTTGGTTGGCCGTGGTCGACGCTTCCACCGTGGGTCTTGCGTTGTTCGACCTGAATTCGCTCGGCGTGGTGCTGCCGTCGCCGTACTTCTGAGTCATGTCGGCGCGCCTCACTCCGGTGATGCAGCAGCATGCGGACGCCAAGCGCGCCCACCCGGATGCAATCGTCTTTTTTCGTCTGGGTGATTTCTACGAGATGTTCGGCGACGACGCGGTGGTCGCCGCGCCGCTGCTCGAGCTCACCCTAACCAGTAGAAATAAAGGCAAAGCGGACGAAATTCCGCTCGCTGGCATCCCGCATCATGCAGCCGCCGGCTACATCGCGCGGCTGCTTTCGCTCGGGCACAAGATCGCGATTTGCGAGCAGATGGCCGATCCGGCCAAGTGCAAGGGGATCGTGCCGCGGCAAGTGGTGCGCGTGATCACGCCCGGTCTGGTCACCGAGCGCGAGCACCTGGAATCGAGCGCCAACAACTTCTTGGCCGCGCTCGAAGTGACCTCCGTCGCGGTGGGCGTGTCGCTGTTCGATTTTTCCACGGGCGAGCTGCTCGCGGCCGAGCTGCCCGACGTGCCCTCGGCATTGGCCGAGCTGAGCCGCGCCCGGCCGCGCGAAGTCTTGGTGGGCTTCGAGTCGGACGTGGTCCGCTCGGGGGTCCTGGAGGCGGTAAATGCACTCGGCCGCGCCGCGCTCCGGGAGGACAACGCGCTCGTCGATGCCGAGCTCGCGCAGGCGCTCGGGGAGCTCGCGCAAGACGCGGCGGCGCTGCCCGACTGTGCGCGTCGCGCCGTGGCGCGCGCGCTGCGCTTTGCTCGAGCATGCAACCCCGGCGTCGAGCTGCCGGCGCGTCGGATTGGCCGCTGGGAGCCGGCTACGCTGCTGGCGATCGATCGCGTCGCGCAAAGCCATTTGGAGCTGGTCGAGTCGGTGTCCGGGCGGCGCGAGGCCACTCTGCTCGGCGTGCTCGATGCCACCAGTACGCCGATGGGTGCACGCTTGCTGCGGCGGCGGCTGTTGGCGCCTTTGACCGACGTCGAGCGCATTCGACGGCGCTTGGATCTGGTCGAGTCGCTGGTCGTGCACGCGCGCCTGCGCGAAGAGCTCACGCGCGAGCTCGGTCAGGTGGGAGACATCGAGCGCTTGGCCGTGCGCAGCTCGCTGCGCGCGGCGACGCCGCGCGATCTGGGAGCGCTGCGGGACGGCCTTTTGGCCGCGCGCGCCAGCACCAACGTGCTGGAGGGCGTCGCCGATCCCGGCCTGCGTGAAACGCTGGGTCTGACCCGCGACGGGCTCGACACCGTGTCCGAGCTCGCCGAGCTGCTGGAGCGCGCGCTGGTCGCGCGTCCGCCCGTGCAAGCCAAAGACGGCGAGATCTTCAAGCCTGAATTCGACGCAGAGCTGGCGGAGCTCAGCGAGCTGCGCAAGAGCGGCACCGAGCGCATGGTGGAGCTCGAGGCGCGGCTCAAACAGGAGACCGGCATTGCCACGCTCAAAGTGCGGTTTACCCGCGTTTTCGGCTGGTACATCGAGGTCAGCCGGGGCCAGAGCGCGCGCGTCCCCGAGTCCTATCGGCGCAAGCAAACGGTCGCCACCGGGGAGCGTTATTCGACCAGTGAGCTCGACGAGCTGGCCGATCGCATCGCCCACGCCGAGGAGCTGCACCGCGAACGAGAGCTGTCACTGTTGAACGAGCTGGGCGCGCAAGCTGCGCGCGAAAGTGAGCGGGTCAAGGCGCTGGCGCGCGAGCTCGCCCGCTGGGACGTCGCGGCCAGCATGGCGCACACCGCGCACCGCTACGACTACACGCGGCCGACCGTCGATGCCTCCGATCAAATCGTGATTCGCGATGGCCGCCATCCGGTGGTGGAGCGCTTGGCCGCGCACGGGCGCTTCGTGCCCAACGACGTGGATCTCGACCTTTCGCGCGAGCGGCTGTGGCTGATCACGGGCCCCAACATGGCCGGCAAGAGCACGCTGCTGCGGCAGGTGGCCTTGTCGGTGATCCTGGCGCAAATGGGCAGCTTCGTGCCCGCGCGCTCGGCGCGCATTGGCGTCGTCGATCGCGTCTTGTCGCGCGTGGGGGCGAGCGACAACTTGGCGGGCGGCGAGAGCACGTTCATGGTCGAGATGCGCGAGACGGCCGAGATCTTGCGCAACGCGACGCGCCGCTCATTGGTCATCTTGGACGAAATCGGTCGCGGCACGAGCACCTTCGACGGGCTGTCGATCGCCTGGGCCGTGGCGGAGTACCTGGACGAAGCGATCTGTTGTCGCGCGCTGTTCGCGACGCACTATCACGAACTGACTGCGCTGGGTGAGGGCAGCCCTCACGCCGCGAACTACAGCGTGACCGCGCGCGAGCAAAACGGCGACGTCGTGTTCTTGCATCGCTTGGTGGCGGGCGCGGCCAGCCGCAGCTACGGCATCGCCGTGGCCAAGCTGGCAGGCCTGCCGGAGACGGTGTTGGCTCGGGCGCGCGCGCTGCTGTCGACCTTGGAGGGCGGGAGCGTCGCGCCCGAAGCTCCCAAAGCCCGCAAATCCCGGGCAAATACCGACCAATTGCCGCTGTTTGGCGGGCGCTCGGTGGAGACGCGCGGGCACGCCGAGGTGCTCGAGACGCTGCGCGCGTTGGATCTCGATCGAGTGACCGGCCTCGAGGCGCTACAGTTTCTGGCGCGGCTCAAGCAAAAGTTGTGAGCGCGCGCGGGTCAGGTAAAGGCATGTTCGTCCTCGTCATGGGAATCACGGGCTCGGGCAAATCCACGAGCGGACGGCTGCTCGCCGCGCGTCTCGGCCTGCCCTTCCACGACGCTGACGACTACCACCCGCCGGAAAACCGCGCAAAAATGGCCGCCGATATCCCGCTCGGCGACGCGGATCGCTGGCCCTGGCTGGCGCGCTTGGCACAGCTCGCCGGCTCGTGGCAAAGCCAAGGCGGTGCGGTGTTGGCGTGCTCCGCGCTCAAGCAAGCCTATCGCGACGTGCTGTTCGAGCACGTGCGGGCGCCGCGCGTGCTGTATCTCGAGCTGTCACGCGCCGCAGCGGAGCGACGGCTCGAGCAGCGACGCGGGCAACATCTGATCGTGGGCGACTTCGCGCGCCTGCTGGACGGACAGTACCGAGATCTCGAGCCGCCCACGGACGCGCTCCGAGTCTCTGCGGAGCTCGAGCCGCAGGCGATCGTCGAGCAAGCTGCCGTCTACGTTGCGCAGGGCAACGCTTAACGCCGTCGCGGCGGTCGTGGCTCGGGCGGCGTGGCCGTCCTGCCATCTTCGGGCCAAGGATGGCGCGGGTAGCGACGCATCAATTCGCGGCGAATGCTGGGGTAATGCCGGGCCCAAAAGCCGGACAAGTCCGTGGTCACCTGCATCGCGCGCTGGTTCGGCGCGAGCAGATGCAAGGTGAGCGGGACTTTGCCTCGGCACAGCCGCGGGCCCTCTGGCATGCCGAAGAAGTCCTGCAGTCGGGATTCGATCCAAGGTGGACGATCGACCTCGTAGTGGACTTGCACGCTGTGCCCGCCGGGTAAGCGCACGCGCTCCGGCGTCTCGTGCTCGAGCGCGCGGCGTTGGGCAGCGTCGAGCCCGGAGAGCAGAGCGCTCGGCACGTCGACCGCGGCGAGCTCGGCGAAGCTGGTCAAACCGACGCAGATCAAGTCGAGCGTGGCGAGGGCGGTGCTTTCGTCGAGCTCTGGGAAGGCGAGCTCTGGAAAGTGCTCACGCAGCAGCCGCAGGCGCAAAGTCAGCGAAGAGACGGCATCGCTCTTGGCGAAGGACAGCGACGAGCCGCGTCGCGCCGCCGCAGCCAAGACCGCGCTGGCCGCGGGCGAGGGCGGAGCAGCGCCGCGCGCTTCGTCGAAAACCACCGCGCCAAAGGCCATTTTTTCGACGCGATCCACGCGCTCGGCGCTCGCGTTCCACTCGAGCTCGTCAGTCAGCACCACCTTGCTCTCGAAGTCTTCCAAGAGCCAGTCCGGCTCGATCGCGCTGGCCAAGCGCACGGTGGTTTGATTCGAGCTTGCGCCGCGCTGCTCTTCCACGTCGAGCGCGAGCAGAAACTCGGGATCGACCGCGACGCTCTGTTCCGAGAGGCGCGCCAACCCCCCCGACGCTAGCACCAAATCGCGCTCCCCTCGGCGGCGCCGGCGTGCCACGCGATCGGGAAAGGCCGAAAGCAAGCAGCGCAAGAGCTCATGCTCCACGCCGTCCATGCTGCCCGGTCCTGGCACGCGGTCTTTCAGCAAGCGGGAGAGTTGCCGCTCGACCTTGCGCACGCTCTCGACGGAGCGCACATCGAGCCCGAAGCTGCGCAGCCGATGCGCCTCGAAGCGCGCGTCCTCGGCTTCATGGTAGCGTTCCATGCGCTCCAAGACGTCGCTCGGGCCGCGCGTGCCAAAGCTCGAGCCCTTGTCGCCGAAGCCCGTACGCGTATTTTGCACGATGTCGCGCTCAGCCAAGAGGGCCGCGCACAGCGCGGCCTGCTTGGACACCCCGCGCCGTTCGCCCTCCACCAAAAGTCGTCCCAGACGCGGCGAGACTGGAAACCGGAGCAGCCGCTGCCCGACCTCGGACAGCCCGCCCGCAGGACCAAACGCGCCCAGTAGCGAAAGCAGCTCGCGCGCGCTGTCGACGCGCGCCTTTGGCGGCTCGTCCAGAAAGCGCAGCTTTTCCGGCTCGGCGACGCCTGCGCCGTGTAAAATCAGGAAAGCCTCGGACAATTCGCTGCGCACGATCTCGGGTAGGTCATGAGCGCGGCGACTCTCGTAGTCGCCCTTCGTGTACAAGCGCAGCACACGGCCTGGTTTCGTGCGCCCGGCGCGTCCAGCGCGCTGCGTGCTCGACGCGCGGCTGACCGGTTCCAGCGCGAGCGTCGGAAGCCCACTCCACGGCGAATGGCCGGCGACGCGCGCGAGTCCGGAGTCGACGACCACGGTCACGCCGTCGACGGTCACCGAAGATTCGGCCACGTTGGTCGAAAGCACGACCTTGCGCTGCTTGGCGGGCTCTACTGCGCGCGCTTGCTCGGCGATCGGCAGATCGCCGTGCAGCGGCAAGACCAGCAGCTGGGCCTCGTTGGCTAGCGCTTCGAGCGCAGTCTTGGCCTTACGGATTTCGCCCGCGCCCGGCAAAAAAACCAGCACATCGCCCACCGGCTCGTCTTGCACGGCTTGCCGCACCGCGCTCACGATCTGCTTCTCGAGCGGGCGGTCGTCGGGTTTCGGCAGGTACTCGATGCTGACCGGGAACATCCGACCCTCGCTGCGCAGCCGCGGACAATCGCCCAAGAACTGCGCCACGGGCTCGGCATCGAGCGTGGCGCTCATGACCACGAGCTTCAAATCTGGGCGAGTGGTCCGACTCAACCGATCGAGCAACACGAGCAACAGATCGGTGGCCAAATGCCGCTCGTGAAACTCGTCCAGCACCACCGCGCCCACCCCGCGTAGCGTGGGATCGACGAGCAAGCGCCGCAGCACGATGCCCTCGGTTGCGTAGCGGATGCGGGTGCGTGCACTGCACACTTCCTCGAAGCGCACGCTGTAGCCGATGCGTTCGCCCAGCACTTCGCCACGCTCGTCCGCCACGCGCTTGGCCGCCATGCGCGCCGCCAAGCGACGCGGCTCGGCGACCAACACCTCCGCGTCGCCCAGCCAGCTGTGCATTGCCCACGGCACGCGCGTGGTCTTCCCCGCGCCCGGGGGCGCCTCCAGCACGAGCGCGCGCGCCGATCGGAATACACGTTCCAGGTCGGGCAAAACAGCGTCGATCGGCAGTGGCAGCATGCGAGCGCTTGCTTAGCATTCTCCACTCACGGCCGGCGAGCCGCGCGCACAAACAGGGGGTTGGGGCTCACAAGCTCGCCAAAGCGCGGGCGGGCTTCGGGGTTTTCAGGGCGGGCTTCTGGGCTATGCTGACTCGCCATGTCCGAGCGTCGTGCGGCTTTTTTCGATCTCGACCGAACGCTGGTGCGGGTCGCCACGCCCCGACTGTACACGCGCTATCGGCGCGCCAGGGGCGAGGCCAGTTGGCGCGACTCACTGCAGGTCGCCTGGTGGGTACTGCAATACACGGCGGGTGTGATCGACGCGCCACGCGTCGCCCGCAAAGCGCTGGAAGACTTTGCAGGCAAGGAAGAGAGCTGGCTGATCAAGACCTGTGACGAATGGTTTCCTCAGTACGTACTGCCAGAAATTCAGGCGCGCGGGCGCGCGCTGGTGAAAAGCCACCGCGATGCCGGGGATCTGGTCGCAATCGTGACCGCCGCTACGTCGTACGTGGCCTGGCCCGTGGCGCGAGAGCTCGGTATCGATCATGTGGTGTGCTCGGAGCTCGAGGTCGTCGATGGACGCTTCACCGGCCAGCCCATCGAGCCGCTGTGCTACGGCGAGGGAAAGATCATTCGCGCAGGGGCGCTACTCGACGAGCACCGCATCGGCTTCGACAAGGTGACCTTCTTCAGCGACAGCATCACGGATTTGCCGTTGCTCTCGAAGGTGAGTGTGCCGGTCGCGGTCAACCCCGACCGAAGGTTATTGCGCACCGCCCGCGCACGCGGCTGGGAAGTACAGAACTGGTAGCGGGTGGATAAGGACGCGCGGCGCCTGCGGCGCCGCGCGTCCTTCTTTCACCGTAACGCGCGTTCCCCCGCGCCGTCCAACTACCCACGCACGCGGATCGCCCAGGTCAACTTGATGATGCTGCGCAGCACGTTGGGGACTCGCTTCATCAGGTTGATCGTGGGCGGGCGTTTCTCCATCACTCGGGTCGGGATTTCGAGCACGCGTAGCGCCTCGCGATGGGCGCGGATCACGAACTCACTCGCGAATACGTCTTTTTCGACCAGGCACGCTTCGGCGACGGGCAAGAGTAGATCGCGGCGGAAGCCTTTCAACCCGTGCGTGTCGGTGCCGCGGAAGCCGAGCAGCAACCTCAGCATGCCCGTATAGAGCAGGCTCGCTGCGTGACGGAAGAACGGGCGCTCGTCCTCGGCACCGCCGATGAGCTTCGAGCCGATCACCATGTCTGCCTCGCCCGCGCGTAATAGATCGATCGCTCGATGATGAAACTCCGTGTCGCATAGGTCGATTTCGTCGGCCAAGACGAGCTCACCTCGCGCCGCCAAAATTCCCAGGCGGAGCGCCTTGCCGTAGTTGGGCTCGCCCGCCGAGATGTGACGAACTTCGGGGTATTTGGCCTCGAGCTCGGTGGCGATGGCCACGGTTCGATCACGCGAGCCGTTTTCAGCCAGGATGATCTCGTAGCTCCAGCCGAACGGCGCGAGCCGTTCGCGCAAATCGACGACTGCTGAATGCAGGATGCCCTGCTCGTTGTACACGGGAATGATGATCGAGATTTCGGGCACGTTCATCCGGGGCTCTGCTGAAACTCGAGCGCGCGTTCGGCGGCGTCCTTGCCGAACAGAATCGCGTCTTCCATCGCGGAGTAGTTCCAGGCGCCGTAGCGCCCAGTGGAAATGATTCGGGACGCGTCGAGGAAGGGACGAATCACGTCCAGCGCCGCGAAGTAGTCGTGGTCGAAGATCACGTAGGCGTGGTCGATGCGCCGGGCGCGTGCGAACTCGATCTCGTGCGCTGAATCGATCACGCCCATCTCGATCAAGCCGCGCGCGACTTCGGGTAGCAGCCGTTCGAGGTCGGGGGGCGAACGATCGGCGAGCTCGACGTACAGCGCAGACTTTCCGGCTGGCGCAAGCGCCGCGGAAAAGTGCGAATAGCAGCCGACGCGATAAAACGGATACTTTTCTTCGGGCACATAAGCCCAGTGAAAATCCTTGCCGGATTTGCGACGTAGTGCGACGTCCAGATAGTGCAAATGCGAGCAGCGCAGCTTGGCGGCGGCCTTGCGCACGAGCGGGGGGACTTCGTCCATCAGCTCGAGCAAGCGCGGCAATGGAATGCTGCTGAGCAAGACATCGAACGGCACCTGTTCCTGCTCGAACAGCAAACGACGTGTGCCGAGCTCGATCCTGAGCGGGCTGCGCCCGAGCTCGAGCGAGGGCAGGCGACGCGCCATGCCCTGCGCCAGTTGGCCGATGCCCAGGCGCGGATAGATGAAGTTCGCGTTGTAGCCCAGCTCGCGGTCGTTCAGACCAACGGCTCCAGCGATCACGTCTTCCAAACGAGGCAGGGGCACGAAGCGCTGGCACCAGCTACTGCTGATTTCACGCGGATGGACGCCCCACAACCGTGAATTGTAGGGGATCATGAAGTGCCGACTGATGCCCTCACCGAAGTGGTACAGGCAGAACTCTTCGAAGTTGGTTGGCTGCGGCTTGTCCTTGGCGAAGTGCGCCGCCAAAAAGCCCTGGACGCAGTCGTAGGCGACCTGAGCAGGTAGCCCGAAGGTGTTGGCTTGAAACGGGTAGCGCGAATAGACGCCGTTCGACCAAATCACACTGCGCCGCTGAATTTGCAGGTGGTCCGGCCCGATCCAATCGAGCACCTCGGCGCGCAACGCGTCGCTCTTCAAATGCAGCAAGTGCCCCGTGCGGTCGAAACGAAAGCCGTCTTCTTCGATCGTGACCGCGTGCCCACCCGGCTGAGCCAGCTTCTCGAAAATCCGATATCCCACGCCGCGCCGGCCGAGCTCGATCGCTGCGCTCATGCCAGTGAGACCAGCGCCCAAAATCGCCACCGGCGTAGATGCGGAAATAGCAGCGGTGCTCATGGCAAAAGAGCGCGCAAGCTATCACCCTTTTCGACTTTGACAGAGCCTGCCTGGCCTGCACGAAAAACGCTCGTATTTCTCGCCGGATCGAGGCTAGCTCAATGCGCGTCGTTCCAGTTCGGGCCGTGGCCGACTTCGACGGTGAGGGGCACGGCGAGCTCGTAGACGTGCTCCATCGCGGCTTTGATTTTCGCCTCGGCTTCGGGGACCTCGGCTTCGGGGACCTCGAACACCAGCTCGTCGTGCACGCTGAGCGTCATGCGCGCGCCAGGCGAGGGTGGGTCTTTCAGGGCCAACATGGCAAGCTTCAGCAGATCGGCGGCGGTGCCTTGAATCGGCATGTTCATGGCAATGCGTTCGGCGGCCAAGCGCTCGGCGCGGTTGGCGCTGCGAATCGTCGGTAGTAGGCGGCGACGGCCGAGCAGGCTGCGCACGGCTTCGCCGGCCCGCGCGCGCTCCAGGGTCTCGTTCATGAAGCGGCGCACGCCTTCGTAGCGTCGGAAATAGGCGGCGATGAAGCTCGAGGCCTCGGCGCGTGCGATGCCCAATGATTTGCTGAGGCCGCTGTCACCTTGACCGTAGATCACCCCGAAGTTCACGGCCTTGGCGCGCGTACGGTGCTCGCGCGTCAGCTCTTCCTCGCGTACTTCGAAGATTTCGAGCGCGGTTCGGGTGTGAATGTCTTGGCCCGTGCGGAAGGCGTCGAGCAGCACTGGATCTTGCGACAGGTGCGCGAGCACGCGCAGCTCGATTTGCGAGTAGTCCGCGCTCACCAGCAAGTAGCCCGGCGGCGGCACGAACGCTTGGCGGATCTTGCGCCCGAGCTCGGTGCGGATGGGAATGTTCTGCAGGTTGGGGTCGGTCGAAGACAGTCGGCCGGTGGCGGCTACGGCTTGCTCCCAGGAGGTGTGGATCCTGCCCGTGCTGGGGTTCAAGAGCTGCGGCAAGGCGTCGATGTACGTGCCCTTCAATTTGCTCAGCTGACGGATCTCCAGGATCACTTTGGGCAGCGGGTGCAGCTCGGCCAAAGCGTCCAACGTATCGGCATCGGTAGAGCGTGAGGTCTTGGTGCGACGCAGGGGCTTCAGGCCGATCTCGTCGAAGAGCAGGGTTTCGAGCTGCCGGGGCGAGTTCACATTGAAGGGTTTGCCGGCGATGGTGTGCGCTTCGGCTTCCAGTCGTTGGATCTCGCGCTCGCATTCGCGGCCGAGCACCGCCAAGTGCTCGGTATCGACCAGCACGCCACGTTCCTCCATGCGCGCCAAGAGCGCCGCCAGCGGCAATTCGACCTCGCGCAGCAGCTTGTCCAGGCCGTCTTCGGCCAAGCGTGGTTCCAGCCGCTCTTGCAAGTGATAGCTGAAGACCGCGCTCGCGCCGACGAACTGGCTGGCCTCTTCGATCGTGAGCTCGTCGAAGTCCAAGGTCTGACCGCGCTTTTTCTTGGTCAGTGAGTCATAGCTGGAAGCCACCACGCCGAGCTCGCGCTGCACCAGCGGTTCGCGTTCGTTGCGCGACTCCGGATCGAGCAGGTATGCGGCTAAAGCCGCGTCGAACGCGTAGCCGGTGAAGGACAAGCCGGCGTGAGCCAGAACGACATCGACGCGTTTGAGATCGAGCGCGGACTTGGCCACGGCGCCATCGGCGAACAGGGGGCCGAGTAGCTGCGCGAGATCGCCGAGCGCGAGCTGTTTCGGACAGCCCATGTAGCGGTGCCCGACCGGCACATATACGGCCTTGCCCGCTTGCCAGGCCAGCGCCACGCCGACCAGCGCCGAGCGCAGCGGGTTCGGCGTGCTGGTCTCGACGGCGATCGAAAAGCTCTTCACCGTAGCGAGCTCGATCGCAACGGCCTGCAGCTCCTCCCGGGTCATGATCAACGAGATCTCGGGCGCACCGACCGGCGCTGCGGGCGCGGCCTGGCTCGCTGCCGGTCGACTCGCTGAAGACGCGGACGCGGGCTGCGAGCCAGGCTGCAGTGCGAATGATGCTGGGCTACTGCTTTGGCCTTCGGGCTCGTTGGCCAAGGCCTGCAGTTGACGTTGGAAGCCGAGCTCGGCGTACAGTGCCTTCAACGCGGGGATGTCGCGCCCGCCGTAGGCGAGGTGAGCCTGGTCGATGACGATCGGACAATCGTCTTTCAGCTCGACCAGCCGTCGACTGAGGAAGGCCTGCTCCTTGTGCTCGACTAGCTTGTCCTTCAAGCCCTTTTTCTTGAGCTCGTCGATGCGCTGATAGATCCCCTGCAAAGAGCCGAATTCGACCAGCAAATCCTTGGCCGTTTTGGGGCCGACCGAGGGCACTCCAGGGATGTTGTCCGAAGTGTCTCCGGTCAACGCCAGCAAATCCTGGACTTGATCGATGCGCACGCCGAAGCGCTCTTCGACCTCCGCGATGCCGAACACGCGATCGCGCATCGTGTCCCACATGATCGTGCGTTCGCTGACCAGCGGCATCAGGTCCTTGTCGGCAGCGACGATCACCACTTTCAGATCGTGCTCGCCAGCACGCTTGACCGCGCTGGCGATCAGGTCGTCCGCCTCCACACCGTCTTGCTTGAAGATCGGAATGTTGAAGGCGCGCACGATTTGCTCGCAGCGCGCCATCTGTTGCTTGAGATCCGTGGGCGCGGGCGGACGGTTGGCCTTGTACGCGTCGTAGATCTCTTTCCTGAACGTGACGCGGCCCGAGTCCATCGCGATCGCGAGCAGCGCTGGCCGACATTGGCGCACCAGGCGCTCCAGCATGCTGACCGTGCCGTGCACCGCGTGGGTCGGCTCGCCCGTCGGACTCGAGAGCGGCGCGATCGCGTGATAGGCGCGCAACACGTAGCTACTGAGGTCGACGATGTACAGCACGTCAGGTGCTGCCGCTGGAAAGAGCTGCGTCATGGCGCGGTCTTAACCCGAGTCGACGACGACTGCCTGCGTCCTGAAATTCCCTGCCGATGCCAGCGCGGCCTTCAGGCCGAAACGAGCGCTTCGCTGCGCGGATCCCGGGCGCGGCGGCTCGCACCTTGGGAAACCGCAGCCCACATCCGAGCCCGTAGTAGGCAGCGCCCAATGACGCTCGCGCCGGCGGGGTTCGTCGGGCGGCTCTGGTATCGGCGCTCGAACCCCGCTAACGTAGCTGCTTCGTGGCGCATTCCGATCCTCCAATTCCGCAGGGCGTGGTTGCCGGCAAGTACCGGCTCACGCGCTTGCTCGGGCGCGGGGGCATGGGTGCCGTTTGGGAGGGCACGCACATCTCGCTCGGCACCCGCGTCGCGGTGAAGTTCATCGACGCCGAGTATGCGGAGAGCCCAGAAGCTCGCAGCCGCTTCGAGAATGAAGCGCGCGCTGCGGCTCGGCTGCGCAGCAAGCATGTGGTCGAGGTCTACGACCACGGCGTGTCGGAGGATGGACGCCCGTTCATCGTGATGGAGTTCTTGCAGGGTGAGCCGCTCGACAAGCGCTTGGATCGCCTGGGCAGGTTGCCAGCCCAACAGACCGCGCAGATCGTGCTGCAGATTTGCCGCGCGCTGGCCAAAGCGCATGCCGCCAACATCGTGCATCGCGACCTGAAGCCCGAGAACGTGTTTTTGGTGTGGGACGACGAAGAGGGCACCGATGTCGTCAAAGTCGTGGATTTCGGCATCGCCAAGTTCAACGACACGTCCATGACCTCGTCTTCTGCCACGCGTACGGGCTCGGTGTTGGGCACGCCGCACTACATGAGCCCGGAGCAAGCGCGCGGCTTGCGCAGCGTCGATGCTCGCTCCGACCTGTGGTCGGTGGCGGTGATCGCCTATCGTTCGCTGGTCGGTGCCTTACCCTTCGAAGGCGAAGCGGTCGGTGATCTGCTGGTCAAGCTGTGCACGGCGCCGATCCCGGTGCCTTCGCAGCTCGCACCCGACATTCCACCCGGTTTCGATGCCTGGCTGGAGAAAGCCTTGACTCGTGAGCCCGCGCAGCGCTTTCAATCCGCAGCTCAGCTGAGCGAATCGCTGGCGAGCGTGTGCGGCTTGGCCGTGCGCGGCCCTTACCAACAGGACGGCGGCAGCGGTCCCTACTCGGCGCTCGGCAGCGGGCCGTTTCAGGCGCTGACCGACAGTCAGGGCCTGACGTTTGCAAACGGTATTTCCGTAACTGCCTCGTCCAGCATGCCGGTGAGCTTGGTCACGGGCGCTCCCACGACGCAGACGCCCACGCCCCCCCGGCGCCCGCGCTCACGCGCGCTCGCCTTCACGGCGCTGCTGGTGCTGGTCAGCCTTGGCGTCGGCGGAGCGCTGGCGATGAGGTTCGGGACGAGCTCGTCCTCCGTCGCGATAGCGGCGGCCCCGGCCGCGCCGCGCGCGCTCGCCGCCAGTGCGCTTGCGGTGGCACCTGTCCCCGCTAGTGCCAGCGCCCCGCAAATCGAGCCCGCGCCGAGCGCTGCGCAGTCCCCGTCGCCGCCGAAGGACCGACCGGCGCAGGCAAAACCGGTCGCCCGCCCGTCGCTCACTCGCCCGTCCGCGAAATCCGCGTCAAAGCCGGCGCAGCGCCCCTCGCAAAGGCCCGCCAGCGATATCGGGTTTTGAGCTCGGCGCGCCGCGCGTTTCAGCGAGGCTTAACTCTAAGTAGTTAAAATTACGCCGCTTTACGCTGTCCTACATCATCGTGCAATGTATTACATTTCGATGACAATCAGGTGTTCAGTGTTTGGTACTGCGGAAGACGAAGCATGCAAATCGTCCTCCTTGCGCTGTACTGCACCGTCCTGCTCGTCCTCTGCACTTACGGCGCGCATCGAGCGTCGCTGGTGTTTCAGTGCCTGCGCTACAAGCGCCGGATCGAACGCGCCTCGCGCTCGGTGAGCGTTCCGGACAGCGAGCTGCCCAGCGTGACCGTGCAGCTCCCGCTGTACAACGAGGCGACCGTCGTGCGTCGCTTGCTCGACGCTGCGGGCGCGCTCGATTATCCGAGCGACCGCCTTGAGCTGCAAGTGCTCGACGACTCCACGGACGAGACCCAGGGTATCGCGCGCGCTGCGGTGGAAGAGCTGCGTGAGCGTGGCATCAACGCCGTGTACCTGCGCCGTCCGGATCGCCACGGCTACAAGGCCGGCGCGCTCGATTTCGGCCTGCAGCAGGCCACGGGCGAGCTGATCGCCATCTTCGACGCCGACTTCGTGCCGCAAGCGTCGTTCCTGAAGGAAATCGTGGGCCACTTCTGCGACTCGCGAATCGGCATGGTGCAAACCCGTTGGGAGCACATGAACCGCGATCACAGCCTGCTCACCAGCATTCAGGCCTTGATGCTCGACGGCCATCACATGGTGGAAAACCGTGCCCGCTTCGGCGCCGGCAACATGTTCAACTTCTCGGGCACGGGCGGCATGTGGCGTCGCCAAGCGATCAAAGATGCGGGCGGGTGGGAGCACGACACGCTCACGGAAGATCTCGATCTTTCCTACCGCGCGCAGCTCGCGGGCTGGCGCTTCGTGTACCGGGGCGATGTGCTCACGCCGGCGGAATTGCCCGAGGACATGTCGTCCTTCCGCGCGCAGCAATACCGCTGGGCGAAGGGCACGGTACAGACCGCGCGCAAGCTCCTGGTGCGTGTCGCCAAGTCGGAGCTGACGTTGGCCCAGCGCATCGAGGCCTGCTTCCACATGTTGCCGCACATGGCCTATCCGATGATGGTGCTGCTGACGCTGCTTTTGCTGCCGGCGTTGGTGTTCATGCCCGCCAGTGACGTGCGCACGCTGCTTTTGATCGACCTGCCGCTGTGCATCGGCGCCACCGGCTCGCTGGCGACTTTCTACGCCATGGCAGAGGTGGCTCAGGGGCGTTCGGCGTGGGGTGCGATGAAGCGCTTGCCCGCGTTGATCGCGCTTGGCGCCGGGCTTGCTCCGCACCTCAGCTCCGCAGTGTTCGACGGTATGCGCTCGATGGCCGGTGAGTTCGTGCGCACCCCGAAGCGCGGCGAGCAACGTGGGCGCTATCGTCAGTACGCCAAGTTGCCCATGACCGAGATCGCTCTGGCAGCCGTGTGCGCCGGCAGCGTGGTCGCATCGCTGGAAACGGGTCACTACTTCGCCACGCCCTTCGCGGCGCTGTTCATGTCGGGCTACGGCTACGTGGCAACCCTGGTGATCCAGGAGCAGTTCGGATTCGGTCGTACGGTTGAAGAGGCCGCGCCCGAAAGCGGTCGCGCGGCTGCCGAGGCCTCGGGCATGGCTCCGGCCGCCTGAGGTTACTCATCCGCGGAGCCTCGCGCCCTACGCTCGGCTACGCACAATCCTGCCCCGCTCGAAGATTCGGCGAGGTCCTGCTTTTGCTGGCCTCGCTGCCCGAACGCCAGAACGCCAGCGAGGCCGACGCGAGGCCGGCCGAATCGGCGGAGGGCGTGCCGAGGCCCGCGCCAACGTGCGCCACGCGCTAAGAGCCTGGCGCGCGCCCTTCCGTATGGACTTCTGGAAGCGCCCCGGTAATATCTGGCTAGGTTG
>Ga0247779_1000242_pt1 | contig 39991 bp, 36 predicted proteins | sample UWRJL221509R5_FD_179925 | JGI IMG/M metagenome (GOLD analysis project Ga0247779, IMG submission 179925) | Plant litter microbial communities from Arlington Agricultural Research Station in Wisconsin, United States - UWRJ-L221-509R-5 | ecosystem: Environmental > Terrestrial > Plant litter >...
CCCACGCAGCGATACGACCGCCGAGACCCGCGGCATCGTTCGGCCGGCCCCAGGCCAGCAGCGCCGGTACCCACGATTCGATCACCTGCGCGATGGCGATCGGCGTGGCGTTCGCGTCGGCCAGTTCCAGCGCGTGCTGGAACGCGCGGTCCGCCGGCGCGACCATGCCGTGCCGGTACAGGCGTTCGGCTTCGGCCAGCACGCGGTACGGCGCCGCCTGGCGCGAACCGGCATCGGTGTGTGTCGACAGCGTCATCGGCGTCGCCGCCAGCTCGGCATCCGGCAGCGCACGCTGGCGCCACAAGGCGCCTTTCGCGCGCAGCACGTCGTCGGCGTCGCTCGGGAGCAGCGCGACCGGCAAGCCGGCGGCTTCGCGCGCGGCGTCTTCCGCGCGGCCCTCGCGCAGGGCGAGCTCGGTACGAATCAGGCGCAGGCGCTCGTCGTCGCGCGACTCGGCCAGGTAATCCAGATCGCCGTGCTCGATGTCGGTAAGCGCCGCGTGCGCATCGCGCAGACGTCCACTCGCGATCAGGATCTTCACGCGCTGCACGGTCATCACGCGGCGCAGCAGCGGATCGCCGCCCGCGGCGAGCGTGGCCCAGGCACGATCGCTGGTGGCGAGCGCCGCGCTGATCTGCAGCTGGTCGAACTGGATGTCCTCGAGACCGATCAGCGCACTTTTCAGCGGTCGCAACGCACCGAATGTCTCGAAACGGCGCGCGGCCTGCTCGAATCGCGCGGCCGCCTGCGCCGATGCGCCGCGCGTGTAGTCGAGCAGAGCGAGCTCCAGATCGACGCGCGCCACCGCCAGCGCATCGCCGCTTTGATCGAGCAGGATGCGCGCGCGCCCGAGATCGCTCGCCGCCGCTGCGTAGTCGTTGCGCATGGTGCCGGTGGCGCCGCGACCGTTGTAGGCATCGCCGAGCGCATGCGTGAACGCGGCTGAGCCCGGCACTGCGAGTGCGGCGTCGAAGTCGCTTTTCGCCGCCTCGGCATGGTCGAGCGGGATGCGGCTGGCGCCGCGCGCGATCAGCACGCGCATGCGCAGATACGCTTCCTCGTTCGCATCGACCTCGCCGAGCAGTCGCGTCAATGCGGCATCGGCACTTTCGAAATGGCCGAGGCGCGCGTCGACCTGCGCCAGCAGCAGACGCAGTTCCGGATCCTCGCGCAAGGGTTGCGCAGCCTGATCGAGAATCGCGCGGGCATGCACGGCATCGTCGGCGAGCAGTGCCGCACGCGCGCGCTGCAGAATTTCCGCCAGCGCCGCGCCGATCGAATCCGAGGGTGCGCTGCGGCCGAGCGCCGACAGCAGCTTGTCGCCGGCCGAACGCAGCGCCAGCATCAGGTCGGCGTCGCTGGCTTCGACATGCAGCGCGGTCGCTGCGGGAATATCCGCCTGCAAGGCCACCGTCCATCCGCCGCCGCGCTGCGCGACATCGCCGGCGACGACCATCCCGATGCCGGCATTGCGCCGCAGCCGGCTCGCCGCGTCGGCGTTGCCGTCTCCGACCGCCATCACGATGCCGAGCGTGGCCTCGCTCGACTGCACCGCAAGTCCGGCGCGGCGCAGACGATCGGCGATCAGGTCCATGCCGCCGAGCCGGACCCAGGCCGCATCCGCGCCGGCGTCGATCTTCAGCGGCACTACCGCGAGTACGGCGTGCGCATCGGGCGTGCTCGCGTTCGATGCAGGCTCGTGATAGCGCGGTCGAATCACGACGAGCGCGAGCGCGGCGAGGATGACGACGACGGCGGCAGCGACGGCGATCCAATGCGTTCGCGACGCAAGACGAATTCCCGCGCTGCGCCGCGAAGATGATGACGATGACGACGGCGCGGCATCCATCGCTGGCGTGGTTGCGACGATCGCATCGGGTGCGGGCGCCGCGACCTCGACATCGTCAATCCGTGTCGGCGCAGCCCAGCGGTAACCGAAGCCGACGATCGTGCGGATGCTCTGCTGGCGATCCGCGTCGTCGCCGACCACGCGGCGTGCACGCAGGATCAGCTGGAACAGTTGCGTGTCCGATACGTTGCTGCGTCGCCAGGCTGCCTCGATCAATTCGGCGCGTTCGACCGCGCGCTCGCGATGCTCGATCAGATACAGCAGGCAGACGAAGACGCGCGGCGGCACCTCGACGAGTTCGCCGTCGTGGCGAAGCTCGCGTTTGACCGGATCGAGCCGGAACGCACCGAAACAGAAAACAGCGGAGTCCATCCGCGCGGTATGCGATCTCGCCGCGCACCTGTCAACTGCAGCGCGTGCGGCGTGCAGCCGTTCGCGCTACCCGCGTGACGTCGCGTCGCGATCCAGGCCGCGCGCTACACGCTGGGTCATCACCGAGACCGCCAGGCAGGCCGTCAACATCAGCAGCCAGCGGTTGCCGAGCAAGGCGCCGACGCGTGCGGTGGCGCTCGTCGGCACCAGCCAGTCGCCGCCGTACCAGACGATCACGCCAACGATGACCAGTCCGAACACGCCGATTGCAGCCTGCAGCAGGCGCCGGTCGAAGCGTTGTTCCGCGTCGTCAGCAAGTACTTCACGCGCGCTCGCCATCGCGGCGATGCGGTAGGCGAAATCGGTGGGAAGAGTTTCCTGCAACGGCTGGCGCAGGCTGCGCGCGAGCAGGCGATAACGACTCACGCGCGCATCGTCGGCGCTCGCATCGAGCCTGGCACGCTCGTGCTGCAGCGCGCGCTCCTGCAGCTGCCATTCGCGCTCGAATGCGGCAGGATCGGATTCGTGCGAGGTGTTCATGCGACGGCTCCCAGCATGGGTTCGAGGCGTTCGCGCAGACGCAGGCGTGCGCGAAACAGGTGGCTCTTGATCGTATTGGCGGCAAGGCCGGTGATCTCGCCGATCTCGGCGATCGACAATTCATCCAGATGGTATAGCGTGAGCACGCTGCGTTGGAGTGCCGACAAGGCCTCGATCGCGGCGTGCAGATCGCGCCGGGTCTGCGCATCCGACCAGGCGGCCTCCAGATCGAAGCCGTCGTCCACGCTGTCGAGCAGGCCGAGGCCGTCGTCTTCAGCGGAAGCCGCTTCGGCCAGCGGCAGCCGCTGGCGTTCCAGATGGCGCAGCGCAATCGAGTAGGCGACGCGGCCGATCCAGCTTTTCAGCGCGCTTTCGTAGCGATACTGATGCAACGACTGATGCACTCGCAGGAACGTCTCCTGACACAACTCGCGCGCATCTTCCGGCTGGCGCACCAGACGCAGGATGATGTGCCAGCACAATCCCTGATACTCGCGCACCAGACGCTCGAACGCGCCGGGCCGACGTGCCAGTACGGCATCGACCAGCTCGCGGTCCGGATTCATCGAAGTCGGATTCATCAGGGAACGGTGTCCATGCCGGCATGGATACACTCAAGGCGAGAACGGTTGCACACCGCGCCTGCAACCGATCGCGCGCACGCCGTATCTCTTGCGCCGACTGACCGCAAACCCGGAGCACGCCATGCATGAGAGTACTCTCGTACCGATCGCCCTGTTCGTCTGTGTCACCTACGCCGTCAAGGCATTCATCGATGCGCGCATGCGCTATCAACTGCTGAAAGGCGGCGGCGGCTCCGAGGATCTGATCCGCTCGGTGCTGATCGGCGAGGAACAGCAGCGCCGGCATGCTTCGCTGCGTTGGGGCATCGTGCTGATCGCGATCGCGATCGGTTTCGGCGCGATCGAGTTCTTCCGCTGGACCGAGATCACGCCGGGTGCAATTGCCGTGCTCGCCGCCGTCACCGGCCTCGGCAATCTCGCCTTCTTCGCGATCTCGCGCCGCGTCGGCTGAGACGACACACGGCGCGCGACGGGCGATCCTGTCGCGCGCCGCCGGCAAGGCAACCCGGTTGCCCGATACCGGCATTGCGCCTACACTGCGCGCACTCCATCGGGGAGTAGCCGACTGCAGCGAACCGCTGCAGGGCGCGCGTCAACATACTTGGCGAACACCGCCATGGCGCGCGCGATGCATCTGCGGGTCGGATGCTTCGGCAAGACCGTTGGTTCTCGCATGCCGGACCCGGGCTGGGGCGGCGCGCGTTGAACCATCGCGTCCACGTTCCCCCGCCCGCCGGAGTTCCGATGCAAACCCTGTTCATCGCGACCAGTGCCGTCGCCATCGCCGAGATCGGCGACAAGACCCAGTTGCTCTCGCTGATTCTCGCTGCGAAATACCGGCGGCCGTGGCCGATCTGTCTCGGCATACTGGCAGCGACCCTGGTCAATCACGCGCTCGCCGGTGCGGTCGGCGTGCTCGTCGCGCAATGGCTGACGCCGGATGTGCAGCGCTGGCTGGTCGCGCTGAGTTTCTTCGGCGTCGGCCTGTGGACGCTGATTCCCGACAAGATGGACGAGGACGGTGCCGCGCGCGGCGTCGGCCACGGCGTACTGGTGGCGACCTTGATCGCGTTCTTCATCGCCGAGATGGGCGACAAGACGCAGATCGCCACGATGGTGCTGGCGGCGGAATATCACCCGTTGTGGCAGGTCGTCGCCGGCAGCACGCTCGGCATGCTGATCGCGAATGTGCCGGTGGTGTGGCTCGGATCGCGCTTCGCCGCCAGGCTGCCGCTGAAGGCGGCGCGGATCGGTTCGGCCGTGTTGTTTACCGCGCTCGGGTTCTGGATCTTGTTGCGCTGAGTGAAGAAGGTTGCCGGCAATGCGTGGCGGATCGATCGTGCGCGTGCCGGCTATCGGCCAGCGACTAGCGGCCGAGGCTCACAACGCATCCGCATCCAGTTCACCGGTGCGGATGCGCACCACGCGCTGCAGCTGCCACACGAAGATCTTGCCGTCGCCGATCTTGCCGGTGTTCGCCGCGTTCGTAATCGTCTCGACGACGCGCTCGACCTGGTCGTCGCTGACCGCGATTTCGATCTTGATCTTCGGCAGAAAGTCGACCACGTACTCGGCCCCGCGGTACAACTCGGTGTGGCCCTTCTGGCGTCCGAAACCCTTGATCTCGGTGACCGTGATTCCCTGCACGCCGACCTCGGCAAGCGCTTCGCGCACCTCGTCCAGCTTGAACGGCTTGATGATCGCCATGACCATTTGCATCGGCGTATTCCTCTGGATTGGGTCGGGCTGATCAGGTCGGCCCGGTCGCGTCGACGCGACTATACCCGCAAGCCCGCGCGTAGGAACTTTCCTACACGGCTTTGCGAATGCAGCGTCTGGCGCTGCCATGCACTCCGGCTAGACTGCTGGTGCGGGGAGGTGCATCACGGATCGATGCGGCAGGGAAGCTTCCGACCGGTGGCGCACGTTCGCGTACGCCATCGGTCGACCCCCAAGGGATCAAAGCGTTGATCGATGCGTCGATCGCGAAGAAAAAACAGGCATTCCATACGAACTCATCGAAGCCTCGAAGCCGGCCGGGACAGGCCGCGCGAGGATCCGATCCATCACACCGGATGTCCGCATCCGGTACCTATACGCCGGGGTGAGCGATGATCCATCTGCAATCCATTGACGAACTCGCGCAGCGCCTCGCCGCGCTGGTTCCGCCGGGCCTCAGCCAGGCCCGCGAAGATCTGACCGCGACGTTTCGCAGCGCGCTGCAATCGGGCCTGCGCGAGATCGATCTGGTCACCCGCGAGGAATTCGACGTGCAGCGCTGCGTACTTTTGCGAACGCGCGAGAAGATCGAAGCGCTCGAGCAGCAGATCCTCGCGCTCGAACGTTTTCTCGACAACGCCGGCGCGCAGCCCAGGCACTAGCGGCTACCCGAACCTTCGACGGCTTTCATCCACGCCGCAGCGTGCGCGGCGCCGGACGCGCATGCGCGGACGCCGGAGAAATCGCCTCATGTCGCAGCATCGATTCCAGCGCTATCCGTTCAACGGTTTCCCGGGAAGCCCGCTGCCCTGCGCAGCTCACCCCAAGGCGGGGGCAGCGGGCTCTTTTGCACACGCGCGCGGCGGATGAGCCTCGCCGTCGTCTACAGCCGCGCGCAGGACGGCATCGCCGCACCTCTGGTCGCCTGCGAGGTGCATCTGTCGGGCGGACTTCCCGGCACCGCGATCGTCGGGCTTGCCGAGACGGCAGTGAAGGAAGCGCGTGACCGCGTGCGCGCGGCCATCCTCAATGCGCAGTTCGACTATCCGCAACGCAAGGTCACGGTGAATCTGGCGCCGGCCGATCTGCCCAAGGACAGCGGCCGTTTCGATCTTCCGATTGCGCTCGGCATTCTCGCCGCCAACGGCAGCATCCCGCGGGAGGGATTGAGCGGCTGCGAATTCATCGGCGAGCTTGCGCTGTCCGGCGAATTGCGACCGGTGCGCGGCGTCCTGCCGGCGGTGCTGCGTGCGACGCGCATCGGCCGTCGCGTGGTGGTTCCGCGCGACAACGGCGCCGAGGCCGCCCTGGTCAGCGGCGCCGACGTGCGCATCGCCGATTCGCTGCTCGCCGTCTGCGCTCACCTCAGCGGACGCGCCGAACTTGCTGCGGCAAAGGCGTGCGCGCCGATCGCGGCGGCGCCGATGCACGCGTTTGATCTGGCCGATATGCGCGGCCAGCAGCAGGCGCGCCGCGCGCTGGAAATTGCTGCCGCCGGCGCGCACAACCTGCTCCTGGTCGGCCCGCCCGGCACCGGCAAGACGATGCTGGCCAGTCGCCTGCCCGGCATCCTGCCGCCGCTGCAGGAACACGAGGCGCTCGAACTCGCCGCGATCCGTTCGGTCGCCGGCCACGACAACGACATCGCATCGTGGAAGACGCGCGCGTTTCGCCATCCGCATCACACCGCCTCGGCCGTGGCGCTCGTCGGCGGTGGTTCGCAGCCGCGCCCGGGCGAGATTTCGCTGGCCCATCACGGGGTGCTGTTTCTCGACGAGCTGCCCGAGTTCGATCGCCACGTGCTCGAGGTGTTGCGCGAGCCGCTCGAATCCGGATGCATCTCGATTTCACGCGCGGCGCGCCAAGCCGAATTTCCGGCGCGCTTCCAACTGGTCGCGACGATGAATCCGTGCCCGTGCGGCTATGCCGGCGATCCCTCCGGTCGTTGCCGCTGCACGCCGGATGCGATCGCGCGCTATCGCTCGCGACTGTCCGGTCCCCTGCTCGATCGCATCGATCTGAAACTCGAAATGCCGCGCGTGCCGCATGCGCAATTGCGCGACGCGACCAGCGGCGAAAACAGCGCGACGGTGCGCGCGCGCGTCGTCGCTGCGCACGCACGCCAGCTCGAACGCGCCGGCAAACCGAATGCATGGCTGGTCAATCGCGAAGTCGAACGCGACTGCCCGCTCGGCAGCCCGCTGCACGCCTTGCTCGACCGCGCAGTCGAACGCCTTGGTCTATCCGCTCGCGCCTATCACCGCGTGTTGCGCGTCGCGCGAACGATCGCCGATCTGGCCGCTAGCGCGAGCATCGAGGCGGCGCATTTGTCGGAGGCGATTCAGTATCGGCGCTTCGAGGGATGAAGGATGGGGCAGTGACGGCGGGCGCTTTGCGCCCTGCGAGGTGTGAGGTCGCCCGCCGCGCGAGCTGAGAGGAAAAGCAAGAGGAAGACTCCGTTTCTTGCAGGCTGCCCAGCAGCCGACCTCACAGGGCGCACGCGCCCGCCCTCCCTCCCTCACAGCTCGCGCAGCGAGCGCCCTCCCCGCGGGCACGCCGCAGGCGCGCCCGCGTATGATCGTGCTCGAATGAACGCAATCCATCACACCTACTGGTTGCTCGCCGGTGCTGCGGCGCTGGTGCTGGCCGGGATCGGCTCCAGCCTGATCGCGCGGCGGTTCGGTGCGCCCTTGCTGCTGGTCTTTCTCGTGCTCGGCATGCTCGCCGGCGTCGATGGGCCCGGTGGCATCCGTTTCGACGATTACGCGACGACGTATCGGCTGGGTTCGTTCGCGCTGGCGATCATCCTGTTCGACGGCGGCTTGCGCACGCGGCGCGAAAGTTTTCGCGGCGTGTTCGCGCCGACCTTGTTGCTGGCGACTGGCGGCGTCGTCGTCACGGCGGCGTTGACCGGCGTCGCCGCGCACTGGCTGCTCGGACTCGGCGCGGCCGAGGCCTTCCTGCTCGGCGCGGTGGTCGCCTCGACTGACGCTGCCGCGGTGTTCTTCCTGCTCCGTGCGGGCGGCTTGCAGCTGCGTTCGCGTGTCGGCGCAACGCTCGAAATCGAATCGAGTGCGAACGATCCGGTCGCGGTGCTGCTGACGACCCTGCTCGCCGAATTCATCGCGACGCCGAACGGGATCGGCGCACGCGAATTCGCGCTGGAACTCGCTGCGCAGTTCGGCATCGGCACGCTCGCCGGTGCGGTCGGCGGATTCGCCATCGCGGCCGCGATGCGCAAGCTGCCCTTGTCCGGCGGGCTTGCCGCGCTGTTCCTGATCGCCGGCGCGATCCTTGTATTCGGCGCCACCGGCGCCTTGCACGGCAGCGCGTTCCTGGCCGTCTATGTGGCCGGCGTGATCGTCGGCAATCGCAACGTGCCGGGGTTCGTGAACCTGCTCTCGGTGCTCGATGCGGGCACCTGGCTGTGCCAGATCGTGATGTTTCTCGTGCTCGGCCTGCTCGCGACACCGCATACACTCGACGATGCGCTGTTGCCGGCGCTCGGCCTCGCTGCGTTCCTGATGCTGGTCGGTCGCCCACTCGCGGTGACGCTGTGCCTTGCGCCGTTCCGCTACGGCAAACGCGAAATCGGTTTCATCGCCTGGGTCGGTCTGCGCGGCGCGGTCGGTATTTTTCTCGCCTCGATTCCGATGCTGATGCAGTTGCCGCACGCGGCGTTGATCTTCAACGTCGCCTTCGTCGTCGTGCTCGTCTCGCTGCTGATACAGGGCTGGACACTCGGCCTTGCCGCGCGCCTGCTCGACGTCGCCCTGCCGCATCGCGACCGCGAAGTCCGCCGCGTCGAACTCGATCTGCCCGGTTCGCTCGAACGCGAACTGGTCGGCTACGAGGTCGCGCCCGGCGCTGCGATTCTCGACAAGGCGGCCGTGCCGGGCTGGGCGCAACTGGCCTTGTATGTTCGCGACGGCGAGATCCTGATGCCGGATGCACACTGCACGCTGGCCGCCGGCGATCACGCTTATCTGCTCGCGCCGCCGGGCCGCGTGTATCGGCTCGACTGGTTGTTCGCGCCGCCGGACGAGGCGCGCGAGGCGGAGCGCGAAATGTTCGGCGAATTCAGTTTCGATGCCGATGTGCGCCTGGCCGATGTCGCCGAGTTCTACGCCTTGCCGATCCGCGCCAAGGACGCCCCGTTGACGCTGGCCGAACATTTCGCGCGCAAGTTCGAACACACGATCGAAGTCGGCGACCGCGTGCGCCTCGGGCCGGTCACCCTGGTCGCGCGCGAGCTGCGCGATGACGGCGTGCTCAAGGTCGGACTGAAACTCGAACGCCTCGGCACCGCGCTTGCGCGACCCGCGCGCATGTTCGGTGGCGTCGCGAAGTTGTTCGGCCGGGATTGAAACCGAAGCGCCACGACAATATGGATTGATGACGCCGGCTGCGATGCCTGTTCTTCGTCATCTCGGCGAAGGCCGGAATTTCGCATCGTCATCGTGCATCGAAGGTTAAAGCACGGGACTGCTCAGTCGCAAAACACAAACAACCCTCCACGACGATTCGCGATGACCGCTTCCACGCTCAATGATTTTCGGGTCGATACGACAGCGCCGCCACTCGGCGGTCTGCGCGCCGTCGTCGATGGCATGCGCGCGCTGTCCGCGAACGCAATGCCCGCTGTCCTTGCGGTGGTCGTCGAGAGCGCCGCCTCGACCTACCGCAAGCCCGGCGCATTGATCCTGCTCGATGCACATGGCGTGCGCGTCGGCGCTTTGTCGGGCGGCTGTCTGGAGGGCGAACTCGAGGCGGCCGCGCGTGCTGTGCTCGCCGACGGCGCAGCCGCCGACGTGCACTTCGACACCAGCGGCGACGAGGATCGCGTATTCGGCTCCGGCACCGGCTGCGGCGGGTCGACGCGCGTGATGCTGCTGCCGTTGCCGCATCAGCAGTCGCCGTTGCGCGATGCGTTGCTCGACGCCGACGAGCGCGGCCTCGCGTTGAACCTGCAGCTCGCGACCGCGCCGGATCTTCTAGGCAACGGCGAAGCACGCGTCGGGCGCACACGCATCGACACACGCCGTTACCGTTTCGATCGACACGGCGGCGCGCCTGCCGGGAAACCGATGTTGGAGTCCTCGATCGAGATCGTCGTGCAGCCCAGCTTGCGCCTGCTGCTGCTCGGCGCGGGTCCCGAAACACGGCCCTTGCTGCAGCTGACGCGCCTGCTCGGCTGGCACGTCGAACTGGTGGAGCATCGCCAACGCTGGGCACGCTTCGCCGAAGGCAGCGGCGTCGATCGCATCCACGGCGACGGACCGGATGCGCTGCCGACGCTGTTCGAACAACGCCGGTTCGACGCGGCGTTGGTGATGAATCACAACTACCTGCTCGATGCGCGCTGCCTGAGCCGGCTTGCAGCGACCGACATCGGTTACGTCGGCCTGCTCGGCCCGGCCTCGCGACGCGACGATCTGCTCGCCGAAATCGGCGGCAGCGTCGCGGTCTTGCTGCGCAGTCGTCTGCGCGCACCAGTCGGCCTGCCGCTCGGCGGCGAAGGCGCCGAAGCGATCGCGCTGTCGATCGTGGCGCAGTTGCAGAATCAGCTGTCGCGCCTCAGTCGCGACGATTGATTTCGATGCGGGCTGGCGAAGCGATGAGCGATACGCATCCGCTGCACGGCGCCATCGTGCTCGCGGGCGGCGCATCGCGCCGACTCGGTCGCGCCAAGCAGTTGATCGAGATCGACGGCGAACCGCTGTTGCGCCGCGTCGCGCGCGTCCTGCTCGCCGGAAATCCCTACGACTGCGTCGTCGTGCTCGGACATGATGCCGAGCGCATGCGCGAAGCAGTTGCCGGACTTCCGCTGCGCTGCGTGATTGCGCCGGCGCATGCGCTCGGCATGTCCGCATCATTGCAGACCGGGATCCAGGCGCTCGATGCACGCTGCGCCGGCGCACTCATCGCATTGACCGACCAACCGGCGCTCGACGCCGCACACCTGCTGGCAATGCGCGACACCTGGCGCGGCGCACCGACGTGCGCCGTTGCAAGCGCCTACGCCGACGTGCTCGGCGTGCCCGCGCTGTTGCCGCGAAACTGGTTCGGCGACATCGCCCACTTGCGCGGCGATGTCGGCGCGCGCGAATTGCTGCGCGCGCGTCGCGATGAAGTCGCTGCGATTGCGGCCGCAGAGCTCGCGCGTGATGTCGATGAGCCGTCCGATCTGGATCGATAGCGCGGCGCTTGCGTGCCGCGCCGTCGCGTCTTGTCTCGTCTCGTCAGACGGCCATGTCCACGCCGTGGAACGTGCTTCGCGCCAGTTTCAATCCCGCGTTCAAGCGCTGAGCCGATGTCGGCAGATCGCGCTCGCTAAATCATCATTCCGCAATCGCTCGTCGATGCGCGCTCAGACGTTGTCCGTGGACGGCCACACCATATGCAGCGGATCGAACTCGACCTCGGTGCGCTCCTGCGCGCGGATGCCGAACCCGCACACCGCGAGCGGACCCTCGACCAGCGGATCGAGACCAAACGCTTCCTCGATGTCGACTTCGTTGATCGCCGCTGTGATGAAGGCACCAAGCCCAAGCTCGGTCGCGGCCAAATAAAGCGTCTGCGACAAGTGGCCAACGTCGAGGATCAACGCACGGTAGGCTTTGGCGTGATTGCGGTACTTCCAGAAATTGCGTATGAAACGACCCGTCGGCACAACCAGCACGTGCGCATCGACGAAGTAGGCCTGCGCAGCGACGAAGCGTTTGGCCAGCGCGGCTGCCATGTCTGGGCCGACAACATTGATCGGTTCCAAGGCGTGCTCTATAGGATGATAGTGGTACAACCCAGGCTCTATACCATCTACGCGCTGCACAAGTAGATACGCTTCGGTCGGATGCAAGCCACCCGCGGACGGCGCGCCTTTCTTGAGCAGTTGTACTCCGGGCGCGTAATGGTCGACGGCCCGCGCGCCAAAGGCGCGATAAAGAACAGACGAGAATTGCGAGCTGGTCAGACTACGCGAGCGGTCGTAGTTGCGGCAGGTGACGCGGCGATCAAGAAGATCGTCGAGCGCTGTTGACAGAGGTCGCTCGAGGCGTTGCCGTACTTCAGGCGATGACCTTTCGCGGACTGGCGGTGGCGCCGGACCCAGCTGTGCCAGTAAGGTGGTTTCGCTGTTTTCTGCGAATTCCTGTTCAGCCTGCTCAGTATCGACGGCGTGCCAACGCGACCTGTAGTGGGCGACGGCAGATGCCGCACGCCAATGCGTGTTGCGCAATGCCAGGTCACTCTCATGCGTTTCTGTCCCTTCCGCCACAAGCAGCCGTTTGTCCAGCAGCGCGTCCAGCACACAACGCCTGTGCTGGACAGCCAAGTCCTCGATTTGGTTCCATCGCGACGGAGAAATTGCGCAGATTGTTGTGGCTTCTTCGATGGTCAGAAGTACGTCTTCCGCCAAATGGGGAGCGAGTGCACACCACTCGATTTTATGATGAAGACCACTTCCGCCTGCGGCAACCAAGGACAGATCAAAGGCGAGGCGCTCCCTAGATTCGATCATGAGGACCGAGCAGCGACGCAGCAACATTCGTTGCTTCTTCCAAAGCGGGCGAAGTTCGCATTATCGCACTTGGCGAACTCGCTGCGCTGGGCCAGTCGCGCATGCGAGCCGACGAATCGGAACGCGTCAGAAGGGCGGCGGCGCAAGATGCACGCGCGTCCCTGCTGGGTGGCGCGGTCGTTGAGCTGCAGGAACTCCCGCGACCTGCCGCAGGATTTTTTGCATGTATGGTCGCCGCTCGCTGAGTGACGCCTTGCTCGCGCAACGGCTACACTTGGAGGATGCCCGCGAGAACCGAAACCGGCTTGGGGCTTGTGCAATCACCGAAACCAGCGCGCGTACGAAGTCGAAATCTGGCGCTGGCCTTATCGCATTCCAGACAGGGGATTACGTATGAGTGACGCCGCGTTGACGACTCAGCAAACTATCAAGTTGCTGCTCGAGCTTGCGACCAACGACGCATTTCGCCTCCGATTTGAAGAGAAGCCTGCCGCTGCACTCGTCGAACTCGGCATACCACACGAAACGGTCATCAATCTCAATGCGGCATGTCTGTCTCCCGCCACGCTTGCCGACAAAGCGACCTTCGTCGAAGCTCATCGCCAGCTTGTTAGTTCGGCGATCATCGAGAAATCCAAGATGATTATCCCGCCGAATCTTATATTGAATCGACCAAAGTAAATTAGTTAAGGCTTCGATCCGACTTTCTCGACGCGCCGGGCGATTTCCGAAGTTTCGCTCGTGTCGGGCCACGCCTTCTGAAAGGCGGCGAGGGCTTCATTGGCTTGTGCTCTATTGCCGCTCGCTGCCGACAGCTCTGCCCGTCGCAACAGTGAAAGGTCAGCCTGAGCGATATTGTAGGGTGTCAACAGCGTTCTGGAATTGTATTCCGCGAATGCTCGGCCGCGGTTTTCCGCCATCCAGCGCGTCTCAGCAATAGCTCCTGCCGTGTCGCCTCTATCGACGAGCGCGTCCGCTAGCGCAACATGAGTGATGTAGAGCTCATTGCCGTCGATGATCGACTTCAATTTTCCTGCGGCATCGGCGACTTGGCCGGTTACTCGCATCAGCTCTGCCTCAGCGACGGTGTGCATATTCGCGGACATTGGCGAAACCCGTGGCTGGCTTGCCATCGAGCCAAGTGCCGCCAAGGTAGTTCGCGCGAGCTCGACGTCGCCCACGTGTGCGGCGATGTAACTGCCCAGGGCGGCGCGAAAAAAAGCATCGTCGTTGCCGTCATGCGATTTCGCGCCTGTGCGCGTGAAGTTCGCCAGTCGTTCGCGCATGGCTGAATCGTTTTTGTCGACGATTGAACGAACACTCAGATCGACGCCGTCGAACAGCGCTACGTTTTCGGTATCGTCCACCGAAACAAGCGATCTGGCATGATCGATGATGGCCTGGGCTTGTCGCCAGTGACCTTGATCGAGTGCAATTGCGATGCGAGTTATGTCGCCGCCAAAATCCCTTGCCTGCAGGTCAAAAGGCTTCCCGCTCGCGAGCAGCTTGTCTGCAACACTGAACTCTCGCTTGGCTGCATGGGCCATGGCGTAATATTCGTTTTGCGTCGTGACCCCGGACGAGAGAGATTCGGAGAATTCCTTGATGGAATCGTCGTACCGGTTTGCTCCCAGAAGCAATGTACCGAGTAGTTGCTGGCTGGCACCGCGATACGGATTCTGGGGCGCCAAGGCTTTTTGAACGGAAGAAATAGCATCCGAGAATCGGTTCGCCGACTGCCACAGCACAAATCCATACTGACCATCGAAGTTGCCGGAATAAAGCGAGGTCAGCAATTTCCATTTCTCAAGCGCGAGACGTGGATTGGTGTAGGTAGCCAGCCACACTTCGACGTAAAGTTTCTCGCGCGACGACAAGCGCGATGAGAAATTGATTGCACGGCCAAGCTCGCGTTCCGCGTCAGCGCTCTGGTCTAGACTGATGGAAATCTTTGCGAGTCCTACGTGCGCCAACGCAAACTCTGAATCTGCCTGCAGAGCCTGCGTATACAGAGCTCGCGCTTCACTCATGTGCCCCTGCGCGTAGGAACGCACAGCTAATGAGTAAGCCTTGAGCGCCTCCAGATTCTTCGTCGCCACCTTGTCCAACGGCTTCGACTCATTCGAAACCGTAGCCAGCGCCTCACCCAATCGCACGCGCAGTTTCTGGTTGACCCGATCCAGCGAAGGCAACACCGAATCCTCGCCGATGCCGTCGGCAGATTCGGAGTAGACCGTGGTCTGCGTCTGCGGGTCGACCACTTCGGCGGTGACGCGTACGCGGCCGCCGATCTCGGCGACGGTCGGCAGGATCAGTGCGCGTGCGCCGTCGCGGATCGCGACTTCCGATCCGGTTGCGCGGTCGATCGCGGTCTTGTCCGGATCGCGCTGCATCAGCTTTATGGTTTCGCGCGTCTTCAGATCCGACATCACGTTGACGTAGCGGGACTGCTCGAGGCCGATGCGGAACGCGGTCTGCACCGATTCGTCCAGGTTTGCCTGGCCGGTCAGGTTCTTCATGTCGCCGACGACGACCCAGTCGCGATTGGCGAAGGCGATTGCCGGCGGCGTGCGCAGCAGGTACCACAACGGTGCGCCGACCAGCACGAGCAGCAGCACGGTTTCGATGGCGACGGTGGCGGGGCGGCGCCAGAACGGCACTTCGCGATGCGCCTTGCCGGACCACGGCGGCGCGCGCAGCGGCGCGCGACCATCCTCGCCGACCTCGAAGACGGGGATCGGGTCCGGGATGCCCTTGAATCGATAACGTCCGTAGGTGCGCCAGCGCACGGTCGACAGCAGTTCGCCGAGTTCTCCCTGCGCGCGATGCGCGAGCGAATAGGCGACGCCGGAAAGCAGCGTCTGCCCGGGCAGGGCGAGTTGCATCAGGCGCGAGGTGATCGGTTTGACGAGGCCTTCGACCTCGGTCAGCTTGGCGCCCTTGGCGATGTCGTCGGGTGTGTTGTCCCAGGTCAGCACGTCGCCGACGTGAATGCCGACTCGCGCAGCGAGCGTGGACTTCTCGTTCTGATTGAGCTGCTGCAGTCCGCGCTGGTAATCGAGCGCAAACGCGACCGCCTGGATCGGGCGATCGAACATCGCGAGGAAACCATCGGTCTTGTCGATTTCGCGGCCACCGTGTTTCGGCAGCAGGGCGCGAAACACGCGGTCATGCTTGCGCAGCAGATCGGCGCCGCGCTGGTCACCCAGGCGTTCCACCAGTGCGGTGGAATCGACGAGATCGCACAGCACCAGCGTGCGCAGCAATGGCGCAGTGGACGCTGCCGCGATAGTGCCCGCGGGTTGTGTGAGTGCATTCATGACCGTGTCAACCCCTCCGCCGGGGCTATGTTCGCACAACTGCGGCCGGGAAACCTTGCCGGGACGAATCGGTTGTGTTTACGTCCAAACACGCTCCCGACTGACAAGCGCAGGGGCCGTCACGGAGCATCGCTCTCGCGCAAACCCGCGCAGCGTCGGCTGCGCGCTACACGTTCAGCGGCAACATCGACCCGTTGCCAGCGAGTGACATGGGGATGTGAAAACCATCGCCGCCGCCGCCCTTGGCTTCGTACAGAGCGGCATCGGCATCGCTGTACCAGATCGCCCAGTCCGCGCCGTCGGCGCACAGGCTGCCGCCGAGGCTGACCGTGACCACGAGCCCTTCATTGCTGCCCGGGAAGCGCAGCGAATGCACGGCCGCGATGATCTGCGTTGCACGCGCGCGCAATTCCTCCTCGCCGGAAACCTGCATCAGCAGCGCGAACTCGTCGCCGCCGAGGCGACAGGGCAGGTCGGTGGACGAGGCCGCGTTCTGCACCTCTTCGGCGATCGCGCGCAGGACCTGGTCGCCGACCAGATGGCCGCACTGATCGTTGATCTGCTTGAAGCGGTCGAGGTCGACCAGCAGCAACCCGAGCACGGTGCCGGGCAGGCGTTGTTCGACGAGGCGCTCGAGGAACATGTAAAGGCCGCGGCGGTTGCACAGCCCGGTGAGTTCGTCGGTCTGCACGAGCCGCTGCGCGGTCGAGAGCTGGGTGCGCGTCTGACGCAGCGAATCGAGCGTGACCATCAAGTCTTCGTTTCGGCGCTTGAGGCTCTGGATCAGCTGCTGTTCGCTAGCCACCAGATACGAAAACGAGCGGCGCATGAATTGCGCGAGCAAGCGGGGTTCGGCCGCGACCAGTTGTTCGAAGGTGTCGTTCTCGACGATGCGCAGGCTGGTCGGCATCAGCGCTGCCGCGTTGGCGACGCGGGTGTGGCTGCCGATGAAGAGCACCAGCTCGCCGAAGAATTCGCGCGGCCCGATCAACTTGTCCGGCATGCCGTCGCCGAATTCGAGTTGCACCTGGCCGGACTCGACGATGAACATGCTGCGGCCGAGTTCACCGCGGCGGAAGATGACCTCGCCGGGTTTCACGTCGCGGCGCTGGCCCGCCTGTGCGAACAGGGCGCATTCGTCGTCGGAAAGCTGGCGCGGCAACAGCGCGGCGCGCAGCGAAGGTGGCGCCGCGTGCTCCGCGATTCTGTCGGCCGGCTCTGTCTTTAGGCTGGACACGCGCGTTCCCCACACAGCCTGATCAGACCAAGGATGGTAACCCAACTGACAGCTGTACTCACGCAGCGGCAGGCGGGGCTTGTCGGCAAAACTGCGACGGCCGTCGCGGGATTTACGTTCATCGCGGCATTCCGACGGCGCTCGAAGCGGCAATGATGAATCTCCATGAAGATCGATGCCGCCATCCGAGCGATTTATGCGCCATGGCGAGCCGCGCGGACGGCGCGCCGAGTGTGTCAGTCCGTATCCTGCACCTGCGGTTCGGCGATACGGCGCTTCGCGCCATCCGAACCGTCCTGGCCTTCTGCCGCGAGACGGACCGCCAGCAGCGCCGGCATCGGAGCAGTCGAATCCCGGCGGCGACCCCTGGCCGCCGGTTCGCTCCTCTCCCTCAGACCTGTTCCGATGCCGGAGGGCTGCTCGAGCAGCCTCTCAGGCTGCCTGGGATTTCTTGTCGCCGTGGAACTGCTCTTCCTCGGTGGAGCCCTTCAACGCCGTGGTCGAGGAAAGTCCCTGCTGGATCGCCTGGGTCACCGCGTCGAAATAGCCGGTACCGACTTCGCGCTGATGCTTCACCGCGGTGAAGCCGCGCTCGGCGGATGCAAATTCGGCTTCCTGCAACTCGACGAACGCACTCATCTGGTTGCGCGCGTAACCGTGAGCGAGATGGAACATCGAATAGTTGAGCGCATGGAAACCGGCCAGCGTGATGAACTGGAACTTGTAGCCATAGCTCGCAAGTTCCTTTTGGAACTTTGCGATGGTGGCGTCGTCGAGGTTCTTCTTCCAGTTGAAGCTCGGGCTGCAGTTGTAGGCGAGCAGCTTGCCGGGGAACTTCGCGTGGATCGCTTCGGCGAACTTGCGCGCGAAGGCGAGATCCGGCTTGCCGGTTTCGCACCAGACCAGATCCGCATACGGCGCGTAGGCAAGACCGCGGCTGATCGCCTGGTCGAGTCCATTCTTGGTCTTGTAGAAACCTTCGACGGTGCGCTCGCCAGTGGTGAACGGCTGATCGTTGGCGTCGATGTCGCTGGTCAGCAGGTCGGCCGCTTCCGCATCGGTGCGGGCGACGAGCAGGGTCGGCACGCCGCATACGTCGGCCGCGAGACGCGCCGCGTTGAGTTTCTCGACCGCCTCGCGCGTCGGCACCAGCACCTTGCCGCCCATGTGGCCGCACTTCTTCACGCTGGCCAGCTGATCTTCGAAATGCACGCCCGCGGCGCCCGCCTCGATCATCGACTTCATCAGCTCGAACGCATTCAGCACGCCGCCGAAACCGGCTTCGGCGTCGGCGACGATCGGTTGCAGATAGTCGATGCTGTCGTCGCCTTCGGCGTGATTGAGCTGATCGGCGCGCAGCAGCGCATTGTTGATGCGCTTGACCACCAGCGGCACCGAGTTGGCCGGATACAGCGATTGGTCCGGATACATTTCGCCGGCGACGTTGGCATCCGCCGCGACCTGCCAGCCGGAGAGATAGATCGCCTTGAGACCGGCCTTGACCTGCTGCATCGCCTGGTTGCCGGTCAGCGCACCGAGTGCGTTGACGAACGGTTCCTTGTTGAGCGAGCTCCAGAGTTTTTCCGCGCCCAGGCGCGCGAGCGAATGCTCGACATGCACGGTGCCGCGCAGACGCACGACATCCTCGGCCGTGTAGTTGCGCTTGATGCCGCTCCAGCGCGCGTTGTTGCTCCAGTCCAGCTTGATCTGTTCGGCCGTGGGAAGGGTGGCTTTCATGACATGCCTCGTTCTGCGGTGAAGGTCGGGTTGCGGAAAAGGCCGCGGCAGTCGCTCAGGGCAACAGCGGATAGGCGGCCAGGGTGAGAAAATCGGCGAGCACATCGGCGTGCGTGAGTTCGGCCAGAAGATCAGCTGCGGCGCCGGCTTTCGATTGACCAGGCATCGACGTCGCGGCCAGGGTCGCGCGCACGTCGGCGAGTGCGCCGTCGAAGACCTCGAGGTCGACCGCCGTGCCATCGTCGAAGGCAGTGCCGGGCTGATGCAGCCATTGCCACAGCTGCGCACGCGAAATCTCCGCGGTCGCCGCGTCTTCCATCAGATGATGGATCGGCACGCAGCCCTGGCCGTCGATCCAGGCGGCGAGATAGCGCAGGCAGATTTCGATGTTCGCGGCGAATCCGGCGCGCGTGATCGAGCCGGCGCTCGGCGCGAGCAGCGTGTCGCGATCGGCGAGCACATCGTCGCGCAGCACGCCGAGCTGGTTCGGCGCCGGCATGTGTTCGTCGAAGATCGCCTGCGCGATCGGCACCAGCGCGGGATGCGCGACCCAGGTGCCGTCATGGCCGGCCTTCACTTCGCGCAACTTGTCGGCGCGCACCTTCGTCATCGCCGCATCGTTCGCAGCGGCATCGTTGTTGATCGGAATCTGCGCGGCCATGCCGCCCATCGCGAATGCACCGCGGCGATGGCAGGTCTTGATCAACAGTTCCGAATAGCTTTTCAGAAACGGCACGGTCATGCCGACCTGGCCGCGCTCGGGCAGTACGCGGTCGCGATGGGCGCGCAGTGTCTTGATGTAGGAAAAGATGTAGTCCCAGCGCCCGCAGTTGAGCCCGGTGATGCGCGAGCGCAGCGCGTGCAGGATTTCGTCCATCTCGAACACGGCCGGCAAGGTCTCGATCAGCACGGTCACCTTGATCGCTCCGCGCGGCAGACCGAGCACGTCTTCGGCGTGGTCCATCACCGCATTCCACAACGCCGCCTCGTGGTGGCTTTCCATCTTCGGCAGATAGAAATACGGGCCGCGCGCGGCGGCATGCAGCTTTTTTGCATTGTGGAAAGCGAACAACCCGAAATCGAAGAGCGATCCGGACAGCGCCTCGCCGTCGAGCAGCACATGCTTTTCCGGCAGATGCCAGCCGCGCGGACGCACCATCAGCACGGCCGGGTTCGGCTTCACCGCGTAGTGCTTGCCTTCCGGCGAGGTGTAGTCGATGGCTCCGGCGACCGCATCGCGTAGGTTTGCCTGGCCTTCGATCAGGGCCTCGAAGGTCGGCGAGGTCGAATCCTCGAAATCGGCCATGAACACCTTCGCGCCGGAATTGAGCGCGTTGATGATCATCTTGCGGTCGACCGGTCCGGTGATCTCGACGCGGCGGTCCTGCAGTGCGGCGGGAATCGGCGCAACGTTCCAGTCGCCCTCGCGGATCGAGCGGGTTTCCGCCAGGAAATCCGGCAGCTCGCCCGCGTCGAAGCGCGCCTGGCGCTGCTTGCGCGCATTCAACAGCGCGAGCCGCTGCGCCTGGAAGCGCTGATGCAGGTCGACGAGGAAGGCCTGCGCGGCATCGTCGAGGATTTCAGGGTGGCTGGAAATCGTCGCGCGAATCTGCAGCGACGGGATAGGGGTGGAAACGCTCATTGATACCTCTTGATGCTATGCAGCAAGACTAGGATGAAAAGACCGGCTTTGACAAAACAGATGTTTCAATGAATTGCATTATCATTGTCAACGCCAACGTAGCTGCTTGATTTCAAAGTGCTAACCACAGCCCAGAGTGCGAGCCTCATGCTGAACAAAGCGAGAAAGCCGGCCACCGCACGACCTGCGAAGGGTTCAGTCGTTGACGCTACTGCGCAAAAGACACGGTTCTATTACAAGGGCAGCCGGCTCAAGCAGCTGCGTGCGTTCTGCATGATCGCCAAGCTCGGCACCTTGTCGCGTGCCGCCGAAGCGTTGTTCCTGTCGCAACCGTCGATCAGCCTGCAGCTGAGTGCGCTCGAACAGGAACTGGGTGCGCGCCTGATCGAACGTCGCCGCCGCCGCGTGGTGCTGACGCTCGAAGGCCAGGCGCTGTACGACATCGCGCTGCCCCTGGTCGAAGGTCTGCAGAATCTCGATCAGCAGTTTCGCGCCCTGCGCGCGGGTCTTTCCGGCGGCGAGCTGCATATCGCGGCCGGCACGTCGACGATCCAGTATCTGCTGCCGGGTTTCGTCACGGCATTCCGCGAACGCCATCCGAGCGTGAAACTGCAGCTGCACAATGTGACCGGCAAGGACGGACTTGCGCTGCTGCGTTCGGACCAGGTCGATTTCGCGGTGGGTTCGTTGCTGGATGTGCCGAATGATCTCAGCTACGAGTCGGTGCAGTCCTATGATCCGATGCTGATCACGCCGCTCGATCATCCGCTGGCCAAGCTGCGCGAGCTGCGTCTGGAAGACCTGTCGCCGTATGGTCTGATCCTGCCGCCACAGCGCCTGACCACCTATCGCCTGGTCGACCTGATCTTCCAGCAGCGCAAGGTGCCGTTCAACGTTGCGATCGAGGTCGGCGGCTGGGAAGTCATCAAGCACTACGTCGCGCTCGGGCTCGGCATCTCGATCGTCACCGGCATCTGCATCGGCGACGACGATCACACGCGTCTGGCGGTGCGCAACATGAGCGCCTATTTCCCGCAGCGCAGTTATGGCATCGTCGTGCGCAAGGGCAAATACCTCAGCGGCGAAGCGCGCGCCTTCATCGATCTGGTACGGCCCGGCTTGTTCACGCGACGCGACTACTGGGAGGCCGGTCACTCCGAACGCTGAGCGCGTGCGTTGGATTTCGACGTAGCATGGCGACCAGAACGCGCGCGCCCTGTTTATCCAGCACAAGGAAATCACGCTGATGACGATGGCCACGGCCGACCTCTGCGACGCGCATCCCGATCTGCAGGTCTGCGCGCCGATTTTCCATGACTACGGCGGCAGCGCCGCGTTTGCAGGATCGATCGCGACGCTCAAGGTATTCGAGGACAACGCGCTGGTGCGTTCGACGCTGGAAAGCGCAGGCCATGGCCGCGTGCTGGTGATCGACGGCGGCGGCTCGCTGCGCTGCGCCCTGGTCGGTGGTCAGCTCGGCGAGCTTGCGCTGAAAAATCACTGGGCCGGCCTCGTCGTGTTCGGCTGTGTGCGCGACAGCGCGGAACTCGCCGCGCAGAACGTCGGTATCAAGGCGTTGGCGACGCATCCGCGCAAGAGCGAGAAAGGCCTGCATACGGGGCACGCCGATCGCATCGTCGAATTCGCCGGAGTGCGCTTCACACCGGGCGCCTGGGTGTACGCCGATGTCGACGGGATCGTGGTGGCATCGACGCGCGTGCACGGCTGATCCCGTCGACGTCGCGGCCCGGCCGCTGATTATTGCCGCGCGATGCTCGACACTCCCGAGGTGTCGCGCCCCTGCAGCCAGCGCAGGATGCGCGCGAGAAAACGCAGCAGCTTCGGCAAGAACCAGATCAGCAAAACCAGGAACAGCACCAGCGCGGTCAGAAACAGCGCCGGATGCTGGATCGCAAGGAACAATCCGCCGAGCACGAGTCCGTCCTCGCCGACACTCGCGGTCCAGTTGCTGAAAGGCTCCGGCGATGTATTGAGCGCGGCACGACCGCCGCTTTTTGCCAGATGCGTGCCGCTCGTGATGACGCCGCCGAGCAGCGCCGCGCTCATCTGCGCCGCCGGCGTGGCATCGCCCATCGCGCCCCAGGCGAGGAACGCGCCCGCCGGAATCCGGATGAAGGTATGCACCGCATCCCAGATCGAATCGAAACCCGGAACCTTGTCCGCGAGGAATTCTCCGACGGTCATCAGGCCGGCGGCGCTCAGCACCCAGGCGTGTTCGAGCACCAGCAATTGATCCGGCAGATGCAGATAGCCGTAACGACCGAGCAAGCCGACGATCAACACCGTGGCGTACAGGCGAATGCCGCTGGCCCAGGCCAGGCCGCCAGCCAATGCGAGTTGTGATAGCGAATCCATGATTCCTCCGCGCGCCGATGCTACGCGATCACTGCCTCGAGAACCTGCTGCGTTGTTGCGCGATCGGCAGCGATCAGCCGATCGGCGGACGGGCAGAGGCCACGAGGTTTCTGCTAGCGTTGCGTTTCGACTGCCGAGGCCTTGGGAAGGTTCGCGATGATGCGCTGGATCATGCTCGTTTTGGCCGTGCTCGGTTTCGTGCTCGCGTTCATGACGAAATCGCCGGGGCTGCTCGGGATCGGCCTGCTGCTCGGCCTGATCGGCGTCATCGGTTTCGTGTTCGCCCTTGCAGCGGACCGCGTATCCGCGAATGCACGCCCGGAGGCGTCGATGGCGGCGATCGAGGATCTGGCAGCCCTGCGCAAGCGCACGTCGCCGTCTCCGCGCCCGTCAGCGCAGCCGCCCGTCAGCCAGGTTTTCAGCGACGCTGAACGCGATCGGGCGAGCTGACGCGAGTTGAGAAATCCCGCTGCGGCGCTACGGGAATGGCGACGCACTCCGGTGCTTCGTGAAGAGAACGCACCCGGCGCGATCGCGCCGCATCGCACCATGCTTCCTCGCCATATCTGCTGCACAATCGAAGCGTCGCATGCCGCGACGTTCGGAAAGGGAGGCTAGCGTGGACCCTACTGCACTCATCATCTGGTTGATCGTCGGCGCCGTTGCGGGCTGGCTCGCGGGACAGATCGTCAAGGGGCATGGTTTCGGCCTGGTCGGCAACATCGTGGTCGGCATCGTCGGCGCGTTCATTGCCGGCTGGCTGTTGCCTTCGCTGGGACTTGGACTCACGGGAATCGTCGGCAGCATCATCTATGCCGCAATCGGCGCGATCATTCTGTTGTTCGTGATCGGCTTGTTCAAACGCGCTGCCTGACCGTCAGCACTCGAAGGAAAAAGGGCCGGATTTCGATCCGGCCCTTTTCATTTGTGGCGAATGCGCAGTTGTGGACTATTTGGAAATGTCGACGTCCTTGGTCTCGCGCAGAAAGAAGGTGCCGATGACCAGGGTTATCGCGGCGACCACGATCGGGTACCACAGACCGGAATAGATGTTGCCGGTCCACGCGACGAGCGCAAACGCGGTGGTCGGCAGGAAACCGCCGAACCAGCCGTTGCCGATGTGATACGGCAGGCTCATCGAGGTGTAGCGGATGCGCGTCGGGAACAGCTCGACCAGCCAGGCTGCAATCGGCCCGTAGACCATCGTCACGTACAGCACGAGGATCGCCAGCAGCACGATCAGCATCGGCTTGTTGATCTCGGCCGGATTGGCTTTCTCCGGATAGCCCGCCGACGTCAACGCGGCCTTGAGTTTGCCGCCGAATGCCGTGGACTGGGTCTTGAATGCGGCCGCATCGAGGCCGGCGCCTTCGAACGAAGTGATTTCGTTGCTGCCGATCTTCACCGAGGCAACGGTGCCGGCCGCCGCTTCCTGATTCGAATACGGCACGCCGCTCTTGGTCAGCACGCTCTTGGCGATGTCGCAAGAACTCGAAAAGGTTTTCTTGCCGACCGGATCGAACTGGAAACTGCAGGTGGCAGGATCTGCGGTCACCACCACCGGATTGGTCGCGCTGGCCGCCTCGATCGCCGGATTGCCGAAGTGCGTCAGGCCCTTGAAGATCGGGAAATACGTGAGGACGGCGAGCAGGCAGCCGAGCATCACGATCGGCTTGCGTCCGACCCGATCCGACAGCGCGCCGAACACGACGAAGAACGGCGTGCCGATCAGCAGTGCGGCGGCGATCAACAGGTTCGCGGTGAACGCATCGATCTTCAGGGTCTGGGTCAGATAGAACAGGCTGTAGAACTGACCCGCATACCAGACGACGGCTTGACCCGCGGTCGCGCCGAGCAGCGCGAGCAGCACGATCTTGCCGTTGCTCCAGTTGCCGAACGCGTCGGTCAGCGGCGCCTTCGAACCTTTACCTTCCGCCTTCATCTGCTGAAACAGCGGCGACTCGTTCAACTGCAAGCGGATGTAGACCGACACCGCCAGCAACAGGGAGGAGAGGATGAACGGGATGCGCCAGCCCCACACGTCGAAATCCGCGCCGAGCACACTGCGGCAGATCAGGATCACGATCAGCGAAAGGAACAGACCGAAGGTCGCGGTGATCTGGATGAAGCTGGTGTAGAAGCCGCGCTTGCCCTGCGGCGCATGTTCGGCGACATAGGTCGCCGCACCGCCGTATTCGCCGCCGAGGGCGAGACCTTGCAGCAGGCGCAATACGATCAATGCGATCGGTGCCGCGACGCCGACCGAGGCGTAGGTCGGCAGCACGCCGACCAGGAAGGTCGACAGGCCCATGATCACGATCGTGATCAGGAAGGTGTACTTGCGTCCGATCAGATCGCCGAGGCGGCCGAAGATGATCGCGCCGAACGGTCGCACCGCGAATCCCGCCGCGAACGCGAGCAGGGCGAAGATGAAACCGCTGGTCGGATTGAGACCGGAGAAAAACTGGTTCGCGATGATCGCCGCGAGCGAGCCGTACAGATAGAAGTCGTACCACTCGAAGACCGTACCGATACTGGACGCGATGATCACGCGCCGATGATTGGTGGTCAGTCCGCCGCCGGCCGGACTCGCTGATGACGCAACGCTTGCCATGTCGTTCTCCCCGTTGAATGTGAACGTCGCGCGGTCGCGGCAGCGTCCGGGCATTTGACCGGAGCTTGCGCGCACGCGCGCGAGTCGCCTATTCAACATTGGTCGTAGGTCCGAATCGTGCGCGGCGGCATCGAGCGGCGCCTCGCGCGTGGCACACTTCGCCGCCTGACGACGACGTTTGGAAAGGAGGATTTATGTCGACGATGCATCCGGTTTCCGCGGCGTTTGCGGCCAAGGCGCGTATCGACACGGCCGCTTACACGCGCGACTACGCCGAGTCGATGCGTGACGGCGAAGCATTCTGGCGCCGCATCGGCGAGCGCCTGGAATGGATCAAGCCGTATTCGAAGGTCAAGGACGTGTCCTTCGACGTCGCCGATTTCCGCATCCGCTGGTACGCCGACGGCGAACTCAACCTCGCCGCGAACTGCCTCGATCGCCATCTGCATACGCGCGGCGACAAGACTGCGATCATCTGGGAAGGCGATGATCCGAACGAATCGCGCCGCATCAGCTATCGCGAACTGCACGCCGAGGTGTGCAAGTGCGCGAACCTGCTGAGCAACCTCGGCGTCGGCAAGGGCGATCGCGTCGCGATCTACCTGCCGATGATTCCGGAGGCCGCAGTCGCGATGCTCGCCTGCGCGCGCATCGGCGCCGTCCACACGGTCGTGTTCGGCGGCTTTTCGCCCGACTCCCTCGCCGGGCGCATCGCCGATTCGCAATGCAAGCTGGTCATCACCGCCGATGAAGGTCTGCGTGGCGGCAAGAAGGTTGCACTGAAGGTCAACGTGGACGAGGCGCTGCAGCGACCCGGCACGAACAGTGTCGAGACGGTGCTGGTGGTCAGACGTACCGGCGGCGCGATCGCGATGCAGACCCCGCGCGATCGCTGGTGGCAGGCGTTGATGGAAGGACAGTCCGCGACGCATGCGGCGGTCGCGATGAATGCCGAGGACCCGCTGTTCATCCTGTACACCTCCGGTTCGACCGGCAAACCGAAAGGCGTGCTGCACACGACCGCCGGCTATCTGGTGTATGCGAGTTTCACGCACGAATGCGTGTTCGATCTGCGCGAAGACGATGTCTACTGGTGCACGGCCGACGTCGGCTGGGTCACTGGCCACAGTTATCTGCTGTACGGGCCGCTCGCCAACGGCGCGACCACGCTGATGTTCGAAGGCGTGCCGAATTATCCGGATTCATCGCGCTTCTGGCAGGTCGTCGACAAGCACAAGGTGAGCTTGTTCTACACCGCACCGACCGCGATCCGCGCGCTGATGCGCGAGGGCGACGCGCCGGTGCAGAAGACCTCGCGCGCCAGCCTGCGCGTACTCGGCACGGTCGGCGAGCCTATCAATCCCGAAGCCTGGGAATGGTACTGGCGCGTGGTCGGCAGCGAGCGCTGTCCGATCGTCGATACCTGGTGGCAGACCGAAACCGGCGGCATCCTGATAACGCCGCTGCCGGGTGCGATCGACCAGAAACCCGGATCGGCCACCTTGCCGTTCTTCGGCATCAAGCCGGCCATCGTCGACGCGGGCGGCGCGATTCTCGACGGTGCGACCGAAGGCAACCTCGTCATCACCGATGGCTGGCCCGGCATGATGCGCACGGTGTACGGCGATCATCAGCGTTTCATCGACACCTATTTCAAGGCGTATCCCGGCATGTACTTCACCGGCGACGGCGCACGCCGCGACGCGGATGGCTACTACTGGATCACCGGACGCGTGGACGACGTGATCAACGTGTCTGGCCATCGCCTCGGAACCGCCGAGGTCGAGAGCGCGCTGGTCGCGCATCCGAAGGTCGCCGAGGCTGCGGTGGTCGGTTGCCCGCACGAAATCAAGGGGCAGGGCATCTACGCGTACGTCACGCTCAAGTCCGGAGAGGAACCGAGCGATACCCTGCGCAAGGAATTGATTGCCTGGGTGCGCAAGGAAATCGGTCCGATCGCAAGTCCGGATCATCTGCAATGGGCGCCCGGTCTGCCGAAGACGCGCTCGGGCAAGATCATGCGCCGCATCCTGCGCAAGATCGCGGAGAACGCGCCGGATCAACTCGGCGACACCTCGACCCTGGCCGATCCGACGGTGGTGCAGAATCTGGTCGACGAGCGCCTGGTGAAGTGAAGCCCGGAATCGGAAAGCGCGGTTCGGCAATCGCCGAAAGCCAAGCTCGCACGTTCCGCCCGCGCTTGTCCGATTTCCGATTCCAGATTCTTCATTCGCGACCTCCATGCCCGAAGTCCTGATTGCCGACGATCACCCGCTGTTCCGCGATGCACTCAAGCGCGCGGTCACGCAGGCGTTGCCAGACGCGCACCTGCGCGAGGCCGACAGCGTGACGGCACTGCACGCAGCCATCGATGCGCATGCGGACATCGAACTGCTCCTGCTCGATCTGCACATGCCCGGCGCGAATGGCTTCTCAGCGCTGGTGCACATCCGCGGCCAGCATCCGGGGCTGCCGATCATCGTGGTCTCCGCCCACGAGGAAACCGGTGTGATCCGCCGCGCGATCGCGCACGGCGCCTCCGGCTATATTCCTAAATCGGCTGCGATCGACACCATCGTCGATGCCGTGCGCAAGGTGCTCGATGGCGACCTCTGGATACCGACCGCGGTACGCAGCGGTCACGCGACATTGAAGCCGGCCGAAGCCAGCATCGCAGCGCAGGTGGCCGACCTCACGCCGCAGCAGTTCCGCGTGTTCAACATGATTGCCGAAGGTCTGCTCAACAAGCAGATCGCCTATGAACTCGGCGTCTCCGAAGCGACAGTGAAGGCGCATATGACCGCGATCATGCGCAAGCTCGGCGTGTCCAACCGCACCCAGGTTGCGTTGCTCGCCAGTCACCTGGCAATCGATACCGATGCGCTCGCGGCGCCCGATGACAAAGGCTTTGCCTGAGCACCTTCTCGCCGAGTGGCAATAAAAAGTACTGAACTGTCGATGCCGCACGCACTCTGACCTGCCGCAGCAGAAGGAGCTTCCGGTGTCGCTTGCCTCGCCCTCGATCACCACATCGCCACCAGGCGCCTTGCAACTGCAGCGACAGTTCGAGCATCGGGCGCAATGGCGAAGTATCTCGCGATCGCGTTTGCTGTTCGCAGTCGTCGGGCTGCTTGCGATCGTCCTCGTCATTGCTGCCGTTCTACGGTTGAGTGAACAGGCTGCCTATGTGCTCGACCTGTTCGGCGCGCATCCGTTTGCACTCCTGATCGCGGCGAGCGCGATCGGCTGGTTGCAGGTGCAGCAGGCGCGCCGACGCAGCGCGCAGACGTTTGCGCGCTCCTGGCTTGCGAGCGCGCCGATCGATGCGCGCGAAATCGCCGCTGCTGTCAGGCGAAACGTGGCCGCACGCGTGCTGTCTGTTCTTGTCGCGATGATCGCGGTGCCGATTATCGCCGGCCTCGCCAGCGGCACGTCCGCACTCCTTGTCATTGCGATCCTTGCCGCAGGCGTCGCGATCGGAAGTCTCGCCGGCTGGCTGCGACCGGTGAGCGCGAAAGCCGATGTGTCGCCGCACGGCACGCGTCTGCTGCGCACGCGTCGTGTCGCCTCGATCGAGGCGGACTTCGGCGCGCTCGCGCGCTGGCCATTTGCGCAGATGCTCGCGCAAACCGATGCACGTCTACACGCGCGCATGCTCGCTGCGATCCTGCTGACGATGCCGATGGGAACGCCACTGTATAGCGCGCTCCTCGTCGTGCTGCTCGCCGCGAGCGCGACCGCCGCTCATGGACTGCTGCAGGCGTTGCTGGCCGTGATTGCGCAAGCGGCGGGGTTCTTGCGCTGCACGCCGTTGCCGATGACACGCTTCCTGCGCCTCGTGTGTGTTCGCGCATTCGCGGGGCTGTGCACCGCCGCGCTATTGATAGCGACACTCGTGTGGGCACTCGGCGGGTCCGCACGTTCTGCCTGTGCTGTGGCGGGCGCGCTGATTGCCTGGAGCATCACCGCGACGGCGAGCGCACTCGCCTGTCGATATCACGCCGAGCGCGCGCGCGTCGAACGCTGGACGCTCGGCCTGCTGTTGCTTGCCGTCGGTATCGCTGCGCCCGCCGTGTTGTGCCTCGTGCTGCCGCCGATCTGGTGGTGGTCGTGGCAACGGGCAGCTGCCGCATGAGCGAGACCGTTCTTGAAATCAGTGCGCTGCGTGCCGGCTACGGCGATCGCGCCGTTTTGCTCGGTGTCGACCTCGCGCTTGCGCGCGGGGAATGGATCGCCCTGCTCGGTGCGAACGGCAGCGGCAAGAGCACCTTGCTCGACAGCTGTGTCGGTCGGCTTGCGCCAGGTTCCGGCGAGGTGCGCATCGGCGGACATTCGATCCGCAGCGATGCGCTCGCTGCGAAGCGGCGACTCGGCTACGGCATCGCGGGCGATCGTCTGCCGCCGTTGCTGAGCGCGCGCGAATGCCTGGCCGTGCAGGCAGCCGCGAAACGCTTGCCGACAATCGATGCCGAGGTACTCGAACTCGCCGACGCGCTGCGTCTGGCGCCGTGGCTCGACGATGCGATTGCGCTGATGTCCTATGGCACGCGCCAGAAACTCGGCGTGTTGATCGCGCTGCTCGGCGAGCCCGATCTGGTCGTGCTCGATGAAAGCTTCAACGGGCTCGACCCGGCCAGCGGTCTGCTGCTGAAACAGCATTTGCGCGATCGCGTGAATGCGGGACGCTGCGGCGTGCTGCTCGCCACGCATGCGCTGGATATTGCCGAACATTGGGCCGATCGCGTCGCGCTGCTGCATGAAGGCCGTATCGTGCGCGAATGGCGAAAAGCGGAATTGAGCGCCGCGAGTCGATCCGGCGGCCATGGCCTGGAGGCGGTACTTGCCGCTGCCATCGCCGATCCAAAGTGACGTTGCGAAGCCTTCGTCCCGCAACGCTCACGCGATCGGTTGCGACTTTTCCGATTGGCGCGCGAGCTGCATGATGAGCGCGCGCAGCGCCGCCGGCTTGACCGGCTTGCGCAGCAGCGCGTAGCCGAGCGAACGCGCACGCACGGCGAGTTCCGCGCTGGTGTCCGCGGTAACCAACGCGCCTGGTGATGCGGGCGAGCAGGCGGCACGCAACGCCTCGAGCGCTTCGAGTCCGTCCTGTTCGCTGTCGAGGTGGAAATCGACCAGGAGCAGATCGGGACGGCGCACCTGCACCGCGGCGAGCGCTTCCTCGATCGTCGCCGCCAGCGTGCACGAAACACCCCAGCGCGTCAGCAGCGCCGACATGCCGTCGAGGATTGCGCGATCGTTGTCGAGACACAGCGCGTGCAGATCGCCGGCGAGCACGGCGGCCATCCCGGGATTCGCCTTGTCGCGCGGCAGCGCAACCTGGGTTGGCGCGCGCGGCAATTCGATCGCGAACACGCTGCCTCGGCCGGGCTGCGAACGCACGCTGATGCGCGCGCCGAGCAGTTGCGCCATGCGCTCGCAGATCGCGAGGCCGAGGCCGAGTCCTTTTTCGCCCCAGGGCGAAACATGGCTGCCACGACGAAACTCGTCGAAGACACTCAGCAGCTGATCATCAGGAATGCCGGGACCGCTGTCCCACACCTCGATGCGCAGGTTCGCACCGACGCGTCGAACGCCGCACACGACGCCGCCATTGCGCGTGTAGCGCAGCGCATTGGCGAGGAAGTTCTGCAGGATGCGACGCAGCAGCTGCGCATCGCAGCGCACCCATACGCGGCTCGCGACGAAACGCAGCTTGAGTCCGCGCGTCGCCGCGAGCACGCCGAATTGATGCTGCAAGGATTCGAGCAGTTCGCTCAACGCGAAGCTCGACACATCGATCTGATACTTGCCCGCTTCCAGTCGCGAGGCTTCCAGCAGTGCATCGAGCAGGTCTTCGGCGGCCTTGAACGCCGTGTCGATGCGTTCGGCCAAGCGCCCGCTTTCGCCATCGAGCGGCTGATGGCGCAGCGCCGAGGTGAACAGCCGCGCCGCGTTCAGCGGTTGCAGCAGATCGTGACTGGCCGCTGCGAGAAAGCGCGTGCGCGACTGGTTGGCCGCCTCCGCCTGACGCACCGCGCGCTGCTCGGCGACCAGGGCTTGCTCGAGTTCGCCGGTGCGTCGCGCGACGCGTTGCTCGAGGTTTTCGTTTGCCTCGCGCAATGCGTTTTCCGCGCGCTTGTACGGCGTGATGTCGCTGAATGTCGTGAGGTAGCCGCCGCCCGGCAGCGGTTCGCCGCGCATCTCGATGATGCGGCCGTCCGCGCGTTCGCGCACGAACACATGCGGCGTGCCGGCGCGCAGATGCGTGAGGCGGCGTTCGACCTGCTCGTCGACCACACCGCTGCCGAGGCGATCGCGCTCGGCGTTGTGGCCGATCAGGTCGGCGATCGGGCGGCCGACGTAGACGAAGCCGTCCGGGTAATCGAACAGGTCGAGATAACGCCGGTTCCAGGCGACGATGCGCAGCTCGCGATCGACCACGCTGATTCCCTGCAGCATGTTGTCGAAGGTGACGGCGAGCAGTTCGCGATTGAAGCGCAGTTCCTGCGAGGTTTCATCGAGCAGGATCGCCGCTTCCGAAAGATCGAGACCGGTACCACGCAGCGCGCTGGTCAGCATGCGCCGCGCCGATGCGGCACCGATCGCACCGGCGAGTACGCGCTCGGTGTGCTGCACCAGTGCGCGGTCGGCGGCAGCGTCGGCGAGCACCGGCTTGCCACTCGTTTCCGCGTATTCGGCGAAGGCGCGCAACGCGTGTTTTTCGCCGACAATGCGTTCGGCAATCGCGGCGAGATCGGCGACACGCACGCGGCCGCGCCACTCGCCGATGTTGGTCGGGCGCATCGCATACGGATCGAGGAAAACCGCCGCGCGCAGACGTTCTTCGACACCGGGCCGGAAACGCAGGGAGATGAAGACGCAGCACCCGACGTTCGCGAGCAGCGACCAGAACGCGCCGTGAGTCACCGGGTCCCACCCGCTCATCAAGAACAACGCCTGCGGTTTCAGCCAGGCGATGTCGAACGGGCCGTGCTCGATCCATGCGCCGGGCAACCACTCGGCGAATACCAAAGAGGGCAGCAGCAACGTATAGATCCAGACGCTGAAGCCGGCGAGCAATCCTGCGATGACGCCGACGCGACTCGCGCCGCGCCAGTACAGACCGCACACGATCGCGGGCCCGAATTGCGCGACGGCAGCGAACGACAGCAGACCGATCGCAGCGAGGTTCTGCGCGTGCGTCGTATTCCGGTAGTAGAGGAAGGCGAGCAGGCCGAGGGCGACGATGGTCGCGCGACGCACGCCGAGCACGACCGGCGACAGATCGGCGCGCTGCTCGAGCCGCAGCACACGGATGCGCAGCAGCGCCGGCATCACGAGGTCGTTGCTGACCATCGTCGCCAGTGCGACCGACGCGACGATGACCATGCCGGTCGCGGCGGAGAAGCCGCCGATGTAGGCGAATACCGCGAGCAGGTTTTTTCCGTGCGCGAGCGGAAGCCAGAGCAGATACGCATCCGGCGACACCGAACTTCCCTGCGCGGCGTTGCTGCCGACCGTCGCGATCGGCAATACGAGCGCGGAAATGATCGCGAGGTAGAGCGGAAACATCCAGCGCGCGCGGCGCAGATCGCCCGCGTGTTCGCATTCGACGACGGCGACCTGGAATTGGCGCGGCAGACAGAAGATCGCCGCGAACGCGAGACAGGTCTGGGCGAGAAACCCGGTCGGAAGTCCCTTGCTCGCAGTCTCCGCAAACGGTTGCGCGATGACGTCGAAATCGACGCCGGCATGCAGGGCATAGATGCCGACCGCGACGAAGGCGAGCAGCTTGACGACCGACTCGGCCGCGATCGCCAGCATCATGCCGTGATGGTGTTCGGTCGCGTCGATGCCGCGCGTGCCGAACAGGATCGCGAACACCGCGAGCAGCAGTGCGATGTAGAGCGCGCTGTCGCCGAACAGCGGCGGGTTCACGGTGGCCGCGGTGCCGGTGAGCACGTCGAAACTCAGGGCGACCGCCTTCAACTGCAAGGCAAGATACGGAACGACCGCGGTGACCGCGATCACCGTGACCAGGGCTGCAAGCGCGTGCGACTTGCCGAATCGCGAGCCGATGAAATCGGCGATCGAGGTGACGTTGCGTTCCTTCGCGACCAGCACCAGGCGTTCGAGCAAGCCGAAGCCGAAAACGAACAGCAGGATCGGGCCGAGATAGATCGGCAGATAGGAAAGGCCGCTGCGCGCGGCCGAACCGACGGCGCCGTAGAACGTCCACGACGAGCAATACACCGCGAGCGCGAGGCTGTAAACGATCGGCCGCAGCCAGGCGCGCGCCGGATACAGAGGCCGGCGATCACCGTAGTACGCAACCGCGAACAGCGCGCCCACGTACAGAACCGACACCAGCATCAGCAGCCAGGACGAAATCATGTACACCTCCCTCGCCGCGCATTGTAGACGCGCGGCGCTTGACGCAGCGCACGCAGACGCCAAGCATGCGGCGATGGAAACGATCGATGATGCCGCGTTCGAGCGCCGCGCACAGCCGCCGACGCTCGGCATGCACGAGATACACGTATGGTCGCTGCAGCTCGATGCGGCGGCGGATGCGCGGACACGCAGCGCAGCGATCGATGCAGCTCGCGCGCGTCTGCTCGGCGTTTATGCAAGTGTGTCCGGAAATCCGCTGATCGAGCGCGGCGCGCACGGCAAACCCTATGCACCCGCCCTGGACGGCCTTGAATTCAACCTCAGCCATGCCGGTCATCACGCCTTGCTCGCCTTCGCGCGCGGCCAGCCGCTGGGTGTCGATCTGGAGCGCTGCGATCGCCGACCGCCGCCAGCCGAACTCGCCCGGCGCTATTTCACCCGCGCCGAGGCGGATGCGCTGGAGCGCGTGCCGGAGGAGCTGCGACAAAGGTGCTTTTTGCAGTTGTGGACGCAGAAGGAAGCCGTGCTGAAGGCGCTGGGGCGCGGTCTCAGCTTCGGCCTCGACCGCCTCGCCTTCACGATCGGCGACGGCGCGGTTGGACATCTGCGCGAAATCGCCGCCGAGGGCGGCGCGGTCGAACAATGGCAGTTGCGCCGTCTGCGGCCGGGTCCCGGCCTGATCGGAGCGCTCGCCTGGCACGGCGCCGATCGAGCCGTGCGCGCGTTCGCGCTGGTGCCATGATGCGACGTGTTGCGACGCTGGCGGTCTTCGCGCCGTCTTTCACAGCGATATGGCCGACGGACACACAAGTCAGGTGAACGACCGTCGCGCGTCATCCGGTTTTGGTCTGGAGCTCGATCGGATCACGCTGGAACGCGCGCGCCGTGGCGATATGGCCGCCTATGCGGCGATTTACGAGCGCTTCGGGGTTGCCTGCTACAACCTCGCCTTGCGTGTACTCGGCGAACCGGCGGCGGCGGAGGACATCGTGCAGGACGTGTTTCTCAAATTGATCGGCAGCTTGCGCGGGTTCCGTGGCGATGCGCCGTTTGGTGCATGGCTGAAGCGGATGACCGCGAATGCGACGATCGATATCCTGCGTGGACAGCAGCGCTTTCGCGACGATGATCCGGACACGCTGTTCGAGTCCCTGCCCGCGCCCGCCGCTGTCGCCGAAAACCGCACGGACGCATGGTCCCTGCTGATGCGCCTACCGGCGCGCGCGCGCGCGATCGTGGTGCTGCACGAAGTGGAAGGGTATACGCACAAGGAGCTTGCGGACTTGTTCGGCCAGAGCGAGAGCTATTCAAAGTCGGTGCTCGCACGCGCCTTGAAGCGTTTGAATGATGCGGCATCGGCGATGCCTGAGGAGAGCTTGCGACATGCATGAGCGGGATCTCGAGAACATGAAGCCAGCGTTCGATCTGCACGCGCTGCCGGTATTCGTGCCGGACGCACGCTTGTGGCCGCGGATCGTGGCCGCGCAGTCACGGCGTTCGCGCATGCGGCGCTGGTCGATCGCTGCAAGTGGCGCGCTGGCAGCTGCCATCGTCGGCACGGTCGCGCTTTCCGGCGGGTTGCCGGGTTTTGCCTCGCGCTCGCAAGCACTGCTCGATGGTCCGCAGGAATCGCAGCGGCTCGAAGCACAATGGCATGAACTTGCCAGCGCGGATCCACCCGGCGCGGGCGCGCTCACGCGATTGCGCTCGATCGACAGCGCGCTGCAGGCCGCCTACGACCGCGGTGCGCAGGCGGAAGAAGTGTCGCCGTTGTGGCGACAGCGCAATCAGGCATTGCGCGGATTGATCACGCAAATCCGCGTGGCCGGTGCGCAGGGCGCGAACACGGTTACGCGGATTTGAACGAGGTTATCGGAATGAAGATCAGGAAAACAAATCCATCGGGATCCGCGGCCGCATGCGCGCTGGCAGTGGCGGTGTCCTGCGCCATCGCAGGCTTCGCGCACGCGCAAGGCGTGCAGGTTGCCGACAGCGCGAGCGCTGCCTTGCGTGGCAGCCAGAATGCCGGCGCTGGTGTCGAGGAGCGCCTGCGCGAAGAACTGCGCGTGGTGATGAGCGAGTTGATCGAGACCGGCGCGTTCGGCGACAAGCCCTCGCAGCAGATCGCCCTGGCGGTCGACACGCCGGCGCAGCGGGTCAGCAACCTCGGTTTGCTCATCGACAGCGCGCACGCCAGCGGCGACGGCGTACACGTGCTCGGCGTGACGCCGGGCGGCAGCGCGGAACGCATGGGCCTGCGCGGTGGCGATGTGCTGGTCGCATTGAATGGTGCGTCGCTTGCGAGTGGCGGCGATGCCGCGAAGGTACTGCGGCAGACCGTCGATGGCCTTCCGAATGGCAGTGCGTTGGCGTTCGATGTGCAGCGCAACGGTCACGCGCAAGCGGTGTCGGGCACGCTCGCGAGCATCTATTTGCCGCCGATGCGATTGACCGTTGGTGCCGGCACGGCGGTCGCGTCTGCATCGAACGATGCAACCGGCGCAGCATCGCTGGCGCCCACGCCCGCCGCTGCGCAAGGATGCGGGCGCATCAGCGATTTCGACGTGGGACCGCGGCAGCAGCAATTGCACGGCGCGAAGATCATCAGCATCGATGGTGCGCTGCCGGGACCGGGCAACACGAAGTCCTATCGCGTCGACGCCGGAACCCATGTGCTGGAGGTTTCCGAGCACATCGAAAGCCGTTACCTCAGTTTCAACGATCGCCTGCGCAACTCGGGCAACAGCGACAACCGCTACAAGAAATTGACGGTGGATGTAGCGCCGAATACGACGATTCTGATTGCGGCGCGGCTCAACAACGACAAGCTCACGGTCTGGAAGGATGCGGCGTACTGGGATCCGGTTGCCTGGAAACAGGTCGACGAGGCATGCCGCTGATCAGCGAAGAGCGCGCCTAGTTTCTGGCGACTACGCGGCACCTGGAACAGACGAAATCGAGGCGCCGCTTTACGACGGTGCAGACGCTTATACTTTTGCTTTCGTCTGCTCCTTCGCCCGATGACTGCGCTCAGCGTCAACATCAACAAGATCGCCGTGCTGCGCAATTCGCGCGGACATGATCAGCCGGACCCGGTGGTGGCGGCACGCGTCGCGATCGATGCCGGCTGCCACGGCATCACCGTGCATCCGCGGCCGGACCAGCGCCATATTCGTGTCGATGACGTCGCACGCGTCGGTGCCGTGCTCGGCAACGCCGCATACAACCTCGAAGGCAATCCGTTTGCGCCGGCGCGTGGAACCTATCCGGGTTTCATCGCCCTCGTGCTGGCGCAACGCCCCGCGCAGGCGACGCTGGTGCCGGACGGCGACGCGCAGCTCACATCCGATCACGGCTTCGACCTGCGCCGCGACGCCGTGCGCCTGCGTCCGCTGGTGCGTGAATTGAAATCCGAAGGATGTCGCGTGAGCCTGTTCGTCGACGCGGATGCCGAAGACGTCGAACGCGCCGCCGAGATCGGAGCCGACCGCATCGAGATCTACACCGAGCCGTATGCCGCGGCGTTCGCACGCGGCGATTTCATGCGCGAGCTCGACGCCTGCGCACGCACCGCGCAACGCGCGCGCGCTGCCGGTCTCGGTGTGAATGCCGGACACGACCTCAGCCAGAGCAATCTCGCGGCGCTGCTGCGCGCGGTGCCGTTCCTCGCCGAGGTGTCGATCGGGCACGCCCTCATCGGCGAGGCGATTTACGACGGCCTTGCAGCAACCGTGCGCAACTACCTCGCGATTCTGGGCGCTTCCCGCGCGACATAAATCGCATCGGCTCGAACAGCCCGTTGCTGCGGGCTGAGCGCCGCGGTGACGTCAATCCGCTCGCGTGCCTTCGATCCGGATGGATTGCATGCCGCTGCGTTTGGCCAGGGCCAAGGCAATTGCGACGTCGTCATAGGCTGCGTCGGCGTCCGGACGGATTTCGAGCAGCGGCGGCACATCGGTGAGCGCTGCTGCGGTCAAGGTCGATTCGAGCTGCGACCGATTCACCGCGACCCCGGCCAGATAAAGCTCGCCGGTGTTCTTGATCGACAATGGCAGGATCGCAGGTTCGGTGCCACTGCTGCTCGCGGCAAGCGGAATCGGAATCCGATGCAGGGCGAGCGGCGCGGTAACCATCAGGATCATGACCAGAGCCAGCATCACGTCGATCAACGGCGTGACATTGATTTGCGGCCGGGCCTCGGGCACGTAGCTTTGCAGGACACGTGACGTCATCGCACTCTCCCTGGGTTGGGGAAACGCACGATCAGGCTACGCCGGAGGAACGCCGGCCACAATCCCGCCCTTCTCAAACGCAGACGGCGCCGCATTTCTGCGGCGCCGTCGTGTGTGACGTGCAACTTCGAAGATCGACGACTACTGGTCGTTTGCCCCGGTGGTCAGGAAGCCGATCTTGATCATGCCGGCGCGCTTGGCCGCGGCCATGACGGCTGCGACCTTCTGATACTGCGTCGTCTTCTCCGCGCGAATCTGCAGCTCGGGCTGCGGACTCTTCTGCGCAGCCACACGCAGCTGCGCTTCGAGGACGGACTCGGACACCAGCTCGTCGTTCATGTACAGATCGCCCGACTCTTTCACCGCGAGATCGATCGGCTCCGGTGGATTGGTGTCGATCGTGTTCGGGTTCGCCTGCGGCAGGTTGATCTGGATCTTGTGCGACATCAGCGGCGCCGTGATCATGAAGATGATCAGCAGCACCAGCATCACGTCGACCAGCGGCGTGACGTTGATTTCCGCCATCGGGCCGCCGCCCGAACCGCCTGTGCTCATGGCCATGGCTTACTTCCTCGCGGCAACCGGAGCGACGCCAGCTTCAACGCGCGAACCGGTCGCAAAGAAATCATGCAGGTCGTGCGCGAATTCGTCGAAGCGCGCGTAGATGACGCGATTCTGACGCACGAAGAAGTTGTAGGCGAGCACGGCCGGGATCGCGACGAACAAGCCGAACGCGGTCATGATCAGCGCTTCGCCGACCGGACCTGCAACGGCTTCCATCGACGCATTGCCCGACGCCGCGATCTTGATCAACGCGTGGTAGATGCCCCACACGGTACCGAGCAGACCGACGAAGGGCGCGGACGAGCCGACGGTCGCCAGCACGGTCATGCCGCCTTCGAGGCGCAGGCTTTCGCGTGCGACCGCCTGGCGCAGAGCGCGATCGATGAATTCGGAGCGGTTCAACGCCTCGACCAGACGGCTGCCTTCGTTGCGCTGATGATGGGCGGCAGCGGAGGCGGAATCGAGCGCGATCTTCGAGAACGGTTCGCCCTTCGGCTGGTCTTCGAGGAAGCGCACGGCATCCTGTGCCGAAGGCGTATCCCAGAAGGTGTTGATGACCTTGTCCATGCGACCGCGAATCATCGCGTTGCGAAGGAAGTTCGCGACGATGAAGTAGATCGATGCGATCGACATGATGCACAGGGTGACGAACACGATCCAACCCAGCGCATCGAAGTTCTGGATCAGGTCGTGGAAGCCCATCTGGCTCATGGCGGCGGCATTGCCACCGCCGCCTGGGGCGGGAACGACAGCCGGCTGCGCCGCTGCGGGAGTCTGGGACGGATCTTGCTGCATGGCGCTACCCTATTCGTTCAGATTGAATTCGATGGGAACCAAGGCATACCCACGACTGGGTTTGCCATCCTTTTGACCTGCATTGAACATCCAGGTCTTCACGGCGTCGATCGCAGCCTGATCCAGTATGTGTGAACCACTGGACTTCTCGACTGTTACTTCTTCCGGTTTGCCGTCGACGCCGACCAGCACCTTCAGCATGAGCTTGCCGGTCAGATGCTGACGCACCGCCTGCGGCGGATACTTCGGCGGACGCATCTTACGGTAGCTGATGTTCTCGCTCGGCGCGATGTCCGCAGGCGGAGCCGGCGGTGCAGGCGGAGCCGGTGGCGGCGCGGGCGTCGACATCGGCGTCGCTTCCTCCGTCACGACCGGTGGAGCCGGCGGCGGCGGCGGCGCTTTCGGCGGCGGCTGCACCTTCTCGATGATCTTCGGCGGCGGCTTCTTCGGCGGCTCCGGAGGCGGTGGTGGTGGCGGCGGCGGTGGCGGTGGCGGTT
>Ga0247779_1000243_pt1 | contig 39904 bp, 43 predicted proteins | sample UWRJL221509R5_FD_179925 | JGI IMG/M metagenome (GOLD analysis project Ga0247779, IMG submission 179925) | Plant litter microbial communities from Arlington Agricultural Research Station in Wisconsin, United States - UWRJ-L221-509R-5 | ecosystem: Environmental > Terrestrial > Plant litter >...
TCGCTGCGCTGCCCGCGCAGTGCATCGCCGTCGGCGACGGCGCGAACGACCTGCCGATGATGGGCGCCGCGGGCCTCTCGGTGGCCTACCACGCAAAGCCCAGGGTGCGGGCCCAGGCGATGGTGGCGATCGACGAGGGCGGCCTGGATCGCTTGCTGGGCTTATTCACCTGATCCCAGCCTGCACTTCGCACTAGCAGGCGCGGTGCCGGCGCAAAATGGACGACCGATCCGCAATCGGGCGCCCATTGAAGATGCAGCAAGCTCCGCACGCCAGTTCCGTCGCCAACGATGAAGCCAGTGCCATCGCCGCCCTGCAGCGCGAGGTGCTGGAGATGGTGGCGCTGGGCCGGCCCCTGAGCCAGACGATGGACCGGCTGTGCCGCCACGTGGAGGCACTGGCACCGGACGTCATCTGCACCGTTCTGTCAGTCGATGATCACGGTTATGTTCATCCACTGGCCGCACCGAGCCTGCCCGGCCGCTTCAGCGAGGCGATCGACGGCGCGCCGATCGGTCCCAAGGCGGGCTCCTGCGGCACCGCCGCCTGGCGCCGCGAACCGGTCGAAGTCAGCGACATCGACACCGACCCGCTGTGGAGCGACTATCGCTCGCTCGCCGAGGCCTTTGGCCTGAAGGCCTGCTGGTCCAGCCCGATCATCATCGACGACGAGCGCGTGCGCGCCACCTTCGCGCTGTACTACCGCGACCGGCGCCCGGTGGCGACCTTCCACCGCCTGATGGTCGAGGCCTGCGTGCAGCTCTGCAAGATCGCGTTGCGCCACGAGGACCACCAGCAGCAGATCGAGCGCCTGGCCTACTACGACGCCCTCACCGGCCTGCCCAACCGCGCGCTGTTCGGCGAGCGCGCGCAGATGGCGCTGCAGATGGCTCAGCGCCTGGATTCTCCCGCGGCGCTGCTGCTGCTGGATGTGGACCGCTTCAAGACCATCAACGATTCATTGGGCCACGCCAGCGGCGATGCGGTGCTGTGCGCGCTGGCCGGGCGGATGAGCCGGCAGCTGCGCGAGGTCGACACGCTGGCCCGGCTGGGCGGCGACGAGTTCGTGCTGATACTGCCGGGCTGCCAGGCGAACGAGGCGATGTCGGTGGCCGAGAAGCTGCACAAGGCGCTGGAGCTGCCGCTACAGATCGCCTCGAACGAGTTGCGCGTGTCCGCCAGCATCGGCATCGCGGTCTTCCCGGTCGACGGCCGCCGGATCGACGAGCTGTTGAAGAATGCCGATATCGCGATGTACGAGGCCAAGCGCGCCGGCCGCCGCTGCACGCGCTTCTTCCTTCAGCAGATGAACTCAAGCCTGGACGAGCGCATGCGCATCGAGCGCGCGCTGCGCCGGGCTCTGCACCAAGACCGCCTGCGCCTGCACTACCAGCCCAAGCTGAACCTGACCGACGGCGCGCTGCTGGGCGTCGAGGCGCTGCTGCGCTGGACCGACACCGAGCTCGGCGAGGTGCCGCCCGACCGCTTCATCCCGGTCGCCGAGGAATGCGGGCTGATCGCCGCGCTGGACGCCTGGGTGCTGGACACCGCCAGCGCCCAGCTGGCACGCTGGCGCGCCGGCGGCTTCGTCGTCCCGGGCCTGGCCGTCAACGCCTCGGCGCCGCGCTTCAGCCGCGAGGACGTGGTGGCGCAGATCGAGCGGCTGTGCCGCCTGCACGACCTGCAGCCGCAAGACCTGACCCTGGAGGTCACCGAACGGCTGATGCTGGAGGACTGCGCGCAGGCGGCCGAGCAGCTGCGCCGCCTCGATGCGCTGGGTGTGCGGCTCTCGGTCGACGACTTCGGCACCGGCTATTCGAGTCTGGCCTACCTGAAGCGCTTGCCGGTCAGCGAGTTGAAGCTGGACAGGAGCTTCGTGCGCGACCTGGAGACCGATGCCGACGACCGGGCGCTCGCACGCGCGGTCATCGCGATCGGCCGGGCACTGAACCTCGCCGTCGTGGCCGAGGGCGTGGAAACCGAGGCGCAGCGCCGCCTGCTGCTGGAGGCCGGCTGCACCGAGGCCCAGGGCTACGGCCTGACCCGGCCGATGCCGCCCGAGAAGTTCGAAGCCTGGCTGAGCGGCAAGGCGAAGGCGGCCCTCTCCGTCAAAGATCCGGATCGGCCAGCACCGTGATCCGCACGCCGTGCAGGCTCACCACCTGTCCCGCGCGGATCTTGGCGGTCTTGCGCGATTCATCCTGACCATCGACCTGGACCTTGCCCTCGGTGATCATCATGCGGGCGCGGCCGCCGCTCTCGGCCAGGCCGGTGGCCTTCAGCAGGCCGTCCAGGGCGATGTACTCGCCGCGCAGGGTGAAATCGATCTGTTGCATCGGGTGATTGTCGCCGCCCAGACGCCTAGCCCGGCCTGAGTTTGTACAGCCCCACATCCACCCGCCCGGCGTTAAACCCGGCCTCGCAGTAGCAGAGGTAGTAGGTCCAGAGCCGCTTGAACGCCTCATCGAAGCCGAGCGTCTCGATGGCCGGCCAGTTCGCGAGGAAGCGCCGGCGCCACTCGGCCAGCGTGCGCGCATAGCTCGGCCCGAAGGTCTGCTCCTCTTCGATCACGAAGCCCGCCTGCGCTGCCTGCTCGCGCAGCACGCGCGGGCAAGGCAGCATGCCGCCGGGGAAGATGCAGCGCTGGATGAAGTCCGCGCCCCGCCGGTAGGACGCGAACTGCTCATCGGCGATCGTGATGGCCTGCAGCACGGCCACGCCGCCGGGCTTGAGCCGGTCTCGCAGCGTGGCGAAGTAGGCGGGCCAGTAGGCTTCGCCCACGGCCTCGATCATCTCGATGGAGACGATGCGGTCGAAGCGGCCCTGCACGTCGCGGTAGTCCTGCAGGCGCAGGTCCAGCCGGTCGGCCACGCCCCAGGCCTCGGCACGGTCCCGCGCGAAGGCGAGCTGTTCGGTGGAGAGCGTCAGCCCGGTCACGCGGGCGCCGCGCTGCCGCGCCAGTGTCGCGGCCAGAGTGCCCCAGCCGCAGCCGATCTCCAGCACCTCGCCGCCCTCCGGAACGTCCAGCAACTCCACGATGCGATCGAGCCGCCGCGCCTGTGCCGCTTCCAGCGTGTCACCCGACGCATCGGCATAGAGCGCGCTCGAATAGAGCATGCTGTCGTCAAGCCACTGCCGGTAGAACGCGTTGCCCAGGTCGTAGTGGAAGGCGATGTTGTGGCGGCTGCCGTGGCGCGTGTTGGCGCGGGCCCGGTGGGCAAGCCGTGCAAGCCAGCGTGCCGGGCCGCTGCCCGCCAGCAGCGAGCCCCAGGCGCTTTCGTTGGCCGCGCCGAATTCCAGCAAGGCCGTCAGATCCGGGCTGTCCCAGTCGCCGTCGCGGTAGGACAGGGCCAGGCCCAGGTCGCCACCGACGGCCAGGCGCCACAGGGCGCGCCAGCGGTGCAGGTTCAATCCGGCCTGCGGACCCGGCTCGCTGCCGGCCGCTTCGATGAGGCCTCCGCCCGGCAGCGCCAGCGCAAGGCGCCCATGTCGCGTGCGTCCGAGCAGGCGGCGCAACGGCGCAAGCAGGGTCGGCGCAGATGAAGAAGCCGGCGGTGCCGCGTTGACGGTGCGGGTGTTCAGACTCATGGTTGTTCGCGGGTGGGGACTATCGTGATGTCGCGCGCCGGGGCGTCCGGCCGCGGCTGCAGGGGCACGCGCTTGAGCCACAGCTTCAGCGCTTCCCAGTGGATCGCGCCGACGACCTTCAGCGTCAGCAGCGGATGGCTGAACAGCAGCCGCAGCAAGGTGGCGTCGCTCAGCGGGCGGCGCTGGCCGTCGAACCGTGCGTTGAGCACGAGGCCCCCCTGCCCGTGGACGCTCACGCCGACGGACACCGCCTCGCCGGGCGGTGTCACGCGGAAGCGGTAGCGCATGTCCATGCCGTTGAAGGGCGACACGTAGAGCTGCTTGTCGCAGTCCTGGTCGATCACCGGCAGGCTCGCATCGGCGACCGGGATCAGGTAGCTGTGGCGCTGGCCGAAGGTGTTGTTGACCTCGTAGATCAGCGCTTGCAGCGCGCCGCCGCCCGGTGCGTGGCAGAACCAGACGCTCAGCGGATTGAAGACATGGCCCAGCAGCCGTGGCAAGGTCAGCAGCCGGATCGCGCCGCCGGTGGGCAGCCCGGCTTCGCGCAGGCGCGCGTCGATCTGCCCGCGCAGGTCGGTGCCCGAACCGTCCCCATGGTCGCGGGCGTGGAAGCTGAACAGGTTGAAGCGGTCCACCGAGAAGCAGCGCAGCCGAGCGTTCAGCGCCGGCAGTTCGTCAAGATCCAGCAACACTTGGTAGAGCCGGTACGCAAGCCGATGGCGGCGAGGCCGCAGCCGCTGGTGCATCACGCGACCGACGTAGAGCGCCGATGTCGGCTGGGCACCCATCAGGTCGACACCGCGGGCAGGAAGATGCGGCCGGACTCCTGCGGCACCTGCCAGGGCCGGCGCACGCCGCCCAGCGCCTCGGCCACCGCCAGGCCGGCCTGCAGCCCGTCCTCGTGGAAGCCCGAGCCGAAGTAGGCGCCGCAGAACCAGGTGCGCTGGACGCCCTGCAGACTCCAAAGCCGCTCCTGCGCCGCCATGGCTGTCGCGTCGAACAGCGGGTGCTCGTAGATCTCGGTGCCGATGAGATGCTCGGGGCGCGGCGGCATGGGCGGGTTCAGTGTGAGGAAGAGTTCACCACCAGCCCCCTGAGGCAAATGCGGCTGCAGCCGGTTCATCCAGTAGCTGACCGTCGGCGGCGCGCCGCTACCGCGCCGGGCCAGGTAGTTCCAGCTGGACCACACGCCCCGGCGCCGCGGCATCAGGGCCGGATCGCGATGCAGGACGGCCAGGTTGCGGCTGTACCTGAAGGACTCCAGCACCTGCTGCTCGTCGGGCGAGGGCTGGCCGAGCAAGCGCAGCGCCTGGTCGGCATGGGTGGCGAGCACGACATCGTCGAAACGCTGGGGCCACCAGCCCCGGTTCGTGCGCAGCCGCACGCCTGCGGCCTCGCGGCGCAGTTCCAGCACGCCCTGGTCGAGCAGAAAGCGGTGGGCGAAGCCCCGGCTCAGGCGCCGGACATACTCGCGGCTGCCGCCGCGCACCGTGCGCCAGACCGGCCGGTCGCTGATCTGCAGCAGGCCGTGGTTCTCGCAGAAGCGCACGAAGGCCGCCACCGGGTAGCGGCCCACCTGGGCGGCCGGCGCCGACCAGATCGCGGCGGCCATCGGGTAGAGGTGGTCGTCGCGGAAGGCGCGGCCGTAGCCGTGCGCATCCAGGTAGTCGTCCAGCGCCTGGCCGCCGGCCTGCGCCGCGTCGCGGGGCGCTTCGCGGTAGAAGCGCATCAGCTCGCGCAGCATGTGCCAGAAGCGGGGCCGCAGCAGGTTGAGCTTCTGCGCGAACAAGCCGCGGAGATCGGTGCCCGCATATTCCAGCGCGCCGCCATCCAGGCTCACCGCAAAGGACATGTCGGTGGCGTCGGTGGGCACGTCCAGATGCCGGAACAGTGCCGTGAGGTTGGGATAGGCCGCTTCGTTGTAGACGATGAATCCGGTGTCCACCGGCACGGTGGTTTCGGCGCCCGGGGCGGCGGCGGCGTCCACGGTATTGCTGTGCCCGCCCGGGCGCGCCTCGCTCTCGAAAACGGTGACGTCGTGCCGGCCGGATAGCAGCCAGGCGCAGGACAGGCCGGAGATCCCCGTTCCGACGATGGCGATGTTCTTGCGCGAGGCCGCGCTGCCCCGGGCCCGCTCGCTGGGATGTTCTTGGTTTTCAGGAGGCTGGATCAAGGTTTCCTCGGCACCCGGTTTGCTCGGTCTCTTGCTCCTACGCAGCCGGGGAGGATTTGGATCTCTCGGCGCAGAGGTGATCCAATGGCCGTCGTCCTGCGTAGGAGTCGATGGAAACCTCACGCATGGCCACGCCCTTACCCCAAACCCCGCCTCCCGGCCCCGCATCTCGCGGCGATGGGAGACCGCGAGCGCCTGCCTTGACCGTCGTTTCCCTCGATCCCGACCGCAGCCCCCGCCCCGACAAGGACTGGAGCCGGCTGCTCTGCGCGGTGGCCGAGCGCCAGGACCGGCCGGCCTTCGCCCAGCTCTTCGCCCACTTCGCGCCGCGCGTCAAGCGCCACCTGATGCAGTGCGGCAGCCCCGAGGTGCAGGCGGAGGAGCTGGCGCAGGAGGCGCTGGTGACCGTGTGGCGCAAGGCGGTCCTGTTCGACCCCGCCCAGGCGGCGGCCTCGACCTGGATCTTCACGATCGCCCGCAACCTGCGGGTGGATCTGCTGCGCCGCCGGCAGGGCCAGGAGGCCGCGGACGAGCCCTTCGACTTCGACCTGCTGGAGGGCGACGAACTCGCCGCCGACGAGCGGCTGCACACCAGCCGCGAGAGCGAACGCCTGCGCGGCGCGCTGGCCCAGTTGCCCGATGAGCAGCAGCAGGTGCTGCGCCTTTCCTATTTTGAAGACGAGCCGCATGCGCGCATCGCCGCCGAGCTGGGCATCCCGCTCGGCACGGTGAAGTCGCGCGTGCGCCTGGCGGTCGTACAACTGCGCCGCCTGCTGGAACGCTGACGACGATGGACATCCGACACCACCCCGAAGACGACCTGCTGCTGGCGCTTTCCGCCGGCAGCCTGGAGACGGGCACCCGGCTGGTCCTGTCCAGCCATCTGGAACTGTGCGCGCACTGCCGCGAACGCCTGCGCACCCTCGATGCACTGGGCGGAGCGCTGCTCGAAGACGCCCTGCCGGCGCCGCTGGCCGATACGGCGCTGGACCGGGTCTTCGCGCGCATCGATGCGCTGGAAGCCGCCGTGCCGCGCCCCATCAAGGTCAGCGCCCCGCCGCCGCTGCCCGAGGGCGCGCGCTGGCCGCGGGCGCTCGCCCGGTGCACGGCCACGCCCTGGCGCTGGATCGGCCCCGGCATGTCCTGGAGCCGGGTGAGCGTGCCGGCCGCGCCGGACGCCAAGGTCTTCCTGCTGCGCATCGCAGCCGGCAAGTACCTGCCGCAGCACACACACCGCGGCCTGGAGCTGACGCAGGTGCTGCATGGCCGCTTCCACGACGGCCGCGCCCTGTTCGGCCCCGGCGATTTCGACGCCGCCGACGGCGGCATCCATCACCAGCCGGTGGTGCAGGAAGGCAGCGAGTGCATTTGCCTGGCCTCGCTGGACGGCCGCCTGAAGTTCGACAGCCCCATCGCCCGGCTGTTCGGCTCACTGGTCGGCATGTAAGGCGAGCCGGGCTCCGACCCAGGCAGCGCTGCCGCTCACGACGGCACCCCAGGCAAGATCCGCCACCGTCACCAGCCAGGGCCAGTCGCGCAGCGTGGCCTGGTTCGTCAGGTCGTAGGTGGCATAGGCCACGAAGCCCATCAGCGCGCCGAGGCGCAGCGCACGGCGCGGGCCGCCCCGCTCGAGGCTGGGCAGGATCGCAAAGGCCGTCAGGCCCGCAAGATAGATGGCATAGAAGAGCGCAGCCGCCAGCCAGTCGACCTCATCGGCCATCAGCGCGGCCAGCTTCGGCCGGTACAGGCGCGGGCCCATCAGGCTGAGCCAGCAGGCGTCCAGCGCCAGGAAGCACAGCAGCGCGGCGAGGCCGGCCAAGGCGACATGGGAAAGGCGGCGGGGCGACGGCGTCATGGCGGGGCCTTCTCGGGCGGGATGCGATAACTGAGCCGACGGCCGCCCTTGGCGTCGGCGTCCAGGCCGATCCAGCGGCCCGTGTCGGCGGCATACCAGACGGTGATGCGCTGCTTGTCGGCGAGGAGCCGCCAGCCATGGGCCGGCACCGCGCTGCCTCGCACATCGATCGAGCCGTCGGCCAGCGCTTCGAAGCGCACGTCGGTGACGCGCCCGGTCTGCGGATCGACCAGCTGGCGCTGCTGCACCAGCTTCGGGTTCCAGTAGGCGAAACCCATCAGGCAGGCCGGAGCGTCGAAGCGTTGCTCCACCTGCTGGCGCTTGCCGTCGTCGTCCGTGTCGGCGCTCAGCTCGCGCAGGCAGTCGCCCTGCCAATGTTCCTCGGCCTGGTGGCGATAGCGGTAGACGGGGATGCCCAGCATGCGCACGACCAGGTCGGCACGGCTGTCGACGCTGCGGGCTTCGTCAACGCCGGCCACAACGAAGCGGTGCGTACCGATGGGCTTGCCATCGAGCGCCACGGCGAAATTCCACTCATTGCCCGCCTGCCCCGACGCCAGCACGGGCAGCAGCGAACAGACGAATGCGAGGGCCAGCCGCCTCATGAGGCTCGCTGCCCGCCGCGCCGGGGCGGCCAGGGAATGAAGGCGCTGGTGCGCGCGGCATAGTCGCGGTAGGCGGGGCGCCGCTCGGCGATGTCCTGCTCCAGCAGCACGACGCCCGAGACCTTCAGCAGCAGCACGGTCATCATCACCGGAGAGGCCAGGCTCCAGGCCGCCGCCCAGCCGCCGGCCGACAGCGCCATCAGGCCGAGGCCCCACCACACGCAGGCTTCGCCGAAGTAGTTGGGGTGACGGGACCAGGCCCACAGGCCGCGATCCATCACCGCGCCTTCGCTGCGCTGGCCGCGCCGGAAGCGGGCCAGTTGCGCATCGGCCAGCGCCTCGACGGCAAGGCCGGCCGCCGCGATCAGCGCGCCGGCGATGTCGAGCGCCGCCAAAGGTGCCGGGTGAGCGAGCGCGGCCAGCACGGGCCAGCCGACGATCCAGGCCAGCACAGCCTGCAGGCCGAACACGAGGTACAGGCTCTTGAACCCGAAGCCCGGCCCGTGCCGCTCCCGCATCGCGCGGTAGCGGCGGTCTTCGCCATGGCCGCGGTTGCGCAGGCCGATGTAGACGGCCAGGCGCACGGCCCAGGCCAGCAGCAGGGCCAGCATCAGCATGCTGCGCGGATCCGGCGCCGACGCCCAGGCGTAGGCCAGCACAGGCGCGGCGATCAGCAGCGACCAGATGCGGTCGGCCAGGCTGGCGTCCCGCAGGGGCAGGCTCAGCGCCCAGACGGGCAGCGCCACCGCGAGGGAGACCAGCAGGCCGAGCGCGGCGAGAGTCATCATCAACCCTGCCCGCCACGCTTCTCGAACAGGTAGTGGCTGACCCACCACTGCCCGCCCTCGGCGTACGCGAACAGCTCCTCCACCGACAGGAAGAAGAGCCGCCAGCGCATCCACCACATCGATGCCTCCGACGCACCGTAGATGGCCGCGAACAGCGGCATCAGCTCGTCGCGCTGTGCGTCCATCCGCGCCAACCAGGAGGCCGAGGTGCGCGCGTAGTGGCGGCCATCCCAGCGCCACTGCCGCAGCAGGCGCAGATCGTCCTGGCAGCGCAGCGCCAGGTCGTCGCTGGGCATCATGCCGCCGGAGAAGAAGTGGCGGCTCATCCAGTCGCTGGCGTCGCGCGGCTCGAAGGCATAAGGTGCCTCGCGGTGCGCGAACACATGCATGAAGAAACGCCCGCCGGGCCGCAGCCAGCCGGCCACGCGCGCGAAGGCCAGCGGCCAATTGCGCAGGTGCTCGAACATTTCCACCGACACGATCCGGTCGAAGCGCGCCTCGGTGCTGAAGTGGTTGAAGTCCTGCGTCAGCACTTCGAGGTTCATCAGGCCGCGGCCCGCCGCCTGGCCCGTGATGTAGGCGCGCTGCGAATGGGAGTTGGAGAGCGCGGTGATGCGCGCGTTCGGGTAGCGCTCGGCCATCCACAGGCTCAGCGAACCCCAGCCGCAGCCGAGTTCGAGGATGTGCTGGCCGTCGGCCAGGCCGGCACGCTCGCAGGTGGCGCCCAGCGCGGCGGCCTCGGCCTGCTCCAGCGTATGGACACCCTCCGGCCACCAGCAGCAGCTGTACTTGCGATGCATGCCCAGCACGGCGCCGAAGAACTCGGCAGGCAGCTCGTAGTGCTGCTCGTTGGCCTTCTCCGGCAGCGGGGCCAGCGGCGCCTCCATCAAGGCGGCGAAGAAGGCTTCGGCGATTCGCGCGCCGGCTTCAGCGTCACCGCTGTGCAGTTCAGCCAGGCGCTGGCGCAGCAGGCGTCGTATGCCCAGGCGAATGGGCCCGTCGGGCACGAGGCCCTGCTCAACCCAATGGATCGCCCTGGCCGTGTTGTCTGTCTTGCGCATGAAGGCCCTTGATGCGTCGGTGTCTGTGTACTCCTACGCAATGCGGGCCCGCTTGGATCATCAGCCGGCTGGATGGCTTCAGGACGACGAGCGCTGCTCCTGCAGCCGGCGCTCCGCCGCCGCGCGAATGGCGCTCAAGGTGGTGCGGCTGGTGGACACGTCGGCGTCCAGCTTCAGGTGCAGCAACGCGGGCCGGCCGGCGGCGATGGCGGCCTGCAGCGCGGGTTCGAAATCTTCGGTGCGATCGACGCGCTGCGCATGCCAGCCGTGCGCCTGCGCCAGCAGCACGAAGTCCGGGTTGAACAGATCGCTGCCCGAGACGCGGCCCGGGTACTCGCGCTCCTGGTGCATGCGGATGGTGCCGTAGGTGCCGTTGTCCACGACGATCGAGATCAGCTTCTTCGCACCGTAGCCGGTGGCCGTGGCGAGTTCCTGGCCGGTCATCAGGAAGTCGCCGTCGCCGGCGAGGTTGACGACCCAGCGCTGGTCTTGCAGCAGCGCCGCCGCCACGGCCGCGGGCACGCCATAGCCCATCGCGCCGGAGGTCGGCGCCAGCTGCGTGCGGCCGTGCCGGTGCAGCGCGGTGTAGCGGTGGTAGCGATGCAGCCAGCCGGCGTAGTTGCCGGCGCCGTTGGTGTAGATCGTGCCTTCGGGCAGCAGGCGGTCCAGGGTCTGGATGACGACGGCCATGTCCAGCGGTCCCACCGGCGGCGCGACGAGGTTGGCCTCGTAGTCGGCGCGGGCCTGCGCGGTCCAGGCGGACCAGCCATTGACCTGGGGCGCCAGCGCGGCCAGCGCCTGCGCGGCATAGCCCATGCCCGCCTGGATCGCGAGATCCGCCGTGTACACGCGCCCGAGTTCCTCGGCGCCGGCGTGGATGTGGATCAGTTGCTGCGCCGGCCGCGGCGGCTCCATCAAGGTGTAGCCGCCGGTCGTCATCTCGCCCAGGCGCGCGCCGATTGCCAGGATCAGGTCCGCCTCGCGGATGCGCGCCGCGAGCTTCGGATTGATGCCGATGCCGACGTCGCCGGCATACAACGGGTGGCCGTTGTCGAACAGGTCCTGGCGGCGGAAGGCGCAGCCCACCGGAAGTTGCCAGGCCTCGGCGAAGGCCTGCAGCGCGGCGGTCGATGCGGCGCTCCAGCCGCCGCCACCGGCGATGACGAAGGGGCGCTGCGCGGCGGCGAGCCGCGCGGCCAGCTCATCCAGCGCCTGCGGCGTCGGCGCGGCCTGCGCGGGCTCGCGGCGCGGCAGGACGGGCACATCGGTCGGCGTCGTCAGCATGTCCTCGGGCAGCACCAGCACGACCGGCCCCGGCCGCCCTTGCAGCGCCGTGCTGAACGCGCGCGCCACGTACTCGGGCAGGCGGTCCGCGTCCTGCACCTCGCCGACCCACTTGGCCAGGCACAAGGTGCCGGGGCCGAACATCTGCCGGTAGTCGATCTCCTGGAAGGCCTCGCGGTCGCGCTGGTCGCTGGCCACCTGGCCGACGAAGAGCACCAGCGGCGTCGAGTCCTGGAAGGCCGTGTGCACGCCGATGCTGGCGTTCGTCGCGCCTGGCCCGCGGGTGACGAAGCAGACGCCCGGCCGCCCGCTCAGCTTGCCCTGCGCATCGGCCATGAAGGCCGCACCGCCCTCCTGCCGGCAGGCGATGAAGCGGATGCGCTCGCGGTGTTCGTGGAAGCCGTCGAGCACGGCGAGATAGCTCTCGCCGGGGACGCCGAAGACGGTATCGACGCCCTGCTCGATCAAGGCTTCGACCAGCGCATGTCCGGCGGGACGGGCGCCGGTTCCCAGGTGGTGATGGCTGCTCATGACCGCCGACTGTAGCCGCGGTCCGGGCAGCTTCTCGGGGTGCGACTCAGGGGACGTTTCAGGGTGCCAGCGAGGCCGTCAGATCGCTGAACATCTCGTCGACCGGGATCTCCCGCGGGATGATCTTCTGCTCGAAGGCCCAGCGGCTCGCGAACTCGATGCTCTTGCGGTTCGCCGCCAGGCCGATCGGCGGAAAGGTCTTGAAGGTCTCGGCCGGCGCGAGATTGCGGCTCTCGATCAGCAGGCGCGCGAGTTCGCGGACCACGTCGGGCCGCTGCTGCGCGAGGTCGTCGTGCACGACGAACAGGTGGTTGATCGGGATGAACTGCTCGCGCGCATGCCAAGCCTTGGCGGCCTCCTGCGGCTCGGGGATCAGGCGTTCGATGCGCGGGTCCTTGGGCATGTCGCTGCCCATGATGGCGGCGGCGAGTTCGCCGTTCAGCATCATCTCGGCCAGCGACGAGCCCTTGGGCAGGCGCTGGCAGTTCGGCGGGTCCTGGTACTCGCTCAGGTGGGCCTCGCCGATCGTCATCCAGCTGACCTTGTCGAGGTCGACGCCGTACTCGTGCTGCAGGATGCCGCGCACCCACAGGCCCGTGGTCTGCGCATAGGTGCGCACACCCACCTTCTTGCCTTCGATGTCCTTGGGCGTGAGTGCGCCGAAGGCCTTGTTGTAGCCGATGCTGTGGTGCTGAAAGCGGCCGGACACCGGCAGCGGCAGCGCCGTGTAGGGCTTGCCGTAGGCCCTGGCCTGCAAGTAGGTGACGATGGCGAGTTCGCCAGCGTCGTAGGCATCCTCGCGCACCATCGGCTTGAAGCCCTTGTTGGCCGGCTTGGGGCCGACGAACTCGAGCTTGACGAGGTCGGAGGTGACGCGGCCGTCCTTCAGGGCGGCGGAGACGGCGTAGTCGTCGAGGTTGATGCGCAGCGTCAGCGGGCCGCTCTTGGCGTAGTCAGGCATGGGAATGCTCCAGTTTGTTTGTTGTCGTCAGTCGGCCAGGCGCGGATAGAGCTTCATCGCGGTGCTGGCCATGATCCAGTGCTGGTCCTCCGCGGGCAGGAAGGCGATGCTGTCGCGCAGGTCCTGCGCGATTTCGGCCAGGGTGCCGTCGCTCGACGGCCAGTTGGACCCCCAGGCGATGCGGTTCGCGCCGAATTCCTTCACGACCAGGCCGAACCAGCTCTGCGGCGTGGCTTTGCCCTCCTTGGCCATCACCGTGTTGCGGTCGGTCATCTTCAGGTAGACGTTCGGATAGCGCGCCAGGCTCAGCATCGGCCGGGCCTTGTCGTAGGGCGGGCCTTCCGAGATGTCGGGCTTGAGCATGTGGTCGATGATCACGGGGAAGTCGGGGTACTGCTGCAGCAGCTTCTCGAGGTCGGGAATGGCCGCGGCGGTGATCTGCGCACAGATGGGCAGGCCCGCCTCGCCGGCCGCGCGCCAGCCCGGGTGGATGCGCGCATCGTTGAGGATGGGCGCCTGGCCGCGCATCGTGCTGCCGGTGGTGAAGATGCGCAGGCCGCCGAGCTTGCGGTCCCGGGCCCAGTAGTCGATCTTCTGCGGCGCGTCCTCGGCCAGGATGTCGACCGAGAACACCCCGTCGAAGCGTTCGGGATGGGCGGCGATGGCATCGGCCACATAGGAGTTGTCGTAGCCGTAGGTGGTGGACGAATGGACGATCGCGGCCTTGTCCACGCCTGCCTCGTCCATGGCCTTGATCAGCTCCTCGAAGGTGGCCGGTTGCTCTTCGGACCAGCTCGATCGCTTGCCGCCCAGCGGCGAGATCGGGTAGCGCTCGGTGTCGGGCGAGATGATGTGCGGATGGATGTCGATGAGTCGGGTGGCCATGGGCGCGTGGGTCCGTTGGAGTGGAACTGGCCGCGAAGATTAGCGGCGCAGTGCTCGCCGGACCCATCCGAAAATTCGCCCTGGCAATAGGATTTCTTGCCGCTTTGTTTCGTGCGATCTGCGACTATAGATAGTTCTTCCGAGGCCATAGGTTTTCATCCGGACCCGATACGGAATCACGGCCGCGCTCTTAGGATGGCTGCAAGTCCAGACCTCACGGAAGAACGCATGCCCGCCCCAGTCAAACTGAAGATCGCGATCGCCGACCACGCCCACGTGATGGCGGTGAAGAACGGCTCTATTCCCATCGAAGGCGTCGACGCCGAGTTCGTCACCGTCAAGCCGCAGATCGCGGCCTTCCGCCGCATGGTGCGCGAGGTGGAGTTCGACATCTGCGAACTCGCGCCCACCACCTACATCATTGCCCGCGCCTACCGCGCGCCCTTCGTCGCACTGCCGATCTTCGTGCAGCGGCGCTTCCATCACGCCGGGCTGCTGGTGCGCCCGGATGCCGGCATCCGCACGCCCAAGGATCTCGAAGGCAAGAAGGTGGGCGTGCGCGCCTACTCGGTCACCACCGGCGCGTGGACGCGCCAGGTGCTGATCGAGGAATTCGGCCTCGATGCCTCGAAGGTCACCTGGGTTGTGGACGACGAGGAGCACGTGCAGCAGATGAAGCTGCCGCCCAATGTGGTCCACGCGTCGGCCGGCACCTCGCTGGCCGACATGATGGCCAGCGGCGAACTGTCGGCGGGCTTCGCGGCCAACGCCGGCATCGGCCGCACCGGCAACCCGAACGGCGGCTGGAAGGAAGTGGAGGCCGACTATCCCGACCTGCTGCCCAATGCCGCCCAGCTGGAGGCGGACTACTACGCGCGCACCGGCATCTACCCGATGCACGGCACGATCGTCGTGAAGGACTCTGTGCTGCAGGAGCATCCCTGGATCGCGAAGTCGATCTACGACGCCTTCGAGCGCGCCAAGCAGGAATGGCTGGCCCGGCTCAATGCCGGCGAAGCTGCAAACGGGGCAACAGGCAAGGACGATGCGAAGTACCGCAAGCTGAGCAAGATCGTCAGCCCCGATCCCCTGCCCTACGGCATGGCGCCCAACATCAAGACCATCGAGGCGCTGGAACGCACCGCCTTCGCGCAGGCGCTGACGCCGCGCCGCATGAGCCTCGCCGAACTCTTCGTCGACCCGCAGGCCTAAGAGCTCGCGAGTCTTTCGCTCATGCCCGCTCGTCACACCATAACGCGCCCGCTCTGCGTTGCAAATGCTCGCCATAGCCCGAGCTATGGCTGCGCTTTTCGCCTTGACCGGACACGTTCTGGCGCACCGCTCGGGCACGCCCGAAAAACTCACAAGCTCTGACCCCGCAAGGATCCATCGCACCATGATCATCGATTGCCACGGGCACTTCACCACCGCTCCCAAGTCCTTCCGCGACTGGCGCGCCGCGCAGGTCGCTGCGGCGGCCGACCCATCCGCATCGCCGCTCGAAAAGCCGCACGTCACCGACGACGAGATCCGCATCGCCATCGGCGAGGGTCAGCTGAAGCTGCAGCAGGAGCGCGGCGGAGACCTCACCCTCTTCTCGCCGATCGCCGGCCTGATGAGCCACCACCTCGGCAACGAGCGCACGAGCCTCGAATGGGCCGAGCTGTCCAACGACCTGGTACGCCGCGTCTGCGATCTGTACCCGGACAACTTCGCGCCGGTCTGCCAGCTGCCGCAGTCGCCGCTGGCGCCGCCGAAGAACGTGGTGCCCGAGTTGCGGCGCTGCGTGGAGCAGATGGGCTTCGTCGGCTGCAACCTGAACCCCGATCCCAGCGGCGGTTACTGGACCGGCAAGCCGATGACCGACCGCGAGTGGTATCCCGTCTACGAAGCGCTGTGCGAACTGGATGTGCCGGCGATGGTGCACGTCGCCTCGTCGTGCAACCCCAATTTCCACAGCACCGGCGCGCACTACCTGAACGGCGACACCTCGGTGTTCATGCAGCTGATCCAGGGCGACCTGTTCAAGGACTTCCCGACGCTGCGGCTGATCATTCCGCACGGCGGCGGCGCCGTGCCCTACCACTGGGGGCGCTTCCGCGGGCTGTCGCTGGAAGGCTCGGGCCGGCCGCTGGAGGGCCTGCTGGAGAACGTGTTCTTCGACAGCTGCGTCTACCACCAGCCGGGCATCAAGCTGCTGACCGAGGTGATCCCCGCCAGCAACGTGCTGTTCGGCTCCGAGATGATCGGCGCCGTGCGTGGCCGCGACCCGTTCAGCGGCTACTACTTCGACGACACCAAGCGCTATGTCGACGGCGTCGCCTCGCTGAGCGAGCAAGACCGCCACGCGATCTACGAAGGTAATGCGCGCCGCGTCTATCCGCGCCTGGACGCGCAGCTGAAGGCCAAGGGGCTTTGAGGAAGCTGGCACCATGACCCGCCTCAACAAGATCATCCAGGCCCTCGAATCGGGCGGCCCGGCCTACACGGCGTTCGCCAAGCTCGACAAGCAGACCGCCATCGAGATGAGCGACTCGCCCTACGACGGCGTGGTGTTCGAGATGGAACACAACCCGTACGACGTCTCAGCCCTCGGCGACGCCTTGCAGTACATGCTCAACCGCCGGCAGATCGCCGAGTCTAGTTCGATCGCCGCGCAGGTCACGCCGATCGCCCGCATCCCCGCCAATGGCGCCGAGATGAACCAGGCCTTCGCCAAGCAGGTGCTGGACCGCGGCTGCTACGGCGTCGTCTGGCCGCATATCGCCACGGTGGCGCAGGCCTACAACGCGGTGGCCTCGTGCCGCTACGCACGGCCCAAGAGCGCGCCGCTCTACGAACCCAAGGGCGTGCGCGGCGACGGCCCGTCCACCGCCGCGCGCTACTGGGGCCTGAGCATGGGCGACTACTACGCCAAGGCCGACGTCTGGCCGCTGGCGCCGGAGGGCGAGATCCTCGTCGGTCTGATGTGCGAGAGCACGGAGGCGATCGAGAACCTCGACGACATCCTCGCCAACGTGCCGGGCATCGGCTTCGTGCTGATCGGCGAGGGCGACCTGAGCCAGCAGCTCGGCTTCCCGCGCCAGTACGAGCACCCCGAGGTGCTGGACGCAATGCGCCGCATCGCCGACACCTGCCAACGCCACAAGGTGGTGGTCGGCAATCCGCACGTCACGAGCAAGAACCACGAGCGGCTCAAGGCCGAGGGCTACCGCTTCCTGATGGCCGCGCCGCAGCGAAGTTACGGCGTCGTCGGCAAGGCCCGCGAACCCGGCTCCAGCTACTGAAAAGAACGAGAACAAAATGGACATCAGGATGGAGACAACGGACACCGCGGCAGTACCCCTGGCGACTCGCACCGAGAAGCCCTGGGCCGTGGTGCTGCTGCTGATGGTCGGCTGGATGATCGCCTTCATCGACCGCACGAGCATGTCCGCCGCCATGGCGGACAAAACTTTCATCGGCACCTTCTCGCTGAGCCACATCGAGCGGGGCTGGCTGGGCTCGGCGGTGTTCTGGTCGTATGCGGTGATGCAGGTGCCGCTGGGCTGGGTGGTGGACCGCTACGGCGTGAAGTGGCCCTACACGATCTGCTTCGCGCTGTGGTGCGTGGCGACTGCGGCCACCGCCTGGGCAGAGTCGCTGACCGGGCTGGTGGTCGTGCGCCTCTTGATCGGCGCCACCGAGGCCATCGTCCTGCCCGCCAGCTACCGCTACATCGCCAACCACTTCGACGAGAACCGCAAGGGCTCGGCCACCGCCGTCTACTCGATGGGCGGCAAGCTCGGCCCCGCGGTGGGCGCGGCGCTGGCGGCGGCGCTGATCGTGCAGTACTCGTGGAAGTCGATGTTCATCCTGACCGGCCTCGTGGGGCTGCTGTGGCTGCTGCCCTGGCTGACGATGGTCTCGAACGACTTCCCGTCGGAGGCGGCGCTGGCCGCGACCAAGCGCCAGGCCGGCCGGGTACCGATGCGCAACCTGCTGGTGAGCCCCGTCGTGTGGTCCGGCTTCATCATGACCTTCTGCTTCAGCTACTTCCTGTTCTACGCGGCCACCTGGATGCCGGCCTACCTGGTGGAGCAGCGACACCTGTCGATGATGCATTCGGGCATCTACACCTCGGTGAGCTTCGTGCTGAGCGCAGCCGTGGCGCTGGCTGCCGGGACGGCGGCCGACTACTTCATCGCCCGCGGCCACGATCCGGTCTCGGTGCGCAAGAAGTTCATCGTCGTGGGCGCCTTCGGCGGCATGACCATCCTGTTCGGCGCCTATGCCGAGTCGCAGACCGCAGCGCTGTTCTGGAACGTCGCCTCGCTGGCGATGGTGGGCCTGGCCACCACAAACAACCTCGCGCTGTCGAAGATGACCTTGATCCCCAAGCCCGCGATCGGCCTGAACACCGGCCTGCTGACGATCGCGACCAGCCTGGCCGGCGGCATCTCGGCCAGCCTCTCGGGTTGGCTGCTGCACATGGGCGGCAGCTACACGCTGCCGATGATGTCGGTCTGCGTCTTCCTGCTGCTGGCGGTGCTGAGCGCTCTGCTGCTGATGAAGCGCAAATGGGCGCCGCGCATCGACGACCTGAACTGATTCACCCCAATCGACGAGCGGCGCAGACCGCACACCCCGCTGCTGGAGGACAGCAGCTTCTGGAGACATCCCCATGAAAAAATTCTTCCGGCCGGCCACGGCTGTTGCCTGGGCCTGCGCGGCGCTCTTCACCTCGGCGCCCGTGCGCGCGCAGGGCAAGATCGAGATCTACGGCGTGCTCGACGAGGGCATCGAGCACGTCAACAACATCGGCAAGGCCCGCGCCAGCAGCTGGCGCTCCAGCGCGGGCTACCTGGCCACCTCGTACTGGGGCGTGCGCGGCGAAGAGGACCTGGGCGGCGGCATGAAGGCCTTCCTCGACCTCGAAAGCGGCTTCGGCCTCGACACCGGCGCCACCGCACTGTCGCGCCAGTGGGGGCGCGGCGCCTTCGTGGGCCTGTCCGGCGATTTCGGCAGGGTCACCTTGGGGCGGCAGTACACGATGCGCTTCTACGCGCAGCAGCCGCTCAATATGTTCGGCACCGGCTCGCAGTCGCTGGGCATCTTCGACAACGGCTTCACCAACCCGCGGGTCGACAACGCCATCAGCTACATGCTGAACAAGGGCGGCTTCCAGGGCGGTGTCGAACTGAGTTTCGGACGCGACAGCCAGAACGGCGGCACCAACGCGGCCGCCAACTGCCCGGGCGAGACCGTGCCCGCCAAGGAATGCCGCGAGTACTCCTGGGTGCTGAACTACAGCGACAAGAACTGGGGCATCGCCAGTTCCTTCGAGCGCGACTACGGCGGCATGGTCGGCACCTTCGCCGGCCTGACCAGCCCGGACCTCTCCGACAGCCGCCTCAACCTCGGCGCCTGGTACCGCTTCGGCGAGACCAAGATCTCCGCGGGCCTGATCAAGCGTGATCAGGAAGGCCTGGCGATTCCGAAGAGCAATCTCTACTTCATGATGGCCTCGACGCCTGTGACGCATGCGATCACGCTCACCGCCCAGCTCGCGCAACAGAAGTACGAAGACTCCGCCAACAAGGCCAGCCAGTTCGCGCTGCGCGGGTTGTACGCCTTCTCCAAGAAGACGCGCGTCTACCTGACGGCCAGCTACGTGAGGAACGACGGCGCGCTGAGCCTGCCGGCCACCACGGCACAGCCGGCCACCACGCCGCTGCCGGGCAGCAGCCAGCTGGCCATCACCACCGGCATCTTGTTGGCGTTCTGATCAGCCAGCAGGCTGGGCAGCCTCGCGCGAGGTGATCGCGCGCAGGCAGTCGAGGAAGGCCACGTGGGCCTGCGTGGGCAGCCAGCCCTTGTTGGTGGTCACGCCCTTGAGCAGCACGTCGTCGAGCGCGGGGCAAGGCAGCCGCGCGATCAGGCCCTGGTCGACGTCGCGCTGCACCTCGCGCCCGCCCATGATCGTGACCGTGTCCGAGTCGAGCACCAGCGCGCGGCTGAGCGAGACGGACGAGGTCTCGAGCCGGAAGCGCGGCCGCTGCGGCACGCCGTTGAACAAGGCCTCGATGCGCTCGCGGCGCGGCGTTCCGACCGTGGGCACCACCCAGGGGTAGCGGGCCATGTCCTCGGGCGTGACCACCTCCTGCTGGGTGAGCGGATGGCCGGGCCTCGCAATCAGGCAGTAGCCGTCGCTGAACAGCGTCTCCCTCTCCACGCCGCTGCCAGGTTCGTCCGCGCGCAGCGTGCCGAAGAGCAGGTCGATGCGGCTGTTGGCCAGGGCGGCGACGAGCGACCGGTACTCGCCGGGCATCACCCGCACCTTGACGGTCGGGTGCGCCGCCAGGAAATTCCGCGTCGCCTCGGCCAGCTCATGCGCGCCGGCCATCGGCAAGGTGCCGATCACCAGTTCCAGCACGTCGGACTCGCCGGCAGCCATCAGGATTTCGCCGCGCGCCAGTTCGATCTCGCGCAGCGCGCGCCGGAACTCGCGGCCCAGGAATTCCCCGGCCTTGTTGGGCACCAGGCCCTGCGCGGTGCGATCGAACAGCGGCTTGCCGAGCGCGCGCTCCAGCGAGCGGGCCGAGCGCAGCAGCGAATCGGGCGCGAGGGCCAGGCTCTCGGCAATCTCGGCCATCCGCCCCTGCTCGCTGGCGGCGACGAACGCGCGCAGCTGCGTGCTGGTCATCAGCCGCTCGGCCGGCGTCGGCGCACCCGATCGCCCCAGCAGCTGCGCGACGGCAGTGTCGAGGATCTCGAAGACGCGGTCGATACGCAGCAGGTATTGCTTGCCCGCGGGCGTGGCCTGGGAGCCGGTGGCGAAGCGCTCGAAGATGGACGCGCCGATCTCGGCTTCCAGATTGGTCACCGCCTGGGTGACGGCCGGCTGCGAGGTGCAGAGTTCGCGCGCCGCGCCGCTGACGCCGCCGACACGGCCGATGACCTGGACCATGCGCAGATGGCGCAGGTTGGGGATGGGAGGAAAGGGATACATGACCATAGGAATTATCCGGCCGGCGCATTTTGCTGATCCGCGCCGATCGGCCGTGATTGCGCTTCACGCCGCCTTGGCGTCGGTTCATCGCATCCCGCTCGCGGCGAGGCCTCGCTGAAGACACTGGCTTCACTGACACAGACAAACAAGCCAACGGAGCCCGCCATGAACACCACCGCCCAAGCCCTCGTCTTCGCCATCGCTTCCGTCGCCGCCGCCGCGGCCATCGGCACTACGCTCGCCGACCGCAGCGCCGAGCCCACCACCGAAGTCGTCAAGCTGGAACGCGTCGTGGTGGTCGGCAAGCGCGCTCAGCCGGTGGCGCTGGTGCAGCTGCCGCGCGTCATCGTCGAAGGCCGCCGCGTCGCTTGAACGGAGCCGCCGGCCATGCCCGCCTGGATGCGACGACTCCTGCCGCTGGCAGCCCTGCTGCCGCTGGCCGCCCATGCCCAGGTGGACCTCGGCGCCCTGGACCGCGAGATGACCGGCCCGCGCGCCCACGTGCTGGTGCTCGGCACGGTGCACCTCAGCGAGTTGCCGGATGACTTCGACCCGGCCGCGCTGGACGGGCTGCTGAATCGCCTCGCCGCCTTCCGGCCCGAGGTCATCACCATCGAGGCGCTGCCCGGCGAGGAATGCGATCTCGCGGAGCGGCTGCCCGCGCGCTACGGCAAGGACTACTGCGCCTCCAGGGAAGTCGCCGCGCGCGCCACGGGCCTGGACCTGCCGGCGGCGATTGCGGCCGTGGACAAGACCCTGGCGTCCTGGCCCGCCCAGCCGACGCCCGCGCAACGGCGCCATCTGGCCGCCCTGTTCCTGGCTGCCAGCGATCGCGCCTCCGCCTATGCCCAGTGGCTGCAGTTGCCCGCCGCGGAGCGCCATGCGGGCGATGGACTGGAGCCTGCGCTGGTGGAACTGATCGGGCAGATCGCCACACGCAGGAACGAGAACTACCTGATCGCCTCGCGGCTGGCGGCCCGCCTGGGGCTGCCGCGCGTTTACGCCTGCGACAACCATACCGGCGACAACGTCGACGCCAATCACATCAAGGACGAGAAGGCCTTCGGCAGCGCCATCGAAGCCGCCTGGAAGGCTGGCCGGGCCGAACTCGACCGGCGCGAACTGGCGACGGCCGCGATGAAACGCGCCGACGACCTGCTGCCGCTGTACCGCACCATCAACCGCAACGACTACCTGCGCGTGACGGCGGAGGTGAACGTCAGCGCGGCGTTGCGTGCCCGCTCGGCCGAGGGCTATCCGCAGATCTGGGTGGCCGGCTGGGAGATCCGCAACCTGCGCATGATCGCCAACGTGCGTGAAGCCTTCCGCGAGCGGCCAGGTGCCCGCGTGCTGTCCATCGTCGGCGCCTCGCACAAGCCGTGGTTCGACGACGGGCTGGGCCGCATGCAGGGCGTGGACATCGTCGACGTGGCGGAGATCCTGAAGTAAGCCGGGGCTCGCAGAAGCGCTCACGTTTCGGCGGGACAATCCGCGCATGCCTTTCCGTTCCGTCCCCCTCCCCGCCAGCGCCAGCGGCGCGCTGTGGCTGCAGTCCATGCCGGGCCGGCTCGAAAGCTGGGGTGAGTTCCTCGACGAAGCGCGCCTGCGCCAGCTCAACCTGGTCGTCTGCCTGAATCCACTGGAGGAAGTGGCGCAGCTGTCGCCGGCCTATCACAAGGCCATCGCCGAGGGCCGGCTGCCGTTCCGCTGGCTGCACCTGCCGATGCGCGACTTCGGCCTCGGTAGCGACCCGGTGGCCTTCCGCCAGGGTGTCGAGCAGATTGCCCACGGCCTGGTGCTGGGACAGAACGCGTTGCTGCACTGCGCCGCCGGCATCGGCCGCACCGGCACCGTCGCCGCCTGCGTGCTGAAGCAGCTCGGCACCGACCGGGACGTGGCGTTGCGCCAGGTGCGCGCGGCCGGCTCCAACCCGCAGTCGGCCGTGCAGTCGGGCTGGATCGACCAGTTCTGAGCCGGCGATGGACATCGTCCACGTCGACGCGCAGTTGATCGTCGTCAACAAGCCGGGCGGCTTGCTGTCGGTGCCGGGCCGCGGCCCGGACAAGCAGGACTGCGCGATCCATCGCATCCAGGCGCTCTACCCCGAGGCGCTGACGGTGCACCGGCTCGACATGGCGACCTCGGGGCTGTTGCTGATGGCTCGCGGGCCGGAGCAGCAGCGGCTGCTGAGCGCGGCGTTCCGCGAACGGCGGGTCAACAAGCGCTACGAGGCGGTGCTGACGGGTCGCGTCGAGGGCGTGGCCGGCGAATGGCGCGAAGTGAACCTGCCCTTGCTCACCGACTGGCCTAACCGCCCGCGGCAGAAGATCGACCACGAACTCGGCAAGCCTTCGCTGACGCGCTGGCGCATCCGCTCGCATGAGGCCCGCGGCACGCGCGTCGAGCTGGAGCCGGTCACCGGCCGCACGCACCAGTTGCGCGTGCACATGCTGGCGCTGGGCCATCCGATCGTCGGCGATGCGCTGTACGGGCCCGAGTCGAGCGAAGATCGGCGCCTGCTGCTGCATGCCAGCGTCCTTGAATTGCCCGAGCGCGGGATCGCGCTACGCAGCCCCCCGGATTTCTGACTGATGACCATGACCGCCGCCCTTCACTCCCCCGCCGCCGATCGCAACAAGCAGGTCATCCTCGACGTGCTGCTAGAGGCGCTGCCGCCGCGCGGCCGCGCGCTGGAGATCGCCAGCGGCAGCGGCCAGCACGTCGCGCATTTCGCCGCCGCCATGCCCGGCTGGCAGTGGCTGGCCTCGGACCCGTCGCCACAGGCGCTGGACTCGATCGCTACGCTGTGGCCCGAAGGCCCGCCGCCGCTGCAGCTTGACGTGCTGCAATCGCCGTGGCCGCTGCCGGAGAGCCACCAGGAGGTCGACGCGATCTTCAGCGCCAACATGCTGCACATCTCGCCCTGGGCCACCTGCGCGGCGCTGATGCAGGGCGCGGCGCGGCACCTGGCGGCCGACGGCAGGCTTGTCGTCTACGGCCCCTTCATCGTCCCCGGCACGCCGACCGCCCCCAGCAACGAGGCCTTCGACGCCGACCTGCGCGGGCGCAACCCCGCCTGGGGCCTGCGTTCGCTGGCCGACGTGCAGGCGCAAGCAGAGGCCGCCGGCCTGCGCCTGCTCAACATGACGCCGATGCCCGCCAACAACCTGATGCTGGAGTTCCAGCGAAGCGAGACCTGACCCTCATGAGCAAGCACCTCTACATCGTCACCGGCGCCTCGCGCGGCATGGGCGAGGCGATCGCCCGGCAACTGCTGTCGCCGGATCACCTGCTGATCGGTATCTCGCGCCGCACCAGCGCCGCGCTGGCCGATGCGGCCAAGGCCGGCGGCGCGCCGCTCGAACAGTGGGAGCAGGATCTCGCCGAGCCAGTGGTCGCGGCCGAGCGCCTGCAGGCCTGGTTGGCGGCGCAGCTGACCGACCGCTTCGCCAGCGCCACGCTGATCAACAACGCCGGCGTCGTGCCACGCCCGGGGCCGGTGGAACGTGCGTCGCTGGTCGAGCTGTCGAACGCCTTGCGCGTTGGGCTCGAGGCCACGCTGCTGCTGAGCAGCGCCTTCCTGCGCGGCACGGCTGCGCTGGGCAGCCGGCGACGGATCCTGAACATCTCGTCCGGCCTCGGCCGCCGCGCGATGGCCGGCAGCGCGGCCTACTGCGCGGCCAAGGCCGGCATGGACAACCTGTCTCGCGCGATGGCGCTGGACGAGGCCGCCAAGCCCGATGGCGCGGCCATCGTCTCGCTGGCGCCCGGCATCATCGACACCGACATGCAGGCCGACCTGCGCGCCGGTGACCCCGCCGGCTTCCCCGATCGCGCCGTCTTCGTCGGCTTCAAGGAAAGCGGCGCGCTGACGAGCCCCGACGAGGCCGCGGCCCGCGTGCTGCGCTTGCTGGCGCGGCCCGACTTCGGCCAGACGGTGCTGGCCGATGTGCGGGAATAACGCTCAGTGCCCTGATCAGCGATCTATCGCCTGCAGGTAGACGCCGCCGCCCAGGCCCTGGTGCACCATGCGACTGATCTCGTCGGAGAGCACCTCGCGTGCGCCGGCTTCCAGGCCGTCGAGCGCCGCCTTGACGATGGCTTCCGGCGTGCTCTTGGGCATCTCGATGCCCTGCGTCATGTCGGTGTCGATGAAGCCCGCATGCAGGCCGAGCACCTGCGTGCCCTGCTCCTCGAGTTCGAGCCGCATGCCGTTGGTCATCGACCAGGCGGCGGCCTTCGTCGCCGCGTAGACGCCCAGCAAGGGCGTGCTGATCCAGCTGGCCACCGACAGCACGTTCAGAATCGCGCCGCCGCCGTTCGCCTTCAGGATCGGCGCGAACGCCTGGCCCAGCCGCATCGGGCCGAAGAAGTTCGTCTCCATCATCGCTTGCGCGGAGGCAGCGGCATCGGCAGCGAGGAAACCGCCGAAGTTGGCGATGCCGGCATTGTTGATGAGCACCGTCACATCGCCGGCGGCCGCGACTGCGGCGGCGACGTCGGCCGGGCTCGTCACATCGAGCTTCAGCGGCACGACGCCGGGCAATGTGACGCTTTCGGGCTTGCGGGCAGCGGCGTAGACCTTGCGGGCGCCGCGGGCCAGCGCCTCGCGGGCGAAGGCCAGACCGAGGCCGCGATTGGCGCCGGTGATCAGGACGGTGGCGTTCTCGAGTTTCATGATGCGTTTCCTTCTCGGATTAATATGACAACAGTCATATAGTTGGTCAAAAAACTAGGCTTCGTACTGCGACAGCAGGCTCTTGCGCGCCGCGCTCAGCAGGGCTCGCCCCTGCGTGTTCGAGCCCAGCACGCGCGCCATCTGCAAGGTGCCGACGATCGTGCCGGCGACGACCTGGGCCTTGGTCTTCGCATCATCCTGCGGCGGCAGCACCCGTTGAACACCGTCGATCATCGCGCGAACCCGCTCGGCCGACACGGCCAGCAGTTCCGGCGGCTGACGCGACATCTCCGAGCCCAGTGCGGCGACCGGGCAGCCACAGTCCGCGTCGGACAGATGCGCGTCGGACAGGTACTGCTCGATGAACGCGCGGAACGGCGAGGCCCCGCGCGCCACCTGCGCCGCGATCTTCTCGGACATGGCCGCGGCGCTGTCCTGGCCGGCCCGCACCAGCGCCTCGGCCAGCATCGCGTCGCGCGATTCGAAGTGAGCGTAGAAGCCGCCGTGCGTCAGGCCGGCCTCCTTCATCACCTCTGCGACACCGACACCTTCATAGCCGCGCCGGCGCAGCGCGCGAGCCGCCACGTCGACGATGCGGTCGTGGGTCAGTTCGCGCTTGCTGGGTTTGCGTGCCGGTGTGTCCATGGTCTGCAGTATACGTCAATTTATTATTGACGTCATATTTTCTGAGGGGCAGGCCACCGGTCCAGCGGACCGGTAAACGTCAACCAACCAGGTTCGCCAGCGTCAGTAGCGCGAGCAGCAACATCCACAGCACGACGGAGCGCCATACCAGCGCGACCACGCTCTGCAGATGCCCCAGCTGCGGCAGCGCGCCGGGCGTCGATCCGTCGGCGCCCGTGGCCTCGGCGTCGACGCCGGAATCGAAGGTCTTGCTGCGGTCCGGCGTCACGCCCGGCGCAGCGGCGCCACCCAGCTGCAGGCCGAGGGCACCGGCGGCGGATGCGAGGATGATGCCCTCGTTCGCATGCAGCCACAGGGCCGCATCGCGGCGCCATCCGTTCACCGCTTCCTCGAAGTTGCCGACGATGGCAAAGCCGGTGGCGGTCATGCGTGCGGGCACGTAGTCGATCCACCCGAACATGCGGCGCGAGAGGACCATCAACCGCTCGTTGGTCGGCGCGTCGAGCGTGCGGCTGTTGAAGGCCCAGTAGCGGCTGGCGAACTCGGCCATCCGGTACAGCACCGCACCAGCGGGCCCGAGGCCCAAGGTCGACAGCACGACGAACCAGAAGAACACGCCGAACACGTGGCGGTGCGCAGCCAGCAGCGAATGCTCGATCACGTGGCGCAGCAGCTCGGTGCGCGGCAGTTCGCTGGCATCGAGGTGGCGCCAGGCGCTCAGCAGGCGGCGGGCCTCGATGTCGTCGCCCTGCTCCAGCGCATCGCGGATGTCGGTGAAGTAGTGGCTGAACTGCCGGAAGCCGAGCGTCAGGTACAGGATCAGCACGTCGAAGGCCAGCGCCAGCACGAAGCCAAGGTAGTGGCTGATCAGCATGTGCACGGCCGCGGTGACGATGCCGGGGCCGATGACGGTGATGCCCCACACGACGACCGAATGGTGCTCGCGGCCCGCATCGAAATTGCGGCCCGTCCAACGCACCCAGCTGATCACCTGCTGGTGAATGCTGTTGCCATGCCGCAGGGGTTTCAGCTGCTCCAGCAGCAGTGCCAACAAGACCGCAAAGAAGTTCATGGCCGGGGATGATAGCGGCCGGGGTGTCGCGTTCCGCCTACGCGGCAAGGAATCGATAGAGGTTGCGCAGCATCGAGGCGGTGGCGCCCCAGATGAAGTACTCGCGCGCCGCTTCGACAGCGGTCTTCGGTGTCCAGGGCATCGCCAGGAACTGGCGCGTACCGCCATCGAAATCGAAGCGGTGGCGCTGGTGATGGGCCGGGTTCATCAGGAAGGCGAGCGGCACCTCGAAAGCCTCGGCGACCTCGAAGTCGTCGAGCACCACGGTGAAACCGGGATGGACCAGCGCGATAACCGGCGTGACGTGAAACGAGGTGACCGTCGAATACACCGGCAGGCGGCCGATGATCTCCACGAATTCGTGCCTCAAGCCGATTTCTTCCTCGGCCTCGCGCAGCGCGGTGGCGTCGACGCTCGCATCCTCGGGCTCGGCACGGCCACCCGGGAAGCTGATCTGGCCCGCATGGGCGCGCAGATGGTCGGTGCGGCGGGTCAGCAGGACCGTGACCTCGTCGTCGCCATGCAGAACGAGCGGAACCAGCACCGAGGCGGCGGCCGGTGGCCTGTTGGCGAATACACCGCCATCGCCCGGAAACTCGGGCTGCCACGCCGGTGGATTGGCGAAGCGCGCACGCAGCGCGTCGGGCGTCAGAAGCGCCGGCGCAATGGCGGGCAGGTGGTCGTCGATGCCCAGGATCGGCTGGGCCTGGGCGTTCAGGATGGGCGGACGGATCATTTGAGGGCGAAGCATAGGCCCGGAAACAAAAAGACCGCCCGAGGGCGGTCTTTTCTGGTCTCGTTCGAGACTGGGCTCAGGAGAGCTTTTCCTTGATACGAGCCGACTTGCCCGAGCGCTCGCGCAGGTAGTACAGCTTGGCGCGGCGGACATCGCCACGGCGCTTGACTTCGATCGAAGCGATCAGCGGGCTGTACAGCTGGAACGTACGCTCGACGCCTTCGCCGCTCGAGATCTTGCGGACGATGAACGAGGAGTTCAGGCCGCGGTTGCGCTTGGCGATCACGACGCCTTCGTAGGCCTGCACGCGCTTGCGGGTGCCTTCGACGACGTTGACGCTGACGATCACGGTGTCGCCAGGGGCGAACACGGGGATGGTCTTGTTCAGGCGAGCAATTTCTTCTTGCTCAAGGGTTTGGATCAGGTCCATGGGTTCTCCTAGTGATCGTGGCGGCGTCTGGGATTCTTGTGAGCCCTCTACCGAGGGCTCGACCCACCAGAGGATCGGACAGCCCGGTAGTATAGCCTGGAAATCAGGGACTGCCCAGCTGCGCGAGAAAGCGCTCGTCAGCCTTGCTCAGCCGTCCCGAGGCGCGGGCGGCCTCGATCAGTTCGGGGCGGCGGCGCAGCGTGATCTCCAGCGAACGTTCGCGGCGCCAGCGCTCGATATTGGCGTGATGGCCGGACATCAGCACCGGCGGCACGGCCAGGCCTTCGTGGACCTCGGGCCGGCTGTAATGCGGGCAGTCGAGCAGGCCGTCGGAGAAGCTGTCCTGCTCGTGCGAGGCGGCGTCGTTCAGCACGCCTTCCTGCAGGCGCGCGATCGCGTCCATCATCGCAATCGCTGGCAGTTCGCCGCCGGACAGCACGAAGTCGCCCAGGCTCAGCTCCAAGCTCACATGGCGATCGAGCAGGCGCTGGTCGATACCCTCGTAGCGCCCGCACAGCAGGATGCCGCCAGGGCCCTGCGCAAGCTCCTGCATCAGCGCCTGGTCCATCCGCCGGCCGGTGGGGCTGAAATGGATGACGGCGGGCGCCGCGTCGCTGCCGCGATCCGCCTTCACGGCCGCGATGGCGCGTTCCAGCGGCTCGACCAGCATGACCATGCCGGGACCGCCGCCGAAGGGTCGGTCGTCGACACGACGGTAGTTGTTGTCGGCGAAGTCGCGCAACTGCCAGAGCCGCACATCGACCTGGCCGGATTCGAAGGCGCGACGGGTCACGCCCTGCGTCATGAAGGGCGCGAACAACTCGGGGAACAGCGTGATGGCGTCGAAGCGCATGGCTAGGCCCTGGCGCGGCAGCCCGGACTCAGTAGTCCAGGCCCCAATCGACCGTGATCTGCCGCTGCTCGAGATCCACGTCGTCGACGAAGGCGGCGACGAAGGGAACCAGGCGCTCCTGGTCGGGCTTCACCGGCGCCGTCAGGCCGACCGGCACGATACGCAGCACGCTGTGCGGGCCGGTGTCGATCAGCCCCTCGACGGTGCCGAGCGCCTCGCCCTGGCGGTTGATGACCGCCAGGCCGATCAGGTCGACCCAGTAGAACTCGTCGGGATCGGCACTCGGGAAAACCGAGCGCGAGACAAAGATACGCGCGCCGCGCAACGCTTCGGCGCCATTGCGGTCCGCCACGCCCTGGATCGTGGCAACGATGCCCTCTCCATGGTCGCGGACCGAAGTGATTTTGATCAGCCGGGGAATGGCGCCGCTCTTGGGCTTCACCATCATCGGCTTGTCCTGCTCCGGCGGCTGGAGGAACCAGCGACGGGAGGAGAACAGCGCCTGGGCATCGGCGGAATAGGCTTGCACCTTGACTCCACCCTTGATGCCCCAGGCGTCCAGAATGCGCCCGACCTCTACCGCGTCCTCGGGCCAGGCGAGTTCGTCGGCGGCGGTGTCGGGCGATCCGGTCATCGTGCGTGTTTAGGCAGCAGCGACGGTCTTCTTCTTGGCGGTGTCGACCAGACGGGCCACCGTCGGCGACAGCTGGGCGCCAACACCGGTCCAGTAGGCCACGCGGTCAGCAGCGATGCGCAGCGACTCGGCGGCGCCGGACGCGACCGGGTTGTAGAAGCCGACGCGCTCGATGAAGCGGCCGTCACGACGGTTTTGGCTGTTGGCCACGACGATGTTGTAGAAGGGGCGCTTCTTGGAGCCGCCGCGAGCCAGACGAATAACAACCATGATGTTTCCTTGAGAACTTATAGAAGGATCGACCGCACGAGGAGACACTCAGGGCGAGAAGATCAGGGCTGGCTGAGGAATTCAAAACCTCAACCGCTTTCAGTGCCGTAGATACGCCGGGCTTCAATCCAGCCAGCACGGAACTCAGCATTATAAACTCCCGAATTGCCCCGAGAAAGCAATATGAGCCAAGAAGATCCGAAGACCCTGCCCTCGATCACGCTGCGCCCCAGCACCGAAGCCGACATTCCGGCCATCCACGCGATCTACGAACACGCCGTGCTGCACGGCACCGGCACCTTCGAGACGGACGTTCCCGACCTGGCCGAAATGACCCGCCGCCGCAGCGAAGTGCTGGGCCGCGGCCTGCCCTGGCTGGTCGCCGAGCAAGCCGGTGAAGTAACGGGTTATGCCTACGCCAACTACTTCCGCCCTCGCCTCGCCTACCGCTTCTGCCTGGAAGACTCGATCTACCTGGCGCCGCCGGCCCAGGGCAAGGGTGTCGGCCGGCTGCTGCTGGCCGAGTTGATGACCCGTTGCGAGGCGGCCGGCGCGCGCCAGATGCTGGCCGTGATCGGCGACGCCGAGAACAAGGGCTCTATCGGCCTGCACACCTCGCTCGGTTTCGAGCACACCGGCGTGCTGAAGAGTTCGGGCTGGAAGTTCGGGCGCTGGCTGGACGTCGTCCTGATGCAGCGCCAGCTCGGCAGCGGCAACGCGAGCAGCCCCGAATGAGCGCCATGTACAAATCGAAGGCCGCAGCCACCTGGCTGGCCCTGGCCCTGGGCAGCTTCGGCATCCACCGTCTCTATCTGCGCGGCTTTGGCGACAAGCTCGCCTGGGTGCATCCGATCCCCACGCTGATCGGCCTCTACGGCGTCCAGCGCATGGACCAGATCGGGCAGGACGACCGCCTGGCCTGGATGTTGATCCCGTTGCTTGGCGTGATGCTGGTGCAAGGCATGATCAGCGGCATCGTCTTCGGATTGACGTCGGACGAACGCTGGAACGCCCGCTGGAACGCGGGCCTGGAACCGCGCAGCAGCGGCTGGGCCGCGATCATCGGCGTGGTCTTCTGCGTCTTCCTCGGCGGCATCTGCATGATGTCGACGATAGCGTTCAGCGCCCAGCGCTACTTCGAATCGCAGACCTAGATCAGAACATCGTGAAGCTGATCCAGTAGCAAACGCCGGCGATGAAGGCCGAGGCCGGGATCGTGAAGATCCAGGCCCAGACGATGTTGCCGGCCACGCCCCAGCGCACGCTGGAGGCGCGCTGCACCGAGCCCACGCCGACGATCGCGCCGGTGATCGTGTGCGTCGTCGACACCGGCACGCCCAGCGCCGTCGCCAGGAACAGCGTGATCGCGCCACCGGTCTCGGCGCAGAAGCCGCCGACCGGCTTCAGCTTGGTGATCTTCTGACCCATGGTGCGGACGATGCGCCAGCCACCGAACATCGTGCCCAGGCCGATCGCGATGTAGCAGGCCGCGATCACCCAGACCGGTGGCGATGTCGCGCCCGCCGTGGCGTAGCCGGTGGAGATCAGCAGCAGCCAGATCAGGCCGATCGTCTTCTGCGCATCATTGCCGCCGTGGCCCAGGCTGTAGAGCCCGGCGGACACCAGTTGCAGCCGGCGGAACCAGTTATCCACGCGCAGCGGCGAACTGCGGCGGAACAGCCAGGCCACCAGCACCATCATCACCGAACCCAGCAGGTAGCCCAGCAGCGGCGAGATGAAGATGAAGGCCACCGTCTTCAGGATGCCTGAGGCCACCAGCTTGCCGGCGCCGGCCTTGGCAATGACCGAGCCGACCAGCCCGCCGATCAGCGCATGCGAGGAACTGGACGGAATGCCGTACCACCAGGTGATCACGTTCCAGGCGATCGCGCCGGTCAGCGCGCCGAAGATCACGTGATGATCGACCACGCCCGGGTCCACGATGCCCTTGCCCACCGTGGCGGCCACCTTCAGCTCGAAGATGGCGATCGCCACGACGTTGAAGAAGGCGGCGAAGAGCACCGCCTGTTGCGGCTTGAGGACGCCGGTGGACACCACCGTGGCGATCGAATTGGCCGCGTCGTGGAAGCCGTTCATGAAGTCGAACAGCACGGCCATGACGACCAGCAGTGCGACGACCCAGAAGGCCACCTGTACCGTTTCAGCGTGCATTACGAGTTCTCGAGGACGATGCCTTCGATCAGGTTGGCGACGTCCTCGCAGCGGTCGGAGATCGATTCGAGCTGCTCGTAGATGGCCTTCAGCTTGATCAGCTCACGCACGTCGGGCTGCTCGCGGAACAGCTTGGACATGGCGGCGCGCATCACGCGGTCGGCATCGGATTCGAGCTTGTCGATCTCTTCGCAGGTCTTGATCGCGGCCTCGGCCGTCTTGGGCTCGTTGAGCTTGGGCAGCAAGGTCACCGCGTGCTGGACACGTTCGCAGCATTTGGCAGACAGCTCGCCCAGGCGCAGAACCTCATCGGGAATCGAGCGCACGTCGTACAGCGACATCGTCTCGCTGGAGTCCTGCAGCAGGTCCAGGATGTCGTCCATCGCGTTGATCAGGCCGTGGATCTGCTCGCGGTCGATCGGCGTGATGAAGGTGCGGTGCAGCATCCGGTTGACCTCGGCGGTCACGCGGTCGGCATGGTGTTCGGCACGATCGACTTCGGCGGCGTACTTCTCGCGCAGACCGAGGTCGTTGTAGTTCTGGATCATCAGCATGAAGGCGCGCGCGCCCTCGACGATCTGAGCACCGTGCTCATTGAACAGTTCGAAAAAATTGCCCTCTCGGGGTAACAACTTGCCGAAGAACATAGCGGCATAACCTCTTGATTCACAAGGTATTTTTAGGATTTACTCTTGGGGACAATGGGAACAGCAGCCCCAAAATGTCCCCAAAAGTCCCGTAATCCACCAGAATGGGCGTCCCCACAACTGCCCCGGCTTGTCACCAAACCGTCACCATGGCGTCATACGAAAAACGCGGCAAGTCTATCCGAGCCATCGTTCGACTCCCTGGCGGCGGCAAAGAAACTGCGACCTTTGACACCCGACACGAGGCCGAAGCGTGGGCAAAGAACCTTGAGAAGAAGAAGGCGGAGGGGGTGGATCTCGGAACTGTCGGCAAGACCAACCGCGACTTGTTCCTGACCTACCTTGAACAGGTGGCAAGCAAGACTGACTCGGCCGGGCCCAACGAAAATCGAATATACAAGTGGCTGGAGGATCCGATTTCCAATCTAAGAGTCTCCAGCACGACAAGCCATGACATCAATGAGTGGATTCAGCGCAGCCTGACGGTTCCCAGCAAGCGCACCGGTCGAATGGTGGTCGGCTCGTCGGTAAACCGTGAACTGAACCTGATGAGCGGCGCCTTCACCTACGGCATTAAGTCCCTGCGCTGGCTCAAGATCAATCCAGTGCTCGGTTGTCTCCGCCCTGAGAAGGGCCGTTCTCGCAACCGCCCTCTGCTGACCACGGAAGAGATTGCGGACCTCATCGTCGCTACTGGGATGTCTGCTGATCCGGAATGGTCAACTGTCGGTGCCCGCACCTGCGCGGCATTCCTGTTGGCCCTGGAAACCGGCATGCGCTCAGGGGAGCTACTGCGGATCCGTCCCCAAGACTACCAACGCAAGCTTAACTTTGTTCATGTGGCCGCAGTTGAGCGCCGTGGACGAAAGTCTGCCATGTCGGGCCGCACGAACATCGATCCGAGCCGCAGGGTGCCCCTGACCGCCAAGGCCATCGAAATCCTGGACAAGCTTTTGGCCACGATGCCCAAGAACCAGGCGGCAGTTCCCGCCATGGGTTTCGGCCTTCCTCCGTACTTGTTCGGAATCAGCGATCAGCAGCGCAGTGGCCAGTGGAACAAGGCCCTGAAGCGCACCGGCATCGCCGATCTGCATTTCCACGATACAAAGCACGAGGCTGCGACGCGTCTATCGAAATACATTGACGTCTTGGCCTTGAGTCATGCAATAGGAACCAAGGACATCCGCTTGCTGCGGGACACGTACTACAACAACGACGCGACGCGGATTGCGGCCTTGCTGCCTGCGCAACTGAGCACTGGCCACATCTCAACAGCACTCAATTCAGGGCGTCAGCAACCATGAGCGAATCGACAACTTGGAAGGATCCCCTACTTGTCTGGTCCGTATCCGGCATTTGTTTCCTCGGGCTTATTGAGGTCGTCGCACTCATTCTGCAGAGACTTCCCCCAGCCAGCTTAAAAGACGTTGATGCACCAGCTTGGATTCAGGCTGTAGGTTCAGTTGTAGCAATAGCAGCCACTGGCCACGTAGGTGTGGAGGACAGCGTTGTTGACGAGCCATGTCGATGCGCCAAGCGCTGCAGCGGTCTCCTCGGCCGAGGCGCGAATCGCGTCTGCGTCCGCGCTGTCGGTTTGGAGCGCCGGGCCAGACGCCTAGGGCCGCGAGCCAACGCACCATCTGGTTGGCAGCCTCGCTGGACCGCTCGTCGCAGCCCGGTAAAGCAACGGCACTGCCTCGACGGCAGCGGTGGCGCTACCGGCTACCCTGTTCAGGTGTGCTGTCGCTGACGTTTGCGAACGCAGAACATGCCAAGGCCACCCAGCAGGAGCAGGGCTGCGCTCGAGGGCTCGGGAACCGCTGCGGTGACGCCTCCCAGCGTGAACGCCATGTCGTCGTCCACGGGGTTGCCGTCGCCCAGGATGCGGGCGAAGTGCGAGCTATTGGGGCCGCTGCCGGTGGCCCAGAACCAGTTGCCGTTGTCGGTCGGATCGGTGATCCCGATCCAGTACTTCGCGCCCGCGACGGCCGCGAACGGCGTTGCCAGCGTCCCGCTGTACTTGAATAGGGACAGCCCTTGCAGGCCACCCACCACCGTCGCATTCCCGCTGTTGCCGATCGTGGTGACCGACAACTCGGTACCTGGCGCGTTGTTGCCGTCGTCCGCAAAAATAGAGACTGTGAACGAGGTGGGGTTGACGGTCGAACCGGGCACCAGTTCCGAAATGTCGGCTCCCCACCAGGTGACCGACGTCACCGTCGAATTGGCGCTGACGACGAAGTCGTCATATTGCAGGAAGTCTGCGAGTGTGGACGAGTAGTAGCCCCCGGCCGGCGTGTCGGCGTATGGCTGCGAGTACACATCGGCAGCCTGCGCCAGTAACGGCAAGAGCGACAGACAGGCCGCGGCAGCCATACGCTTGATGCCGCCGGCGGCTGAACTAACAGAATGCATTGTGTAAGCCTTGTGAAGAGGGTTGGGACGGAAGGCATCATCGTGAAGAATTTCACCCGTCGACCTACCGATGGCTGACACGCAGGCGGTTTTTGTCATTCGCCGCCCCGCTGGCGGCGCGGCATCCATTCGGTGCCGGGCTCCATCAGCTGCAAGGTTTCGGGGCTCGGGGGCACGCCGAACTCTGCATCGAGCACTGCCCGGCAGCGTTCGAACGCCCGCTGCGCGTCGGCGCGTTGTCCGAGCGTGAGGTAGCAGCGCATCACTCCCCGATGGATCGGCTCAGACAGCATGTCTCGCACCAAGCTCATCTCGTAGAGGCGGATGGCATCGGCCCAACGCAGGCGAGTCTCAAGGAACATGCCCGCGTCTCCCACTGCGCGGGAGAACCGAAGCGAGACGGTCTCGCAGGCCAGGACACTCCACGGCTCGAGTTGCGCGCTGCCGAACAGCCTTCCCCGATACAGGGAGCCGAGCTGCGTGATCAATGCGGGGAGGGCCGAGGCATCTCCGTGCGGTGCAGCGGCGCGGAGCAAGGCCTCGCATGTTCTCTCGAATCGGTCGACGTCGCACCAGACCAGACGCGGGTTCAAGGACAGCCGTCCGTCCGAGATCTTCAAGGCACCTTCGACAACCAGCCACTTTCGGAGTCGTGAGAGCGCGACTTCGAAGGAGGACTTGGGGTCGGCCGCGTCCTCGTCCGACCACAGCAGGTCGATGAGCCGGTCGACCTCGACACCGCGGTCTTCGCGAGTGGCGCCGAGCGCGATCACCGCCTTCAGTAGCATAAGAGGCTTCCGCGGGCTCTTGCCTTCGGTGACGAGTTGCACATCGTCTCGATACACGGCGAACCCGCCCAGGGCCTCTACCCGGATGGGCCACGGCCATGAAACGGGTGCCAGTTCCGGCGCCAATAGGGCGCATTTGGCAATCAGGCTGCGCACGAAATCGACTTCGATGTCTCGTTCTAGTGCGAACACGCAGAGTCGTGAACCGAATTCAGGAAAACCCTCAAACAGATCGTAGATGCGGCGTTCCCGCAGGCGCCTGAAAAGCTCCGCCAGGCGCTCGACCGCGCCGTCGTCGCCGTTCCTGACCGCGAGATAGGCATCGATGCCCGTCACCATGGCTCGGACCTCATCCGCATAACCCTCAGGCAGCGAACTGAGTTCCGCCAGCATCGCGGCGCGGGCGTCTTCGAACTCATCGTTCAGCAGCAGCGATTGCGCTTCGTTGACGAGGTAGACCGCCCGCATGATGGGTGGGAGGCGCAATTCCGATGCGAGCTTCGCCGCGCGCGAGCCATGGTAGACCGCGGAATCCGCCTGGCCCCGCAACCGGGCCAGCCGCGACTTCGCAAATTCCAGCTGCAGCAACTCGCGCAGGTGCGAGGACTCGCTGACCGACTCGGCCCGCTCGATCGCTGACCGAGCCAATGCGACGTTTCCGCGCGGGAGCGCCGTATCCAGGTCGGCCAATGCCGCCAGGAATTCGATGTATCGCAAGCCGTGCTGCTTGGCGAGCACACGCATGCGTTCGAGCGCCTGCTCGGCCAGCCGCGGATCCTTGCCGTAGTGCGCGGACCGTCGCACAAGGTTGAGCCATTCCGCGACGCGGTAGGTTGTGGCCTCGGCATCGCTTGATCGCTGCTGCAGCGACGCATGGAGTCGCATCACCACCTCGCGCTCACCGCACGAGTCAAAGTGATAGATCAGGGTTCTCGCTGCAGCGAGCGTCAGATTGACGTCGAGGCCCGAATCCACAAGTTCGAGAAGCCGCGACGCGCAAGTGTCCACAAGAGGATCGCGGGGCTTGAACAACAGGAAGCCGATGAGCCGCGCGTTCAGCAGGAGCAGTTCATCGGCGCCCACGAACGGTCGATCCGGGTCCCGCGCCGACATCACCTCCTCGACGCAGGCCTCGACGCCGTCATAACGGCCCGTCAAATGCGCGGTGACGATGAGCCCGGCTGTCGCGAGCAAGCGCAGATCGAGTGAGCCCACGCGTTCCGCCTGCGCGCGAAGTTCGGCGAACCGGTCCCAGGCGCCATTGCTGCCGCTATGTGCGCTCGCAAGGGCAGAAGCCAGCTCGGAGTTCGTAACTGATCGATACATGTGAATACTGGTAGCGCTGGCCAGTGCGTCAGCGTACACAGGCGATGCCGCTCGAGGAATCCGTGACATACCTAGTGGGCCGTGTCGGAGCTGCATCCGCCTCACGCGAGCCGTTGGTCGGCCAGACAGCCTGCCAGGCGGTTCACCAGTTCTCCCGTGGAGAAGGGCTTGCGCAGCAGCATGCAAACGCCCGCCTTGTACGTACGTGTCCTAGCAGCCAGCAAGGGATGCTCAGGTGACATGAGACGTCGCAGCGTCGCTCTTGCTCGGCGCGGAGCCGCTGATCGTTGGCGGAATGTTGATCAACCTGTTTCCGGAATGGATGGACGAACGATATCCGCTCTACGCCTAATATCCGACGCGGCATCACCTCCCGGCGAAGACGCGCGCGTTCCTCGACTTCGTCGTGGACCTGCTGACCCCTGGCAAGGTGGTCGAGAACTCCACGCCTGGGCTGCGAGCCAAGCGGGCTTCGTGACAGCCCTGGCGCATGTGCGTTTTGTTGTCCTGGCGGCGATCGGTCCGAGTCGCAAGCGCCGACTTCTGAGCTGAATTCGCGGCGCGCTGGACCGTCGGCGCGATGTAGTTGCGCGGTAGCGGCTTTCGCGCTCGTGTGCGGGAGCGAGGGGGCAGACTATGCACATGATTAAGAAGGACCAGCTCGACGCGATAGAAGACCGATTTTCGTCTTCGGCTGACCAGTTCTACTCGCTGGCCTTCTGATCGCAGACGACTCAGCGCGTCGTCTACGCCACGTTCGCTATTGCAACCGAACCCTGCTACTCACCCTTCAGCGATGTACCAGTCATAGTAGATGTCATAAACCGCGCCATGTTCCTCGACGCGGATTGACTGTGGGCGGTCGATTTCGGGAGAATTTCCGTTCAATCTTGGCTCGGGCATCATCAGCGTCAGAATCCTCGGCTTGAACACTTCGTTTTCGAGCCCTTCACCGATTACCGGAATGACCAGGTCCCACGCCAGTCCGGCAAGGAAGCCAGCTGCCGCACCCACTGCGGTGCCTATCCCTGGAAGTACCGCAGTGCCAACCGCAGCGCCACCAGAAGTCGCGGCTGCTATCACCGCATCTCGAACCTTATTGCCGACCTTGCCCTTGAATTCGTTAAATGTGTCGGCGAGGTCTTGGTTATCGTGCTCGACAATAAGCAGCGTGACGACATAGGTGCGGGGCCAAAATCCCGTTCGATTGAGGTCGAATTCGAGCAGCACATGCGGGTTCTGAGCCCAGGGTCCTCTGACGCTGTTGTCCGACACGTCGCCGATCATTGGCGCTTCGGTCAAATCGACCGCTAGGGTCATCCTGCAAAACCTCTGGTCAATCCGACTGGCGCGCCGGGTGAGCGTCGAGGAACATGGCGGCCATGTCGCAATCGAACTTTGGCTTTGACCCGATCCACAAGAGGACACGCAAGGAGATCTTCCTCGAGGAGATGAATCGCGTGGTGCCCTGGGCGGCGTTGGTCGGCATCATTCAACCCCATGCGCGCGGTGCTCATCAGGCATTGGGCGGGCGGCCACCGTTTGCCGTCGAGACGATGCTGCGCATCCACTGTCTGCAGTTGTGGTGGAACCTCAGCGACCCGGCGATGGAGGAGGAGTTGCACGAGCGACCGCTGTATCGCGAGTTCGCTGGGCTGGCGGGTTCGCCGCGCATCCCTGACGAGACGACGATCCTGCGGTTCCGGCATCTCTTGGAGAAGCACGATCTGGCAGCGCAAGTGATGGCGACGATCAACGCGGGGCTGGCGCAGCAAGGCTTGATGCTCAAGACCGGCACCATCGTTGACGCCACGATCATCGCCGCGCCCAGTTCGACCAAGAACAAGGACGGCGAGCGCGATCCGGAGATGCATCAGACCAAGAAAGGGAATGCCTGGCACTTCGGGATGAAAGCCCATATTGGCGTGGACGCCGAGTCGGGCTTGGTGCATACGGTGATCGGGACTGCCGCCAATGTCCACGACGTCACGCAGGCCGCAGCACTGCTGCACGGCGAAGAAGACACGGTGTTCGCGGACGCGGGGTACCGAGGCATCGACAAGCGCGAAGATGCCAAAGATCTGGATGTCACCTGGCACGTTGCGATGCAGCCTGGCAAGCGCCGCGCGTTGAATCCAAAGAACAGGCGCGATCAACTGCTCGAGAAAGTCGAGAAGCTCAAGGCGAGCGTGCGGGCCAAGGTCGAGCACCCGTTCCGGGTAGTGAAGCAGCAGTTCGGTTACGCCAAGGTGAGGTACCGGGGGCTGGCCAAGAACACGGCGCGGCTGACGATGCTGTTCGCGATGAGCAACCTGTGGATGGCGCGCAGGCAGTTGATGCGAGCGCAGGGATGAGTGCGCCCGCAGCGCGAGAAATGGGCCCGAGGACGGTCGAAACGGAACGCTTGCGCTGCGTTTACGCGAGCCAAGCGATGCCGGATCTTGCATTGCGAGACGCACTCACCCGATCAGCTCGATTCAGCTCTTGCTGACCGGGTTGTGCAGACTGACCCTAGA
>Ga0247779_1000244_pt1 | contig 39841 bp, 50 predicted proteins | sample UWRJL221509R5_FD_179925 | JGI IMG/M metagenome (GOLD analysis project Ga0247779, IMG submission 179925) | Plant litter microbial communities from Arlington Agricultural Research Station in Wisconsin, United States - UWRJ-L221-509R-5 | ecosystem: Environmental > Terrestrial > Plant litter >...
TTTTTTTCAAGACCGCGCACAATGACTGTACGAGTTTATTCCCTCGGGACTTGGGCGGATACATCGATCCATCGCGGTGATCATCGAAAACGCAAGGCAAATACGACAGGCGTACGTGTAACATCAAGAAACCCAACTTTGATTGCCACATTCTTCTTTATAGGCTTTTCCGTAGTCTTTTCATGATCTGGGTGATTGAAACACCCTCACTGTGTAACACATAGCTGGCAACAGACAATGGCATTTACTTATTCATTGGGTTTAATACTTGGATTATACTATCAGTCTCCGGAAGTGGAACAGTGGCTTTCCTAATCCCTGCCTAGAATTTCTGGCGAGAATCCGCACAAACGACTTCTTTGATAGGCAGGCTGGAACGCTTCTCCGTCCCTTTACATACCCAGAGCTATGGTTTGCGTGTCTTTCTTTTCCCCCCATCTTTCAGTCCAGACGCTATGCCATCCTATCATGGTTCTCCCCATCCTGGATATGCCTCTGCTGACTCTTCTTTGTCCCTTCCACGAGCATCGAGTTTCGGTATTCTAAGAAGAGATAGCTGGGTAAGACCGAATCAGAAAAAACGCCCCTTGCTATATTCTGATGTTCGTCTTAGCAAAGCATTTCAGAGTCACCTTACTCGTTGGGTGCTGGATCACGACTAAGTACTCTTTCAGACAAGGTTGACCGTTTGTGCTCTCTCAGATAGTACCATCAACTCAAATATTTCCTAGTTTTCTCTCTCACCGGATCCTCGTTTATGGGGCTCAGATCTATCCCCGGACCTGATTGAACCAGACGACGACCTCCATGACCCCGAGAGAGAATCACCCCATCATAAGTCCAAGAGAGCAAATCTAGCCTTAAACGCCAGAGGATTCATCAACGTCGGCTGTCTGGTCATCCTCCTTGTAGCTCTCATTCTTTTATTGTGAGTGGACTGCAGGCAGTGTGTGTGGCCTTGAAAGCTAAAAGGAATTGATGAATAAGTATTGGTTATCCGATTATAACTTACAACAGCCAATGGGCATCATTGGACTATAATCTTGGAGGCGTCAATTCTTCTGGTCAAGTAAGGCCTCCCAAGTGGAGACCGGATTTAGACGTGCACTGTCTCTAACATCTTGCATTAGGTTCCTTCATTAGGCAACTTTGGACTCGTTGATTTGGATACGCCCGAAGAAGCCCGCGTAAAGTCTTCTTTCATCAATGGCTCACCCATGTTGTTAGTCTTTTCAGACGAGTTCAACACAGATGGCAGAACGTTTTATCCTGGAGATGACCCATACTGGGAAGCTGAGGATTTACACTACTGGGTAAGAACAGAATGTACATGTACCGCATATATTCACGTTTAATTAGGCCACAAATAATCTGGAATGGTATGACCCGGAAGCCATAACAACCTTTGGAGGATCATTAGTTGTAAAATTTTCCGAAAAAATCAGCCATGATCTTCAATACCAAGGAGGTGAGTCGATTGGGTGTTATGAATGCCCCTCTAATTGCAATTTTTCCAACAGGCTTGATGTCGTCCTGGTCAGATTTACTTTATATTTCATTCTTCCGCCTTTAATTCCTGACTGCGGCGCATTTAAAATAGGAATAAATTCTGTTTTACGGGGGGCTATATCGAAGCTTCCGTTCAGCTACCAGGTGTAAATAATGTAGCTGGCATGTGGCCCGCAGTGTGGACCATGGGGAACTTAGGAAGAGCTGGCTACGGTGCAAGCTTAGAGGGAATGGTAAGATACGCACTACTCTCCGCTCTTTATATTGGCTGAAGATATGGAATAAAGTGGCCTTACACCTACGATAGCTGTGACGTAGGAACAGCTCCTAATCAGACGTTCAATGGGGAGCCACTGGCAGCTATCACAGACGGGGATTGGGCATACGATGGTGCCTTGTCGTACCTACCTGGGCAAAGACTATCGCGATGTACATGCGACGGTGAAGAGCATCCTGGACCGAAACACGACGATGGAACTTATGTTGGAAGATCCGCTCCTGAAATCGATGTTTTGGAAGCACAGGTTGGCGGGCATCCTGCAGTGGGCCAAGTTTCTCAATCGGCGCAATGGGCGGTAAGTCAATCAATTATGCGTAACATTGCGAAGATGATATTGAAAATCCGCCAGCCTTTTAATCGACATTATATCTGGGATAACTCATCACAGAACGAAATATTTGCGGATCCGTCAATATCACGACAGAATGGTTTCATCGGCAGTGCTACTCAGATGGCAACTTCGGTTGTTACTAATACAAACCAACTATGTTATGAATTAATAGAGGACTGCTACTCTGTATACGGGTTCGAGGTGGGCCCTCGCATACGTTGAAGCATTTCCAGAACACTAAACCCCATATATCAGTATAAACCAGGTACGTGGCCCCGCACAGACTTGGTGGCGGTTACCTATACATGTGGAACTTCTTTATTGGCAGGTTACGATGACGCCGTTAGCTTCATTCTTTGACACGATTTGGATTATTACTGACGTCTCTCCAGTATATTTCATGGGTATCAGATAACAAAACTTCATGGACATTAAACGTCGCTGGCTTGGGACCCGATCCGTCGGTTGAAATTTCCGCCCGCCCCGTCCCTCAAGAGCCTATGGTAAATATCCGTCTGTCCCTCATGCACGTGAGGGATTAATAAACAAGCTAGTACATAATCATCAACCTTGGAATGTCCAAAAACTTTGGTGCCATTGACTTCGAACACCTAACTTTCCCGACGACTATGAAAATAGATTACATTCGGGTCTACCAAGACATGAATCATATCAATATTGGATGCGATCCCAGCGATTTTCCAACAATGAACTACATCAATAAGTATGTTATCTTTCTTTATTTTGTTTTCTTGCTATATTCTAACATATTCTAACACCGTTAAACTAGTAACATTGCAGCTTATACAAATCCCAATTTGACCACCTGGAGAGGCGACTACGGAAAACCATTCCCTAGGAATTCGTTCTTGGAATCATGTTGAAGTGGACGAGTTTTTGGTATCGAAAGAACATTTATATTTACTATAGGTCCTTTCTTTGTGCTTGATAGTGAACTCTTGCTTCACTAACAGCTCTATAATACTTTGTAGCAATAAATCATTTTTATAATCCACGTCGCGATGTTTATTTTATACCCTTCGTAGACTTTTGAAAATAGTAGATGCCACCGGGTACCCATACAATATCATATGTATCTATTTGTCCATTGGATTGTAACGAGGGAACACATAGAGAAACGCAAGACGAAAACATGGTATAAAGGTACACGACAACGAAAATAATAAATTAAAACATCCTGGTTAGCTTGATCCACTCTTTCTTCTCCCCATAAGCAATGATTTCACCGACACGAGCGGGTCCATTAAATGATGAAGGTTTAACAATAACTTGAACCTTTTTCTTGCCTTTGATTTTGGCTGCTGGCAATGAACTCAAAGGAAGACGTTCCACAATAGACTGTCCCAGCCAGCTCTCCAAGTCCACGAGGCAGTCGTAACAATCTTTCTCTGAGAAAGATGCCTCGTTCGTTGAAACTGGCATTTCTGCCGTGGGTTTCGTCTTACGCGCAACTTTAGGAGGCTTTAGGCCTTTAGCAGTAAGTAGTTTGCGTAGCAGGTAATGCAACCACTGATAGCAAAGCTTGATTAGCATAAAGCAAATTATCAGGAAGTTAATGTTACGCTCACAATGACGTTTGTAAACGGGTGGAACTCGGTCCATCCATCGCCAATTAACTCCCGCATCATCCGGTAAACATCGAATTGATAGTCACCTAAGAAGTCATAAGGGAGATGTAGTACAACTAAGACAGAATATGCTTTACCTTCTCCCATAAAGACCTCTTCATCAAAGGGGGTCCAATGCACGCGGACTCCGTTATGTCCATCGCCGGCATCCATTCTCGATAATCCCAGATCGATGACAGTGGCCTGAACGCCATGCGATAGGTCATCCATCCAAGTGCGAGCGCCTTTGGGTTTCAGCTTCTGATTAGTGTTGAGAGATTGGAGTGCGCTTCCTTGGAGGTTCTTCACAAGAATTTGACCCCAGTGAAGATCTCGATGCTAGCAATAGTATAGACATTAGTCTAACTCAAGAATTTTGATGATATACAAGCTTACTTCGAATGAAACAAGATGTTCTGCATGGGAAAGAGCCTTTGCAACTTGCCAGAAAAGACTGCATGCCTGCCTCCATCCGACACGGTTAGCATTGTGAAAAGTATACGCTTCTAAATCAGGACCTCCGTTGGGAAGTACTATGATTGCGTAGACTTGCGATACTTTGAAATTATCTACATTGCCAGGATATGCGTCGGAAACTTCATGACAGAGAAACATTGAATGTCACTTACCTGGTCTTATACTTTCAGAGCCTTTCCGTTCATTGTATTCGTCCCAAAGCTGAAGTAAAACTTCAGGATATCTACCTCGAACGACGTAGGTCTTCAAAAGCTTGACGAATCCCTGATGAACTTCTCCCATTGCCCTTGTGACAATAATCTCTTTTCTCACATCTTTCACATCACTAGGTGCTGGGCCATCATCGTCTGCTAGACTTCCTGCCTCCTTCGTTTCATTTCGTAGAGGAATGACCTTCAATACGACATCCCCTATCCCAAATACCTCGGAATAACTGGCCTCGCCGATTTTCTTGAATTGCATGTCCACTCCCTCTTTATCTCGAACAGAATCAAAGATTGCATCATATGGGAACGAGTCGATGAAAGTTGAAAAATTATGCGGACCACACGTTTCCTGGTGGCATTCCTGTAGAAGAGGTAAGAGGAATTCGGGAACATCGAAATCACTTTGATATGTATGATGATTCTGGGAGTCATCACTCAGGTCTAACTCTGAGAAATTCAGCGAAAGATCCAAGTCCGTGGGTGTGGTTGGAGAAGGCGGAGAGGGAGGCTCAAATAATCTTTTACGGCCACCTCTGATGGGAGTGAGCTGGCGAGGTCTGAAAGGCGGAGAAGGAAGAGGACAATATCGTTGAGCAGGGACTGGTGACAGATCCTTAGGGATGCAGAGAGGAGAATGTCGTCTTTGGGTATCGCGGTCTTCCGATCTTGTTGGCAGATTTCTAATAGGCTTTGATGTGGGGATATGAGGTTGCGTACGATATGGCGCTGGTGGAACCACTACTTCAACGAAGGTGTTTGTCCGCGAAAGAGCACGCTGAGACGTCAGACCTGTAGTTTTTTCAACGTGATTAGTCTCTTTCTTCAATATATGCTTTAGTTTGGACAGCGTGTAGCCATCGTCTGATTCTGAGTCGTCTGAGACTATGATGGCTGTCTTGCTAACTGCCTTGCGCCGCGGGGGTATGGGGATATCGTCAAATTCACCATCGCTATCAGTCGGTAGAATGGTGGAGGACGAAGACTTGGCACGGGAGACAATTATTTCATGCGTTGATTTAGGCCGCGAATTCACTTTGGATATTCTTTTCTCGGTATGGACAGTGCGACCATCATCATCAAGGACGATAATATCGACGTCGACAAACGGAGTGAATGATTTGTTTTTGCGTGGAGTAGCTTTGGAAGTAGCGTCACGTATACGAAGCAGTGAAGGGGATCCAGGAAGATTAACAGGCACTGACACAAGCGGTGCCCGAGGTGGAGAAACAGATATCACGATAGGGTCGTCTGGATTTCCGGACGCAAGTTGCTTTGCTTTGGGCTTCATGGATTTAGATTTACTGATTTGACGAGATAATTCTTCTCCTTTAAGCTGCTCAATCCGGTCGAGTTTCTTCTTCTTAATTGGTGAGAGAACAGGAGATAAGCGCTTCTTCTTTTGAAGGCCAACGACTTTGGGGGAGGCCACCTTTGGTACAGCGTTTTCTCGCTTCTTCATCTTGTTGGCTAGCGAGATCCTAACAGGTGCAGGTGGAAGGTCATCGAAGATACTGATGATCTCTGTGTTGGATAATGTGCGAGTAGATGTTGATGTCGCGTCTACCACTCTTCGTGAACGCTTGCCGTATGCATTGATTTGTTTGGTGTGTGCGCCCAGCATTATAGCAGCCAGTAATAGTGCCGCAGTAATTAGATTGAAGAGATAATACGAGCCTGTTATGGAGATGAGTCGTAGGTCGGCCAGTATTGCGAGGTCGTTGAAGTTCAAAAACGACAGTGGTTGAGAATCAATTCCAAATCTGGTCATTGGCCATGTCGCGTCAGATCACGTGGTCGTAACGTCTTTGTATCGTGCACCGCAATTTCGATTCGGACCCAGGACAGGACTCTCCTTAAGACTTGTCAACACTTATCATGGCTCTTCCTATTACCCTGCGCTCCTCCGTGACACCTCCAGAGCTAGAACTAGTAGCCTCGCAGCAGCTCATTGAAATTGTACCTCTTATTTCAATGGAGAAAACAGCCTTTATTTCGGTACACTTCTTCGCAGCACACCTCTTTCACGCGTAGTGGGTTAATCAAGTCATCCAGGGCGCCTATGGTCCCCTCAGGCCTCCCAATAAGGCAAAGATTCCTCTTTGGATGGCTGTTAATCTTAAACTGAAAAAGAAATGTCACATTGTGGCTCCTGCATGGCTCAACGTCGGTATGTCCCTCCCTCGATCTACGCAACTTCAAATCCTTATGACTATTCACGTGGGGAACAAGAATACCTGCAAGAACGCCTGAATTTGGAGATATCACAGCCATCATTCAGCAGTCTGCCTTTTCGCTTCAATGAAATCGCGAAAGTAATTCTGGACGTGTATGTGCAGTTGACAATGACACACTGTATAAAGACTAATGATTCTCAAACCAGCGCGTCAGATGATCTGGAAAATCCAGACAAACTACGCTCTCTATTGAAGGATCTACGTGAGGCGCGTCAGGCAAAAAGTAGGGAGGGTATCAAAACTCTGGATCATAGCGAATTGAGTGTGAGTTTTCCAGACCTTGGGCCTTGCAACAACTTACATATGTTCACTTTACCTAGTTGCCAAATCTTTGCTCTATGGAAATCAATGAGATTCGACCCTACTTTGTTAGGTCCATGAGTATCCTTACGCAACTAGTACGAAATCCGGTGCAAGATCCTCTGCGCAACGTATGAACTATCTAAGTTCACTATCTGTCTCGTAGTTCCAAATTCGCCCCCACTTTTGTATACAACATGTAAAAATAGATGTACCATTAGATATTGTATGGAAAAATATACACTTGGATACAAATCACGTCATACTAAGTCCGCGGGCCTGATGAGGCCGTCGTAAATTCATCTTTTCATAGCATCAAGTTTCTGTAACAGTTCCTGCAACCGCTTCTTGATGTCGTCAATTTCTTTCAAGATCGTGGCTTCACTTGACTACAAATTACAGAAAGAAAGAAGAAAATGCCGTCAATTAGGACATCAGAAGAGAATAAAGACGCTGACCTGAGCTGTGTTTGGGAAAACCTTGACAAGTTCTTCAAACGGAACTTTGCTAATCTCCAATCCCACGCAATGAGGGTCATCAACCTGTGGATTTCTGTTCGCAGGAGAATCCTCCTCCCCTTCATCGTTCCCACGGAACCAGTTTTCCATCCAAGTGTGTTTATGACTGTCAACGGTAGACTCATAGAGAGCGATAAACATCAATGGAATGATGAAGAGGAAACCCATAACGTATCGATTCAGCTACATAAAATAACGTCGTGAGATCAACAATGTAGATATTTGATATAATTCGATGTACCTTCGCGTAACGCTTCTCGCTCAAGCTAACGTATGGGAAAATTCTGTAATTTCTCAGCGTCAATAAGCCTTAAGTATAACATTTAAATAGCATACTTACTCCAGTGGTGCAATCAAAAAAGCCTCTAGCAGATTAAAAGGTGCGGGGTAAACGTAGGAGTCCGGGGCCCTAATCATGCCAACAGTCTTGCTCGCAAAGAAAGCTAGATATTGAGCTTCCGCGTCGTCAATCACCTTTGAATATGACTTTAGGATTTCTGACAATGATTATTTCAGAATATCTTACATCAGAGTATGCTGAAGAAAACAAAGAGATCAATACGTTCAGAAGAACGATGGCTGTCACTGCGTTCCAGCTGGTAGATAGATAAAAAAGAACGTAAGGTGTCGTATAATGTTTGTCACTCTAGTAGAAGATATAATCTTACAGATAATACAGCATAAGTCCAGTTGGGCTAAAAAGTTTGACGTGAGTTTCCGTAATATCATAGAACAATATTGAAATGCATAAACCTTGAAGAGAATTTCTCGTAGTCAGGGGACCTAAAAAGTCCGATGTCAAGATGCGATACAGTATTCCAAAGACCAAACCTGTTTCTTACTGCAGAAGAGCTTGCACGAGCACATTAAAAACCTACAGAACCATCATAAATTTCAATATCTGTGAAGAAAAAGATCATACCCTACCGCCGAGGGAGGATCCGTCGATCCATCCGCCGCATCAAGGGCATAAAGTCCTTGAGCAAAACCAATAGCGAGAACCGACAAAAGCTGTGGGATTAATTAACGCTGTATCACAATTCAAGCACCAAAACTGCCTACGGCAAAGAAAATGCCAGATTCCTTCAGCATGCGCGCAACGCAAATCTGCATCGTTCCAATGTACCTGTCAGAATTCTTTCAACCTAAAAGCAGCAAAGGTAATTTTTAATGGGCATACTTATATCCATCGAATACAGTGACGAGCTCTGTCCATCTCATCAGAATGCCAAAAGCTGTACAATAAACGCGATTACTCACTCATCCTAGAAGCAGTACCACGTTAGCAATAGGAGTCTCAATAATCACAGTGATTAATTGTGACTCACCATATAAACGGCGAAACACAACTGAGTATTTGGAAGCTACGAAGACGCATTGCTACTTCTTTATCTCCATCCGATGCAAGGCCTGCTACCCGGAAAATGAAAGCCGTTAAAAGAAGAGAATCCGTGACTAAGGCAATAGCATTCCAAAAGGAAAACGCCCGCCAAGTTACGAATCGTATCAACGTATAAAACTTAATGTCAAAATAGTTAGCTAAATCTCGACAAATTCAAAGAGTAAAGGTCAGTGACTTACTCGATGGAGATCTAAGTAAAGATACATAAGTTATGGTGAAATGAAAGAAGACAAAACATAATTATACCCTCTACGATGAATGATAAAGCTAGAACGTAAAGAACAATTTCCCAGCTGTCCAGCGTTTTATGTGCAGCGTCCAGACGCTCCAGGGGCTCCCTAACTTTTCAAGTATTTGGTAAGATTTTTTGCGGTAGATAAATAAAGACCAACCAGCTCGAGAATATACGCCGAGGAAAAATAGCCAAATGACAATTCGAAAAATGTTTTGATACCTGAGAACTTGTCAGGAGCTACAGTAAAACAAAAAAGAAATTATTCACCGGGGCACTGATAACCGAGAAGGGTCAAAATGGCCCCAAAACGTATGTTCGCGGGTGTCGGCGTAAGGGACGTCTGCGCGTACATATAAGTCGACTTTTAAGGAGCTGACGCATAGAAGTATACCATACAATCAATGTCGTGATGTTCGTTATTCTTCTGAATGAGGTCCCCGGTCCACAGCGCATTTACGACTTTTATATAAAAATAAAATAAAACAAGACGGATGTGAGTGGATTTGACGCGAAAGGTATCATCGAATTGTGTGACCTTGTTGGGCTTCACTCGAAGATAGAAAAATAGTACTGCAGAAGTCAATATCTTTGATACACACTCCTTGGCATTGATTTATGAACTTACCAATGTTGGTCAATTGCCATCTCGAGAGCGCTGGACATATCGCTTTCGTCGCCATCTATTTGACGGTGCTTGTATCTGGTCGACATGATAGTGTTTATCCTGTCAGGTGTGGTCAAATGCAAGATCCTGCGAGCCAGGACCTCACAAGCAATGGCTGGCACCATGTTAAAATTGCAATTGACGGACGCGAGAAATCATTACGGACCTCTCCCAAGGTTCTCGCCATAGTCAGCTGGATTGTGATTAGCATCCCACATAAATTCAGCCCGAGCGCGTAAAAGACAGTATGGCAACTATTGAGGCGACAGCATAAGTTATAGCGAGGTTTTAAAGCGCAAATAGACGGTCGACTCTTACAGCCTCTACGAAGTCACCGGCCGCAGCTTTATACGCGCTGATGACTTGCGGGGTGATGACTCTGCTCGTTGGTTCACTAATACTGTCTGGATCAACTTCCACGGGAAGTAGAGTCAGTGTCAAAGCCCTCAGGCGCTTCACGAGTTCTAAAGAAGAATTTGGATTGTTACCCTAAAAACAAGTGGCTATAGGGGACTCACTGGTGAGTGTATCTGGGGACGGATTGACAGACTGAACGGACATGAGAGAAATACGGTCCTCTGCATCGGGGACATTTGCAGGACTCAGAAAGCCTGACATGGTTGAGAGTAAAAGGAAAACGAACAACAAAGTTCATATACTTAGGTGATCAGCTGACAGACGTCATTTCGTCCCTTAAGCGCAGGTCGCAGCCAACGCTGTGCAAACAACGCCCCTCTATCAATAACCATGCCCGTAAGTGTCTGCTTAATCGCCCAATTATTTACGAGCTGACATCTTCAGGCCTATCATTCATCGTTCAATGAAGAGCCAGATGTCAGGCAGGTCGGGAACATGTCTATTTTACCTATCAGGACTCGTATTCGTGGTCCAGCACCCATCGGTGATACATTTCGCCTCCTGGTCGTTCGTCAATCGCATTAACATGCTGTCTCCGTAGCCGATCCATCTCAGGCAGACATAATTGACGAAACTCTCGATCTCTTTCGTGCAAATTCTCTCTTCAGAAACTTCGAGATCAAGGGACCCGCCGACCGCACCCTCATTGTCCTCATCCTCTTCATCTCAGATTGTCTTGCCAAACTTGGCAGCGCTCGCACTGTTCCGACACAAATCGAAGCATCCAAAATGCTGAATACACTTTCTGTTGACACATTCCCCATTCCAGGAGACGCGAACTTCGCCCTGAATGCTCACTATGCCCAACCCCCAAGTAGAGCAGACGCCGGTGAGTTTGATCAGTTCAGTTAACGATGGGTTCATTGAGCGTTTTCGTTCTCAGATTACCTACGACAATATCTTATACAAGTCCGACAAGAACTAGCCGCGAGGTTAGTTGAGAAACTTTATGCAGATGGCACAGGCAAACCCAGCAAGTGGTGGATGTCCTTCCAAAAGAGGCGATTCATGAACAGGAGTTTGGGATCATAGGTGCATCGTTGTAAAATTATAGAATGTAAATGGAAACAGGATATCACGGAAATTTACAGACGAAAGTAGTACACTGCCACAAGTCAATATGTCTACTTCTTTTTTCTCTTTTCGTTTGGATTTTTTCTTCCATAACCGATTTGGGGCATATCACCGTCCATTCCTGCTCTGCGTGTAGTCCTGCCCTTTCCTCCTGACCCAACACTGACTATCTCAGGAACCCAATCAGGATCCATCCAACTGCTAACACCGGTACCGTTACTAGTCACTCCTCGTGAAAGGATGCCTTTGAGAAGTCTTTCTTCTTCTCTCTCGCGTTTCCCATCTGCCCTCTTCTTCGCCCGCATGTATTCTATTTGGTCTTCCCTTAAAATCAAACCAGTTCCGGGCCCCGTCTTGGCCGATCCTGCTTTTGGTTGTGGGATCGAATATTTTGTGCCGCGGGTTTTGTATTGAAAGTTAGGTTTTAGATGTACCTGCATGGCAGGCGCACTTTTAGATGCGTTGGGGGCAGCTACGGTAACAGATGCACGCAATAAAGTAGGGTTGCCACATGAAGGGCAGAATTTCTTTGAATTATCTTTGCAGATCCTATACATGTCTGTCAGCAGATGTATCATGATTTCGATGAGGAGTGACATACTTGAAGCAGGCATGGCACCTGAGTACCCAACTCTTGACCTTTTCTATGCGTTTCCCTTCCAAACCAACTAGGTTCAACCCCATTTGTAAGAGGACGTTTTGCATCGCAAAATCGGCCGTCATACATCCCGATCCGATAACAACATCTTTCTTGCCCTTGCTCTTCAATCCATCATCTGGAAGAAGATCAAGAGCTCGGGATTTATGGATACCAACATTATCTGGGGTGATCCATTCACCCTCTCCGTCGTCGTCATCCGAAGGATCTTCGAAAGTCGGTGTAGGTGATGGATTTCTGGCTGATGTTGATACCTCAGCTTCGGGTACTCGTTTCAGTTCGTCATTTTCCACGGGTAAAAGTTCGACCTCCAGCGGTTCCAAAGCCTCGTCCTCTGTCAGTACTTCTGGATTGATACCTTCATCGACTGCAGCATTTTCTGGTTGTTGTTCTTCAAGGACATCTTGAATGGTTGTCTCTTTTAGTTGCTCTGCAATATCTTCAATCGTAACAGTAGCTCCCTGTGACTGGGCGTTCTCGGTGGGTTCTGGGATACCCTCAACTTTTTGTTCAATCGTCTACTGTCAATAAAGATCGGACAAATGGTTTCACTGTCTTCTGAAACGTACTTGCCGAGGTGGATGTCTCTTGTTTCTGCTCCTTTTCTTTCTCCTTCTCCTTCTTGTCCTCTTGATCCAACATGTAAGTAAGAGCGAGTACACATAAATCAGGGTGGGATAAGACAGAATAATCTCCAGTCTTCTTTGCCCATTGGATCACTGGATAATTTTTAATTACTAAGATCATGGTAGATTGAATGCGGAGGCTCACCGTGAGCCAAACTAGCTGCGTCTGGTGAACGTATTTCGACTTTAACACCTGAAAGTAAGCCCAATCGTTCGAAATGCTCTCTTGCCCGATTATCTTTCAATTCGGCCAAGATTTGGGGTACGGTAAAATAAGTGGATGCAAGACCTCGTAAGGGAGATAAAGAGAGAAGGGGACCAGCATCAAGGACCAAGTTTTTGCACTTTGGTTCTTTTGGATTAGCCATTTCAAAGAGCTTGATGTAAGTAAAAGGCTTAATGAGATCAAAAAATGTTTAGCCCACACAGCGTGGGACATTAGCACATTGATTTCTAAATTGGGAGCTGTCAGATAAGATTAGATTCGGCCGACTGTATTTATGAGCAAGTACTCTTTGATCATGAACCGAAATTTCATAAATAAATCCTCTCCAATCTTCTTCACGTCTTCTTCTATCCCCAGTCGCTTTCTTCTCCTTACTGCCACCAGCTGCTTAAATGTCCCCTAAATCGTAAGAACTCCGTTGCTTTGCCAAATATTCATATTTGACGCGTATTAGATTCCGAATTGTTGTTCTTCCCGGGGATGGTATTGGTATGGCCTATAATCCGGATCGCTCCAGTAATCAAGAGCTGATGAGAGCCCAGGACCGGAAGTTGTTGCTGAAGCCCTGAAAGTTCTCGATACCGTATCCACTTTGTCTCCCGACTTCGATCTCAAGCTCGAATCTCACAACTTTGGTGGATGTGCCATAGACGATGTAGGTGAACCCTTGCCCGCATCCACCTTGAAGGCATGCCAGGAGGCAGATGCGATTCTTATGGGTGAATAATGAAATATTATGTCTTGCCTTATATTCGTCTTATCTTGAACTAGGCTCTATCGGAGGGCCCAAGTGGGGCGTCAATTCCCCGGTTCGTCCTGAACAAGGTCTCCTGACTCTCAGAAAGACTCTCGGCCTGTACGCAAATATCCGCCCTGCGAACCTTGCATCTGAGTCCCTCCTGGATTACTCTCCTCTTCGACCAGAAATTGCCCGTGGAGTTGACATGATCGTGGTCCGTGAGCTCATCGGTGGCGCTTACTTTGGCCCTCGCAAAGAACAGAACGTCGAGCCCGATGCTGACGTCGCATGGGATACAATGATCTACAGCGTAGCAGAAGTGCAGCGAATTACGCGTGTGGCTGCTCAGATTGCCCTGGCTGCTAATCCCCCGCTTGAGATTCACTCGATTGATAAAGCCAACGTTTTGGCAAGCTCGCGATTGTGGAGGAAGGTCGTCACCGAAACGTTGACAGCTGAGTATCCACAGCTCAAGCTTGATCATCATCTCGTGGACTCGGCAGCGATGGTCATTGTATCAAACCCAAAAAAACTCAATGGTGTCATTTTGACTGAAAACTTGTTCGGGGACATGTGTGTAATGCTTCATATAGCACCTCACATTGATATTTGACACTATTTTAACAGCTTATCTGATCAATCGAGTGTGATCCCCGGATCCTTGGGTCTTTTGCCTTCTGCATCCTTGGCAGGCGCACCATCGTCTCCATCTGCCCCCGACTTCAAGCCCACGAGCGGTCTATACGAACCCATCCATGGGTCTGCCCCTGATATCGCTGGCAAAGGTATTGCCAACCCAATCGGCACTATCCTCAGTGCTGCAATGCTTCTGCGATACTCCTTGGGCCTAGAAAAACCTGCACAAGCAATCGAAAGTGCCGTTCGTAAAGTCCTCGACACAATTGAGAGTGGAGGACATGGCTTGAGAACCGCTGATCTTGGAGGGAAAGCATCTACCACCGAGATTGGAGACCGAATCGTGGAGGTATTGAAGAAGTCTTTTTGAACACGGGCATCAAGTATGTAGTAACATGACGAACTTCATCAACGAAGGAATTGAACGAAAAATAATAAAGAGGTTGCAACATCTATCTTTGGTGTGACTACACGACGGCAATTGTCTAGTTATAAAATACACGTATAATACAACCAAGAAAATTTTGTTTTGGAGGAACGAGAATGATATCATAGTCACTGTTTCGCAAGAACAATACATGTTCGGGAAGGGATGTAGACCTGGATAAACGTATGGCGTCAATCATAAAAAGTCTAACGCTACGATCACGTTAGAACATACCTGAAGAAAATTTTTCCTTCCGTTCCACTCCATAGGTTCAGTAAAGAACTTGCTGTCAAGCATGATATTATCGAAGCCGCCAAATCGCTTTTCGTCGCTGCTCAAAACAATTTTGTACTCTCCGCCATCTTCGACCCCGACACGATAATCCGTGAAACTCTTCGTTGGATGGAAGTTGAAAATAAACAATAAGCCAGCTCGTTCAAAAACAATGACTTTGTCTGACTCGTTTTTCAAAGAGACGTACGCCTGCGACAATGACGCTTGAGAGTGATGTTGATTAGCATTAGTATCAGTTGATATCCTTACTTGAGGTGAATCAAGCCAGCCATATTGCCCTGCGAGGTGGTTCATCAGACGATCAAAGTTGTTCAAATACTTGTATCGCAGCAATTCATCGTCAACAACGTTCCATTGTCGACGAGCATAATGGAAGGAGTTGCCGTTACCCTCACGAGGGAAGTCGAGCCACTAATGTGATTGTTAGTAAGTCAAGATTGAGAGTAGGAGTCATAAGTACTTCGGGATGCCCAAATTCGTTTCCAATGAAATTGAGATACCCTTCTCCACCCAAAGAGTGAGTGAGCAAACTGTACCAAAATTAGCAAGCGACGCATCATCATGTTCGCCTATGGCTTCGTACCGGATCATTTTGTGAAGTGCGAGTCCCCGAGCGATGATAGGGGTCATTGGCGTTAAATCAGACATATGGGTATCTGTTCGTTCGTAAGAGGGATTATGATAGTGTATTTTTGAAGATTAAAAACTCACACATTTCTTTGTCCATGAGCCAGAAAGCAAGAGTTTTGTCTCCAACAAGCGCCTGATCGTGACTCTCGCAGTAGGCAATACTTTTTTCTCCGTATCGTCTATTTGTTAGAGTGTGGACAATATTTCCCATATCCCATTCGTCATCTTGCTTGTGCTTCAACAATTTAATCCACATATCTGGAATAGCCATAGATAGGCGGTAGTCAAATCCGAGGCCTCCAACATCCACCGGCTTCCCAAGTAAGGGCATACCGGAGACGTCTTCTGCAATGGTGATAATGTTTGGATATAAGCTATGCATAGCATCATTTGCCTATGGAGAAACGGTCAGGAAGATACAATAAGACAAATGGGATGGAATACAAGATACGCACCAACATGAGGTATACTATTCCTTCCTCATCAGAGCCATCTCCAAAGTATTCGTGATAGCCGCCCGAGAAGCCGGTGCCAATACCATGGTGTTTGTACATCATGCTAGTCACTCCGTCAAACCTAAAACCATCGAACCCATATTCTTCAATCCAAAATCGCAAATTGCTCAATAAGAATCGCAGAACTTCATGGCTTCCGTAATTGAATAAACGACTATCCCAAAGGTCATGGCGACCTTTGGTGCCCTCGTGGAAGTAAAGGTGGTCTGTGCCGTCAAATTCGTTGATTCCATCGAGAACATTTTTGCATGCATGCGAATGCACGATATCAAGAAGAACGGTGATGCCCATTCCATGCGCCACATCAATAAGTTCCTTCAGGTCTTCTGGATTCCCGCAACGGGAAGTTGCTGCGAAGAAACTTGTAACTTGATACCCGAATGCTGTAGCAAGCATTTGTTAGAATATTTGCAAAGAATAGCAAAATATACGGCCTACAAGCATAGTAAGCGTGTTCCATGACGGCCATAAGCTGAATAGCATTATATCCGAGGTCTTTGATTCTAGGAAGTACATTTTTTGTGAATTCTTTGTACGTGCCAACCCTTGGCTCCGCAGTCGCAATACCAGCATGGGCTTCGTAGATACGCAAGTTCTGGGGTTTGGGCGGGCGGGAATTCTTGAAGGTGTATTTCTCTGCTGAAGGCGGATTCCAAAACCGGGCATCATATACAGGGGAAACAGACAAGTCTTGGGTGACGCGTTTTATCCACGCTGGTAAACGTTCGATGCGCGAACCGTTTGGAAGCACCATTGATATCTTTTGAGAAGCTCAGATGGACTCGTTTCAATGAATAGCTCCTTACGATACCTTGATCTTCGTATCATGAGGGATACCACAAGCACCAGAAGGTAAAGGAGGAACAGTGACTTCCCAAACACCAAATTCATCACGTTTCATTGGATGACTGGTTCTGTTCCACTCATCTTATCCAAGTTAGCATAGCGTATTAACGTATGTCATCGGCGATGTTACTCACTGAAATCACCAATGAGAAAGGCTTCTCTTGCATTAGGGGCCCATTCGCGATAAATAACTTCGTTCTTGGGACCGACGTTCAGACCATACTTGAGATATCCCTTGGTGAAGCGGTCATATCCGCCTTCATGTTTCTGGAAAGCCTCTTTCCATTCCCTGAACTTGTTATGCCTCTGGATGATTGCGGGAAGATTTGGTTTGAGGTAACCATCAATCTCAAGAACGGTCTGAGGATTCAAAGGCTTTGTTGACATGGTACTGGTGAGACAGGAAAGAGGGGGATGTGGGAACTCAAAGGAAGAGGAATCTTTGTTGAAAGTCGACGAAGTCCAGATGGGAAGAATGATGTAACTTCTTCTTTGGTGGGGATCTTTGCCATAACATCCTTATTGGGATAGGACCCCTGTTTTTAAATAATCCGATGAATGCTTGGAACAGAAAAATGATAACTGGAAGTCGTCATATGTACTTTTATTAGACTCGCTTGGGGCCGGCTAGCCGGGGCAGATCCGGGATCTTGCCGACGCCCCGGCCGCTCTTAATCATCAACGAGGATGACTCGTCGGAGGTGTCTATTCAATATCTCATCCAAGTCCTAGAATCACGCACAGGCAGCTTGACATGCCGCGGAGCAACTGAAGCACTATATTGAGAGAAATAAGAAACTTGAACGCCAGTTGGAGGCATCACAACAAACGTATGCTCAAGATTCCCTCAGCTCGGATGACGACATGAAGCTACGGGATCTTTAAAAAAGGCTGAAACAAACACAGACAGTGATTACTATGCTCCTCGTTGGATCTCTCTTTGTCACTCAAAGAACTGCAGGAAAACGTAAAGTTGAAGAAACATATACAAAAAGTATAACTTCCAATACTATAGGTTCTTAAGGACGTCTACGCAGCTGGAAGCACAGAAATTACAGGAAGAATCGAAAATTTGAACGCTACACCTACCTCCGAAGCTGTCCAAGAAAACGACGACGAGTGAGGTACAACATCCATAACACACTACTCATTCCTTAACCCCTTTCTTTCTTTTCAGTGGCTACGAAAATTCACTGATCTCATGACAGTACCTGCACTTCAGAAAACTTCAGTGAACGTTGCCCACACTGTAAGCAAGTGTTGCGTCTGAAAGAAATGTTCAGCGTAGGTCCATATCCCGCGAATTGGGTATGGTCACTCTTTCATAGTTAATCTTTAGGCTAAAATGTCAACATATGATATGTCATGAGTGCCTACCCAGGTGGCATGTATCCATTGGCGCGACGGAAACAGTTAGATGTTTTATGTGTAAAGTCGAAACATTCCGGGAAAGCATCGAATTTGTGCATATGACTGAAAAGGGTCGATGGGACGGTCTACTTGAAATTGTGAAGCAATGGGTCGAATTCGATACTCGGAGGGAGCAAGATACTTCAGACGAAGAGGCGGAAGAGAACTTTATTGATGATGCTGAAGTTTCGTCGTGCGTATATTAGCTCTATAAAACGCATATGACACGAACTGATCCTTGACCATACAGAACTGCGTCTGAAATAGATAACAAGTCGAGCATGGATGGCAGTGAAACTCGCCGCCAAGCTACTCCAGAAGCAGATGACGACTCCTCAGTGCCCAAACTACCTTACTCGCAATCACCGGTGAAGTATAAACGGAAGAAAATGGAACTATTGCAGGAGGAGCGACGGTCACAGAAGAGAAGAAGGACATGATAAGCTTGAGTTTGACAGGAGACTGATCTGCGTGCTCTTCACTATTAAGCAGTTGATGTATTGCTAGGATTTGAAATGTATTCGCAGTTTCGCGTCTGCCCGCGCGCCAGGACCTGAAACGGGGTGATGAACTTTGAAGCAATAATATCTCCAAATGGGGAATATGATATCGCTCTTTTGTCTCGCGTCAGAGCACGTGACCGCGAATTTGGTTGAAGCAGTTGGAATGAAGGGGTCTTCACGATTTTGGTCACATACTGGACGCAACCTATAGGCCGACCCGACGTCTATTCTCCGTTCTCGTCTTTCTTTCTGTATACCCTTCACTTCTCTTTTTCAATCTGCTGTTTTTCTAGGCTCAGTTCCTTTATCGTGGATGGCCCTCAGCTCGTCACCACGTAAACTTGTAGTTCCCTTGGCTAGTGGAGATGAACCAAGACCTCGAACATCGTCTTCAACACCAAATGTAACCAGGAGATCTTTCTACTGCGGTGTTGTTGTGGAAGGCTCGGAGAATGGAAGAAGGCTCCCTGAAGGTTAGTGCCACCCGCAGCCGAAATGTATACGTTCCTGAAAGGGAGATTGAAGAAATCCAGGAGCTCGTTCTGTCTCTTGGGAATCCACTTCCTTCAGAATCCTCCGAAGATGATTTGCCCTCAAATTCAAACCAGTCGCTGAACGATATAGTATGTATATCTGGTTTTGACGCTCATCACTCGGGTAGACGCATCCTCTTACCGCCCGGGTTATCTGTGTTTGAAATATCGATGCTGAATATTTTCGCTCCAGGACAGGGCAGCCCAAAGAAAACGGGCGCTCATGGATCCTTCAACTCTGGCTTCAGTGATCAATGAACTTGTTACCAGCGAAAAGTCATACGTCAAGCGATTGCAAATCCTCAAGCATGATTACGCAGATCCACTCCGGAACTTTGCTCGCAGCAAAGACACAGCTATTATTCCTGCATATGAAGCCAAAACACTGTTCGGCAATATCGATAATCTTTTACCAGTCAACGAAGCATTCCTCACCGACCTGGAAAAGATGTGCGCTCCAAACGGGTTTAAAGCGGTAGGCGGTGTTGGGGATGTCGCTCTACGACATTTCAAAGAGCTCAGGGGCTTTGAACAGTACAAGCAATACTATGTAAAGAGAGAAGATGCTCAGGCCATCTTTGAGAAGGAGGTTTCAAAGAGATCATCAAGGTTTGCTTCCTATATTGACGTGAGTATCTTTCCATTGTTATCAGAAGGATCCAACTCAAAAACCATATCTTAGCATATTAAATACCAATCAACAGACTCCAGAAATCGGGTAGGGCTTCGCGAACTGCTCATGGAGCCTGTTCAACGGATACCTCGATATACCCTCTTATTTCGTGCTATGCTGAAGCACATGTCGCCAGATGATCCACAGAGAGAAAAGCTGGCTGAAGCCGACGAGATAGCAAGCAAAATTGCCCAGGCGGAAGCAGACGAGCAAACTAAGCGTGCCGCTATTTTCTACTGCCTTATTGCTTCCATCGAAGGATTTCCTCCTGAGCTATTCTCCAACTCCCGAAGGTTTATAGATTGCATTGATGTCGAGGATATCATCACTGATGCTCCTATGTCGTCGACTTCTTCATCGACAAACTTGTCGGCAACATCCTTACATTGTACTTTGTTTCTGTTCGACGATAAACTCGTCATAGTCAAACGTCCAGGCAACGGAGAAAAAGGCGGCAAAATATTATCTGGCTTGGATGCAGTTGAAAAGGTCACTAAAGCTGGTGGGATTCCAATAGGAAAGAAGAAAAGTGGGATGACATGTAAAGGTGTCGTAGACATCATGGACATTGCAGTGACCGACATTGGGGGCGCAGGTAAACGTCCCAGTAGCTTCAACTGGTATTCAATCTTACCAACTGCTTGTAGACATCAACCTTTATTTGGAGAATCCTCCCCAGGATCAAACCGAACGATGGTCCGGCAGATCATTTCGTTCTTTGTCTGTAGTTATTCCGCCTTCGCCCATCAATTTCGACCCGCTACAGACAGAAAACGAGAAGCAGAGGTTCCTGGAAAATTTGTGGAAAGCACAAGCCACTTATCGCGCTCGGGCGGGGCAGTCTGTCGTGCTGTGTGCTGACGAACAGGAAGTGGAATGTCGTTCTGCAAGGACAACTCTGGCAAGAACATATTTCAATGTGTACCAACGTACCGCCTTTCTACAGGAAGCAAAGAAGGTTGGTCATCTATCTCTTCAAATCTGCAGTTGATAGTTCTGACCTTGGTTATAGACAAAAGTTGTCGTACACATTGATCGAGACCGCTACGCGTCTGCAGATCCGTTGCCTTTTGGACAGGGTGGTCCACCATTCGTTGTTATTCGAGTTCAGTTGATGGAGGGAGGGCTATGTCGTTACTCAGTTAGTTCAAGCGATCCCGTTGATGAAGGAGAAGAAGACATCGTTCAAACTGCAAGGGTACCTGCTAGAGTCGTTCAGACAAGTGAGTGTGTCCCGTTTACCTATGTCAAGTGGTTTAAATCCAACTGTTGCAGTTCATGCATTCGGGTTGTTCGATTTCAAGACGGGAAAGAATTCTGTCCCATCAACCCCTACCGCCCGGTCGAAAGGGGCAATATTCGGTCTAGATGCAATTTCTCGTAACCTTTTCAATGGCCGTCCAGCATCAGCCATGGGCGATTTCTTCACCGGGTCAATAAATGGGAATAGAAGATCAAGGTCCAAATCAACGACAAGTCGGTCATCAATCTACACGCAAACAACTAGCACTGTCGACAGCATGAAGTCTTCACATCGCTCAAATTCGACTGTTACCGCAGCCACGACTATGTCCTCCATGGATGACGACTCTTCCTATTTTGCTTCTAGATCTTCTAAAGGAAAAAAGACAACAAGACCTCTGTCTACTGGAGACTCACCGTCATACTCCGATAGAGGATCACCAATGAGGCGCAGCGGCTCCATGTCACGTCCACAGTCGCGGTCATCTGCTAGAGGTCTCGAGTTAGATTACAGCGATAACGAAGATGACACTACTGCTATACTCACACAATCCAAAGATATAGGTACATCTGACCGCCATCTTGCTCTACAGTTAGAATTGGCGCGCCAAAATAGTTTGGCTCAGCATGGTGCTCACCTTGCTCCTCCCCATGTGGATAAGCCTATTGAGGCGACAATATACGAAGGTTAGACCAACCTTACATTAAAAACAGCTTTCTCACTGACTCTGCTCACCAGAGGAACCTCCATACCCGATACGCCCTACGTCACGGGCGTCTGTAGACCCCAGTAGTTCACATTCTTCTACTTCCTGCCCCGGATCTCCTTCCAAATCTAGGGAATCTCCGCCTCAAACGCCTCGACCGTTTTCTCGACAATCCGCTGATAGGCGTCCAACAGGACCTAGAAGTCCATCGCCTCTTCCTCCTGCAAGTCCTTCGCCGCATTCACATATTGGACTACCCTCTATGGACGATGATCTTGCTATGGAGTCTTCTTTCAACCTACATTCTCGTCAATCATCTGGTTCTTCTCAGGAATATTCAGATACTCCCGGACTAAAACGAAGTAAACGTCAGTCTCTTTTCCATGCACCTAATATGGATTCTACCCCAAAGGCTGCCACTGTCGCTGGAACGATAGCAGTCGCCACGCCAATTGAACCATTGTCTATTAAGAAGAAGACGTCAGTGCGAAGTTCTACCGCGTCGGCTAGTTCTCCGACTCCAGTTCGAAAGATTTATACACGTACCTCACCTCACAATCGAACACTTCAAAAAAGAATAGTTTCACCGCGTCGGGTTTCTCCTGAAATAAGGAAGGCAAAGGCTGGGCCTTCTACCTCGTTTAAGTCCGAAGAATTAGAACAAGCGCAAACTTTATCAATCACGACCAAAGACCACGTAAATTCTTAAATTTCTGTTTTTTATTTACTTACTAACCCTTTCTCAGATCGAGAGCTCACGGAAAGTAATGAAGCGCATTAAAACGCAAGTTGAACTTGCTAAATCGACACTACAAGGCTCAAGTGAAGACTCGTCGCCGAAGCCTTCATTGACTGATAAGGGTTCTCGTACGCCTCAATCACCAGCGAATGTTCCATTGGTAAATTACTTCATATTCATGCGTACGCAATTTGACAAGCTTCCATCAGACGAAAGCTGCCCAGGAACGGTTGGAAGAAATGAGAAATCTTATTGGCCGTCGGCAAGGCGAAGGAGTTCCTCGTACGAGACCACGAAGCGGAACTCTTGATACTCCTGTGAGAATGACTGCTGCCAATGAAGCAGGAAACGTCATCAAGACAGTAGAGGTACTTGCTACCGAAGCAGACAACGAACTCGTAGGCGCTCAGTCTAGTCAACAAGCTTTGCAAATAGAATTGGCAAAAATGGCCGCCCAGTTGAAAGAGGTTTGTGGTCACGTTTACTTTCCGATCATCCTCGCTCATTGATTTTGTAGCGAGTAATGGAATTTGAGAAAATGCGGCTGGAACTACAAAATTCTAAACGTCAGTGTGAACTGGTGAAAAGCCTTCTGGCTGATGCCACTGCTGAAAAGGAAATTATGTATGAGGCACGTCCAGATCTTGTATATCATTCCATCAAAATGCTAACGAAGTTTCTAGGCATTCAACGAAGAATTGGATGGAATGTACAACGATGCTAACCTTCCCGATGATGAAGCCTGGGAAGCTATGTCCAAAGATCTTCGTGAGACCAAGGAAATAAAAAATAACTTGTCTAGAGAAAATTCGTAAGTTTATGTGGGCACTATCGTCTTTTTCTCCAACTTTACTCAGGTTCTCTAGACATCTGAAACGTAGGTTAGCTGAGGTAGAACTAGAGAAAGAAGAGTATGTAAACCTTGTCCCGAGTATCAACTATACTTCATATCCTGACCATTTCTTTTTAGATGGGGCGATCTTCTCCGAGCTCATGGGCTCATATCCTGATTTCTTTCTTTTTTTGCATTTCTTTCTTCTTTTTTTTTTTTTGCGACGACTAAAGATCCTGGAGATCCCAATGACGGATGCACTATATCATCTACTTACGACCCATCTTTCATTTATATTGTATTGCAAGTTACCACATTCGTTGGACATTTCATGTATTCCTATAATCATCATTGCAAGTAACTACATTCTTTGGTACATACAAATTATTCACATCGGCTCTTCCACTCTTCTTGACGTCAATATCAGATGATAACTATGTGAAGGGAAGGACATGAAGACATTATCTAGTTGGGGCTAATCATAAAAGGTATGGTGATGGTACAGATGATGCGGGATGCAAAGAGGTGTTTGAAATACGGTGTACATATATTATTTACAGTTTAGTCCGTATGCAGAATGGTATGTATTGGGAGAACGAGAGAAATGGACCAGTTACTTTTGTTGGGATTATCCAGTCATGTCGACAAGGGTGCTTCCGTTCTTGAAAGTGCAATAGAAAAACGTTTTTCGGGGTCATTAAATAATGCATCGCTGTTTTCAGGTTCGTCGTTCACGCTACGAGCGCGTCGACGGAAAGGATCCTTTGTCCAACGGTGCAACACGTTATAAGGGGTCATGCATTGTCCAGACAAAGGTGCGGATGTCGGAGCTGACGGTTTACTGGGATGGCTAACAATAACTGATACAGGTGAAGTAGGGCGAAGGTGAAATATACCTCTAACATTGCGAACGAACGAACGTTGCTTCATGGGCGCTAGATCAGCGGGAGGAATTGGAGGAGGAGTTGGAAGATTGGACGAAGAAGATTGAGAGGCTATGCGAGAATGGGTGCGCGATGATGTGGGTGAATGATCAGGGGAGGTCGCGCGATCGCAACCGAGAACAGAAGTATCATATTCGATAGAGGCAACGCTTAATTTTTTCCGGTTCCGTCTTGTGCTAGATCCCTGTTTGTTCATCGGAGAGGAACCTTTACCCGACGAGCTATCCAGGCTTTCTGTCGTCCGTCTTCTCGGAACACGGACGCTTTCATGTTTTGAAAGCCGTGCCATCCCAATCCCAGAATTAGAACGTGAAAACCCTGTCTTCGGTGCCTGGAAAAGTTCTACTTCGTGACTATATGCGTAGGACCTAGCTGTCAGAATGGATTGCGATGTGACGTCCTGTAATTCTTGATCGACGTGATGACGAGCCGCAGGAGATGAGCGCCTTATCAGTACGGTTTCGTGGTCTGAACTCATTGGCGAAAATATTGCCTTAACCGAGGTCGATGATGTGCGACGACTTGGGGGTGGCGGAATATCGTGCTTTGCATTGTGTGGTGTTTCATATTTAGACCTCTTCTTCTTCGACTTGCCGTGACGAAGGGAAGCGAAAAAGGGCTCAGATAATTCCGGATCTGAAGTATGCCCTAATTCCGGAATGGAGCGGATTGTCGCTAGTCCAATTTGGGGCTCTTGTTCGTCATCTTCAAAGTGCTGGAGGAGTTCACCTCTATCATCCAGTTTGAAACTTGGTGTTGGCTCGCCAACCCAGGCAGGAATGTGGGTGAGTGCTTCATGAATGGCACTAAGCCAAGCGTCTTTTTCTCGTTGACAAGCTGCTGCCAACTCAAAGTGTTGGTCGCCTGATGAGAGAGTGAAAGAACAAGGCAACCATGCTAGAGAGTAATGTTGATGTCAATGCAAGATTACAACAGGTGATAAAATGAAACTTACAACCCTCGTCTTCGACGTCAGAAACCTCAAATTCTGCCAGTGAGAACCAGTGTTTCGGTTCGTACTTTCGACCCTTCGAAACTTTAACAAGAACGAGATACCCTCCTTTGTACAGGAAGGCCCCAAAATACCTCGCTTTGATGTTAGAAAATTGCTCAAGGGGTCGATTGGGATGATAATGCATGACATCCAGTGACCCGGATAATAAACAATTGCCCAACGATGCAAAGAATTCGGGAGTAAGGAGTTGCACGAATGGTGAGCCGGACGTCTGAGTAGACGTAATGCAGATGCGAGTGAAGATGAGGGCAGATTGCATAGCGATGTCTTGCCTATGACGTGCTTCATCGACAGATGCTGCCACATGCCGCATTGCTTGAGCAGCACTCTCCACCACCACATTCACGTCAGATCGAGTATCACTGTTTTGGGTGAGTGTCCTCAACGCTTTTGAGGGTAAAAGTTGATCTAGAAGAAGCGGATACTTGCATATACGCTGGATAGGCTTGATCATGTAATCCGTGAAGGCAATCCGCGGGCTGTTTTTCTCCCGTCTTGTTTCTGTAGGGAAGACCACAGAGTCTTTGTTCAGCAAGAGGCTAGGACGTGAGCGTAAAGTGCGAGGAGCACCATCTAGGGATGACGATGACATCACTCTCGTCCGGTCATCGACGCTTAAAGTAGGTGCTTGATTTAAAGGGCTTTCAAAATCAGAAAGTAAGGTACTAGGTTTAGGTTCCGAGGCAACAGCTTTAGATCCTGCGTCCACCATATCAGAGACCATAGTGGCGCATCGTTGTTCAAAGGCTTCGAGTTCGATCGGATATTGATGTGAAGCCTTTCTGATGATGCTCATAGCTTCTGGGTGTCCGGTACAGAAAGACTGATAAGCCGTGAAACGTGAGGCCTATGAAATAACTTGATTAGTGGTTGGGATATCGTTGGGGCTAGAGAAGATTACCTCTGTCGCGAACTTTGTTGAAACGGCTCGAATAGCTGCATCAAGCTGCGCGAGATGTCTGTGACCATAATCTTCGTCTTCATGCTCCATGATAATCCCAAGAGGTTCAAGAACAATCCGTAGTTCCCTGACAAAATGCTCGTGCAATTGCAGGATTTCCTCGGCATTTCTTGTCAATATTTCAAGCTCCGCGTCGCTGAATAAGTATCGAGAGCTAGCTCTCGAAGGTTCTTTAGTAGATACAGAACCTGGAATCGTGCTGTTTTGTGTTTCAGGCAGATTGGAAGAGGAGGATACCGCAACAGCCTGGAGTTGACTATAGGAATGCATCCACGGCCCCGAGGTGAACGAAGAGGCACGACTAAATGTCGAACTCGCCGTCAGCGATCGAGCAGCAAGAGTAGGAAGATTGCGAAGATAAACCTTCAGAACCGATAATCATCAGATGTTTTTAAATAAAATTCTGAGCAAGTTGTAGACTGTTACTTACCGTTACCAAAGCTTTCAAGTCTGCGAGATAACCCACTTCTGTAGCCAAAAGTTCTTTTAGAGCATGATACCTACGAAACACGTCTTTGCTTCTTTCCGCGTCCAATAAATCTTCCACACTGTGGTCACTCCAGCTTCCTGCAGGGCTCGGGTCCTCGAGAGAACACTCGTCTATTCTGTTACATATGGTATCGTCGTCTTCATCCCCGCTTACCAAAGGGCCACTAGAAAGGCGGAATATAGTTTTGGAATGTGACCCTATTGTGTCTCTTCGCCTTAGTCCCGGTCCGTCTGGTCCGTCCACAGCAGAAAATGTGGCGTCGAAGGGATTATTCACAGGCAATATTGTTATCGGACTCTGGACCAAGTCTTTCCCCATGATGCTAAGAGGCATGTAGCATTCTCGAATTTCACCGTAAAGGTTTGGGAGAGAGTTGGACCTCTTGAGGACCCGTGCGTTCGCGTTTCCGAGTTGACCTGCATGTGTAGACATTGAGGCAGGGAACGAGGCAGATGGAGATACCGTCTTAGAAGCAAAACGAGCTACTACCGTGGTATTTGATCGACGCACAGTCTTTGGGGGAGGTGTAGGTGGTGTAGCGATCCAAGTAGGAGTTGCAGGAGGAAAAAGAACGCGCAAGGACGCGGCAGCCGAGTCTCCCGGTGTACTTAATGATGGCAGAGACTCTCCCTGACTGCGGGACGATGTACTACAAGTTGGCGTGCATACAGGCGAGGCGATGATGGAGGGCAAAGGAGAAAAAGCGCAGGCGCTGAACCTTCGTGGCGAACGTGGTTCAAGAACAGATTTTAATGGCACAGAGACAGAAATTAGTTCGGCGGAACCGCTCCGAGCGATATTCGGAATTATTTGTGAAGATTCGAGACGTTCGGAAGGCCCCCTCAGAAATAGAGGATGATAGGACGAATTTGAAGACTCCGACGGTGACAGCGGAAGGTTGGTGTGAAAAGACGACGAACAGACTTGCATTGCGAGAAACGCGGAAAATAAAGGCGAATATAAAAACCTTTATAAAAGTTTTAGGCGTCAATGAAGGAGAAAGAAAAGGAGTCGGGAAAGTAGTCCAAGAAGAGATGCGGGATCGACTTACGAGACCAGCAGGCTAAACCAGCGAAGAGCGCTTTCTAAAACCAAAGGTCAACGGGGAAAACGCTGTGGACGACCCCGCCGCTGCCCCACGAGCGTTTCACCTGTTAAGAGACGCTTAAGAGGCGGTGGCGGAGGGGAATTGGGAACAACAGGGAGGAGCGACCGCGTTCATAAAGAAAATAATAAAGATCGGTCTGCGGAGATAAATCCTGCCTACTTATTCTTCCGCCCATTTCGGCTCGCCCCTTCCTCTCGCCGACCACTCTTGACTCTACTCTCCCAGGTCTTCAAACGCGCCATATAAGCATCAGGTTTCAGAATTACTCTTTGTCTAATCCCATATGTCTCTCGTTCCTTTCTCTCTCTCTTTTTCGTCCTCAGCGCTTCATTTTTACAACATACACGGTGGCGCTAGTAACTTAAACCAGAAAAATAGTCCATCTTTGTTACTCGAAAGACCATTCCCGAATCGGACTGACTGCACTCACGCGAAGAGCCAGATAGGAGGGCTGAATTCCCACTTACATACTTCATTTGTGGTGCTTATCACAGTTGGTGTCGTTCATGAGCAACGCCAAAATTGATACATTAAACCTCGATGTGAATCGAGCCAAAGATTGTACATGAAAGACGGGTATCTGGTATTAGACTAAGATACACTTGACAATAATTACATCAATAGAAGCTTGTATGGTTGTGATTAACAGGCTCACTTAACATAAGAAGCAAGAAAGGATATTAAGATGAATGGGGCCCCTTAGTAAAGATCCAGCTTATCGTCGGAGCGCATTGTAAAGGGGACGTTTCTTTCTTCGGCTTCTCGCCGATGCTTATCTTCCTTATCCAAAAAGCGTCGCAGGCGAACAACATTCTCCCCATTGAAGACGTGAAATGCTGCCTGTTGATCCGAATCACAGTTCTAGGTTTGAATTGCACTGCTGAGAAATGTGAGAATATAATGCGATAGACTAGACTCACAGTTTGTATCTGCTCCGAAAATCTCTGTATTCCTTTCCTCCGAAAGGCTGGTATGCCTGTGGCGGTGAGGTGTTGCAAACGTTCAAGCTTTCGCAGTAAAAGATGCATGGCATCCAGTGAGATATTATCACAATACGACAGATGAAGCCGCTCTAATCCAGTCGCCTGCTCCGCTATTGCGAAGACACCAATGTCCGTTACTTTTTGAACCCGTACGAGACTTAGACGTCGGAGGCCTGGTAGGGATGCCAACTCAAACACAGACAAATCTGTTAAATTTCGACAGACTCCAGGTGGGCACGTTAGCTTTTGCTGGAAAAAGGCAGATATCATACGAGAAATAGAGACGACTTACAAGCCACGTCCACACACCGCAGATTGGTGCAAGAACGAGCAAGTTTGACCACTGCACGATCCGTGATATTGAAAACATGCGCTAACATCAGAACGTCAAGATGATCATGAAGTTTAGAGATGCTTTCCAGTGCTCTATCGGTGAGCAATGAGCATCCAGAAAGGATGAACGTTTGTATCCTAGGAGCATGCATTACGATGCCTTCAATAGCTTCATCGGTGATCTTGCAGTTACTTAAATCCAGCACGCGCAGATTGTCTGCAGTATACCGTAGGATCAAAGGTGGGAGTTCTTCTAGCCATGTCATGGGCCTATGCGGCAATGGTTTCTCGTTACTGCCTGAGTGGTCAGAAATTGCATTTTGAGACGAAGGAAAAGCCCTGTCATTGAGTAGTGGGTTGTTTGCCAGCCGAAGAGTCCGTAGTTTCCTGGAAACCGAGAGATCACATCAGCGTGAAAATGAAAGTAACGGCATAAACTTTTGTACCTAGAAAACAACCAGATATCCCTGACTGCAGCCGGAGTCAAAAGGGGAAGATCGCAAATTTCCAGTTCTATTAGACGCGAGCAAGTTTTGGCAATGGCAGAGATCGAGGGGTCTGTAAGGCCCACCACTCTGTTCAACTGTATCCATTGAAGTGGTAGCGACTTGTTTGTGATTTCCAAGACCCCTACGTCCGTAACCTGGGTACAGCCAGACAAGTTAATGCCTAAAAGATTGATTGCGTTTTCTGCGAGAACTACGACGGTCCTATCTGTAGTTTCTGCTATCCCAGAGAGGGTCACTGTCTCTAAATGTGGGCATAGAGAGAGTACTCGAGCAAGCTCTTCGTCTGATATAGTTTCTTGGGTATGCTGCAACAATAGATGACGGACGCGCCGATATTCTTCTTCTGTGGGCAAACGGTCGGTAATCTTGATCATGTCTTCATGGAAAGATTTAGCGGACTCAGAAAAGACTTCCGACAGCATATTATATGGAATGAGAGAATGTGGATAAACTGGTAATTGTTGACGATGAGTTATGTGCAAAAATATGATATATAGAATTCTAGGTCAGTCTGGGTCCGGAATAAGATCAGATTCTAGATATTCATTGGTCAACACTTGTACAGCGTGGTTAACCATGCTTACCGCCTGGGAGGATAAAGCAGCCAATGGCAGCCACGTATCTTCCGGAATACCACTTGAGCGCACCTAATAAGAGGCCGAAATATCTTTGCGTTGCCCCTTGAGAAATCTAGCCAAGGCCTGGAGAATAAATTACGTAGAGCGCTGCCGTCAGCCTAGATGTATCTTGTAGGCCGAAATTTTAACGACGAGCAAGGCAGTGGTTTGCAGAATAACAAGTACAGTGATTTTGGGACGCGAGAGAGTCTGATAGGCTGAGTGGCCGCTCTGTTGAAGCGCGGACGCGTGGATTATCTAATCAGCCCAATGGCATCCTCATCCTCATCCTCATCAACCGCGAGGCCTGCCTATCGAGAATTCCAGCAGCCTACACCTATAGACACAAAGAGCCGCATTCCAGTAACTCCTGCGGTGCTGCGCTCTATATTTGCTTCTTCTCGCTCTCCCCATGAAGAACGTTCCATCTCACGCATTGCTTTCTTTCGGTAATATGTCATGTTTTGTCGTATGTTTCAACACTCAAAAGAATTCTTCTCCTCATTCTTTCTTCAGCTTTGCGGGGTTTCTAATCAGCTGTATTGGGATTAGTCTTGCTGCTGCTAGGAATAGAGGAATCAAAGCGGGCGCCGCTTTACTTGGTGCCGTGTAACATACACAATCTTTGTTGTGACCATAACTGCCCGGTCGAATACGAATATATCAATTATATCATGGAAAACTACATTCCAAATAGCACTTCAAAACAAGTCAACTAATCCACGACTGGGCGATATTACCCCGGCAACCTTGCTAGAAAAATCAAAAATACTTCCACCATGATATACCACCAAATCACTTGATTGGTCGTCGATACCACGAATCCCGAGGAGCCTTTCGAGATTACTCGTCACCAGAGCATATGCTTTCTCTTCTGAAATGCGACCATTCGTCTCCAGAGCGGCCTGGAATGATTCACGTATGTCAAGCAATTCAATTTGACGCAGCGCTCGGGGACATACCCATTGAACATCGAAACGTGTGTTTTGAGCCTCGGCTGCAGTCCTGACTCCCAGGCCAACTATGACCTCATGTTCGAGTAATGTTATCAAGACTGTATCATTAGTGAGAGGAGGACCGGGCAGGCTGAGGAATAGAATTTATGTCAGGGCTCGAACAACCATGCATAACCAAGAAGGGGCGTACGTTCGTCTTTGATCCCACACCATTGGGAATGGTCTAGAAGGATTGAGTATGACCCCAACACCCGCATCACCTAGAAACAGTTGGTCATAAATTACACCTTTCATCCTTTTTCCCCTAAATGCTTACTAATTTCCTTCGCTAAAAGATGGGATTCTGCAGCGCCAGTGAACACCATCTTCATTCTAGAGCCGATCTTGTCTTCTACGTCTGCTTTTAATATCAAAAGGCTTGCCATGATGTCTAGGCTATCGACCTCAATCACGAGAGGAATTGTGCCCTGGACTATCATTAGCAACACTCATGGTTATAAAGTATCACCCTTACCTCGGCGGCTCTCCTAAACCACATTCCGCTTTCTTTCTCTTCGGAAATCCAACTGTACAACAGTCTCCTCAGTCCAGCAATTTGGGTGCTTACGCTCACACCTTTCGTTGTAATATACGGTTTACCCATCACAACGTGCAGTGCTACAATATCTTGTACGATAGCTCCCCGTTGCATGGCATGAGACGATCCCGTCCGGAATGTAGTCGACAATCCGGATATTATGTGCGCGTTGGGTCCTGCCAGATAGATAGGTTTCGCCAAAGACGATGTCGCGAGAGTGACTCCTCTACGATAAGCCATCCTAGGATCATTTATCAGGAGAGAGCCTTTTTCTGAAGCAATAACACCCACAATGCATCACGAGTATTGAACTGAAGGGCGTCTACTGCTCGTACAACTGCTCCGACATCGTCGAGGATCTGTGGAACGTCTTGTTTGAGTGCATCATACGTCATTCCATCCACAGTGGACGGTTCCGATGGAATTGCCTCGAGTCCAAGTGGGGAGCCGTAAGACATCATTCCTGGAGAGATAGTACCACCGTTTACGTCGATGAAGGAAGCATCGTCCAAACTTGAGGTGCAAGTTCCTGCGCAAATAATGTTCCCTCCTTCAACTACAACTGTAGCAAACCCAGTTGTCGCTGACTGTGAGTTTGCAGGATATTCTCGTATGAGGGCCCCGTTGTTATCTCTTTTCCACACCGATTTTACGTTGGTAAACACCACTCTACCGTTTATTTTTCTTCCTTCCAAAGGTGGAAGACCGTCCCACTTGATAGCTTCCTTCCTTTCTTTGTCCCAGTTCGGTGTTTCCGGTACCTCTTTCCATTCGTCGCCTTCTTTGCCTTTGCCAACCTCGACATGCTTTTCTTCATCGGTCTTTGATGGGAGAGGTATTTGCAAAATCCCATCTATCCAAACTTTGACGGGAGTCGCTCCAAGACGAAGAGGATGTGAATCCCACAACACGACATCAGCATCAGATCCTTCAACCAGGATACCAATCCGATGGGATAGACCTGCAGCGACCGCAGGGGTAGACGTGACGGATGCAAGTGCTAAATTGGGCGGTAGACCAAAGTAATGAGCCTTCTGCGTTTCGTGCATCAAGTGGCGAGAATTCAAAACCGGATGGTCGGTCTGTGTGAAGCTTGAGCAAAACCAACTAATTTCAACAAAAAGAAAATACCTTCATAATCACCGGAATTCCTGCATCAGCTAAAACACGCCCCGCAAATTCAGAACCACGATATGCTTCTCTCTTGAATCTGTTTTATGTCAAATGACTTACACCCTTGCTTAATCAACCTGCGATGGCGTTCTTACCTGTGATTTGTGGCGAAAATGGCGACAGAGGGTATTCCACCCCACCTATAAACGGATAAGTTGGAAAAATATATCAGCGTTAAAAAGGGACAACGACTAGGTTAGCTTACATTCTTTTCAGTAGGTCGGGAACAAGCCATGCTTCAGAGGCATGATGGAACGACGAAATCGAGAAACTGAATTCATTCGAAAGCTGTAATAGTAGAATAAGCAATGGTTCCTCGTTGGTGGAAGTTTGCATACCCGAATCATCGCGTCAAGGTCGACGGCTTCGTAGCAATGCGTGGATATCTGAATGTCTTCATAACCATGTATGTGTTGCGAGGAATATCATATCTACCTTTACTTTTCCCCTAAGGACGTCAACCAACATCTCCCATTTTGGATCTTCTGGAAATGGTGCAGCCAGAGTATCCCAAAGGCCACTTTCTGCTATGGCGCAATATTCGTCTTGAGCAAGCTTTATCTTCATTGCCTCTGTATACGCAGACCTAAACGCCCACATGGTGTCCATTCGATTTCCATATGGCATTAGGTTCTCTCCACAAGCCTGTCTGAAATCCAAGTTAACTAAAACAAAGAGAGCGGTAAAATAACGCAAATTACTTCATATGTCTCCAAGGAAGCGTTGTGGGCAGGCTTTTGCCCGATATATGCAGACTCTGTGGGGGTTCTACGATCATCGATGATGGGGAACGGTCTTTTGTCTTCCTGAGTTTGATGATGAACGCTTGCCCTCCTATTGATAATTCAGTCTACGCCTCAGCACAAGAACAGAATAACAGACCGATGGCATTGCTACTTCCCGGAAGGACTTGAGCAGAAGTGACACCTCCGGCCATAGCTAATTCGTAGCTCTCGTCGTGGGTGTTCAGACCATCGATACTCCTTAGCCATGGTAAAATCGGTCCTTTCGCAGAGTTGAAATCAACGGCGCCTGGCATAATCAATTAACGCTGCGTTTTCAGAATATATCTGGACAATGATCACCGGCTAAAACAGGAGTACTGAGTACACCAAGATGGGTGTGGAGATCAACTATATTTTTCGTTTCAATGGCATGCCCACGAAAACGGGGTTTTAAGAAAATGTACCGAGGCCAGGCGTAATCCATGCGCCATTTGCGTTGATGACAGTCAAGTTCGGTGTGTTGTCAATAATGCGCCCCGATATTTTGCCTATACCTTTGACGATGCCCTTGTCCAGAAGGAGGTCGCCGTGGATTGTTTCTGTTCCATTATTCCTTCCCGTAAAAATGAGAGCGTTTCTGATGAGAGTTGCGTTTGTTCCTCGCTCGAACCTCTCTGATTCTTCTCTGGAGTGGAAAGCTGGAGAGGGGCCCGGCGTGGCGCGGAGTGCTGCACAGCGAGCGAGAATTTGTTCTGCAGAAAAAGCCGCTGGAGTAGCTGATAAATGTGTTCTAGTAAAAGGACCGGAAAAACGCCAGAGTGATATTCCAGAGAATGCAAAAACTGTACCGAGAAGTACACTCATAAAAAGAGTAAGAAAAGTCGGTACAGCCGTGAGCCGTCCGGTATATTCCCCTCTTGTTGGGATCCATGGACGAAGGAATTGCTTTTCTTGTAAAGTTTTTCGATTTCGGTCAGACATTGCGTACGTCCTTGTCGAGAGCGTCCTGTGAGGAGGAACACGCGACAGCTTTGCGGCTTTTGTAGACGGATGGAGGGATGAAAAACGCGTTGCAAATGCATTGTGCCGGAACAAACGCACGCAAGTTTACTGATATTTGAAATAATGAAATGCACGCCGTTGCATCTTGGAAGTATCAAAAAGCATGTTCTTAATCCTTCCTCCTACTATGCAGTCAGTACTATGCATTTTTACGCGAAAGGTAGGTTATTTATAAACGGAATTGTGGACCAAGATATTCACACGGTAAGTAATGTACAGCAAGTACGTCAAGGGAATCTTTTAACATCTAACTGGGATTGCCAGATCCAGCTTCAGGCGCGGTGTTGTCCGACTCGTGCACAAGGGGCGCACTCGTTATCTTCTTTTCCTTCCGCTTTGGGGCGGGAGGTGGGGGAGGTGAGGGAAGATGCGCTTTCTTGACTCGAAGAATGTCCATGATTTCTAAAGGAAGAGGACTCAGCAAATTGAAATACCACAAGAAGTGTACGTACCTTGATGAGTCATGTCCTCATATCCTTTTACGCCTCTTTTCAGAGTTAGCCAACGTCGTTGCAATGTGTGCGCACTCCATAGATTCCAATCCGGATCTGGTATGAGCTTCCAGTCGATTTCGGTGTCATCGCGGACGTTCAAAGAATCGATTCTGAGCAAAGGACATGAGATCATTAACTGCATGAAGACTTTTTTTTTCTCACTTGTGGACAAGAATAAATGCGTCTTGTTGACTCCATCTTGGTTTTTGTCCTTCATTTTTCACGGTTTTGCTGAGTGCATCGGTCCTACACATACCAAATGTTAAAAATTCTTATGAAGTTAAAAAATCAACGACAAACCATTTAATTCTGCACTGTTGACGGCCACGTTTTCCGCCCATGAGTTCGCTCACTTTACCCCAGAAAACATCATTGTCGATATCTTTTCCTTGTTTGACCGTCATGTCCGTGACAATTTCAGTTAGCTTATCCTCTTCCTCTTTCGACCAGTGTCCTAGAAAAAGATGACATTGAGTGGCAAGAAAAGATATAGTTCCATGCCCACTAACCTGTTACGCGGATATCTCGATCAACAATGTGATTCCTATAGCGGTCACGACAATCGGCAGCCATCCGTCCGACACGATGGCTAATTTTTTCCCATTGCTGACCGAGATCTGCGACTGCCCTGGAGTGGGTGTTAAAAATATACTTTTCTGATAACACGGAACGCACTGTTTCAACGCATCATCTTCGTAATCGTGCCATGCGCCTTGTTGTTTCATCGGATGATACGTCCTACGAATATGGTGATAAACTGCGATAATCGGTCGCAAAGGTACCGCTGCCGCTGCAAATGGTAGGACATCAGTCTCACCCCTTGAGGATATGAGATTGATTTCCCTTACTTAACTCTGACCAAAATGCTGTGTCTTTTCCTTTGTCAGTCTTTGAGAAGATCAAGTCTACTAACTGCTCTTCCGACATTTGTTTCTCCTACAATATTTTAATCAGCATGGATCGAGCTTCAGCACAGAAAATGTACATACATGCTGATATCGTTCTATTGCTGTTCTCAATTGCTGCTCTTCAATAGCAGAGAATTTTCCCTTCTTATACACGAGACCTGTATTTCGGGTTGGCTTAGATGCTTTCGGGTGAGAAATTGTCGAGTGTCACCTTCGTCCCTAACCAATTCCGCTAGCTTACCAGCGTTGAGCCATTTATTTGCGAGAATGTATGCGTGATCGGGATTCATGTGTTGCTCGTTACCGGGCAAACTCATGTTGATAGTCCGTTTATGACTTGCACTCATCAACGTTTGCTTCATAGGAACACCTAGAATGGCATGGGATGTCGTAGCGACTTGGCTCATAGAAGCTTGAGGAGGTTGCAACAACTGAGATGGCATAAAACCAAGCTGTGGAGTAAACGTCGATTGGTTTGCAGACGCGTCGCCAAGACTCTTGAGCACGTTTGCAATTTTGCTCATATCCAGATCCTGCAACGCGCGTAACAAGTCGTCGTTACTCCCAAAGGCCAGTTCAGAGAAGGCACCGCCGCCGCCAACTCCAGGCGCTGAGAACACACTAGGATGTTGAGAACCACTTGGGTCAAAGGTCGCAGGAGGTAAACCATATCCATACTGCATTCCTGGGTACTGAACGAACTGGTTTTGCGGAGGTGGCAACAGACGAGGATCATACACAGCAGGAGATGGTAATTGCGGGACTTCTGCATTTGTTACTGAAGCCGCAACGATGGCTGAAAGCAAGGCAGCGGCTGAGGCCTGTGAGTTTGCTTCAATTTCAGCATCAGTCTGCTCTGATAATGGTGTCTGTTTTTGTTTGTCTTTCTTCTTTTTCTTGGGTTTCTGAGCACTCTCCGGGGCGTCAATTTCTTGAGTAAGCTCTTCGACGGCTGGTTCTTGTGGAGTATTATCGTGTTTGCGTTTTTTCTTCGATTCTCCTAGGGACTCAGTAGCGGCCGAACCTGCTTCTTCATCTTCCCTGGAACGCTTTTTCTTTTTCTTCTTGGTAATATTTTCATTTCCCTGGAGGGAGGCGGTATTGATGGCGGACGGAGGGAAATCACAACCGTCGACTGACGATGGAGTGGCTGGGGCTGATAGCATTAGGGTGGGCTCAAGACAAGTCAGATGAGAGCCAGCTTCAAGTGTAAGGCTGTGACAATCCTTGTCACATACATCATAAATTGAATTTCAAATCCATTTATTCTGACTGATTACACAAATCTTAATCTTGTTCAACGTCATCGCCGCCGTCGTCGTCGTCGAACCAACGATCTTCAGCTTCTCGGTCATCTTCTACTCCCAATGATTCATCCCAGTCAACTTTGTCATAGTCAATGCGCTATATATCGGGCGCAATCATGAGTTCCACTTCATTATTTCAAAAATTGTGTTATGCTCACATCTAGGAGACCATAAATAAAACGTTCTCGAACAAGTCTTTCGAAGGATGCCTTGGCTTGTTCCGCACTCTCCGTTTCAGGCGGTTCGTTTGCTCCTGTGTTATCGTCGACATCGCTATCGGTATCTTCCTCGGGCACAAAGTCGTCCTCATCAACTGCTCTAGATCTTCTTAATTCACGGACTCGCTCTGCCTCTCGCTCCTCCTCGTATTCGGCTAAGAGATTGGCAAGTTTTCCGACATGCTGCCGATCTCCCTGCAGAAAGTCACTCTGTGCCCAAGACCGCTCATCTTCCCCTTCTTCTTTGCCGCGTCGCTCACGGCCCTGCCACAACTCTGGCCATGTATTCCGTGCGGATTCAAATCGAAGTTCAGGTGGATTTCGATGGGTGTATTGTAGACGTCTATTTCTGATTTGTGCAATAACGGTACGTTGCTTTGGCGTGGTGATGGAGCTGTAGTGGAGCAAAATATGTGGAGGAAGATTTGATAGAAATTGATTCAGAAATGAAATTGGATTTGTTTCTGGAGAAGGTGAAAAGTCTGGCGGTAGTCCAAGATATTTGAGAGAAGCGTCTTTATTGAAGACAGGAGCGGACATGACTCTCAACTTAAGGACGCGACCTGTCACAGATGTCGTGACCTCCTTAATAAAGCGTGACAGAAGTTATTGTATGATGAAATGTTAAATTGAAACATTTTCTGCCTACGTTCAATCCTTCTTTCTCCACCTCAGAAATGTCGATTGAGCATCCTTCTCAACAATCGGTACAAGTTTCTTCCCAAAATTCAGAAGAAGACGAGTCTATAAGGCTGTATAGTTGCAGATGGGCGTGGTGCAGGTCCAGTTTTAGCAACAACTCAGACCTTGTCCATCATGTTATAAATGAGCACGCTCGTTGTTCAATGCCCATTAGACGCAGAGACTTTCCCATGATACGAAGAGCAGAGGAAGGGAGCGGCCAGAGTCTGAGATTGTCTTACAGTCTTCTTACCGGAGACTCGTCCAGTAGCGCTACAGATCCACCCTCGCAATACCCAGTTGCTCAAGAACTTCGACAAGGTTGGTTCAGACTTTGACTGTCATTATGATTCCTTCAGGTCGTCCTCATTTTTTCTTACACAGCCCACATATCCAACCAAGAACCTTCTTCATCCCTGCCTTCACCGCCGTCTTCCAGCACCTCGTCATTATCGCCAGCATCCGATCCTTATGCGTTCGCCAATAAAGCTCGAAGTAGGTCCGCTCATTGCGAAGAACCTTTTGAGTCTCAACAGCAAATAAAAAATGAGAGTCAGCCAAGTTTACTTGCATCCTCAGCTTCAGATTTCCAGTTCGCTCAAGCAGACGCAGGAGCTACAACCCCAACTTTTGCGTCTCTACGATCACCGCTGGACTCTCCCCAACCTTTGGCTTTACCTGACTCACCTTCTTTTAGCTCGCTAGTAAATCAGCCAGCGAAACGTAAATTAGCTTTTGGTGCTCCCGAAAACCCACCGTCCAAGAAAAGCACGTTTGGCCGTCATCCTCTATCGCAAGCATTAAGCTCAACTTCAACTTCCTCCGCTAGCTCTCAATTATCTGTAGAGCTTCAATTAACTCAGAGCCCCGAAGATGATGCAGATGAGGATGTCCACAGCGACTTAGATCATTCGGATGATGGATCTTCTGGACGAGATACAGTAGAGCCGTCTAACCCTCTATCTTCGGCTGCTGCAGGATCCGAGAAAGATTTGTATAGATCTGAGCTGCGTTGGGACCTTTCACAGCCCGAAGCCTCACAGGTGCTCAATGACTCCCAACAGAGTATTATAACGCAAGAAACAGATTCGAATCCAGAAGGGATGGAATTATTGACGCAGCCTCCTTCCCAATTCCAATATGAAGGTTTTCCCATTCACCACCATGGTCCCAAAAAGCCGAAGCCGAATCAGATTTCACTTGTAACTCCCAATTCAACTGCTCCATTGCACCTCAGTGTACCTGTAACACTTTCGTCGCCGATCTTCG
>Ga0247779_1000245_pt1 | contig 39828 bp, 28 predicted proteins | sample UWRJL221509R5_FD_179925 | JGI IMG/M metagenome (GOLD analysis project Ga0247779, IMG submission 179925) | Plant litter microbial communities from Arlington Agricultural Research Station in Wisconsin, United States - UWRJ-L221-509R-5 | ecosystem: Environmental > Terrestrial > Plant litter >...
TTCAAGAGGTTTTAGGATCGGCTCTTAGACCCGATGCGGTCATTTCTCGTGGCCGCTCCATTCTGAATCGCAACTAGGCTGAGACTGGGGGCACCCGACGATCAACACCTACGCATCGCACTTGTCAACTACATTGCTGGCGGAGGCGCGATATCAGTACTCAAGCTCCAGGGGCCGGCCCCGCCGCGTCGGTCAGAGTGTGTTCGCTGGGCATCGAACGCGATTCGCGGCCCCCGGCGCAGCCGTATTTAGCCCGAAGCGTGCATTTATCTCGCGTGCTGTGAGTACGCGATGCGCCTCGTTAGCGCTGCTGATAATCACTATCTCTTGCGCTGGACTCGAACCCCTGAGGTGCGGAGCTCAGAACCGTTTGCCGGCCATCACACCTGCCTGAACGGCACCTACCAACATCATCCACTTGCCTTGAACCCCAAGCTCGACGCCGTGAAAGTCCCAAGTCAACCCGACCTTGGGACCGAAGTACATCCACGGTGAGACGGTGCCTTCGTCCAACAAGAGGATGAGCCCCACATCGGCTGCGCCCCGCAATGTGACCTTGGACAATAGGAGATCGTACCCAATTGAGGCACCCCAGGTAATGCTGGAAGCATGCGTGGTGATCACTTCGCCCGTCCAGTGCGTATACTGGTGCTTAACGCCAAACGCGTAGCCGACGTCAGTGCCGAGTCGAAGTCCAAAGGGGAAAGTATAGCCGAAGTCCCCGCCCACCGTCACGCCGAAGGGGTCGACCTCTCTGTCGTTGTTCCCGCTGTATTTCCAAAATCCGTACCCGTACCCTAGCGTACCGAGCAGCTCGTAACCTTGGACCTTCCTCGGGCTCTCGGCTCGGGCGCTACGCGCTCCCACGAGCTGGATGAAGATCAGACAACCGAGAGCGAACCCTTGGCAGGCAACCTTGCGCGCGGAGACGCCCCATTTTTTCATATCCGACCAATGTACGCGGACTGCGAGTTTCGCGTCAACACACGCGAGGGCTAGCACTCGGGCAAGCTCGGCGACGCGAAGCCAATCGCCAGCAGCCGTCGCGCGTTCAAGCTCAGCGCGAAGCACTGCCGGATCGTGGGACAGCCCCGGGACAGGCGTTTCGTCGGCCAGCGGGTACAGAATTTCTCGTGAAGATTTGGGCTCGTCGCGCGCCGAAATTTCGAGAGGCGAATTCCTAAAGCCAAGGTCGCAAGTTCGATCCTTGCTGGGGGCGCCACCGTTTCGCTCGAAAAACAACGCATAACTACCGTGTTCGTCGCGATCGGTGGCACGACGGCCAAGCGCTCCAGCGGGACAACAGACGACGCAACGGGACGCCGTGCGACGCGGGTCGTGGCAACGGGACGGCAACGGCTGACAGATGCCGATAGCGTTTGTTGGCCTAACCGCGAGCGCGCTGCAGTCCGCGCGCGACTCGTTCTCTCAGACCAACAGCGCGCGACTCCTTCTCTCAGACCAATGGTGTGTTGACGCGAAACCAGCGTTTCGCCTACTTTGCCCATCCAAAATGAACAAATGGGATGTCTCTGCGCGCAAGGTTGCCTGTCGAGCCGTGTTCGCTCTGGGGTGTTTCGTGTTCATCCAGCTTGTGGGAGCGCGCGGCGCCCGAGCCGAGAGCCCGAGGAAGGTCGCAGGTTTCGAGGCGCTCGGTACGCTCGGGTACGGGGTCGCCGTTGGGGATCTGACCGTTCGGGACACAGAGGTCGCCCCCTACGGCGTGATTTTGGGCCTGGACCTCGGCTACACTTTGCCCTTCGGACTTCGAATCGGCGCTGACGTTAGCCACGGGTTTGGCCGGAGGATCGAGGAGACGGACTCGACGGGCGAAGTGGTCGTGACGCATGTTTCCAGCTCTAGCTTCGGTGGCTCAATTGGGTACGATCTCTTGTTGCCTTTGTTCAGATTGCGGGGCGCAGCCGATCTGGGAATGTTCCTCTATGACGGCCAAGGCGGCTACATCCCGGGGGCGTCGTACTACATCGGTCCCAAGGTCGCGCTGATTTGGCAGTACCACGCCTTCGAGCTTGGGCTTCAAAGCAAGTATTTGCTGACGTCCGCTGACGGTCCCGATAACCACGGCGTCGTTCAGGTGGGGCTCATGAGCGGCGCACGGTTCTGAGCTCCGCACCACAGGGGTTCGAGTCCCGCAGTTGGTGGGGCGTTTCCATTCTTTCGCCTAACCGAACGGCCCCGCGCTGTTCGTTCGCCCGCTGACCGTTAGCTGAGCGCGACTCAAACGGCTTTGCGTCGAGTCGGGTTACCGCTAGCAGCGCTAACGCATCATCTGACTACATCTGATCGCGGCTCTACCCACTAGCGATCTCGCCCATGCTGCGCGCACGCCCGCGCAGTGCGTGCCGAAACTCCCGTTCGCTTCGGAGCGCGTCCGCTTCGGCCGCATCGTGCTCCATGCGGCTGACGCCGGGCATGGACTTCGGCTACACTTGGCCCTTCGCACTTAGAATCGGCACTGACGCCAGCTACGGGTTTGGCCGGAGTGAAGAAACGAGTGATGGGGTGATGGCCCGAACGCGAGCCGTCGAGCCCGCCGCGAACCCGGAAGACTGTCAGGAGCGACCGAATCTGCCGGCAAGGGCCGCAACGGCAGCGAGAAGCTCCTGAGGCTCTGTCGGCTTGGCGACGTGATTCTGGAATCCCTCCATGAGTGCGCGCGTGCGATCGGCCATCGAGGCGTAAGCCGTGAGCGCCACGGCCGGAACACGTCCACCCTTTTCGGCAGGTAGGGCTCGAATCCGGCGGATGAGCTCATAGCCGGACGCCTCGGGCATGCCGATATCACTGATGAGGACGTCCGGAATGGTTTCGGCAAAGCGATCCAGAGCCTCGGCGACCGAGCCCGCCAGCGTGACCGTCGCTTTGCACCCGGTGAGAATGGACTCGAGCAACTCGCGCGCATCGGGTTCATCCTCGCACACGAGCACGTGAAGCCCCTCGAGTTCAGGTGGGCACTGCAGCGCGGCGTGCGTGTCACCGCGCCGCGAGACCGGTATCCCAGGAGGCGGCAGGGACGTGGATCGAAGCGGAGAAACCGGCAACCGCACGACGAACGTCGCGCCCTTTCCCTCACCTTCACTGCGTGCTTCGATGCTCCCGCCGTGCAGCTCGACGAGATGCTTCACGATGGCAAGGCCGAGCCCGAGCCCGCCGTGGGCGCGTGTAGCGGTGGCATCTTGCTGCCTGAATGGCTGAAAGACATGCGGCAGGAATGCCGGCGCGATCCCAGCTCCAGTGTCCGCCACCACGATCTCGACATGCGAGTCTTCTCGCTGCATTCGGAGGTAGACCCGGCCGCCCTTCGGGGTGAATTTCACCGCGTTCGACAACAGATTCCAGACCACTTGCTGAAGACGGTCCGCGTCGCCATTCAGCGTCCCTGCATCCGGATCGAGGAGGACCTGCAGCCGTACGTTTTTCGCGTCCGCGGCTGGTCGAACCACATCGACCGCCGCTTCGACCGCTTGTGCAGGCTCGAGCGGTGCCAAAGCAAGTCGCAACTTGCCGGTAATGACACGGTTGAAATCGAGCAGGTCTTCGACGAGTTGAACCTGGATCTTGGCGTTGCGCTCGATGGTCTCGAGCGCGCGCTCTCGCTTATCTTCAGCGAGATTGCCCGAGCGGAGCATCCGGACCCATCCGAGGATGGCGTTCAGCGGTGTCCGCAGCTCGTGCGACGTAACGCCGAGTAACTCATCCTTTGCGCGGCTCGCCTCTTCCGCGCGACGGCGCTCCTGCTGCGTCAGCTCGAAGAGCTGCGCATTGTCGATCGTGGTTCCCACGCGGCGCCCGAGCTCTTCGGCGACGTCCACGTCACGCTGCTCGAAGAGCCTTCCTGATTCCGACAACGCGAATGAAATGACCCCGATCGTGCGCCGGTCTACCATGATCGGCACTGCCATCCAGGATCGCAGCCCGAGGAGTCGAATCAGGTCCAGGTGGTGCGCATCGCGCGCACTCGCGGCTAGCATGTCGTCGGTGAGATCGTGAACGTACTCCGAAGCGCCCGTGCGGGCGATGCGCCGAGCCGCGTTGTTCTCATCAGCGGGATACTGGTGTTCAATCTCGCGAATGAGGTCGAGCCGATGTGCGTCGGCGTGGGCGACAGCAACGCTTTCGAGCTCGCCATTGCTGTCTAAGAGTTGTATCGAGCACCAATCGGCCATGTGGGGCACGGCGAGCCGCGCCAACGCGGGCAGTGTCTGCCGTTGGTCCAGCGAGGACGTGAGCAGCGCGCCGGCTTCTGCCAGAAAGCGATGCGTCTGCTCGGACCTTTTGTGGTCATCGATGTCAGTGCAGGAGCCAACCCACCTCACGATTTGCCCTTCGCCGTTTCGAACGCACGCGCCCCGGGCGAGAAACCAGCGATAGCTTCCATCCGAGGCACGCCGAAGCCGGTACTCGACTTCGTACGGTTCCCCGGTCGAAAGCGCCTTTGTCCAGGCATCGGTTGCGCTGGGCACGTCCTCCGAATGGACGATGAGCTGCCATACCGGCTCGTGTCGCATCTGTTCTAGCGAGAGCCCGACATAGTGAAGGAATTGCGGGTTGCAATACTCGACCGTGCCCTGTGGCGTCGTAGTCCACACGAGCTGTGGCGACGATTCAGCGAGTGCACGGTATTGCTGCTCCGCAGTGATGCTCGCGGCGTGCAGACGAGCGTTGTCGATCGCGATGGCTGCTTGCGCCGCGACCGCGACGATCATCCGCTCGTCTCTCTCGGTAAAGACAGCCACCTCCGCATGACCAAAGAAGAGTCCACCATGAACTTCACCCGTTCGCGAAAGGACTGGCACCGCGAGGTAGCTCCGGACCGGCAAATGGCCCGGGGGCATTCCGTGATGAGGGGCGCTCTTTCCGTACCGCGGATCCTTCGTAATGTCGTCCGAGCGAACGACGCCATCACCCGCGAACGTGGGTGCGAACACATCCGTGTTGCGGGGCATCGGAAAGCCGCTGAACTTCTCTCTGGGCACGCCGGCGAGCGTGTACAGCATATAGCGGCCGCGTTCTGGATCGTCGACGTTGTAGAAGAACGCGCCGAACTGCGCGCGGCACAGTGCGGTCGCTTCGTCCGTCAGTCGGGAGAACACCGTATCGAGGTCGAGGTCCTGCGCGAGGGCGGTGCCGACACGATAGAGCGTCTCATTTAGGCGGGCCTCCTCCGCCAGCCTTTGTTCCGCGTGCTTCGCGTCCGTTACATCCAGCACCAAGCTTACGAAGCCCTGTACGTTGCCGCTCGCGTCGAGGTCGGGGATATATTGAGCTCGTATCCATCTCGTCCCGCGCGACGCGTAAGGGACCTCGGATTCGAAAGATACGGGCTTTCCTGCCAACGCAGCTGCGACGTGCGGGCGGAGCGTCTCGTAAGCCGGTGTGCCAAGCACGTCAGAGATGTGTTTGCCGGTGATTTCTGCAGCGGGCCGACCAAACCACTCTTCGTAGGCGCGGTTGACTTGCCGGTACGTCTCGTCCCTGGACATGTAGGCGACCAGTCCGGGGATCGCGTCGATGATAAGACGGAGCTCGGACTCCCGGCGCTGGAGAGCCTCGCCGAGCTCGCGGTAGCGGGTGCGGTCCTGCGTCACCTTGACGAACCCCACGAGCTCCCCGGACTCGTCCTGCAGCCTCGAGAGCGATACGGCCGCGTAAAAGCGCGAACCGTCCTTCCGTTCGCGCCATCCTTCGCCTTCGTAGCGACCGTGCTCACGGGCGGTTTTCAGCTCGAGCTCGGGCAATCCGGACGCGCGGTCTTCGGGCGTGAAGAAAAGCCCGAAATAGTGACCGCGCACGTCTTCGAGGGCGTGCCCCTTGATCTGCTGTGCCGCGCGATTGAACGTCACGATCCTGCCGGCGGGATCGAGCATTGAGATTGCGTGGTCCCGAACGCCCTCCACAATCAGGTGCAGGCGCTCTTCCTGCTGCCTCAATTCCCGTTCAACGCGGTGACGCTCTCGCTCGGCGTCGCCCGCGACGCCTCGCCGCGCCAGTTCTCGCTCGGCGACGTCGAGCCGGCGGCGCGCTGCCTTCAACTCCTCAATAAGCGCTTCTTTGCTCTTGGCTTCGTCGTTCATAAGGTAGGGCGCCTCAGCGACGTCGCACAAACAATAGCTGATTCGAAGCGTGAGCCGCCCATAAATTGCCCGTTGGAATCTTGGCGCCTGAGGCGATTTTGCCACCTGTTTCCTGCCACGGTCTTGGCTTCGCCCGTGGTTTGACCGACGCCGCGCGCGGCTACGTCCTCAGCGTGCACGAGCGCTGCGCTGCCCAAGCCAGTCGCGAGGTAAACCTCATCCCGCGGCAATTGGCCGATCGGCATCTACCTACAAGGCTACACGCTGCGCGGTATCGATCGAGCCCGTTACGGCGAGTGCATCTTGGCAGCGGCGAGTTTCAGCGTAGTTGCCGCATGAGCTGAATCAGGTTGGTGTCATCAGTCCAGCGCACTGATTTCAAATCGCTGAAGTGCTCGCAGGCCCAAAGCAAAGCTGGCGTCGATAACGCTCCGTCGTCCGATACCCTTTGCATCCGCTGTTGTTCGAGGTTTGGGGGCAGCTGCCCCCCAGCCGCTGGCCAAGTAGCCCGGCGGAGAGCGCGCGGAACCCTGCTACTCTGATTTTCGATGAGTGAGCCGATCGACGCCCAGACTGTCGCGTCGCTGCGTGAGTCCGGGCCCGCCCTCAAGCTTGCTGTGAACTCCACGCGCACCGTGCACGTGGCGCAGACGGAACAGCGCGTTCGTCCGCTCCTCCGTCAAGTTCCCATCACGCGCGTTTCAGATCTCGCGCCGCTCGATCCGCTGGGTTTTCCGGTTTGCATGGTCACTACGCCACTGGCGCGCGACTTGACGACGCATGCGGGAAAGGGGCTCGATGCGCAGAGCGCGCGGGTGAGCGCCATCATGGAGGCCATCGAGCGCGTTTCCGCCGAAGCTGTGGCCGGCGCCCGCTCCGGCAGCTTCCTCGGGCTGCAGGCCCAGCTACCGGTCGTGGACCCGGTGGCCTTCGATTTGCCCAGTGATACGAGCTACCGACCGGACGAAGCCACGTCCTGGGTCGAGGGCTTCGATCTGCTCGCTGAGCGGCCTGCGTGGCTCGCCGTCGATCTCGTCGTGAGCCCGCCCAGCGCAGGCATCTTGCGCGAGGTCGACACGAATGGACTCGCGAGCGGCAATACCCTGCTCGAGGCGACCGTGCATGCGCTGTGTGAAGTGATCGAGCGCGATGCCCTGAGCCGTCCGCGGCGAATGAGATCGAAGGGCGCCGACGCACGGGAACCTGGAGCAGCTCCGCGAGTTGCGACAAGCTGTCGTCACCGACTATCTGCAGCTCGGACAACTGCTGCTTGAGGACCTCGGTCCAGTCCTCAGCGCCTGGCCTCGGCTGGCGATCGAGCAATTGCCGAAGCGCTTCGCTCAAGGGCCAAAACGCTTCTGCCTGTTTGAACGGCGAACCACGCCCTACAATCCAACGGCCGCCGTCAGCGATGACCGTCCCCTACACCCGAACCAGCGGCTCCTGGCTCAACCAAGTCGAGGGCTTCTTCGGCATTCTCGGCGAGTTTCAGCGTAGTTGCCGCATGAGCTGAGTCAGGGGTTGTCTTCAGTCGACGACCTGACTCGGGTTGAGTGTGACGGCGGGTGCCGGTGACCAATTTCTCGTTTCACCGCTCCAGCGCTCGGGATGTTTCGCGCGTGCGCGGCTGTAGACGCGGTGACGTGCCGCGAGGATGGCGGCGTCGCGACCGAAGTATCGGTCGTCTGGCGTGACGAAATTCAAGCCAGAATGCAGGTGCTCGGTGTTGTACCAGCGCACGAAGTTGGTCACCCAGCTTCGTGCTTCGTCGATATCACGGAATGGTCGGCTTGGGAATCCTGGTCTGTACTTCAGCGTGCGAAAGAGTGCTTCTGGAAATGGATTGTCGTCGCTCACACGCGGTCTGCTGAAGGAGGCGACGACGCCGAGGCGTTGCAACGTCCCGAGCATCGTCGCGCCTTTCATCGGGCCGCCGTTGTCGGAATGAAGATGCAGCTTGCTTGAGTCAACGGCGTGCTCGCTACACGTGCGTTCCACGAGTCGACCCGCTTCGTCGGCCGACTCGTGCTCGAGCACCTCCCAGCCCACGATACGGCGGCTGTACAGGTCCTCAAGCAGATACAAGTAGTAAAACGTTCCGCGCACCGGCGCTCGCAGGTACGTGATGTCCCAGCACCACACCCTGTTCGGCTCGCAAGCGACCAGCTCAGGGGGCCGATGATGGGTGCGAGGGCGTGAAGCCCCTCGGTGAGTCAGCAGGCGCTCGCTCCGCAGGATGCGGTACATGGTCGCCTCCGAGACCGTGTACCGACCCTCGTCCGCCAATGCAGGCACAATCTGTTTTGGTGGCAGATTGCAGAATTGCGGCTCTTTCAGCAGCGAAACAACGCTTTCGCGCTGCGCGTCGCCGATGCGATTGTGCGGAGCTCGCTTCGGGACGCTTCGCCGATCGTCCGCCCCGTTTGCCCAACGCTGCACCGTACGAGCGTGCAGACCCAGCTCGCGACAGGCTTTGCTCTGCCTTGCGCCTGCGTCCACCGCTTCGCTGATCAGTTCGAGGACTCGTCGTCGTTCTTCGACTCGGTGGAGGCGTCCTCGTCCCCCCACAGAGCGTCCGCTTTTTTTCGAAGCACCAGCAGCGCTGCCGTCTCGGCCAGTGCCTTCTCCTTGCGTCGAAGCTCACGCTCCAACTCCTTGATTCGCTTCGTCTCAGCCGAGCTCGCCTTGGGCCTGCGCGCGCACCTTAGAGACTCGAGTGCCGACTGCTCCCACTGGCGAAGCTGTTCTTCGTGAAGGCCCTGCCGGCGCAGGAAGTCACCGCGATCCGTTCCGGTGAGACCACGCGCCTGCTCGACTGCTGCCAGCTTTTCTTCAGCACTCCAATCCTCTGGACGCCGTTCGACCGACTTCCGGGGCTCCTGCTCGCTTCTGCGCTTCGGCACGTCCCGTAATGTACGCGCGTCCCGCAGCCATTTCGAGAGTGTAGGCTGGTTGACCCCCGCCTCCTGAGCGACCGAGTTGGCGCTACGCCCACCCAGCATTTTCTGAACCATCTTCGCTTTGAATGCCGCTGAATACTTCATTGCCGATCCGAAACGCCCCCGTGTGGATCAGAAATTCTCTCCAGAAATTTCGTTCAGGAAAGGCGGCAACTACGCTGAGACTGGGGGTTCTCGCCAAGCAATCGCTTCGCGCCACCGACTTCCTGAGCAAGAAGCAATTGCGCGATCACATCGCGGCATACATCAAGCATTGGAACGCCGAACCTACGCCTTCCATCTGGACCAAGCCCGCTGCAGCCATCATCCGTAGTCACCAGCGGATGCTTGCGCGTATCTCATAAGCGCTCCACTAGCTCATTGGGCAGGTGTGAAGACGGGGAAAACCCGTTTGCACCGAAGAGTCTTCGCAGCGCACGAATTGGAGCGTCGTCCACCTTGCCGATTCTCGCTGGCCGGCGCAGGTTTCGGCAGCGTTGCGCGCGAGTTTCGCGGTTGCGGCTCGCCTTGGCCGCGCGGAGCGCTAGCGGTTGCCTCGCGATTTTGTATTGTGATGAAATCGAACGTGAGATAGTTAGTTTTGAGCCAGGGGTTGGCCTTGAACAAGGGATGAGGAGAGTATTCAATGGACGGTGCTTTCGAGATTCATGATCTGAAGGTGAGCTCGGCTGCGGAGCTGGTTGCTGGCGCGAACGTCTCGCCGCAGTCGGCCTGTTTCGTCGAGACGGCTTGTTTCGTCGAGACGGCCTGTTTCGTCGAGACGGCCTGTTTCGTCGAAGTTCAGTAGTCGCGGGGGGCGAGCGCGAATCGCGCGCGGCACGAATTCGTGCTCGCCCACCGTTGATGAGAAGCAGGCGTGAGCACTCTAGGCGGTCTCCAATCGCACGCGCATCCGAAGGGGCACGTGGTCGGTACTCATCGTGCGTGCGCGCCAACCGAAACGCTGGAGAGGTGCCAAACATTGGCACGCCGCCTGGGGATCACTCGGCTGGCCAACATTACCGGCCTCGACTCCATCGGGCTGCCAGTTTTCGTTGCGGTACGCCCCAATTCGCGCTCGCTCGCCACGGCGCAAGGCAAGGGTTTGGACCCAATTTCGGCCAAAGTCTCGGCGCTCATGGAGTCGATCGAGCTTTGGCACGCCGAAAATATCGATTGCCTGTTGCGCCATGACTCCTACCTGCGGCTCCGAGAGTCCGTCCCGGCGCTAGATCCCGCTGAGTTGTCAGCTTCGGCGCCGCGGGACCGTCCGCTGATCTGGATCGAAGGCTTCGATCTCGTTGCGCGCTCTCCGCTCTGGGTGCCGTTCGATTGCGTAACCATGAATTGCGTCGTCGCCAGCGGGCAGACTCACTCGTTCGCTCCGTCGAGCAATGGCTTAGCGTCCGGCAATCACTTGCTCGAAGCAATCGTGCACGGCTTGTGTGAAGTGATCGAGCGTGACGCGCTGACGATTTGGCAACTCAGCGATGACGCAAAGGTCAAGGCGTGCCAGATCGATCTCTCGACCATCGCTGACCCCGGATGTCGCGAGCTGCTCGGCAAGTTGGCAGCTGCGGAGGTGCGCATCGGAGTATGGGACATGACCTCGGACACGGGTGTCCCGGCTTACGCCGCGGAGATCTACGACGCCAGCGAGCGCCCGGATTTTCGCAGGCTCGGTGCGTTCGGCGGCTACGGATGCCATCTCGCCCCTGAAATCGCCCTGCTGCGTGCGATTGGCGAGGCGGCCCAGAGTCGGCTCACCTTCATCTCGGGCTCGCGGGACGATCTTTTCTACGCCAAATACCTGGTCGCTTCCGCCGATATTGCCGCCCGTGTCGCCAGCATCGAACAACCCGCCGCGCGCGCGAACTTCGCGGCGCAAAGCTCGCTGTCCAGCGCATCGTTCGACGAGGACCTCGAATTGCTGCTGAAACGAGTGCAGTCGGTGGGCTTGACGCGCGTCGTCGCGGTCGACCTCTCGAAGCCTGAAGTCGGCATTCCCGTCGTCAAAGTGATTGTTCCCGGCATGGAGGCGCGCCTTTCTGCTCGTCACTACCAGCCTGGAGCGCGAGCCACGCGGTGGGCGGCGGAAGGCAGCGGAGGTAACGCTTGAACGTGTGTGTATTCCTCGGTCCGAGCTTGTCCGTCCGCGAAGCGCGCGAGCAGCTGCCGAATGCCTGCTACCTACCGCCGGTGGCCATGGGCGACGTGTACCGAGCGGTCGTTCAACGACACCCCGCCATCATTGCCGTCATCGACGGAGTCTTCGAGCAGCGCCCCGCGGTGTGGCACAAGGAGATCTTGTTCGCGCTGTCGATAGGCGTGCGCGTCTTCGGTGCTGCGAGCATGGGAGCGTTGCGAGCCGCTGAGCTCGAGCATTTCGGCATGCAGGGCGTCGGGCGCATTTTCGAAGCCTATCGCAGCGGCAGCCTAGAAGACGACGACGAAGTTGCCGTAATTCATGGGCCCGAGGAACACGGGTATCGCGCGCTCTCGGACGCAATGGTCAACATTCGTCACGCTCTCGATCAAGCCGAGGAACTGGAGTTAGTCAGCTCTGAAACTGCGACAGCGCTCATTCAACTCGCGAAAGCGCGCCACTATCCCGATCGCTCGTGGCAAGCCGTGCTCGCTGCTGGTGAGCAATATGGCCTCGATCCGCTCGAGCTTCAGCGGCTGTGGCAGTTCGTACGAACCAAGAGGCCGAACTTGAAGCGTGACGACGCCGTCGCTCTGCTGCAGCACATGGCCGCGGAGCTAGCGCGCGAGCCCGGAGCCGCGCAGAGGGCGACGGAGCCTTCATTCCATTTCGAGCACACCTTGTTCTTCTCCGAGCTGGTTCGATCGTTGCCCGAAAGGGACACGTTCGAGGCCCAAAAAGTCGAATCAGCGGCGCTCCTCCGGCACGTCGCACTGCGGGCAGATCGCGATGAAATTCTGCGTTCGTGTTTGCTCCTACGGTTGTTGAGCGCGAGCGTTGGCGATCGCCCTGAAGGGTTCGACGCGTCGCGGCTAGCACGGCTGCTCGAAGACTTTCGCCGTCGCCGGCGGCTCGAGTCGAAAGCCGACACGGACAGCTGGCTCGCGCAGAATCGCATCTCCCGCGCTGAACTGACACAGCTGCTCGAGTTCGAGGCCGCTTGTAAGGAGCGGCTCGTCCTGCGCGCTGGTGACGCTGCCGATGTTTCTCAGTTCTTGACCCTCGAGTTGAAGCGGAGAGGTCTCTATGGCGAGATCGCCGAGGCGATCGAGCAAGTGAAGTCGCCACTCGAGCCGGCACCGCTGACCGAGATTTTGAGTTGGTATCAAGCAACCGTACGCTTGGTCGCTGGCAGCCTGGATGCACACGCGCGCGAGCTCGGCTTCGGCACGGTTACCGAGCTCCTCAGCGAGATGACGACTCATTTTCAGCGTGCGGGCTGGCGCGCGGAGGGCTCGGAACCGTCCGCCCAGGCAAACCCGCATCGAGTCGAAAGTTAACCGGAGGGATGGACCATGGAAATCCTGAATGAGCTCGACTGCTTGCAAGACCTTTTCATCTCGCGATTGCGGGCCGATCCGCTGTTTGGAGCGCTGATTGAAGGCACGATTTCGCAAGCGCATCTATGCGCGGTGTACCAGGAAATTTGGCATTGCGTGTGTGAGACGCCGCGCTCGCTGGCCGCGGCCGCGAAGACGTTGTCGCTCTATCGCAGCTCGGGTGCCCGTTTTTCCGGTGAAGAATTTGCGCGGTTCAGGACGCCGTTCTACGGGGCCATCTTGGAGGAGCTGGAGACTCACGCTCGCGAAGAGCGAGGCCACGACGATTGGATGATGTCCGATCTAGTCGCGCTCGGCGCTGACGCGGAGGCGGTCAGACGCTCTCAACCGGGGCCAGCGATGAGCGCCTACCTTGCGGTCTTTCGTCACGCCGCCGTAGGCCGAACGCCGCTTGGCGTATCTGGGCAAGCCTATATGCTGGAGGGCCTTGGTCCGTTGCTCTGGGCGAAGACAGTCGAGAATCTCCGGCGCCGCTCGAACATTCCGAATATCGCGCAAGCGGTTTACTGCCTTGCCTCGCATGCAGAGGTCGACCGGCATCACCGCGAGGAGGCCCGACGGCGCCTGGTCGGATTCACGGACCGCCGCGACTACGACGCGATCGTCTTCAACGCGCGTGCAACCATCGACACCTGGGGCGGATTGAGCTTCGACATCATTCGCCGTGGCTGAGCGCGCGCGTTCGTTTGCTCGAGTAGCCACGAATCGAACCGATTGCATTTGAGGCGGTCGCGGTCCCGCCACGCACCTCACAGGGGTTCGCGGTTCCCAGCGTTGACGCAGCCGGCGACGTCGACGACAAACGCGCGAGGTAGACATGGTCGGCTTCGACATCAGCAATTGCTCGGAGCTATCGCCCACGCAGGCACCCGCAACAAACGGCGTGCTGATCCGGCGCGCCTCGGGCTGCACCGACGGTAACGACAATCTCAACGACTTCAGCAGCGGGCTGCCCACTCCGCGCATCAGCGCGTCCGCGTTCGACCTGCTATGTCCGGCACCAGCGCTGAGGGGTAAGGCACCAAAGCACGTCGGGGTTGACCTAGCTGGTCCTATGCGCACTCGTGGTGTCGCGACGGTCCGCGCCGGATTCGGGCGGGCCGCACTGAGTAATCCAAACGGGGTCACGTCGCGGAGTGCGCAGGGCTCCACCTCGGCGACCCGCGGCCCCGCCCCGCTATTCGTCGAATGGGATGGGATCGGCCCAGTCAGGCAATGGAGCTCCCGCGGAAAGCTGGAGCTATCGAGAATTGCAGAAGCAGGCTTCGTCCAGGATGAGTGCGATGTAATTCAGACGGCCACCGCACTGACGCAATCGGGCTCTTGTACCTGCTAGCTGGGCTGCGCGCTATTCGCTTGGCGATAGAGCGAAGGTGGGGCTGCGCGCACCGGGCCAACGGCCGCGAGAAAGAACACGATGCGCCGCAGGATGCGCGCTCATCGGCGAGTGGCAGTCGTCCGTCGCCAAGGCTGAGGACGCATCCCGTTGCTGGCACGCTCCGTGCTTTGGCAGAGGCATGGCACCGGCTTGGCGCGTACTACTCTGGATCTTGGTGGTGATTGCCCCCGGAGGCGTGCTGCTGCTTCCGCTTCTTGCCGCCGATGCTCTCCGGCGACGATCTGCCGCAGTGCCAGCGATTTCCGAGCGAACCTCCCTACCGCCGGAGCGGCTGAGCTGGGTCGAGCTCGGTCGGCCCAGCCTCGTCTGAGCGTACCGTGGCGATGCGGCAGCCAGGCCGCACGAGTGAGGCAATGCGGCCACGGGTTACGAGTGTCCGGACGAATGTCCGCGATGGGGAAGGGATGGCGATTGGGTCCCTGGGATGGTTCAAACCGACGTATTCAATCATTCGAGGCTCACGTCGGTCGTCGTATTCAGTCAGCGCGGCCGTCGGCGCCGCCCGGGAGACCGCTGCCCTGGCCGCCGCCGCCGCCGTTGACGGCGAGGACGCCCGCGACGCTGACGGTCGGCACCTCGAGCAGGATCGCGCCGCCTGAGCCGCCACCGGGACCATTGCCGCTGTTGCCGTCTGCGCCGCCGGTGAGGCGCTCCAATTGCGGTTGTCGGTTCACTCCGAACCGTTGCGGAACTAAGCACGAGTGATGAGCGATGTATCCGAGGGTATTGGGGTGCGCGAGGGCGGCTGTCACTGCGCTTTCGGGTTGCGATCCGTAGGCGTGTGGTGTCCGAGTGCAACTGTTCGATGTGTCGCAAGAAGGCGCCCTTGCATTTGATCGTGCCGGACTCGGACTTCACTCTGCTTTCGGGAAGCGAACAGCTGACGACTTACACGTTCAATACGCACGTGGCCAGGCACATCTTCTGCAGCCGTTGTGGCATCCATTCCTTCGGTCGTCCGCGCTCTCAACCCGAAAAAGTCAGCGTGAACCTGCGCTGTTTGGATGAGGATGTGTTGCGATTGTTCTCGGTGTCGACTTTCGACGGCCAGAACTGGGAGCAGACCATGGCAAACTGGCAGAAGGTCTGATCGCACACAACCGCCGCGGCTCGGCACGGTTCAACCCGAGAGCACGGTCGTCGGGTCCAGGCGTAGCAGCTCGAGCGCTGGCATGAGCGCGTCGTGGAGCGTGACCGGTCTGCGTGTGCGCGAGCGGTCCTCTGGCGAGATCAAGCCGCTCTTCGTGCTGGCCGACAATGCGGATCACAGTCCCGACTACCTGGCGAAGGTTCGTGCGCCGAACAGCGGCTATCTCTCGACGCCGTTCGCCTACACCGCCGCCTGCTACGACGCTTCCACCGGTTCCGGCCGTCCCGCCTGCTTCAGTAGCTCCCCCGGTGGCAGTCGACATGCTTCCTCCGGTTTGAAACGAGCCTCCGATCCCTATGATTTCGTAAAGATGAACACGAAACTCTGCGGATTTCTCCCTGAGTGCGCCAGGGGAACCACGTGCGCCCACCTTCGGACGACGCATCGATAGCCGCGCTTGGATTCGGTGCTTTCCGTGTCTTGCCCCCCCAAGAGGCCGCCTCGGGGCCCGCGGCGAGCTATCCTAGACTCATTCGGCTTTCTTACGGGGCAGGTACTCGATGAACCAGAAATATGGAATCGCGTTGGCGGGTGTGTTGGTGTTGAGCTCATTGCGCAGCGCGTCCGCGTTGGCTTGTGGCGGCGGAGGAGTGACGAGCCGGGTCGGCGCGACCATGAATTCGCAGCGCGTCGTCATGTCCGTGCGAGCCGTGGGCAGGACGGACATCGTCGCCCAAATCACCGTGCCGCAGACCGACGCGGACTACGGCGTACTGATTCCGGTGCCCAGTGAACCAACGCTCGACAGCGTGCCCGTTTCGGCTGCGGAGCTGGACACTCTCGATCTCGCCACCGCGCCCGTGGTCATCAGCGAAACGGAGGACAGCGGAGGCTCGGGCTGTGGTTGCATCGCCGCTGGCGCCGATGTGCCGGGAAGCAAGGGCACCGGCGCGGACGGTTCGAAGCGCGGCGTGATCGCGAGCACCGCGGTCGACATCGGGCCGGTGGTTGCAGTGTCGCTCACCGGCAACGACCCGGAAGGGGTGCGCGCTTGGTTGAGCGACAACGGCTTTTCCCTGCCGCAGACCGATGCGGCAACGCTCGATCGATACGTGGGCGACGGCAAGTACTTCATTGCCATTCGACGCAGCGAGCGCTCGATCACGGGCGCGCCGAGCAGCATTGGCATTCATTATTCCCTCGTCGGCGACCATCGCATGCTCTCGCTCGGATTCACCCGCATTGGCGCGGGATCGGAGCTGGCATTGACGCTATTTTTGGCCGCGCCGCAGACCGTGGCACCGTCCGAACCGTTCGCAGCGTTGACCTTGAACGATCTCGATGCCGCAACGTTGCAGCGCAATGATTACCGGTCGGCAGTGGCGAACGCGGTCGCGGCTCGAGCTTCCAAGGCTTTCGTGCTCGAGAGCTCGACGCCCCTGGTCGAGATCGAATACAAGGTACCGGGGCTCTCGCGTTTTATGGATGCGCACACGGTAATCACACGCGCAACCACCCTGATCGCGCGCGAGCAACTCGCAGACGACGCGGTCTTCGCGACCCCGTTCAAGGGCGCCCTGCCGTCGCAACGCATCGTGAGTCTGGACGCGGCGCGCGTTCGTTACGCGGGCGTGGGCTCGCTCGGCCTGCTGCTACTGGCAGGCGGACTGCGCCGCCGCTCACGCGAACATCGCCCGAGCACGGTCCAGCTCGCGCCGGCGCGTCGCCGCTAGGCGAAGATCGACAGCCCAGGCGTTCGAGCCCCGTGCGCTCGGATGCATCCCTGACCGAGGCCTAATACGACATAGTGCGTAACCGCTACGCATCGTTTGGGCGCGAAAACGAGGGCGACGCATTGAAACGGCCGCCGCTCAGGCACATGGCTCGCGCGGGTGGCCAGCGGGTTACCTGGCGCGCCCTTTGCTTCTGTTGCAGCATGCGCAACGGTCGCTTCCTGGTATTCGATCTCGACGAGGACTTCACTGCTCGCTTTGGCAATGCCGACTACGCAATTCGTTTCGCGCGCTGGTTGGCTCGCGGTCGCAGCGAAGAGCTCACTGTCGTCGTGTCGGACGAGGCACGCTGGGGAACTATCGTCTGGCCCGAGCCTCAGCTTACAGCCGTGCCGAACCAATGTCAGCTCACGGCGTCACCGGGATTGTGAAGCCCCGTTGAGGAGCGCTGAGCAGTCAGCCCGCTTCGCCGCGGCTCGCCTGCGGCAGGGTCGCCAATAGCTCAGCGACGGCTTTGCGCACGGCCTTGACGTCGATCTTTGGCGAGAGCGCCTGCTCGTCGAACTCTTCGACCAAATCCTCGAGCCCGAACAGGGCGCGCGGCAGGCGCGGGAACAAAAGCCGAGCGATCAGTCGTTGAGCGGCTTCGGCGCTGATGCGCGAGCTCAGGCTGAAGGTCGCCTTGAGGTAGTTGGCAATGCGCGCGGTCACTTCCGTGAACATCACGTCGTGGTGCTTTGCAGCGCCTTCCGGGAAGCGCGCGGTCTCGGCCATGCTGACGCGAAGCATCTTTATCGAGCTCTCGTAGAGCAGGGCCTCGAGGTAGCGCGCGCAAAACGCTTCCAGCGCCTCCGCGGGCTTCGCCGAATAGGCGCTCGGCTCCCGGATGCGGGACAAGAACAAGTCGCGCACGAGCTCGATGATGGCGAGGAACAGCTTTTCCTTGCTCTCGAAGTGCGCATACAGCGAACGCTTCGAAGTTTGAGCTCGGCTTGCGACTTCATCCATCGAAGTTCGCTCGAAGCCGAGCTCGAGGAACACCCCCTTGGCGACCCAAAGGATGTGCTCGCGGAGCTCGTCGCCTCGTCTCGCCATCCAGCCATACTGGCGAATTTCGTGAGCATTTTCCAGATCGGCGCCCGGCTTGCAAAGTAAACGGTACGGTGTAGTATACTTTGGCCACGCAAAAGGGAGCCATTCATGATCGTCGTCACCACCCCCACGGGATTCATCGGTTCGAAATTGGTCGGAGATTTGCTCGCTGTCGGCGAGCGCGTGCGAGTGATCGTCCGCGACCCGAACAAGCTAGCGCCTCCGCTGCGAGCTCAGGTCGATGCCATCCAAGGCTCCAGTGACGACCCAGCCGTTCTCGAGCGTGCGCTGGCGGGCGCCGAGAGCATCTTCCTGGTAGTCCCGCCCACCTTGAGCGCGCCCGACATGAACGCGCACTACCTCGGCTTTACCCGCCCGGTGATCGCGGCAATGCAGCAGAACGGCGTGAAGCGCGTCGTCACCGTCTCGGGCGTCGGTCGTCGCGTCGACGTCAACGCGGGGCCTGTGTCGTCCGGGTTCGCGAAGGACGAAGAGCTCGAACGAGCGGGGCTCGACGTGCGCGCGCTGTGGTGCCCGGGTTTCATGGAAAATGTGTTGCGCAGTGTCGAGTCGTTGCGCACGCAGAGCGCGTTCTTTGGCCCGAGTCGTCCCGAGCTGCGCGCGCCGTACGTCGCCACACGCGACATCGCAGCCGTTGCCGCTCGCTGGCTTCGTGATCGAACCTGGCGCGGCCCCGGCGGAATTGCGGTGCTCGGCCCGGAAGACCTATCGCTCGATGACCAAGCCCATATCATGAGCGAGGTGCTCGGACGGCCCATTCGTTATCAACAGGTGCCGGTGGAGGGCTACAAGGCTCAGTTGCTGCGCTACGGCGCGAGTGAGGACTTCGCACAAGGGTTGGTCGACATGCTTGCCGCAAAGGACGACGGTCTCGACTCGAGCGAACCCCGGACGCGCGAAAATACCACACCGACCAGTTTCCGTGAGTGGTGCAGCAGCGTGCTGAAGCCAGCATTCCGCTGTTTCGGAGCGCTGCGTGATGATGCGTGAATCGTTCCGTCAGACACACTGACTTGCGTGACGGAGAGCGCGACGTGGTGTAAGCGACCGCGAATGGTAAAGTTTTCTTTGGCTGCGCTATTGGCTTCGGGAGCGCTGCTCGGTTGTTCGCATGCGGCGCACGTGCGAGACGGCAGGGGCTGTGTCGATTCAAAAACGGTCGTGCTCGCCGTGCCGGCCGATCGCGACGTGCCTCCCGCGACGTGGTTGGTCGAGCTCGACACGCCTCTCGAGCCAGGTCAGACGATTCGCATCTCCGACGCGAAAGCTGCCGAGTATCGGGAAGGCGGAGCTACTCTCAGCTTCGCTTCGGTGAACGTCGACGGCATCCTCGGGCGCCTTGCTGATCAAGACGGAAGCGAACGCTACGTGCTCAAGGCAGTCGCAAACGACCCCACCATCGATGTTCAAAGCGTGGGTCGACGCGGCGTGGAGGGCCGCTTCAGTGCTCAGCGGCAGGTCCAGTGTCGTTGAGCGTGAGTTGGAGCTCCGGCGGTTGATGCACGCTTTCTGACAAAACTTCGGCTGTGGGTACAACCACAGGGTAGAAATGCGTGACTCAACCGTTGGTCAATTGCGGGCATCCTGTCTGCGACGCGCGCTCGTCGGCTCTGCGTTAACCATCTTTCTGTTCGCATGCGGCTCGGGCGGCAATGCTCCGACGCCTGGCGCGGCCGGCGGCCCCAGCGCGGTCGGGGGCGCTAGCAGCGGCGGCCGGAGCGCAGCAGCGGGCGCTACCAGCAGCGGCGGCTCGAGCGGAGGCGGTGCGGGTGGGATGCCCGGGAGCGCGGGCCTCGGGACGACTGGAGGCCAGACCAACCTGGGCGGACGGGATGCTGGGGTTGGCGGCGCGAGCGGTGCCGGCACCGGCGGCGCTGCTGGAGCAGGTGGAGCACCGGACAAAGGCTACTTCGTCTCCCCGACCGGCAGCGACGACGCGAGCGGCACGCTCAGCGCGCCCTTCAAAACGCTCACCAAGGCACGCGACGTCGTACGCACCGTCAACACGAACATGACCGATGACGTGCACGTGTACTTGCGTGGCGGGATTTACGACATCATGGCCGCCATTGCCTTTGGCCCACAGGATTCGGGGACCAATGGGCACACCGTGTACTACGAAGCCTACCCGGGCGAGACCCCGGTTTTGAACGGGGCGACGCGCGTCACAGGCTGGACGCTACACAGCGGCAACATCTACAAGGCGTCGCTGAACCGCAAGACCAAGCTGCGCAATCTCTACGTCAACGACACGCGCGCGTTGATGGCGAGCAAGACGGTTACCGCCCAAGGCGGCTATGGCACGTACTCGGTCAGCGCCGGGCAGGCCACCTGGGCCTGGGCCAGCGGGAGCAACAGCGACGGCGTCAAGTACCTGGCTACGGACGTGCCGAGCATCACGACCAACAAAGACGATCTGGAGATCGTCAACGGCACGACCTGGAACGAGAACATCGTCTGCGTGCGGGACGTCATCACTACGACCGACAACAATCGCGCGCTGCTGTTACAACAACCGTACGGAGCGATTGCCCAGCTGCCCAATTGGAGCTCGGGCTTCAGTGCCACGGGCAGTCACCGCATCTTCAACGCGCTCGAGCTGCTGAGCGCGCCCGGCCAATTCTATTTCGACAAGACCGCCGGCGTTCTCTACTATTATCCGCGTGCCGGTGAAGACTTGGCGACAGCCGACGTGCAGGCGCCCGTCGTCGAAAAGCTGGTGGATATTGCCGGGACGTCCAAGACGAGCCGCGTCTCGCACGTTGCGTTTCAAGGGCTCACGTTTCAGAACACCGATTACAACCTGTTCGCCGTCGCGGACTCTCATGGTAAGGCGACCGTTCAGGGCGCAACCGTGTACATCGCGTACGGTGACGGCAATTGGCACAACGGCAAGTACGAGATCACCGACACCCTGCCGGGCATGATCACCGTCAATAGCGCAGACTCGATCACCTTCGCCAACAACGTGATCAAGCACGGCGGCTCCGAAGGGGTTTCGCTGATTAACGACGTCATCAATTCGAACATCGTTGGCAACTACATCACGGACATCGCGGGCAGCGGCATCACTGTGGGGCACCCGCAACACGTGTTCGTGGGGGATGGCGGCACGCACGCCAAGTACTCCAAAGACGTAGAAGGTATTTGCAGCAAGAATAAGATCGACAACAACGTGCTGTACGACGTGAGCTCGTTGCCGGGCTTTGGTGGGCACGCGGGTATCACCGCCTTCTTCGTGGATTCCCTGACGATTACCCACAATCACATTCAGAAGACCGCCTACAACGGCATCAATTTGGGCTGGGGCTGGCGCAACTTCACGGACTCGACCACGTGCAAGAACAACTCGGTGAACAACAATCGGTTGATTGACACCTTGAACCGCCTTCACGACAGCGGCGCCGTCTACACCCTCGGTCAAATGCCTGGGACGACCATCAACCAGAACTACGTCAAGGGCATCCCCCCAGCGACGTCTGGACCGACCTACGGCCTGCACAACGACGAAGGCAGCGCGTTCATCACGCAGAACGACAACGTGCTCGACATCGATCCCAACGTGAAATACACGATCAACTGCGAGGACTACGGCGCCAAGCATGATCTCACGATTCGCCGGACGTATGCGACCGTGAGCAAGATGGGCGCAACGCCGCCGATGAGCACCATCGATGCGCCGGTTGCGGTCACTGACAACGTTTGGGCTACGGCTCAATACGACACGTGTCTCGCATCCGGTGTCGACGACTCGCATCGCAAGCTCTTGCCTGGAGGCTTGCTGCCTCTGCCCGACTACGTGTTTCCAGCAAGCCGCGCGGCGAGCTTAGGTACCGACAAGGCGCTCGCGATCCGGAGCAGTGGCAACGCTGGAAACACGGTTTGGCTAGCGGCGGCCGGCACGACCCAATTCGCCGAGAGCGCGACGGCAACCAAAGCCGCCGGGGACGCGCTGTCCGTGGCGATCCCCTCGACCGCAGGAAGCTACCGCCTTCATCTGTTCGACGCGGCTGGCAAAAAGCTCGGCGAGTCAAAGGCGCTGCTGCGAGTCAAGTAACTGGGGCTGATGCAAGCGCTGACCCGAGTCTCTTGCTGACTGGGCCACGCCGTAGCGGACTACGCGCCCACGGTCCGCGCTCGAACCATTTCCGTCAGTACTTCAGAAATGGCTCGAGCGCTCTCGGAGCCCTCGTTCGCGCTCGATGTCGCCCAATTTTCACGGTCGCCGGGGAAAAGTCAGCGCTCTGTAACTGATTCAGTGAGCCGCTCATATGCCCAACACTCGCAATTGAAATACTTTCGGTTGCGAGCTTCAAAGCAGGGAGGATAGAGATGCATCTCAAGAGCTCATCGATTTTCAGCGCGCTGACCTTGCTCGGTTCGACGTTAGTTTGGCCCGGAACTTCGTCTGCCCACCGCAGCTTTGGCGGGCAAGTGTGTTCACTGGGGACAGCCGCCGTTGCTCAGCCGGCAACGCTAGTCTGCAAAAACATCCTAACCGGCTCGACCAGCCAGTCGATCGCGCTGGGACCGACTGTGTCGGCCGCGGGCGGCATCGGTGGCAGTCTGGCGAGTGGCGCGGGGCGCGTTCTGGTCACGAATCAGGTGGACGGTGCCCTCCTGTTCAAACAAGCGGACGGACGTCTCAAATCCCCGATCAAGCTCGAGACCAATGGCGAAGGCTCGCTCTCCGGGGCCTTGAACGAGAACGGGGCGTACGTGCTCACCGGCAGGCTGTTGCGCTTTTTCCCTCATGGCCAAACCTGGGCGGGTAGCAGTCAGCAGCTGCTGCTCGGTGACGGTTCAGCCGCGGCGGTGACGCTCACCAATCGCTACGCTTACGTGTCGGAGAAAAACGGCTCGCTCGAGGCCTTCGCGCTCGGCCGGGACGGTAGTCTCTCCGGAAGAGCCACCCAGGTCAGCGGTATCGCCCCCGGCACGATCGTCGGCATCACTGGCTCGCGCGACTTGGTTGTGGCACCGATCGCGCATCTCGCGACTGACTTCAATCTCGCGTCGATCACGGTCTCGGGCGCAGGGAGCCAGGTGCAGGTCGTTCCTACCAAGGAGCGGGCCGCGTGCTGGTCAGCCAATGACGATGGCGAGGTGTGCGTCACCAACCCCGGCAGCATGACCGTGTCCTGCGGACAGCTGGGCGAAAGCGGCTTCGAGAGCTACACCAGCGCTGCTGCAAGTACGGACGGGGTGTCGGCGTTCGACCTCGACATGCGCGACGGCCTCGTCGGCATTCAGGCCGTACGCGCCGGCGTTCCGGTATTGCTCACGTATAGCCGCAGCGACCACACTGACTTCCTCACCTTGGTCAGTGAATTCCCGGTTGGAACGACGCTGGCTGCCGGCGCTCTGCTCTTGCCTCAGCTCTCGCACTAATCGCTTTCCTGCCCGCGCCTTGGGGGCGCCCACGCGAGTGAGCTGTGCCCCCACCGCGGACCCTTGATTGCAGTCGCCATGCAAGCGACGAGGGCCAAGCCCTCGACTGCGGGGACGAGACCGACTACGGAGTGAATGGTCGCACGGAGTCGACTGAAACTGCACGCGAGAGCAGCTGAAACCTCGCTGTTAGCAGGAACGGTCCGTTGACTGCAGACCGTAAATTCGGCGCGAATCGTGCTATGGCCCTAGCATGCGACGTTCATTCTTGCCGCATGCGCTGCTGGCGCTGCTGACCGGAACGTCGACTGTCGCGTACCCATCGCCGGCGCTCGCTCAATCGGCTCCGCCGAGCCCGCCACTGGTGGAGACACAGGCGCGCGAGAAGCCTTCGCTCTGGCGCAACGAGTGGCCACAATTTCGTACCAGCGAGGGCGTTGCGACCCTCGCCGCCGGTTTGGCCAGCGCGGTCATCGTGCTGATTGGACCGGTCGATCAACCACGCTGGCAGGGGCCGATCTTGTTCGACGATGCTGTGCGCAATGCCTTGCGAGCAAGCAACCCGGAGACCCGAAAAACCTATCGTACCATCGGTGATTATACGTATCACTTGTCGCCGGTGCTGCCGCTGATCGACGTGCTGCTCGTTTCCGCGATTGCTCACTCCGACTCGAAGTTGGCCTTCAACTTGGGCGGTATGTTGCTCGAAGCCTACAGCTACTCGGGGTTGACCGCGTTCATTTCCACCGGGCTTTCAGCCCGCGAGCGGCCAGACGGCGAGTGCCATGCGGGTGAAGTGTGCGATACGCAATCGTTCTACAGCGGTCACGCAGCGATCTCTGCCACGAGCGCGGGCTTGATGTGCGCCAATCACACGCGCATCGCGCTGTACGGCCACCCGGCGTTGGACATTGGTTCGTGCGTGCTGGCGTCGGCCAACGCACTACTCACCGCGTCGACCCGGGTGGTCGCCGACCGTCACTACTCGACCGACGTGATCCTGGGCTTGGGCTTGGGCTTCGGTTTCGGCTATGCGGTGCCGGTTTTGCTCCACTATTCGTACGGGCCTAGCAAAGACAGGACGCTCGTGTTTGCACCGGACCCCAGCTGCGGGCGCAACTGCATTGGCGTGCGCGGCACGTTCTAGGGGCAAGAACCGTACGCGCGTGGAATTGCTGGAGCAGCGGAGATGGCTCTGGTTTGAGCGTGACGATGACGCCGTCGTGCTTTCGCCCTCGCCCATCAGCCGTGCAGCGCTCGAGCAGCAGCTTGTGTCGGCGCATGACGCGGATTGTTTGAAAGGAGCGTCTTGGCCAAGCGTTCGTTCGCGAGCTCGCGTTCCGAAGGCCTCGAGAGCCACCAGGCGTTGTACGCGCCCAGCGAGAACCGACAGCGTCACACAGCGCGCTCACATCCGGAACGCCGCCGTCTCGGAATAGACCCCAAGCGTAGTACGCGCCTAGCGAGAATCGACAGTGTCACACAGCGCGCTCACCCGGAACGCCGCCGTCTCGGAGTAGATCATTTCGCTGCGGTCGAACGCGCTGGCGACGCTTGACAGATCCGAAGCGTGTGTGGCTACATGCCGCCTGGGCTGGGTATAGGTCGGGAGTTTGACATGATGCGACGATGGCGCTGGTCGTTGGTGTTGGGGTGTCTTCTATTCAGCTCGGGGGCGTGCTCGAGCAAGGGCGGGTCCCTTGACACGGAGGTTGTCGGCCTCGCGCGTCAACGCTCCACCGTGGCAGCGGCCCCGTTTGCGCACGGGATAAGCCAGCTCGGGCAGTCGTCGCCATTTATCACCCTCTATTCACCGGGCCAATCGAGCAAAGTGCTGGATTCCTTCGAGTTTCAGAGCCCTATCGCGCTCGGTGACGTCAACAAGGACGGCCTCGACGAGCTCGTGTATGGCCATTCAGGCGGAGGCATCACTGTCTATAACCAGTTCGGCCATTTTATACCGTTCCCTTCGCTGGCCGGCTCTTTCGTCAGCGACAACGACAGGATCGCGACTGGGGATGTGAACGGCGACGGCTACGCCGAAATCATTCACGGACACCAGGGCTCGGGCTCCAATTCGGGAAGTCTCACCATCTACGCCCGCCCAGGCACGGTGCTGGGTGACTTCTTCCAGACCGGGTCGAGCAGCCCATCGATGGGTTTCTTCCTCAACGGTGGCGATGTCGTGAGCTGCGACCTCGACAACGACGGCTTCGACGAGGTTATCACCGCCGGGGATTGGAAGATCTACAGCCACCCCTCGCGTCCGCACATCAACGAAGACACGTTGTTCGGCGTTCCGTCGCCTATCTTTGTTCCCGGTGAGTCACGTATCGTTTGTGCGGACTTCAACGGCGACCACTTCGACGACATCGCGCTCGTCCAGCCAAACCCGCCAAACGACGGTGGCTCGTCCGATCCGGGTTATTTCACCTTCTACAGCGTGCCCGGCGCGACGCCGGTCGTCTTTGACAACAACTTTGCGCCGCCGTTTCAGCACTCGGACGGTATCGCGGCCGGGGACGTGACGGGTGACGGCATCGCCGAATTCGCGATCGGCCACATCCACCTCAATGCGAGCTCGAGTCTACCGAACGCGTTTTATGGCCCGCTCAGTATGTACGATATTGGCGGCAACCTCATCAATAACTACTTCTCCGGTGTGCCTCCCGTCTTCAGCTTTGGCGACGGCGTAGCCGTCGGTCGCACCCCGACCAATCTCGACCTCGACTCCGACGGTGACGGTCTGCTCGACTCGTGGGAAACCAACGGCATCGACTGGGACGGCGACGGTTGCGTCGACCTCGATCTGCCTGCCCTGGGTGCCTCGCCACTGCACAAGGATATCTTCGTCGAGATCGACGCCATGGACTGCACCGTCGCTGGCGGCGATTGCGTGGCGGGCGACACTCACGGTCATATGCCGACTGCGGCGACACTTGCGCCCGTCGTGACCGCGTTCGCCGCGGCGCCCGTCAGCAATCCGGACGGGACGACAGGAATCAACCTCGTGCTCCAGTTCGGGGAGACCATTCCGCACCAGAACGCGTGCGACTTCGCGAATGGCTGCTTCGACGCGAAGAAAAATCTGTTCTTCGGGACACCCGGCGAGCGAAGCGGCGCCGCTTGCGGTTCCCCGGCAAGCTCGGTGCTGGCCGCCAAAAGCGCCGCCTTCCACTACAACATCTTCGCTCACAATCAGTCGGGTGGCTCCGGCTCATCGGGCATCGCCGAGGGCTCGTCGAACGACCTGATCGTGACGCTCTTCAACTTCCGGGCGGGGTTGCCAAACGGTAACCCGGGCGATCAGGCCGGCACGTTCATGCATGAGCTCGGCCACAACCTCGGGCTCGGGCACGGCGGCGCAGACGCGATCAACCGCAAGCCGAACTACCTGAGCGTCATGAACTACGACTACCAACTCGGCTTGCTGCCGGGAAACACCCTCGATTATTCACGAGTGGCGCTGCCGAGCCTTTTCGAGCTGGGCGGTACGACCAACGGCCTCAGTGAGCCGCTCGGCATCCAGGACCCGACGACGTCGTTCCAGTCCTGGTACCGGTGCCCGAACGGGCGTTGGACCACCGATAATTCCTTCGGAGCGCTCGATTGGTCGTGCAATGATTTCAACGGCGACGGCAAAGTCAAGAACGACACGAACATCGTGAGCGACGTTAACAACGACCGCATCTGCGTGCAATCGGGCAAGAACAACACCTTGCAGTCGGCGCCGGGCGGAGACGATGTGCGGCTCGGTGGCTTGATTCTGCCTGGTCCGAACGGAAAGCTCGAGAGCGCCGTGAAGAGCCTCGGTCGGCGAGGTGATGACGTGATCTCGGGCAATGCCATCTTTGCGGGTGCCAACGGCGTGCTCGAGACCGCACCGGTGTTCGACGACTTTCCCGTCAATCGTCTGGACCCTGGCGCCAACGGCACTGTCGACGGGGTGCGTCTGGGAGACGACGTGGCCGTCAGCGTGATCACGGCCGGCGTCAACGGAACATTGCAGACCACGCCCGCCGTCGGCAGCGACGACATCAGCAGCTTGAATCAGATCATGGCCGGTCCGAACGGGACGCTCGAGACAGCTCCTCTCGCCGGCAGCGACGATCAGCTCCTGGTACTGCAAATCCAACCCGGCCCGAACTTCGTGCTGGACTCGCTTCCCGCGCTCGACGACGTGCGAACCCCGACGCTGATCGCCCCCGGGCCGGATGGCGTTCTCGATAGCAACTTGGTCTCGGGCGGTTTGCTGGGCGACGACCTGGTCGTCGGCGGCAACGTGGACCCGGGCCTTCAGCTGGGTGACAATGTCATGCAGACCGTGCCCTCGGGCGACGACCTGCTCCAGTTTCAGCTCATCAGCGACGGCCCGAATCGGACGTGTGAGACGACGATTGCGGCCGGCTCGGACGACACGGGGCCATTCGACACCGCCCGCTCGCCGGGCAGCGAACAGGTGAGTCAGCTCACGGGCTACAACGACTGGACGAGCCTCTTCTACCAGTTCCGCGGTTCGAGCGACTTCGCGAACGGAGTGCACCTCACCGTGCCGGACTTGCCGGAGCTTACCGCCGATCAGGCGGAGAAGGACCGGCTCGCGGCGGTCGTGGCCGACGTGACCGTGACCATCGAAAGCATCGGCGCCGGGTCGACCACAAAGTACCGCGTCACCATGCTCAACCACGGTCCGGCGGCCGCAGCCTCCCCCACGGTGAACGTGCTCTTGCCCACGGGGCTCTCGTTCGCCTCTTGCTCCGCGGTTTCCGTCGGAAGCTGCACGCTTGGCGGCACGCTCGGCGTCTTCACCCTGGAGACCCTAGGGCTGGGCGCCAGCGCGCAGGCGGAGTTCACGGTTCAGCCGGCGTGCGGGTTCACGGGCCCGATAGTCACCGTCGCGCGCGTGACCACCAGCTCGCGCGATCCGAACTTGAACGACAACGAAGCGTCCGTGTCCTCCACGAACCCGTCCTCGGCGCCCGTGTTCACGCGCGTGCCTCCGACAGTGAACACCAGCCAGTGCCACAACGTGTCGCTCGGCACGGCGTACGCAACCGACTCGTGCGGCGGCACGGTGACGATCACGAACAATGCCCCCGCGACTTACCCGCTCGGGCGCACCGTCGTGACGTGGACGGCTACCAACGCGCTCGGCGCGTCCACGACAGCCACGCAAGTCGTGAACACCTCGTTCGGCGATGACGCCACCTGCTGCCCGGCCGGCCTCCACATTATCCAAGGCACGTCCAACAATGACGTCCTCAACGGGACCACGGGGGCCGACTGCATTCTCGGCAAGGGCGGTCAGGACCGCATCAATGGTGGCGGCGGCGACGACGTGATCAGCGGCGGTGAGGGCGACGACATCATCGATGGCAGCTCGGGCAACGACCGTATCTACGGCGGGAACGGGCAAGACACGCTGACCGGCAGCGACGGCAACGACCTACTCGAGGGCAACGGCGGCGACGACCAGTTGCACGGCAACGCTGGCGACGACGTTCTGCGGGGTGGTCAGGGCCAAGACAAGCTCTACGGAGACGAGGCTAACGACTCCCTCTATGGAGAAGACGGCAGCGACACGCTCGATGGTGGGAACGGCAACGACTGGCTGGAAGGTGGCGCATCGTCAGCGGACATCTGCACCGGCGGGACCGGGACCAACCAATTCGTTTCGTGCGAGAACCGCCCGGATGCGCCAGGAGCCGTCGATAAGTGCGCCGACGGTACTCTCGACGGCAGCGAGACCGCGACCGATTGCGGTGGAGGCTGCCCGGGTTGCGGTACGGGACTCCCGTGCGGCGCGAGTAGCGATTGCCTTTCGCTGGTGTGCTCTGCGGGCGCATGTCTCGCTCCGCCGAGCCCCATCGTCGCCTCGTTGAACATCACGAGCGATTGGGGCGGCGGGTATTGTGCGACCGTCGTCGCAAGCAACGTCGGCACGATAGCGAGCACCACCTGGGCCGTGCGGCTCGACGTGAAGCAAGCCATCATCTACCAAACGACGAACGGATCCTTTGGCGCGTCCACCGGGACGTTCCAGGTGACACCCGTCGCCGCCCAACAGGTGATTCCGCCCGGCGCGTCGAATTCGAAGGTCAGCTTCTGCGCCAACCGGCCGACTGGCAACACGTCAGTGCCCGAGCTCTTGTCCTCCGCTGGTAGCTTCTGAGGACATCCCGTGCGCCGCAGCGGCCACACCTCCGAATGTGAGCAGTACGAGGACTAGTACCGTCACTGAACCATCTTCTGCGCGACGGGGCCGCACCGCTCGACGGCCCCGTTGGCATTGTTCCGTGCCTAGCCGGCGTAGGCCGGACGCATCGTAGACACTTCGAAGTGTCAAGCGAGCAGGTCTGGCCGCAGACGTTGGCCCGAGCCTTCTGGCAGTCGCAATAGGTCTTGAATGCCGTGTCACAGGCGCCCGTTGCCTTGTCGAGATCAGCGCATTCGTCGGCCTTGCAGGTCGCAGAGTCCTGGAGTTGCTCCGGCCTCCATCGCCTTGCGCCACCCGAAGAGCATGCTCGGGCTCAGGCTGTAGCGTCGAGCCACTGCCGTTGGGTTCGCTCGGCGCCGTGAGAGGCGAAACAGCTAGGCCACGAGTAAGAGCGTGCATATCGGCGCGGCGCGACTGCGGCACGAAGCGCGCGGGGCCCAAGCACGAGTCTCGGCGAGTGCCACGCGCTCTTGGTGGCTCAGTCGCGCGTGAGCTTCATCGGGCGCAGCTCGACGCCGTTCGCTTCGTCTCCCATTGCGTGTAGGAGCCACACTTCGCCATCGCTGATGGTGGTCGAGGGTGCGGTCACGATGACGCTGCCCTTGCAATCCGTTGCGCCGTCGCCCGAGTACACGGTGAAGGTGTGGGTTCCGACGGCGATGGGCTGGTAGCCGTCCTGCGTGGGCCGAGCGACGCACGCCGCTGTTTCACCGTAGTCCATCAGCGGGTGGTCCGCGCGGATGCCCTCAGTGCTGAACAAGACGTAAGCGTAGCCCGCGGGTGGAGTCAGCTCCGGATCCGCATCGGTGATGAACTCCGTGGCCCAATCTTCGACTCCGGGCAAGTCGAACATGAACGACGAGTGCCGCCCAGTATCAGTGTCCGCGAGGTGGTAGTTGATGAACGAGCCGATGCTGATGGCATATTTAGCCGGGTCGTCGCCCGGCGGGATGTACCAGATCATGGTATTTCGCCCTGCGCCGAGCGGCACTTCGATGTAGTCCGTGAGCACTCCGTAGTCCAAATGTCGGACTAACGAGACCCAGGACTGATCGTTTCTTCTTGCCCAGAGATCGTAGCTCGTCTTGACACCACCCTTGAGGTACACCTGCATGAACCGGATCAGTGTCATCGGCTGACTCGCGCTGCCCGTGCCGCCCGTTGCCGACCCGCCGGTTGCGACCGCCCCGGCCGCGCCAGTGCCAGCAGCGCTAGTGCCGGCCGTGCCAGCTCCGCCCACATTGGCCCCGGAACCTCCGCTCGTCGGAGTGCCACCGACGCTCCCGCCACCGCCCGCGCTGCCGCTCGATGAGCCTTTATCCGAGCAACCGATGAGCAGCGCGGCTAGCCCGATGAGTGCGGCCTTTGCGAGCACGGAAAGCTCCAATGCTCGGCTCTTTGACGCGCGAACCATCCCCGATCCTCCCAACCCAACGCCACATCCCATGCCTGCGACAATAGGGTAGCGCTGCGCGGATTGAAATCTCCATTCTTGGGCTGATCGGTCGGACAGGCTCGTGGATCTCGTTTCGTCCGGCTCGCTTGTCGCCTACGGCGTGCACGCCGTTCCGCCAGTGTCGACCAGACCGAGCTAGGTCACTGAAAGAGGCCGCCCACAGTCGTTGAGCGTACCTTGTCGGGCGGGCCTCCGCTCGCGCTCGTCGCGCCGGGCCCGCTGCCGACGCACACGCCGCCTTGTGCTTGGCAGTGCTTGGCTTGAGCGCAAACCGAGGCTTGCTGGCAATCTCCCGAGGTGGCCGCGATGCACGCGCCGTCCTTGGGCGAACAGGCTCCCTCGAGCTTGCAGCGTGCGGATTTTCGGCACGCGGCGCTGCTCGTGGCCACGCACGTTCCGTTGCTCGCGTCGCATTTGCCCGAGCTCGAGCAAGCGCTGGACTTCGCGCAATCTTGCGCGGTTGCGACACACAGACCGTCTTTGGCGGCGCAACGCGCCTCGTCCTTACAGGCCACGGAACGCGCGCAATCTTCGTTGGAGGCAGCCGTGCAACGACCGTTCTCGGCGTTGCACCGGCCTTGCGTCGCGCACGGGCTCGTGGCTTCCGGCTTGGCGTCCATTGTCCCGGCGCAATGCAGGCGCGAGAGCGCCGCGCATTTCCCACCCGACATCACGCACAGCCCGTCGGCCTCACAGCGGTTCACACACTCGGCGTGCACGGACTTTGCGAGATCCACGCAGCTTCCCCGGTATGCCTCGCAGGTCTGTTGCTTCTGGCAGTCTTGCGAGCTTTTGCAGTCTGCGTCGCTGGCTGCGGTGCACGCCCCTTGCACGAAGCTGCACCGACCATGGACCGTGCATAACTCCGAGGAGTTGCAGTCGCGCGCCGAGCCGACGATGCACTTGCCCGCGTCGCCGGCAGTGCATTTGCCCTGCTGGCTGCATGCTGGCGCGGACTTGCAAGAGGCTGCCTCGTCACAAGCGGGGAGCACGCCCCCGACCAACCACAGCAGCCAGCAGCATCGGAGCATTTTCGAGGGATTGAGCATTTTGACCTCGCCCGCGGAGCGAGCTCGCGCCGAGCCTAGCGCACTCGCCGTGCGGAAGGTTCCACCGCTTCTCGAACGGTGTGAGCAACGGCAGAATGTGGCTGCCTTATCCCCTCAGCGAGGCTGGATATCGACGAGGCAGAAATCGAATGGCACGTCCGCAGTGCTGTTGCCCGGGATACTGATCGTGACCTCGTGCACCGCCGTGCCGACGGTGAAGACCTTGGAGGTATGCGTAGCGTCTCCCCAGCAAAACGTCTTGAAATCACTGAATGGGATGAGACCGGTGCCACCCGCAGGCAACGGCGCGCAATAGCGCGTGTCGTCGGTGGCCACTTCCTCCTGCAGTTGCACGCGCGCCAGAGCCGGCGGGGTGGAAACGCTGACGTAGATACCGGCGCCCGTAGACGTCCAGGTGCCTCGTGGGCCAGCCATCGGGTCATTGGCGTGAAAGGCGAGCCCAGCGAACCCGCTGCTGGTCGCATTCTTGGCGACGGTGCCTTTTGCGCAGGCCTGGGTGCCCCAAGCGGGCATGCAGCCAACCGTGTCGCACAGGGGTGACACGACCGAACCGAGCGTGTCCACAATCGTGAACACGTAACCCATCCAGGGCGTGCGAGTCAGGTAGCCAGCGGTGAAGAAGCCGGGCGGACTCTCTAAGGCTGTGCCACTGCCACCCGCACCCGCGGTCCCGGTTGCGGCACCCGCGGTCCCGGTCGCAGCTCCCGCGGCTCCCACGGCTCCGCCGGTAGCAGGTGCTCCGGCTGTTGCCGGCGCGCCCGCGCTCGCAAGTCCTCCGCCCGCACCGTTAACGGTGGGGGCGCCGGCCGCCCCGTTGCCCGCTCCAGCTGAAGGGCCACCGGCACTCGCGGCCCCCGCATTGGCGTTTCCCGCGCCGGCGCGCCCTGGATTGGCTGGCGCATCCGAGCTCGCGCCGCACGCGGCGAGCCAGGCAAGCCCCGTACTACCGCAAAGACAGAGGACTAGAGCTCGTGAACGATGTTGGCTGAACATGAATAGTGGTGCATTAGCAAATCACGCCATCGCCACAAGAGGAAACCTCGTGCGTTTTCCCGCTCCGCCTGGCCGACGAATTATTTTGTCCGGTTGGGAAAGATGGCGAACCACGTGGCGCGACGGGGCCGCGCCGCTCGACGGCCCCGTCGGGATTGCACCTGCCTAGCCGACGTCGGCCAGACCGGTCACAGACACTTCGAAGTGTCCAGCGAGCAGGTCTGACCACAGACGTTGGCTTGGGCCTTCTGGCAGTCGTAATAGGTCTTGAATGCCGTGTCACAGGCGCCCGTTGCCTTGTCGAGGTCAGCGCACTCATCCGCCTTGCAGGTCGCGGAGTCCGGGCAGCTGGCCGCGATTGCGGCGTCGCAATAGGCGTTGCACGCGCTCAGGCCTGCGCCCCCGCTGGGGTCATCGCTACTGCTACAGCCCACCGTGCTGGAAACGGCCAACAACAGCGCCAGGACCCCAATCCATTTGTTCTTCATCAGTTGCTCCTCTTGTGTGAATCCCGCCGGAGACCCTCCCCGCGTGACCCGCAGTCTGTTTCGTTTGGCAGCTTACAAAGCTTCCTTCGCCAGACCCCCATTTCTGCAGATTTTCGGCCCGCTGGATCCACGCCGCGCCGACCGTGCGTGGAGTTGGGTCCTGGTTTCCTTGCCTGCTGCGTGAGTCTTCGTCGGCGCGAAAGTGGAGTTCGAATTCCAATGCCGTTCACTCAAGACCTTCGCGCCGAATTTCGCGCGAAGTGCGCGTTCACAACTTGAGAATCGAGTTCGAATTCGAACTCGATTTTTCGCGTGTCGACGCCTGCCGCGCCAAATGTGAGCTTGGTTCTCAGCTCCGACAAAAAGAGCGCGCCTGCTTTTCCTAAATGATTTCGATTCCTTGGGCGGCTAACCGATCGGCATTGGTTCGAATTCGAACTCCGCTTTTGCGCGACGCGGGGCACCCGCTGAGGCTAAGCTCCGCGACGCGTTAGGACGCTAGCTTCAGCTGGCGAGCACGGACAGCAGCGCTTCAGCGGGGTGGCGCGGCGTGAAGCCCAAGGTGCGTTCTACCTGATGCCTGCAAGAGTGGCCCGTGGCCAGCACTCGCTCGCGGTCCGCGTCCGTGGTCGAAGTCAGCTTCTTCTTCCAGGACAGCTCGAAGATGCCCAACGACTCGTCCAAATGGCGCGCCTCGTGACCGTACACACCACACATCCCGCAGCAGCCGGTCTTGACGATCTCGAGCGGCACGCCGAGGCTCTCGAAGACTTTGGCCCACAGCGCGGGCGCCTGGCTGACCAGCGCCTGCTCGGTGCAGTGCGATAGCAGGCGAAACTTGACGTCCTTCTGCGCCCTGCCCGGCGATAGGGGTTGTTCCGCAAGCCACTCTTGGAGCAGCGCCACGCGAAAGCCCGCAGCTTCGGCCAGCTCCTTGGGATATTCGTCGCGATAGGTCAAGACCACGGCTGGCTCGACGCCCACCATGGGCAAGCCCAAGGCCGCGACGCTACGCAGGAGCGCGCTATTTTTGTGCACGACGCGCTGGAATTGGCCGAGAAAGCCCTTGATGTGCAGGGCCTTGCCGTTCTCGAAGTAGGGCAGCACGTGCGGCACGAAGCCCAGTCCGCGAAGCAGCAGACATGAGGCCTCGAGCACCGAGGGCTCGTAGAAGCTGGTGAACGCATCCTGCAGCACCACGACCAGCTTGTCGTTTTTCGGCAATGCCTGAAGGGCGGCCAAGTCGGACACCGGAATGCCGTGCTTGCGGAGTCGCGAAAGCGCCGGCTCCGCATCCAAGCGCGGCGCGTCGACGATACCGGCAGCATGTTCGAGCAAGCTTCGGGTCAGCGGGTTGTGCGAGAAGAAGTTGGACAGGCGCGGCGCGAGCGCGAGCCAGGGCAACATCCGCTCGAGCATGACCGTCATGTAGTCTCCGAGCGGCCGAGCGTAGCGACGGTGATAAAGCTCCAGAAACTGAGCCCGAAAGTCAGGCACGTCGACCTTGATCGGGCACTGCGTGGCGCACGCTTTGCAGGCCAGGCAACCCTGCATTGCGTCGTAGACCTCATGCGAGAAGTCTGCGCTGCGAGCTCGCACGAATAGACGCTGATAGAGGCGCGCGGGCCAGGGCAACGCGCCCCCTCCGTGCAGCGCGCTGGTCGCTTCGAGCCCACGCTCACTGAGCAGGCGCAGCCATTCACGCATCAAGCCCGCACGACCTTTGGGCGAGTGGATGCGGTCGCGCGTGATTTTCGACGACGGGCACATCACGTTGTCGTTGTTGGTGTCGAAGCACTGGCCGTTGCCGTTGCAGTTGACCACCGTGCTCAGCGCGCTCAGATCGCTTTTGGCGATCGTTCGATCTTGCGCGCCGCGAGTGGGCCCGCTAATCGTGGCAAGCTGATACTTCTTGCCGAATGGCGTGGCGATCTTCCCGGGGTTCAGCTGATTTTGCGGGTCGAACACCGCCTTGATGCGCTGCAGCTCGCGATACAGCACGGGGCCGAAATGGTGCGGCACGAGCTCCGAGCGAAAACCCTTGCCGTGCTCGCCCCATAGCAAACCGCCGTGACGCGTCACCAGCTCGGTCACGGCGTCGGAGATGCGGCGAATGCGCGCCTCGTCCTCGGGATCCTTCAGATCCAGCGCTGGGCGCACGTGCAAGCAACCCACGTCCACGTGCCCGAACATGCCGTAGAAAAGGCCCTCCTTGTCCAGGATGGCGCGGAACTCCCGCACGTAGGCTTGTAGGTTCTCGGGCGGCACCACGGTGTCTTCCACGAACGGCACGGGCTTGCGTGCGCCCGGCGCGTTGCCCAAAAGCCCCACGCCTTTTTTGCGCAGATTCCACAGGCTTTCGCGCTCATTGGCTTGCCAGGTCAGCGCGTAGCCGTGCGGCGTGCCGGGCCGCCCGCCGCGCTTTTCGATCAGCTCGAGCAGCGCGTCCACCTTGCGCTGCACGGCGTCGACCTCGTCGCCGCTGTACTCCACCAGGTTGATGGCGCGCGTCTCGACGCCGGCTTCGTCCAGCAAAAACGGCTTGACCTGATCGTAGATCACGTCCGCCTTGGCCAGCTTCATTACGGTCTCGTCGATGGTCTCGACCGAGCCGGGCTCGGTGGCGACGAGCCACTCGGAGCTGGCCAGCGCATCGTCGAAGCTCGGGTAGCGCAGCACGAATAGCGCACGTTCCTTCTGGAACGGCGTCAGCTTGAGGCGCGCCTCGGTAACGACTGCGAGCGAGCCCTCGCTGCCTGCGACGAGCTGCCCCAGATCCACGCTTTGCCCATCGCGCGTGGCCATGTGCGCCAGGTTGTAGCCCGTCATGTAGCGCAGCAGCTTGGGGAACGTGCTCTGAATGTCCTCGGCCTTGCTCTGAGCGATCTCGCGCACCAGCCGGTACGCTTCACCCACCAGGTCCGTGCGCGCGCACAGCTGATCGAGCTCTGCGCCGCTCACCCGGCCTGTGCGATGCTCGATACCGGAGCGCAGCACCAACGACAGCTCGAGCACATGGCGGCTGGTCTTGCCGTGCAAACGCGAGCCCTCACCGCTGGCGTCCGTCGAGATCATCCCGCCCATGGTGGCGCGGTTGCTGGGCGAGAGATTGGCTGCGAAGTACACCCCGTGCGGCTTCAGGTAAGCGTTGAGATCATCGAGCACCACGCCCGGCTGCACGCGCACCCAGCCCTCGGCCAAGTTCAGCTCCAAGATACCGCGCAAGTGGCGCGACAGATCCATCACCACGCCGCCCGTGAGCGCCTGACCGTTGGTGCCGGTGCCACCGCCACGCGCGGTGAGCGACACGCCCTCGAAGCGCGGCTCGGCCAACAGCCGCATGGCCAGCACCACGTCCTTTTGCTCACGCGGGAAAATCACCGCTTGCGGCAGCTGCTGATAGATACTGTTGTCCGTCGCCGCAGTCAGCCGAGTGCCATAATCACTGCGGATATCGCCGCGAAAACCGCCCTGCGTGAGCGCCTCGAGGAAACTGACCGCATTGGCTTCGAGGCTAGCGCGAGGGTCGAGACGAGGGATGGCACGAGACGCGACGGCGGCTGACACGCTGAACCTCTCGCACGCGGCCTACCGCTCTGCAAGCGCCAAACCGCAGCGCGGACCCAGCCGGCCGGGAAGGGGCGGCGGGACACGGGCGTCTGGAACGGACTAGCCGGGCTCGCAGCGTTTGGTCTCTTGGCTGCACACCGACTTACCGGAGCAGGTTTCGAGCTCTACCCAACCGTCCTGAGCGCCGTTGCAGCGCTGGAGAATGGTTCCCACGCATCGCCTCTCTCCGCGGGCGCAGGTCGGCGGAATGCACGCCTGCTGAGTGGCGTTGCACAGGGCAGTCGTCGCGCAGGTATTCGTGCGAGTCCAGGTCGATTGGATGCACTGCTCGAGCGCGACGTCGTTACAGCGGTAGTCGCCCTCGGTGCAGGGGAGTGGCAGACAGCCCTTGACCGGATCGCAGGCTCCCGCGGCGGAGCAGAGCGCCGTCTGGTCCCAACGCGTCAAGTCGTCGCGGCAGACCTGAAATTCCTCGCCTTTGCAACGCGTCGCACCAGCGTCCGTGCACGCCGGGACTTCGCAGCGCGTGGCCTTCGGGTTGCACAGGCGTCGGTTGACGCACTGTTCGACGAATTCCCACTTGCCGCCGTCGCCGCGGCAGCGTTCCAGCGTGGAGAGGTCGTCGTTGCAGCGAAACTCGCCGGGTGGGCAAATCGGCGGATCGCCGCTGCCGCAGTTGAGCTGGCCAGGGCTACACGGGGGAACGACGCAGGTCGGAAAGCCATGCGCGGCGACTTGTGCCTTGGCCGCGTTGATGTCGCACAACGCGGCGCTCGCGCACAGTTCGATATCCTCCCAGGCAACCAGGCTGGCGGGGCACCGTTGCAGGTGATCGCCGACACATTGCAAATCTCCGTCCGCCGGGCAGCCAGGAGGTGTGCAGCTCGCGAGCGAGGCGTCATCGGCCACTTTGCACAACGCGGCAGATGCGCAGGGCGCAAGCGTCGCCGCGCTCCATTTCAAATCCGAGCCACAGAGCTGCGGCTGGGCCTCGTTGCATTGGTAGCTTCCGGGCTGACAAGTTTCACACTTCAGCTGGTTCAGGTTGCATCGATCCGACGAGCCGCAGTCGGCGACGAGCTGCCACTCGTTGCCGTTGACACAGGTCTGTATTTTTCCGTCTTTGCAGCGCGTCACGCTCGACTGACAGGAGACTGCCAGCTTGGACAAGTCGAAATCGAAATCGCCGAATGCGACCTGGCAGGCCGACGCAAACAGTAAAATCAAGCTGAAACGCAGCGCTTTGCTGACGGAATACCGAGCGGGCTGCGGGGTCACACACTTTGACTTCATTGGTTGGACGAAGCGCCTCCGGAGCCTCCGCCGCTGACCCCGGGACTGCCGCTCGTTCCGGGGCTGCCGCTCGTTCCAGGGCTGCCGCTAGTTCCGGGGCTGCCGCCCGCTCCGGGACCGCCACCTGTTCCGGAGATGGGGTCGCAGGTGCCTGCTGGGTTGCAAGTGGTAGTCGTCAGATCACAGGCCTGGAGCGTGAAATGTCCCGAGGCCGAGCACTTGAGGTTGCTCGTGCAATCGAATTTCGGAGCCACACACTCATCACAGTCGCCACCGCTGGGATCGCAGATCGTGGTGCACAGCGTGCCCGTGTTCAAAGCAGTCCCGGAGGCGTTGCACTGCTGCAACGTGAGCGGTGGGGTGCCCGTGCATTGAAACTGGTTCGCCATGCAAACGATCGTCGGATTGCAGGAATTCGTGCCGGCATTGCAGCCCGCGGCGCCGCACGGGACGTCGTCGACGAAGCCGCTTTGAGTGGCATTGCAGATCTGCGAATTCGTCAGGTTGGCATTGCACTTGTGCTCGCCGACCATGCACTTGCACGTGCCGTTGCTCGGGTCACACAAGGCGGCCGACGCGCAGGCGCTGCCCTTGTTCACATAGCCGGAGAGATCCGCGCTGCAGACTTGTGGCTGCGCGCCAGTGCACGTCGTCTGTCCCGAGGTGCAAGCAATGCACGAGCCGCTCTGAGCCTCGCACAAGGCGGGACAGACCGCGCCGTTGGGCGTGAAGCCAGTGAGGTCCGCGTTGCAGGTGACCGGCTGAGCGCCCATGCATTTCTTGTCCCCCGCACTGCAGGCCTTGGCGTTGCAGAGGAAGGTCGTCTTGTCGCAGAGCGCGCTGCTCGCACAGGCCGTTCCCGATGCCATCCAGCCGGTCAGGTCTGATTTACAGACTTCGGGTTGCGCTCCGTTGCAGCGCTTCTGCCCCGCGCTGCAGACTGGTGCGGTGCAGGCGGGTTTCGTTTTGTCACACAACGCAGCCGAGGCGCAGGTTGCCACCAGATCCCAGCCGGTGCGCTGCGCGTTGCAGATCTGAAGCACGGCGAGGTTCGAGGGATCGCAGCGACGATCTCCGACCGCGCATACCGGCGGATGGCAGATGTTCTCATCGCCGCTGTTCTTGCTTTCGCACAGCCCTGCAGTGGCACACTGGACCGAGGTGATGGTCTGACCGTCGGCGGAGCAGGTGTTGAGCTTTGCCGTGTCGGGGTCACACCAAACCGAATTCGGGGTGCAGGTGTTGCAGCGGTTGTTTGGGGCGTCACAAAAGCTGAGGCACGTTTGGCTCTGCAGGTTTTGCCCGTCGCTCGAGCACTTATTCAAAACCTTGCCGGTGCAAGTGGATTGGGTGCAAACGTCACACTGCTGGTGCGCCGCATCGCACAGCGCGGCAGAGTTGCAAGCTTTGGAGTTCCACTGCCTTTGATCCGCCG
>Ga0247779_1000246_pt1 | contig 39772 bp, 42 predicted proteins | sample UWRJL221509R5_FD_179925 | JGI IMG/M metagenome (GOLD analysis project Ga0247779, IMG submission 179925) | Plant litter microbial communities from Arlington Agricultural Research Station in Wisconsin, United States - UWRJ-L221-509R-5 | ecosystem: Environmental > Terrestrial > Plant litter >...
CCCCCGCCTCCTTCGCCCGCCCCCGTCCAAGTCTCCCTGCGACGCGCCCTGTCCTGTTACTACAGCGGCGATTTCGCCGCCGGGGTTCGCCAAGGCTACGTGCGCAAGATCGTCGCGGCTTCCGCCGACGCTGGACGTGCTCGTCCGCTTGCGCCAGGGAAGGAAGAACCATGAACACCCAGGACTACAAGCACCGCTTCGTACCGACCTCGTCGGCGCTGCTGCTCGCCGTCGTGTCGCAGCTGATCCAGGCGCAGGGCTTCGACAAGGTCAACACCACCGTCACCAACATCAACACCATCCTGGTGACGATCTCGGTCGCCGTCGTGACGATCGCCATCATCTGGGCGGGCTTCAAGATGATCTTCCAGGGCGCCCGGCTCACCGACGTCGCGAACGTGCTGATCGGCGGCACCTTGGTGGGCGGCGCGAGCGCCTTCGCGTCATACATCGTCAACTGACGGCGGCGGACCATGCAACGCGAAGCCATCTATAAGGGCGCCACCCGTCCGGCCATGAAGCTCAGCGTACCGCTCGTGCCTCTGGTCGTGCTGTTCGGCACCGCCATGCTGCTCATCCTGTGGGGAGGAACCTTCCTGAGCTGGTGGGTCGCACTCGGCGTCGTCATCGCATTACTGCCGGCCCTGCTGTGGATGCGCTTCGTCACCTCGAAGGATGACCAGCGCTTTCGGCAGGCTTTCATCGCCTTGAAGCTGCGTCTGCACGATCGCAACCGCCGCTTCTGGCATGCCCGCAGCTATACGCCGACGATCTACCGAGGAGTCCGTGATGCTTGGCATGCCTAAGGCCATCAGCGGCCGCCTACCCTTGGCCGGCCACAGTCCGCGCCCGCGGTACTGGACCCAGGCGCTGGCCGAGAACCCGATCGCCGCGTTCGTGCCCTTCTCCTCACTGGTCAGCGAGCACGATGTCATCACACGAGGCGGCGACTACCTGCGCTGCTGGCGACTCGACGGCATTCCCTTCGAGTGCGCCGACGAGCAGCAGATTGCCGAGCGGCACGAGGCGCTGTGCAGCCTCCTGCGCAACCTGTCCGGCGGCCAGTGGGCGGTATGGACCCATCGGCTGCATCGGCTGGTCAACGACAGGCTCCAGGATCCGGCCGAGCCCGGGTTCGCGCGAGACCTGTCCCTGGCCTACCAGGACAAGCTCGGCGAGCACCCGGCGATGAGCAACGAGCTGTACCTGACGCTCGTGTACCGGCCGAACGTCTCAAAGGTCGCGCGGGCAATGCAGGCGCGTCAACGGTCGCGGGCTGCGATCGCAGAGGCGCAAGCCGACGCGATGCGACTCATGGACGAGCGCTCGGCCCTCGTCGCCCGCGTCCTTCGTGGCTTCGGGCCTCAACTGCTGGGCGCGCGCACGCATGCCGGCCGCGTCTATTCAGAGGTCGCGGAGTTCCTCGGCTACCTCATCAACGGCAGCTGGCGGCCCGTGCCGATGACGGCCGGCCCTCTGTACCGGTCGCTGTCGGTGACCCGGCTCTCCTTCGGTGGCGACAAGGTGGAACTTCGCAACGGCGATCAGCGTCGCTTCGCGGCGCTGGTAGACATCAAGGAGTACGCCGACGCAGTCGAGCCAGGCATCCTCGACGCCCTGGTCTACGAGGCCGCCGAGTTCATCGAGACCCAGAGCTTCTCGATCCTGCCGCGGCGGGAGGCGATGCGGTCGCTAGAGCTGCAACGTGACCAGCTGATCGCCAGCGACGACGTCGTGGCCAGCCAGGTCGCCGAGATGGACGTGGCCCTGAATGAACTGGGCGATGGCCAGTTCACGATGGGTAAGTACCACTACAGCCTGGTCGTCTTCGGCGACAGCGTTGCCGACGCCGGCCGGCGTGCGGCCCAGGCCATCGGCGCCATCGGAGAAGCCTCCAGCCTCCAGATGGCACCTGTGGATCTGGTCGCCGACGCGGCCTGGTTCGCCCAACTGCCGGGCAACTGGCAATGGCGCCCGCGCGATGCCAAGCTGTCGTCGCGCGCCTTCGCGGCGCTGGCGAGCGGGCACAACATCGCCCGCGGCAAGCGCGACGGCAACCCGTGGGGTGAGGCTCTGGCGATCCTGCGTACGCCGTCACGCCAGCCGTTCTATCTGAACCTGCACAGCAGCCCGGACGACGAAGACTCGCTGGACAAGAAGCTGCCGGGGAACACGCTGATCATCGGTTCGACCGGTGTCGGCAAGACCACGCTGGAGATGTTCCTGCTGACCCTCACGCGCAAGTGGGCGCCGGCGCCACGGCTCGTGCTATTCGATCTGGACCGCGGGTGCGAGATCGCGATCCGCGCGCTCGGCGGCCAGTACTTCACCCTGGAGGCGGGCAAGCCGACCGGATGCAATCCACTGCAGCGGGAAGCGACGCCTGCGCGAGTCCAGTTCTGGGGACAGTTGATCCGTACCTGCATCGCCACGCCGGCCTTGCCGCTCCTACCCGCAGACGAACGGGCCATCGCCCATGCGGTCCAGGCCGTGGCCATGATGCCGGCGCACTTGCGCCGCTTCTCGACGGTGCGACAGAACCTGCCCAAGTCCGGCGAGAACAGCCTGTTCGATCGGCTGGGCCGCTGGTGCCAGGGTGGCGCGCTCGGCTGGGTCTTCGATCAGGCGGACGACCGGCTGCAGAACCTGCAGACGGCCTCGGTCATCGGCTTCGACACCACCGAGTTCCTCGACCTGCCGGAAGTCCGCACCCCGGTAATGATGGTCTTGCTGCAGCTCATGCAGGAACTGGTGAACGGCGAGCGCTTGATCTACGTGATCTCGGAGTTCTGGAAAGTTCTGGACCACGACGCATTCACCGACTTCGCCAAGCAGCAGCAGAAGACCATCCGCAAGCAGAACGGCCTGGGCATCTTCGATACCCAGAGCCCGTCCGACGTGCTCACCCATCCGATCGGCCGGACCATGGTCGAGCAGAGCGCCACGAAGATCTTTCTGGCAAACCCGGAGGCTGTCCGCGCCGATTACATCGAAGGCTTCGGTCTCACCGAGGCGGAGTTCGAGATCGTCCGCAGCCTCAACGCCCAAGGCGGCCGCAAGTTCCTGGTCAAGCAGGCGCGCTCCAGTGCGATTTGCGAACTGGACCTGGCCGGCCTTGACGACTTCGTCACCGTGCTTTCTGCGACGACGGACAACGTCGCGCTGCTTGATGCCGTTCGCGAACGACACGGTAACAGTCCGTCGGACTGGCTTCCCGTCTTCCTCCATGAGGTTCACGATCGCAGGTCCAACAGTTCAAGGAGGACCCCATGAAACACGTTCTTCACATCGCCTCGTTCGCGGCGATCGCCCTCTTCGCCACCGGCGCCGGTGCCCAGTTCGTCAAGGGCAACGAGGCCGTCGTCATCACCGCCGATGGCGCCAAGAAGGTCGAGACCCCGCCGCTGCCCGCCGGCACGCTTTGGAAGCCATGTGCGGCCTCCAAGCCAGGATGCACCGCCAGCGGTTGGAGCATGGTCGAGACCGCAGAGGGTCTGCAGGAATGCACGGAGATCTACGCACGTCCGAGCACTTGCCGGCCGTCGACGTACGGCGTCGAGAAGCGGTCACGGCTATGGATCGTGAAGACGCACGGGCAGTGGATGCAGTGCCAGCTGCCCGACCTCGCAAGCAAGTGCGTGAGCACCAAGGCGCTCCCCTTCAGCGCCGTTCAATGAAGTAGGTGATGCCATGTTCTCGTGGGTAGGTGCTCAATTCGACGCTGTCCTGAACAGCTATGTCTTGAGCGTCGTGAGCGCCCTGATGCACGGCATCGCTCCGATCGCGCTTAGCGCAATGACGATCTGGATCGCGCTCTACGGCTGGGCCGTTCTCCGCAACGAGGTCTCCGACAGCGTGGGCAGCTTCGTCTTCAAGGTGACCAAGATCGGCGTGATCCTGGCCATCGGCTTGCAGTCAGGCTGGTACATCAGCGAAGTGTCGGACACGGCCAACGCACTCTCCACCGGCGTCGCCTCCACGTTCCTGACCACAACTGCAGACCCAGCGACGCTCAGCAGTCCCTACGCGATTCTGGACGCCTTCAACGACAAGGCGAGCCAGCTCGTGTCGGACCTCATGAGAGAGGCCAGCATCATGCGGCTCGACCTGGTCCTCGCCGCGGTGACGACGGCATTTGGGAACGTGATCTTCCTGTGCATCGCGCTTCTGGTGATCACGCTGGCCAAGGTTGTTCTCACGTTCGTCATTGCCGTCGGCCCGCTCTTCATCCTCTGCTTGGCATGGAAGCCAACTTCGCGCTTCTTCGACAGTTGGCTGTCGATGCTGCTCAACGCGGTGGTCCTGAGCTGGTTCGCGTTCTTTGCCCTCGGTCTCAGCGCTCACATTGGTGAGTCCCTGGTCAAGGTGATTCGCGACCAAGGCGGACTTGCAGGACCCACATTCAACGCCGTCGATGAGGCCTTCAAGTACTGCATCGTCATGATCCTGATGGCGCTTATCTGCTCCCAGGCGCCGGGCCTTGCTGCCGCGCTGACGGGCGGCTCGCCAGTTCAGCATGGCATGCAGATGATCCAGAACGCGATGATGATCTCCGGCCTGCGCTCGGCCTCGGCTTCCCAAGCAGCGGGCCCTGCGGGTGCCGCGGGAGGCGTCGTTCGAGCGGGCACTGGACCCGCTCACGCGGCCGGCCGCGCCGCAGGCGTGTTCGCCATGGTGGCCGGCCGCGTCGCACAACGCAGCTTCGACACGACTCGAACGCCGGCCTACAAGCTCGCCGCCATGCGCGGACTGGCGCACTGAATTCAACCAGCACGGGAGCAACCACCATGCACATCCGCACCGCTGTCGCCGTCACCCTCCTCATCCTCAGCGCCGGTACCGTGCGCGCCCAGGGCATTCCCGTGATCGATGCCGCCAACCTGATCCAGACCGTCCAGCAGGTGATGGACGACATCACCGCGATCGAGAACCAGGTCCAGCAGATCAACCAGCTGCAAGGTCAGCTCGACAGCATCAACGGCATCCGCAATCTGGGCAATGTCTTCAACAACCCGCTGCTGAAGAACTACGTTCCCGCCGAGGCCTACACCTACCTCAACGCGATCAACACGTCCGGCTACTCAGGCCTCTCGGCGACCGCCAAGGGCTTGCGTGACGCCGGCATGGTCTACAACTGCATGGACTTGGCGGGTTCCGCCCGTACCAGCTGCCAAGCCGATCTGGCCCAGCCGTACCAGCAGAAGGGCCTGTTGCAGGACGCCATGAAGACGGCAGCCGGCCGGCTGTCCCAGATCCAGTCGCTGATGACGCAAATCAGCGCGACTACCGACCAGAAGTCCGTGCAGGAAATCCAGGCGCGCATCGGCGCCGAGAACGCCCTGCTCGCCCACGAAATGTCCCAAGTGCAGATGCTGCAAGGCATGGCCGACAGCGAGGAGCGCATCGCCCGGTCACGCGATCGAGAGCGCCAGTACGAAATGCTCTCCCGCACCGCAAAGGTCGCCGACTACCTGCACTGATTCCGCCCCGCCGCGCCTGCGCCGCGCGGCCTCACTAAGGACCACCATGGATGCCGTCTTAACGCCAGGCAGAGCCGCTGCATTGCCCAAACGATCCTTCCGCTGGGAGGACTTCCGAGCCACTGGAGCGAGCGAGCCGCCCGACCTCCAGGTGAACCGCGAGTGGGAGATCGACCGCGCCGTCATGCTCGAACGTTCGGAGCGTCGTGCATGGACGATCGCCGCCGCAGGCATCACCCTGGGCCTGATCGGCATCGCCGCCGTATTCGTCCAGGGCCCCTTGCGCCGTGTTGTCGAGATTCCGATCGTGGTCGACCGGGTGACCGGGGAGACCACCATCCAGCAGCGCCTCAGCGTCGAATCCATCCCGCCGATGGAGGCCCTCGACAAGCACAACCTGGCGATCTTCGTCCGGGCCCGGGAGGGCTATTCCTGGATGTTCCTGCAGCGAGACTTCGATCAGGTCGCACGCATGGCGGTACCCGAGGTCTTCGCCGCCTACAACCGGCAGTTCGAGGGCGACGCCGCGCTGCAGAAGAAGATCGGCGCCACCGAAGACTGGCGGATCAACATCATCACCGTCCGGCTTGCCGCGACCGGCCGCACCGGCAACCGCGGTGAAGCCACCGTCACCTACGACAAGGTCGTGCGGCGGACCGACAAGAACGTCCCCGAGGTCACGACCCGGCACGTCGCCAGCGTCGTCTTCGACTACCAGCCGAAAGTGCTGGCCAAGGAGCGAGACCGCGTCGAGAACCCGCTGGGATTCGTCGTGACCGCCTATCGGTCCGACCCGGAGATCGCCACCACGCAGCCAGGGAGCAAGCCGTGAAGCGCGGCGCCGCCTCCGCATCGATTCTCGGCGTCGTCGCGGCGCTCGGCGCCCATGCAGCGCCGAGCGCACCGGACCCGCGCCTGCGGGAGGTCGACTACAACCCGCAGGCCGTCATCGAGGTCCCCGTCAAGCGCGGCGTGGTGACGCTCATCGCACTCGATCCCGGCGAAACCATCAGCGAAGTGGCCACCGGTCTCGGCAGCGATTGCGCCAAGCCCGACGCGGCCTGGTGCGTAGCAGCACAGAGCGGCGGGCGAACCCTGTTCGTCAAGCCCAAGAGCACGGCCTCCGAGCCCAATAACCTGGCCGTCGTGACGGACCGCCGCATCCATTCTTTCCGCTTCGTCGTACTTGCGGACAGCGATCCACGGCCGCCGGTCTACCGTCTGATGGTCAAGGCCGCCCCTCCACCAGCCCCATCCCTCCGGCTCGCCGTGCGCGAGATGCCGGAGCTCGCCGCGCTTCCTGAGGTTCCGCCCCCGCCTTCGCCGCAGCAGCTCGTGTCTGAGCGGATGCAAGCGCGGCCGGCGGTCAAGAACACGCACTACTCGGTCGCCGTGGGCAAGGGCTCGCAGGACATCGTGCCGAAGTTGGTTTTCGACGACGGCCGGTTCACCTACCTGCGCTTCCCCGGAAACCGCGAGCTGCCGGCCGTCTTCCACGTGCTAGGCGACGGCAGCGAGACCTTGGTCAACGTCCGCATGGAAGATGACCTGCTGGTCGTCGACCGGGTGAGCCGCCACCTGATGCTTCGCGCGGGCCAGGCGGTCGTCGGCATCTGGAACGAGGCCTTCGACCCGGACAGCAATCCGTCCACCGGAGGGACGACGGTGCCGCGGGTCGAACGCGTCCTCAAGGCAGATCGGCACGAATCGAGCGAGTTCGCCAACCTGTCGGGGGTGATGCCATGAAGCGGAAGCCTCACGCACCGCCGAGCGGCTCCGATCGCGACCCTGACACGCCGGCAAGCCAGACCCCGGACGGCAACTCGATGGCGCCGCTGCCCGGCGAGGCCGGGATCCCGGACATCGCGACGCCGACCCGGCCGCCGATGTCCCGGAAAACCCTGTTCGCGCTCGCGCTGCTCGTCGGCACGGTGGTCGCCGTCCTCGTGTTCTCGATCCACCGGTTCGCTGCAAGTTTCAGAAAGCCCGATGGTCCCGACACGGCACTGGTGCGGGACCGACCAGCGGCCGCCAGCACCCCGCCTCGCAAGCTGGACATGGAGGCAAGCCCTCCGCCGAGTATGCCGAGCAGCCAGCCGGCCAGCGCGCCACGAATCCCCGCGATCGAGCCGACGGCAGACGAACTGGCAGAGCCCATCGGCGTGCGCCGCACAGGCGCCGCAACGACCACCGGTTCGCCACCCTCGGCCAGCACCAAGCAGGCCTTGCCCGAGGACGCGCCCGTGCTGCTGGTCAGTACGCGGGCCAATCTGCAAACCGCGTCCGCGGGTGCGGGCGCGACTTTCAACGGCACGGCCGCGCAGGCGCCCTCTAGCGACGCCGCGTCCCCCGACCCCGCCGCGCGCACCAGCGCGATGACCGCGACCTCCCGGAACTTGGAGGACTACCAGCGGCGCCTGCAGGGGCTGATGGACACGCTCACGCAATCGACGGCACTGGCCAGCTCGCAGGCCCGCAATCGCCAAGCGCTGCCAACGGGCTTCGACGAGCGGCCGCCGATGACCAGCATGTCCGGCATAGCAACGTCAGCCGGCGGCTCGCCAAACGGCTCCGGCAGCGGTCTCTTCGGCGGCCAGCTGCAAGGGTCGAGTACGCCCAAGGCGACGGCATCGATGCTGGACGACCTCAGCCTCACCTTGCCCAAGGGCGCGGCCGCTACATGCGCACTGACCACCAAGGTGATCAGCGCGACCTCAGGCCTCGTCGGCTGCATCTTGCAGCGCGACCTGTACGGCGCCAACGGTCGGGTGGTCCTGCTCGAACGCGGCTCGCATCTCAATGGCGAGTACCGGATCGCTACGGTCAAGCCCGGCACCGTGCGCATTCCGGTCCTATGGACGCGAATCCGCACGCCCCTCGGCGTCACGGTCGACCTCGAATCCCCGGGCATCGGGCAACTGGGCGAATCGGGCATCGATGGCTACGTAGACAACCGTTGGAGCGAGCGGATCGGCGCCGCGATGCTGCTGTCGCTAATCGACGACTCGGTCAAGCTCATCATCCAGAACCAGGCCAACGAACGGCAAGGCGACACCGTCGTCATGCCCTCCACCGCGGCCAACACGAGCAAGCTCGCCGAGAAGGTCCTGGACAGCACGATCAACATTCCGCCCTTGGTGTATCAGAACCAGGGCGGGATCGTCGGCATCTATGTTGCCCGTGATCTGGACTTCTCGTCGGTCTACGCGCTTCGGCCGACGCCCGGCGCCACCCAGCCGGAGGCATCACGATGAGTGCAGACGCCTGGGCCCAGCGCGACTTCGCGGAATCGTGGTCCGGCGACGCGACCTCGGTCGTCGAGTTTCTGCGGCCGCTGCGCAAACAGCTCGACACCTCCAGCGTGCTGGAGGTCTGCGTCAATCGCCCCGGCGAACTGTTCGTCGAAACCACGGTCGGCTGGCAGGCGGTGCCGGCACCCGACATGACCCAGGAGCGATGCCTGTCGCTGGCCACGGCCGTTGCCACCTACTGCGACCAGGTCATCAACCAGGAACACCCGCTGCTCTCCGCAACGCTGCCCAGCGGCGAGCGCATCCAGTTCGTGATCCCGCCAGCCGTTCCCCGCGGCACCGTCGCGATCACGGTGCGCAAGCCCTCGGGCGTGGTCAAGCGGCTGGCGGACTTCGAACGCGAAGGTCTGTTCGGACGAACAGCCGACGCGCAGCTGGACTCACAAGGCAGCATGCAGCCCTTCGAGCAGGAGCTGATCGAGCTCAAGTCCGGCCGCAGCTACGCCAGCTTCCTTCGCTTGGCAGTCCAGCAGCGCCAGACCATCGTGATCAGCGGCCGCACCGGCTCCGGCAAGACGACCTTCATGAAGGGCCTGGTCGAAGAAGTGCCGACGAGCGAACGGCTGATCACCATCGAGGACACGCCGGAGCTGGAGCTGCCCCATCACCCCAATGTGGTCCATCTGTTCTACAGCAAGGGCGGCCAGGGCGCGGCGCGTGTGACGGCCAAGTCGCTGCTCGAAGCCAGCCTTCGGATGAAGCCCGATCGCATCTTCCAGACCGAGCTTCGCGGCGAGGAGTGCTTCTACTTCCTACGCCTGGCGGCGTCGGGCCACCCGGGAAGCGCAACCTGCGTTCACGCCGGCAGCTGCGCACTGGCACTCGAACAGATGGCGCTGATGATCCGGGAGGCCGGCGCCGGCGGCGGCCTGACCATGGGCGAGATCAGGCGGCTGCTGCGCCTGGTGGTGGACGTCGTCGTCCAGTTCGACCGCGATGCCAAGGGTCGATTCATCTCGGAGATCCACTACGAGCCGCGTGCCCTTCGCATGCGCGATCCCCAGGACGGAACAAGGGCGGCCGCATGAGCAGCTATGCCATCCCATCCGCGGTGCCCTGGACCGCATCGCGCAAGGCTGTGGCAATCGTCTTCGCCCTGGCCGGCTACGCCGCACTTCTTGCCGGGGCGCTCTACCTGTCGGGCGCCCTCTTCCTGGTGCTGTGCAGGGCCAATCCGGCCCAGGCCCGTATTGACAGCGTCTTCCTGTACTGGCGCCTGTATGGCGACGACACGATCTTGCGCAAGAAGCTGCAGGTCGCCATCGCAGTCTCTTGTGGCGGCATGCTGATCGGATTGCCGGTGGCGCTCGTCGCGGCGTCACGCACGCGCCGTTCTTTGCACGGCGATGCCCGCTTCGCCACAGCAGCAGAGGTCGAACGGTCCGGACTCCTGCGCGGAGCCGGTCCCGGCATCATCATCGGGCGCTATCGGGGCAAGTTCCTGAAGCTCTACGGACAGCTCTCCGTGCTGCTGTCGGCGCCGACACGCAGCGGCAAGGGGGTCAGCATCGTCGTGCCGAACCTGCTCAACTGGTCGCAATCCGTCGTCGCCCTCGACATCAAAGGCGAGCTCTACGCGATCACCGCCGGCTTCCGTGCGGCGCATGGTCAGCAGGTCTATGCCTTCGCACCGTTCGACGAGGAAGGCCGCACCCATCGATGGAACGCATTGTCTTCGGTGCGCACCGGCCCGCTCCATCGCGTCGGCGACCTGCTCGGCATCGGTCAGGTCTACTACCCGAACGATGGCGGCGGGACATCGTCCGAGACCTTCTTCAACGACCAGGCCCGCAACCTGTTCCTCGGCCTGGGCCTGCTGCTGCTCGAATCGCCCGAGCTGCCGCGCACCGTCGGAGAAATGCTCCGCCAGTCCTCCGGCAAGGGTCGCTCGCTGCGCGAGCACCTCTCCGCCACGATGGCGGGCCGCATAGACGACGGACATCCGCTGTCCGACGAGTGCACCGACGCGCTGCAGCGCCTGCTGTCCAACTCCGACAACACCCTGAGCAGCATCGTGGCTACTTTCGTCGCGCCGCTGACCATCTTCGCCGACGCCATCGTCGATGCAGCCACCAGCGCCGACGACTTCCAGCTGGAGGACGTGCGCCGCCGGCTGATGTCCATCTACGTGCGAATCCCGCCGCACCGGCTGGCCAGCGCCCGCCCGCTGATCAATCTCTTCTTCTCCCAGCTCGTCTCGCTGAACACGCAGCATCTGCCCGAGCAGGACCGGACGCTGAAGTACCAGTGCCTGCTGGTGAACGACGAATTCGCCGCCATGGGCCGGGTCAGCGTCATCACCAACGCGGCCGCATTCCTCGCCGGCTACAACCTGCGGCTGCTGACCGTTGTCCAGGCCATGTCGCAGGTGGACGCCGTCTACGGCGACAAGGAGGCCCGGACCTTCGCGACCAACCATGGCCTGCAGATCCTGTTCGCGCCGCGGGAGCAGCGCGATGCCGACGAGTACAGCGCGATGCTGGGCTTCTTCACCCAGCGCGCCACCTCGCGAGGACGGAGCCGGTCCTTCAGCAGCCACGGCCACTCGTCGACGAGCGAGAACGAGAGCGAGCAGCGCCGCGCCCTGCTGATGCCCCAGGAATTCAAGGAGCTCGGCAGCGAGCGGGAGGTCATCGTCCTGGAGAACTGCAAGCCCATCCTGGCCGACAAGATCCGCTACTACCGCGAGAAGGCATTCAAGGCACGGCTGCTGCCCCCGCCAGTCGTGGAGCGGCTGAAGCTGGAGCTGCATCTGGCCCGCATCCAGCAGCGCTGGCGATTCCTCGATGATGAACTGCCAACGGACCAGCACCTGGACGTGGATGCGCTGGCCTACGACCTGAAAGCCCTCCCAAAGGTCCTGGACGGCACGCCGGACGAAATCGCCGGGACGCTGCTGGACTTCCTCACCGGCAAAGGAGCCGCACCGTCGAGCGTGGGCGTCGCCGAAGGCGGCGCGATCGAACCGGTGCACGACGAGGACGGTGTGCTGATGGGCGACACCGATCCCGTTGAGCTGGATGAGTGTTCGTACTCGACCGAGCAGCCATTCGCCTGAACCACAGGAAAGGAAATGCCATGCGTTCCCATCTGATCTCTTCCCTCTTCGGCCTTCTCATGCTCGCGTCCTGCGGCTCGCCGCCGAAGCCACCCACCGTGGATCCGTCGGACCGGCATCCGGTCAACAGCGGCGCGGAGATCGACCTGCAGGTCTGCAAGAGCGATCTCCGCAACACGCAGATTCGATCCCGCGAATCCGGCCGGGAGGCAGCGACTGCATCGACAACCCTGGTGGCCATGGTCGCCAGACAGAGGATGCTCGCGAGCTTGCGGGACATGGCCGCCCGCCCGTCCTCGGGCAACAGCATCTACACGGTGCGATTCGAATTTGGCAGCTCGCGGGTCGAGATCCCGGCTGCCGCGGCCCAAGCGCTGATCACGCAGGCGAAGTCGGCCCCGCTGGTCCTGCTTCGCGGCCGCACGGACGGCATCACCGACTCAGCTGCCGAAAGCCGCATCGCGCGCGAGCGCGCGGCCGCGGTCCGCGACTACCTGGTGACTGCCGGCGTTGACCCGGCACGCATCCGCGCCACGTTCCAGCCGTCGGGTGACCAGGTCGCCGACAACACCAGCCAAGCCGGCCGAAGCCTGAACCGCCGCGTCGAAATCGAGCTGTACCAGGCGCTCCCCATCGCGTTGGATGCCTCCTCGGCAACGCCCTGACGACTGCCATTCCAGGCCTAGGAGATCGACATGGATGCACAGACCCCAAGCAGCCCTGCAGCAGCCCCCGCAAGCGGCGGCACGGTTGAGCCAGCCAATCGACCGGCGGGCACCGACGTCAAACCCCAAAAGGTGCGAGCGCCCGCGGGCGAACGGTACGAACTGCGCGACCCGTTCTTCGAGACGACCTACCGCACCGACAAGCTCGCCGAAGTCATCGCCATGGCGGACCAACTGGGCAGCACGCGCTTCACCGCCCTGGCCCCTGATGGCAAGCGGACGCCGATCGTTAAGGCCGGGGGCGAATGGCATCGCGCGGCACAACTCACCGCCCTGCCCGAGCGGCCGATCGACGCGGTGAAGGACGAGCCCGAGCCTTCGAAGGCGTCCGGAGAAGCGGCACAGCCCGATCCGACAAGGCCCGCTCCTCAATCGGCGACGGTGGCGCCGCCGAAGGCCGACATCGAGGCGGAGCGGGCCGCGCGCATCGCGCAGCTGGAGGCAACGCTGCAGGAGCGCTACGTCATCAAGCGTGCGCCGGTGAGCATCGGTTCCATGGCGGTCGGGCAGACGGAATACAGGTTTCGGGGGGACACCTCGCGGATAGCCTTCACCGAATCCACGTTCCGACTGGCAACGGACACGAACAGCCCATCGGTCGCCCGGTCGATGGTCGATGTTGCGCAAGCGCGAGGCTGGGCGGGCTTGCGGGTCGCCGGCAGCGAGGACTTCCGCCGGCAGGTATGGTTGGAAGCATCGGTCCGCGGCGTCAAGGCCGTTGGCTACGAGCCCCTTCCGGCCGACCTTGATGTTCTAAAGCGCGAGAGGGATGCCCGGCAGACCAATCGCATCGAGCACATTCGCGAGACCGGCGCCGCCGTAGCGTCCCTGCCCGCAGCGGCTCCCGCAGACAAGGCGCCGGCGCGAGGCAGCGGCAGCAGCAGCCGTAAGGCTGTGCTCGCAGCCATCGAGGCGGTGCTTGTAGACAAGCAGGTGCCAGAGAGCAAACGCCAGGCCGTACTAGCCGCTGCGACCGAACAACTGGCTCAGCGCGTCCGCGCCGGTCAGACCCCACGGGTCAAGGTCTACGACAAGGAAGCGCCGTCCCAGCGCCCTGTTGTGGCACCGGTCCGGGACCTCAGTCATTCGCACGAGCGCCAGGTCCCTGCCCTGGTTCGCTGAAATCCACCATGGAAGCGATGACGCCCATCCAGCCCCCGCGCACGGCGCCGCTTGAGATCGACGGGCGTCGGTTCGAAGCCGACTCGCCCGATTTCCACGAAGCGGTCGCATACGCATACCGGCACCGGCGCCGGCCGCGCTGCCTGTGTCGGCCGGAGGGCGTGGAGATGTACATCGCTCGCCTGGGCGATGGTTATGTCGTGAAGCGCATGCCGGAGACGGGGAGCCTCCATGCACCGAGCTGTCAGTCCTTCGAGCCCGCAGTGACGACGTCGGGCCTGGAACCTCTTCTGGGCACGGCGATCATCGAGGATCCCAACTGCGGGGCGACCACCCTTCGGTTGGATTTTGCGTTGTCGATGCAACCTGGTCGGCCCGCGCCGCCTCGCATGGCATCCCGCGGAGGCGCGGTGCGGAATCAGGGAACCCGGCTCACGCTTCGAAGCCTGTTGCACTATCTGTGGGATCAGGCAGGACTTACACGCTGGCAGCCGGCCTTCGAAGGCCGGCGCCACTGGAACACCGTGCGTCGTCTTCTGCTGCAAGCGGCCGAGCAGAAGATCGCCTGCGGAGCTTCATTGACATCGCGCCTGTATGTACCCGAACGGTTCTCGCCAGAGCTCAGGGACCAGATCACCGAGCGTAGACGCCTGATATGGGCCAGCGCGACAAGAAAGCTCGATCGCCCACAACAACTGCTGCTGATGATCGGAGAGGTCAAGGAGATCGTTCCTGGGCGACACGGCTACCGGGCAGTCGTAAAACACATCCCGGACCTCGCCTTTGCGATGAATGAAGCGCTCTACCGGCGCATCGAAGGACGGTTCGCCGACGAGCTCGCGCTCTGGAATGCCTCGGACGCGATTCGCATGGTCATGATCGCTGCTTTCGGCCTCAACGAGGCAGGTTTGCCCCATCTCGCAGGCCTTTACCTCATGACCACCACACAGCAGTGGCTGCCGATCGAAGGGGTGCCCGAATGGCAGCTCGTGAGCCGACTGGTGAGCCATCAGCGCAGCTTCACGAAGCTGCTGCGCTACGACCTTCGCGACGACACGAAAATGGCCTGCGCCGCGCTGACGGATGCGGGCGAGCCGGTGCCTCTACTGTTCGCCGATATCGATGAGAGCCAGGAGTCCTCGAACGAGATGCCGTCAGGTTGCGGTCCGCTCGCCACGCGGGCAGAGGTCGACAAGCGCCTACACGTCAGTCCTTGAGGACGGCGGCCACACCGAAGTTGAAGGCGGCATAGACGGCATTGCAGAGGTAGATCTGCTTGCCGTCCCGAACGAACCGGACTTCCTTTCCATCCGATATGGCCTCGGCCTCGGGCCAGATGGCGGAGTGTCCGTTTGCGGCTGCAGCGAAGAAAGACCGTTCTTTGCAGCGAAGCAAGTAGGAGCCCTTCGCCAAAGCCTGGGAGCCCGAAGCCATGCGGTATACAGCCTCAGTCCATCAAGACTGGGACGCAGGTGCAGCCGCGACGGGTGCCGATGCCGGTTGCGCGGCAGTACGGGCCGGCTTCTTCGAAGCGGCCTTCCTAGCCGGAGCCTTCTTCGCCGGCGACTTGGCAGTTGCCTGTGCCGACTTTGTAGGCTTGGCCGACGGCGCCGCGACAACGGCTTTGGGCGACTTCTTCGCAGCTGCGGTCTTCGCTGCCTTCTTCAGCGGGGCAGCGCCTTCGACTGCGGCCTGATTGGCTGCAGCTTTCTTGCCAGCGGCGCGGCTCTTAGCGGCCTTGGGAGCAGTCTTCGCGGCGGGTGCCGCAGCGGCGACCTTGGCGCCGATCAGGAAGTCATCCAGCGAATGGCCAGCGTCGAGGGCTGCGTGGATCCATTGGGGACGCTTCCCGATCCCGTGCCAGGTGTTCCCTTGGCCGTCGGAGAATTTCGCCGGCTTTGCAGCACCTGTCGCACGGGACTTGGCCGCGACTTTGGCTGGTGCAGGCTTTCCGCGACCGATACCCGTGCTCTTGGACTCGGAGTCGAAGAGGTCATCGATCGACAAACCGTGCTTCGCGATCTCTTTCTTAATGCGAGAAACGACGGTCGACTGAAATGCAGTGGCCTGCTTCTGCAGCTTTGCGATTTGGGTCTTGAGCTTCGAGAGTGACGTTGCCATGAAATCTCCGGTTGATTCTGCGGACTGGAGTCTAGTCGGAACAAGCAATCTAAATTCACCGTGCGAGATACAGCAAGGAACATCGATCAATGGCAGTGGCTACAAGACTGTGCTTGCGTCATGTAGGAAGCTACCAGCTACCTGAACGTCAGCGTCGATCTCGACTTCCTCAACCCCCGACATCGCGCACGGGCGTCGGCAAGGCCATGCCTGGCGACCCGGCCTACCGTGAAGCACAGCTGTGCACGGAGATAATCGCCGACACCGCCCCCCATGGTCTCGCTGACGCGATGGAGCTGAACCCCGCGCTGGACGTACGCAAGGAGACGGCGCTGCAGGCGGTGGATCTGATCGAATCGCTGCTCGGCAAAAGCATCTTCACTGGCAACGGACAACGGCTACAGAATCCCGAAGCAAAGGGCGGGGAACTGCCGCGCCATCGACGCCAACCGCGCGCGTCCTCTACCGGTATCCCGCCAACCCGGAGAACACCTGGAGATGACGCGGGGGGCCCGCCAAGTGGGTGAGCCACTACGTGGCCCAGGGCCGGCAGCGCGAAGAGTTTCGCGTCGTGTCCTGAGCCACATGGACAGCCAGGAGGCGATCGACGGACCGCAGGAAAAAGCGGCCCCGCCCGTAGGCGGAGCCGTGCAAAGCCTCATCGCTGTCATCACGCTAAGGCTCCTGCTCAGGGAGGAAAAGCAGGGCCCCGAGGGGCAAGCTCAGTCTAGGCATGAATGCCTGACTGCGAGCCATATTCACCCCTCGAAATCGGGAGGAGCGTAGCCAGCGCGCATCGCCATGGCCGGGACTCAACCAGGCTCGCCGGAATACGGCTTCGCGGCTTCGGCTAGATGCGTTCGTGCAAGTCGCTGAAACAATACGACTTCCCCTCACCGCCTGATGTCTGGACTTGCCTTGCCGACGTTCCGATCGTTGGGCATTTGACGCTGCAGCCGTTGACGCTCTAGCGCGCGCTCGCGCTGCTCCTGCCCCAGGCGCTCCCACACGGCCGGCACGTCTTTGACGAACTCCGCGACACAGTCGGCGAGTTTCCTGTCTTCGGCCAACTCCGATGCGGCCAAGGCCTTGAGGATGTGGGCCCAACTCTGGGCCGCCATCGAACGACTGTTGGCCTGCTTCGATCCGGTCTTGCTCGCAGGCGGGGAATGCCGCAGCCGTCCTTCCTCCCGAGCACGCCGACGCCACAGCGCCTCATAGTTGCGCGTCACGCCACGCGTCGGCTGCCGCGATGCCTCGGCATCAATGCCCCACCCCCGCAGCTTCTCTGCGAACGTCTCGCGCCATCGGTGAAGGTCGGCCTTGCGAGGGTTCAATCGCTTGCCGGTCGACGACTCGGCGCGAACGCAGAGGTGGACGTGAGGATTGCCCTGGTGCCCGTGGAAGACCATCACATAGCGGTGCCCCTCCAGTTCGGCTTTGGCGAACTCGCGGACCGCCTTCTTCAAGAGGTCTGCGTTCGTCCCCGCCGGCATCGACAGCATGATGTTGAAGGCCTCCCGCCGCTCGCTGACGTCGTCAATGAAGGATCCGCCGTAGCGCCACTGATCGACCAGGTCATGCAGCGCTTCCTTGCCGGTGCGCGTGACGCCGCGGTCGTCCTCGATCTCCAGCCTGCCGTGCTTGCTGATGTAGCGGAAGTGCGCAGCGATGGCGCCCATGCCCCGGCCACCGCCCGTCACCTTGACCATCACCTGCGGCGCTCGCCGAACCGTCGCCTCAATGCGGCTTCGGATGACGGCGGCCTTGCGTCGCAGCATCGTGTCCAGCCGCGGCACCGGCGGCGACCTGACGATGCGGTTGCCGGGATAAAACAACCGCTCACCCCAGGTGACCAGCACGCCGTCGATGGCGGGTCTGGTCATCGCCGACCCCGCCTTGCGGCTCGCACTTCCGCGATCAGCGCCGAGGCCAGGGCAAGATGCTTCCGCACGTCCTCGACGACAGACACGACGCTTGCTCGATAGCGCTGCAACTCGGCATTCGGCAGGTTCCCCACTAAACGCAGGAAGCCGTTTAGATCCGAGCTCAGTACGGCGAGGTGATCGGTCGATCCCCTCAGCGCCTGGGTGGCGGCATCAAGGTTCGAGGACAGGGGTGGCGGGCAGTCCCCGTCCAGCAGCGCGCTGACGTAGCCGCCCTGCGACATCTCCGCTGCCCGGGCGCGCCGTGCCAGGCGCGCAGCATGGTCCGCCGAAACGCGCAGCGTGACCTTGATCGTCTCGGCGGGGAGCGGTACCGCATTCGCATCTTGGCTGTCGCCGGCCGATTGGGCGTCCAGCGCCTGCACCAGCGCCAAGCGGACTGCTGCTGTCGGCGTCCTTCCCTGGGCGGCGGCATACGCCTTCAGGCGCGGCCCCAGGCCCCGCAGATCGAGCGAGACGCGCTCGCGAGCACCGCCCCGCCTTTCCCTCTGGCCCGTTGTGACTGGCGTACCCGGACCCGCTGGAATGTCCCGAACGGGCATATGCCAGGACGAGTTGCAGTTGACGGTGGAGCCCATGGGGCGATAGTGCGCCAGTGGCGCAGAACGCGAAAGGCTGTGAAGAAGCCGCCTTCACGCACTCGTCTCGTCCAAGCAAATCCCAGGATGTGGCCTTGCGACCTGAGACGTCCCGATCATGGTTGCGAAGTTAACAATCCTTTGCACAATGCCGCCCGAAAAGCATTGGAGCCGTCGCAAGGAAGCTCAATCGCCAGTGCAACTGTCCCCCACTTCCCGTTGAGGCTCAGCTCCGAAGCGATCGTTTTCGATCGAACCCGGCTGTCATGCTTCGAGTTCGGCTGGATATTCGGCTCGACTGATCGCAGGGACCGAGTTCATGCTTGTAGTCGCAAAGGCAGTTGCCAGCGAACACTACCAAACGGGCTAAGTCGCCCCCCTCCGTCTACCCGTGTCGCCTGATGCGTGCTTTGCGAAGAATGAGGTATGACCGTTGAATCCGCGAAGCGCCTGGCAGAGCAGCGCCAACATCAGATGTTCCCGGTACTCGAGCCGGACGACGTCGCACGCATGTCGCGCTTCGGTGAGCAACGCCACTTTGGGCCCGGAGATTTCCTGAGGCGCGCCGGTCAGCGTCCGCCAGGCATCTTTGTTCTGCTTTCGGGGCGCATCGTCATCAAGCAGCGCAATGGCCTGGGGGCTATCGAGCCGCTTGCCGAATATGGCCCGGGAGAGTTTCTCGGCGAGGTCGGACAACTCGGCGGCGCCGCTTCCTTCTCCGATGTGGAGGCCTTGGTGGCCGTGGAAGCGCTGCTGATCACGGCGGACCGCTTACGGGCACTGATCATCGGTGAAGCTGACCTGGGCGCGCGCATCATGCGGGCGCTCATTTTGAGGCGCATGCTGCTCGTCGAGTCGGGCAAGAGCGGGCCAGTGTTGATCGGCAGGCCGCAATCCCCACAGCTGCTTCGCCTGCAGGGCTTTCTTCGTCGCAACGCACAGCCACACCAGTACGTGCAGCCGAGCGAGTGCGATACGACGACGGCACTGCTCGAACAATACGGCGCCACGGCCGACGACGTGCTGGCGATCTGTCCCAGCGGTGCCGTCCTGGTGAATCCGGGCGAAGCGCAGTTTGCCCGCTGCATCGGCATGCTCGACGCCCGCGTTCGTACCGAGACCTTCGATGTGCTGATCGTCGGTGCGGGCCCCGGTGGTCTCGCGGCGGCCGTCTATGCCGCCTCCGAAGGCTTGAAGGTGGCCGTCGTCGAGGGCCGTAATTTTGGCGGACAGGCTGGCGCAAGCGCGCGCATCGAGAACTATCTCGGTTTCCCGACAGGCGTCAGCGGCCTGGAGCTGACGGGCCGTGCCCTGGTCCAAGCACAGAAGTTCGGCGCGGAGATCATGATCCCCACGCAGGCATGCCTGCTCGACTGTTCACGCAGCGACCCCGACGGGCTGCTTCGTCTGCAACTTGACGATGGGCGCTGGCTCCACGCGCGCGTTGTCGTCATCGCCAGCGGTGCGCGTTACCGGCGGCCCGATGTGCCTCGCTTGTCGGAACTTGAGGGTCGGGGCATTTGGTACTGGGCCTCGGCCGCAGAAGCCGCGCTGTGCGCCAACGCGGAAGTTGCGTTGGTCGGCGGTGGAAACTCCGCCGGCCAAGCTGCGGTCTATCTGGCCGGCCATGCCGCCAAGGTCACCATGTTCGTCCGCGGACCCAATCTGGCCGCAGGCATGTCCCGCTACCTCATCGATCGAATTGCCCATACGCCGAACATCGAGTTGCGAACTCACTCGGAACTCAGTTCGCTGCGCGGTGATCGCGCGAGCGGGCTTCAGGGGATGACATGGAAAGACCGACGGACAGGCCAACTGCTGGAATCGGACATCCGCAGTCTTTTCTTGTTCATTGGTGCCGAGCCGGAGAGCGACTGGTTGGAAGGATGCGGTGTCAATGTCGACGCCAAGGGCTTCGTGCTGACCGGCGGCGCCGCAATGTCATCCGTAGCGGCAAACACCTGCCCCTTGCCTCTGGAGACCAACGTGCCTGGCGTCTTCGCGGTCGGCGATGTGCGGGCTAGATCGATCAAACGCGTAGGCGGCGCAATCGGCGAAGGCGCAGCCGTCGTGGCGATGATCCACCAATATCTGGCGGCTTGAGGACCTGCTTGCACGGTGTAGCGAGACCTTGGTCTCGGCGCAAGTTCGATGCACATGAACCCTTTTCCGTCCAATTCATTCGTCGCGGCGGGTACACCTTTGGGTACACCGGACTGATCAGTGCGATATCGGGGATCCAACCAGCGACACGCAGTGCCATTATGTCAGTTCAGCTCTGCAGCGGTTGCAGTCATCGGGGGTCAGCCGCCGAGTTCACGATGCCTGGCATGAAGCAGTCGCCGGCGCAACCTGGCCGCCGTACGGCCGCAACGACCGTGTCGAGGGCTGCGGTCATCCAGCGCGGCTGTCGCCACCAACTGGCCGCGAATGTCTGCTGCTTGAAGCGTTGGCCTGGCGCTATCGACCCGTTGCTGTCATCGGCTCAGCCGCGGCGAGCGGCAGCAATGTGCCCAAAGCGGAAATCCGTCGAACTTCAGCGACGGGCTGATCTTGGCGTTTTGATCCTGCTCGAGAAGCAGGAATGGGCGCTCCGACTAGTCCAATGCTATCGCTAACTGTCGGCGGCATCTGGAGGAAATCGACTACCCTCTCATAGTTTTTCTGGGCTGTTCCTCGTCGGTCGCGAGTAACCTCGATCGAAGTTCTTCAGCCCGTCCCGGCACTCCCTCAGTAGATTGACGGGGTGAAGTCTAGGCGTATCACTGGAATGCGTATGGAAAAAAACACACTTGAAAACTTCGCCGACGATATCGATGACGAGTTAGAACCTATATCAGCGACCCAGTCGGATAGGTTCCGAGATGCGGTGCTTTATGGTACCGACTGGACAATTCGGACGCTTCTCCAGCAAATTGAGGAGGGAAATATTGAGCTTTCTCCTGACTTTCAGCGACGGGACGCATGGTCGTTGCCCAACAAAAGTAGATTTATAGAATCTGTTGCACTCCAGTTACCAATTCCGCAAATTGTGCTGGCGGAGAGAAAGGAGCAACGTGGCACGTATATTGTGCTTGATGGGAAACAGCGTCTTCTTACATTGGCACAATTTGCGGGAGAATTTTCGGACGAGCATCCAATTTGGGAGGAGTCTGCAAGGCGCAGTCGTTTAAAACTGTCGGGACTGAAAGTTTTGACGAAATTGAACGGGAAAACGTACGAGGATGTGAAGACGGCGGCTGAGTTTTCGCAACTCAAGACACAGTTTGACAATCATACAATTCGCAGCGCATTAATACGAAACTGGCCCGATGAAGATTATCTTTATGAAGTGTTTATTAGGCTAAATACCGGAAGTTCAAAACTATCCCCGCAAGAACTGAGGCAGGCGATGAAGCCTGGCCAGTTCACCAACTACCTCGGAAGCAGGTCGGCCGATAGCGAAATCATGCAAAAGGTACTCGGTCTTCGGGGGCCAGATTTCCGTATGCGTGATGTGGATCTGTTGCTGCGAATTATCGCATTTACGACGCGACTGCCGCTGTACAAGGGGAACCTTAAGCCATTTTTGGACGATACCCAAAGCGCGCTAAATCGAGAATGGAATGAGACGTCAGCTAGCATTGCTGAGCTTGTAGACAAGATTGAAGCGGGATTGAGCCTTCTCGCAATTGCCTTCGACGGCGCGGAGAACGTCGGGCGGCGTTGGGGCAGCGAAGGGTTTGAATCCCAGGTAAACCGTGCCGTCCTCGACGTCCAGATAGCTTCCGTACTCGACGTGAAGTTCGCGGAGTTGGTTAGTGACAAAAAAATCAATATCCGTCGGCTATTTACGGATCTGTGCGAGACTAATCAAGAATTCATACAAGCCATTTCCGGAACCACAAAGTCCATTGTCGCTATTGAAACTCGTTATAGGATATGGAAAACTACAATTGAAGCTGCAAGTGGGATCGTCGTAACGTTCCCGAGGATGCCCAATGGCTAGTTCGGCATTCAACAGCTTTGAGACGAATGTCCGTGAGCTCAAGAGAATATATCTGGATGCATCCCTAGGTGCGACCCTGCCGTCACTAGATCAGTCGGAGTTAGCAAGGGCTTTTTCCGCGCTTGCCCACGCGGAGATTGAATACTTTCTTGAGAAGATATTTGAAGATCTCAGTCGCGAGGTAATGAAGCAGGCGGCGGCCGGGCGATATATTTCTTCGTCCCTGGCGCTGTTGACCTATTCGAATATTGAGCAGCTCGCTGCTGGCCAGAAGTTGCTGAGCGGAAAGGCGGAAAAGCGCATAATTGCGAAGCGTTTGGGTGAGGCCTTTGGAAAATATAGTGATTCCCTATCCGAGAATCACGGTGTCCGCGAAAAATATCTTGCGAAACTTGCAATTCCCATGGGGCTGTCTGGTGACTTAATCGATCCAACCTGGATTAGTGACTTGGAAGCATTCTGTGATCGACGGGGAGCCGTAGCCCATAGAGGACGCCACGACGCCGACGCTGCACCCGCAGGCTTTAACCCCACTGATATTTGGCGTAAATGCGATACCCTTATTTGGGGTAACCCTGCACTCCCGCCGGGATTGATCGCTTCGTTCCGGGAGATCGACGATTGGGTGACGGACCAAAAGGCAATTTTTAGTCAGCAAACCTTGGGGCCGCCTGCGGCCGCCGCCTTCACAATTTGGGATCGCATCAAGCGCTTCATCCTCGGTTGAAACGGTCGTAGCAGGGGCGTAGACGGCCGTGAAAAGCAATCTTCGCGTGCGCTTGATTTCCTATAAGCAGAGGTGCGCGCCAAGGCAGCCCAGAGGTTCGCCGCGCTGAAGCTCGTGCAGGTTGCGCGACTTGTTCTGTACGACACGCAACTGCGGGCGTGAATGCGCCTGGTCGATCCATTCATAGCGGACTGGCGCGACTGCGACGAGTGGCTGCAAGATGACCTGCAACAACCACTTGCACGTGGCCGGCGAATGACGGTTACTGCGGTGCTAACTTCGATCCTTGATCTCGAAATTCGGCTTTGGGCACATTCCTGGCGCTCGTTTTGTGGCATCGAACGGCAGGAACTGGCCGGCAGCGTGAGTCCGAGCCCAAGCCAGGAAGCTGACTTTCGTAGCATCGCGTGCGGCTCACCAAAGTCAGCTGTCTGGCGCGGCTTTGAACTGCAAGTCCAGTTTAGGTTTGTCCAACACCTGCGTCTGCGATGGCAGTCGGAGCCTGACAACCAGAGCTCGGTCGCGTGGGCGCATGAAAGTCTCAACGGCCAGAACTACACGAACTCCTAGATTGATCGGAGTTCAACTTATGACCCCTATAGCAGCAGCAAATGGCAACACCGCAGCGGCCTTCGAGCGCCTCAACAAGGCTGCGACCTGCCAGCAACTGAAGGTATCGGCGCGCTGCCTCGAAGAGATGGTCGCCAAGGGCCGATTCCCCCCCGGCATCCGTCTGGGCAGGGAGAAATATTGGACGCAGGCCTCCATCGATGAGTTCCTAAGGCTGGAGTTCCACCTCCAAGCGGCGTATTGGCGTAGGCGTCCGCTTTAACGGCGCCGACTGCCCTGGCCTCAAAGCCCAGCCGCCGCCGAACCTCGCCCAACTCCGGTCGTTTCATTACCCACGAAAGCGTCGGCTAGTTTTCTTCCTAGACAAAGGATCAGTGCAAGTGCGCATCATCGATCAGGCCACGTGACGCCCCATCCGCACCTTCATTGTTGAAATACGCTGCTATAGAGCTTGGATAGGATTGCCGTACCTCTGGCGGCACATCGTTGTCAACCACAATAATCTGGATAGGCGAGTCGAACTCTTCTGCTTGTCTACCAAGCTCCATCATTGCTCGGAAAATATTGGCGTATTTCCTGGGATCTGAAACGCCCTCCTTCTTGTCCTCGGCAAGATCGGTTTCCTTGTAGAGTTCGTTAGTCTTTCCTAGATACTTGCCGACCGTATCAATCATTAGCAAACCGGGGAAATTGGTATGCCGGCGCATTGAAGCGCTGAGAATACCCAGGAAATGCCCAATAGACAGTATTGTTCTCAATCCACCTGAAGTGGTGTCTCGATAGTCCCGATTTCTCAATACCGGCAAAAGGCTCCGCTCATCAATGCGGACATCGCGAAGCTCAGATATCTGGACAAATCTTAGGAATTTGAAAAGTGCGTCGCCCATCTCATTCAACAAATCTGAGACTGAAGGTGCGTCACGACGAACGGCCGCAAGCTTTTCTTCCAGTGCCAAGATACGATCAGCAGCCTTCTGCAAATCCTTGAATATCTGCTTCTGCTGATTTCGTACCTTGATACTACGCTCAAGGCCCTTTCGCTCCTCCTGAATCTTTGCGCTCTCGTAAGACCAGGCATCACGTTCCGCAAGATATGGGGTGATGGCGGAAGTCATTTCCTCATCAAGCATTCGCCGCGCATTGTCTCGATCACTAACCAACACTTTGAGATCGTCTAGCGCCCGGCCTCGCTTTCCCCGCTCCCGCTCTACTAGTCTCTCCAAGTCTTTTATTCGCCTCAGAAGCGAATTGACCTCCTGGGACATTTGGTCCGAGCGATCAATTTCGTGCTCATGCTGAACGTCATCCATTCTCACAGCGCTATCGCAAAGAGGGCAGGAAAACATTAACTGTGGCGACCCAATTACTTGCTTTGCCACTTTGATAGACTTAATCTTTTTAATATCCCCATGATAATCATTCTTTAACCGAACGAATCGCTCAATCGATTGATCGCACTCTTGGACAGTACTCTCTGCCTCAGCGATTTTTAAAGTCATCGAATTCAAAATATCCTTGAGAGCAGAATAACTCTCACTATTTGAAACGATGGCTGAATTTATTCTCTTCAGTTCAAGAGATGCGACCCCACTACGCTCATCCACGTCGCGCAATGCATCATCGAGATCAAATTCAGTCTTAAATTCAACCGTACGGAGGAATTCGGAGACCGCTCGATATGTTGCCTCAGCCTTCTTCTGCTCAGACAAAGCAGCCGACAACTCAACTTGCAGGTCAGATATATTCGAATCGAGCAGATTAAATAAGTACTTAAAGGTTTCCTTATTTTTTACCCCTTGATACGACCCTTCCCCCAATAGATTTTTCGACCCGACATCGTCCTGTTTCAAATAACAAAACTTGAATACATCCCGGAAACTGAGACGCGTCAACGGCGATTCGTCTTTCGTAGGAGCTTGCCTAATTTTGATGCTTGGCATGCTAAGCGCCGACATCAGAAAATCAGAAAAATATCCGTCCTGACCTTCCTTATTGAAGTTGGGGGAGTATTTCTGAGGGTAGATATCCGACATAGTCTCCAATGTCGCAGAATAAACCTCTATCTGATTGTTTGCATCGAATATATCGCGCTTTATCACATAGGCCGACCCACTGAGCCAGACTTGCATCATTACATAAAGCACCGACGATTCAATTTCTTGGTCGTAAATAAATTTTGACGACCCAAGCAAATAATTAATACATTCAAGAATACTGCTCTTTCCCGTCGCAGAGTCCCCATAGATAATATTTAAACCCTGCGCAAAGGGCACAATATAGTTTTTCCGACGCCCGGCAAAAACGAGCCGCTCAATGAAGATTTTTGGCTTAGTAGCGATCATATTCTTTCAATAGCCTGTTCAACAGCCGCATTGAGATTTGCCGTAGAGACCGAGGAAAGCGATGCCAATGCACCCACATATCGGCGTGCCGTATCAAAATAGTCGCCAGTTAGCGCCGCTTCTGCGCTTGATCCCTCGCCCGTAAGAAGATACATAAATCCTTCTACCTTGCGATATTTGGCGCCGATGAGATTCATCGATGCAAGTCGCATCAATAGAGACTTCAATTGATCATTGTCATACAACGGATCCAGATTGACTGAAATGCCGGACACAGAATACTCATCATGCTCATCCAAGCCGGCCGCGCTGTACCCTAAATCTTGCAGTACCCTATTCATCACGATAGGATTTTTAAGTAGATAGAGCATCAGATGGAGGCGCTCGTTATTTAGCAGGAGCCGCGCTCTCGCCGTTTTGCCCAACTGCGAAACGATGATTAGCACCAGCGCTGAATTCAAGGTTGAATCATTATCCGGTACAAAATATGGCGCCGAACTCATGATTCGCTTTCAGTGAGCTCGCTAATTTTCGTTCGCACTCGTTCCAACGCATCTCGGGAGCGTTCCTCACTCCACCAGACGTTGTTTCCCAAATCATTCGCAAGCTGATGCAACATTCCCATCTTGTGCAGGGCTTGTAGCATCGGAAATGCAGCCTTAAGGAATGAGGCATCCTCATCGATAACGCGCTTGTGTACAGCGGCAACTAGCGTTGTAGAGCTGCCATTGCTTGCCGCAACATGCGTTTCGTAGCTATTTTGATATATTGTTCTTATCTTGTCGTAAAGCACCTTGAGTTGCTGTTGGTCAGCCGCACTGCTCAATAGCTTCCTTGCGTATTCCGCATTAAGAAAATATTCTTTCGAATTTCTGATACTTGCTTCGTGCACGTCCGCAAGCATAAGCTTTAGGACAAAAATCTCGTCGTCATACTGATTTGGGCTAGAGATGTGCTGAAACTCAAACGGCGTCGCGGACTTTACAAACGCTTCCAGAAAATTTGCGGCCGCACTAAGTACGATTCCACCTTTTGCCGGCTTGCAAATAGTTAGGTGGTCATCATCGCAAGAAATGGTGTCCTGCGGACTATTATCTGTGCCTATAGCGCTGCTTTGCTTTACTACCTGATCGTAAGCGCCGTAGAAATACTTTATGTCTGGCTTAAGGCTATGTTTAACCCAAGCGTCATTCAGTTTGGGACACAGGTCACTCAGCGGTGCCAAATCTTCGATTTGCTGATTACTTGATATCATTTTTCCAAAGGTCGCCAAGTCCGCGCCAAGATGTGGGACTGCCAAGGACAACACAAGTCGAATTTTTGACGTTTTTCCATCCTCAAGATCCTTGAGAATGCATGATTTAGTCACTAATCCGCCCATACTATGCGCAATAACGACAATGCTCCGATACCCCCCGAGATCGAAGCGAATGCGCGATCTAAGCAAATTGGATATTTCTTCGATCGAAACGTTCTTCTTGGCCTTTGGCTGAACGCTCTTGAAGAAGGAGACCAGCTTCTGACGGATCGAGTTTGCGGCTGGGAAAAGATTAGTCAGGGTAGTGAAATATTCGAATATAGCAATATCAAAATTATTGCTAACCAGTTCGTATTCGAGCAAGCGTTCATGAAAGTAGCCGTCAGTGGCATGCTTCCAAGTATCTTTTCCACCAGTAAAACCGTGAACGAACAAGATAACGTCTTGCTTGCCGGTTTTTTGGACGAACTCAATCATCAGACCCCCTTTTCCTTGTATTGCGCTCACTCACGTGGGCGATCATGGCGCCTCAGCGTGCGCTTGCAATGGACTTTCCCATGGGAAGTAGCTCATGCATAGGGGAACGTCCCTACGTAGCAGCGTGCGTTACGGTCACTGGGCGCAACAGTGTGCACGTTCGGAAATGCGAACCCCAATGGCGAAAGGCTGCGTCCACCGTGGCGCTGATCTCCGCCACTTAGCTCGAATATTGGCTTGGCCACCGAGGAGCCGGTCGACGTCTCGCTGTGGTCGACCTCAAACACGCCGAGGCCAATGTTCACTTGACTGTCAACACATGATCGCTGTCGTCGAAACTTTCCCAGTTCGAAGTGGGAATCGTGAAGCTCTGGACTGAGGAGCGGCAAGCAGGCGATTGGCATCTCGTTGGTGAATCGCCCCGGATTCGAGGAGGCTCCAACTCTTGAGAAGATGGAGCTATGAACAAGTCGAAGAAGTTCTCACCTGAGGTCCGTGAGCGCGCGGTAAGGATGGTGCAGGAGCACCGCGGGGAATACGAGTCGCTTTGGGCGGCAGTGGAGTCGATTGCGCCGAAGATCGGCTGCGTGCCGCAGACGCTGCTGACCTGGGTCAAGCAGCGCGAGGTCGATGCCGGCAAGCGCGATGGCGTGACGACGGCCGAGGCGCAACGCGTCAAGGAGCTTGAACGAGAGAACAAGGAACTGCGCCGGGCCAACGAGATTCTGAAGCTGGCGAGCGCGTTTTTCGCCCGGGCGGAGCTCGACCGCCGGCTCAAGTCCTGAAGGAGTTCATCGACGCTCAACGTGCCGTCTTCGGGGTCGAGCCGATCTGCAGGGCTCTGCAGGTCGCCCCGTCGGCATATAGGCGCCACGCCGCGGCCCTTCGCGAGCCCCACAAGCGCTGCGCCCGGGCGCGACTTGACGAGGCCTTGGTGCCCGAGATCGAGCGGGTCTGGAACGCCAACATGCAGGTCTACGGTGCCGACAAGGTCTGGGGCCAACTCGGCCGCGAAGGTCACCCCGTCGCGCGCTGCACGGTCGAGCGCTTGATGCGCAGGCAAGGACTGCGCGGCGTGAGACGCGGTAAGGTCGTGCGCACCACCGTCAGCGACAACAAGGCGCCGTGCCCGCTGGACAAGGTCAATCGGCAGTTTCGCGCCGAGCGACCGAACCAGCTGTGGGTGTCCGATTTCACCTATGTCTCGACCTGGCAGGGCTGGCTCTACGTGGCCTTCGTCATCGACGTGTTCGCCCGGCGAATCGTCGGCTGGCGCGTGAGCAATTCGATGCGCACGGACTTCGTGATGGATGCCCTTGAACAGGCCTTGTATGCACGCCAACCGGAGCGCGACCACAGCCTTGTGCATCACAGCGATAAGGGGTCCCAATACGTCAGTATTCGCTACAGCGAGCGACTGGCCGAAGCCGGCATCGTGCCTTCGGTGGGCAGTACGGGCGACAGCTATGACACTCAGTTCAAACTCGCACCCGAACGCCGACCTGGTCTGACCCGAGCTACGACTGGCCTTGCTGCCTTCGCGTTGACCTGTCGACCATGTCGGACGTTCCCCGAGCACCGTCGGGCTCATCGCATGTGACCTTATAGGAGCCTTGCTCTGCACCGTGAGTGTCCTGTCCGGCTGTTGAGGTTGGCGATGCCGTCTTCAACCGCGAGGGAACATTAGAGTGAATCATGACGAAGTCATTCTTGGGGTCGACACCCATCTGGACAAGCACGTCGGTGCAGTGATCAGCGTCGCCCGCAGGCTTCTCGCTACGCTGGCCGTGGAGACGAATTCCGCTGGCTACCTGCAGTTGCTGGCCTGGGCACGATCTCTTGGAGACCTCCGACGCGCCGGAGTCGAGGGCACTGCTACCTATGGTGCTGGCTTGACTAAGGTGCTGCGTGACAACCATGTCGACGTCTTCGAGGTCAATCGCCCCGATCGCGCGACGCGGAGATCGCGCGGCAAAGCTGATCCTACTGATGCCGAGAGCGCCGCCTGCGCCGTCCTGTCGGGACGCGCGACGGCCATTCCGAAGGAGCAGTCTGGCGCCGCGTATGCGATGCGCGCAGTGGCGGTTGCGCGTCGTAGCGCAGTGAAGGCGCGTACGCAGGCCATCAATCAGTTGCGTGGCTTGCTGGTCAGCGCACCGCAGGAGATTCGAGAACGACTGCTGCGTACGAAGACCGAGGAATGCGTAGGCGCGTGTGCGCGAATTCGCTCGTTAGGCAAGACGGACCTGCTGACGTCGCTGACCACCACACTTCGAATCCTGGCGAAACGATGGCTGGCATTGGGCGCTGAGATCAAGCTTCTGGACTGCCAGCTCGAGCATCTGACCAAGGACCACGCGCCGAGGCTGCGCAACGAGTTCGGAGTCGGCGCGCAAACGGCCGCCGTGCTTGTTTGCGTGGCGGGCGACAACCCCGAGCGGCTCAAAAGCGAAGCTGCCTTGGCTGCTCTATGCGGTGTGAGCCCGCTGCAGGCGTCATCCGGAAAGACCACGCGCCACCGGCTGAACCGGGTGGTGATCGTGCCGCCAACAATGCCCTCTGGACCATCGCAATGGTTCGAATGCGCAGCGATCCGCGGACTCAGGCATACGTAACTCGCCGCACTTCGCAAGGCTTGTCGAGAAAGGAGATTCAACGCTGTTTGAAGCGCTACATCGTGCGTGAGCTGTACCCCTTGATCCTTGCCGACTTGGGGCAAATAGCGGTTGCCCCTTGACATAGGAGCGTCAACGCCTTGGCCGAGACCATCAACGGGTTGTACAAGGCCGAATTGATCCATCGCCGGGCTCCGTGGAAGACTCGCGAGGCCGTCGAACTCGCGACGCTCGAATGGGTCTCATGGTTCAATCACGACAGCCTCTTGGAGCCCATCGGCTACATCCCGCCTGCCGAGGCTGAGGCAAACTACTACCGGCAACTCGCCAGTCAGGCCACACCGGTCTGACTTAAACCTACGGGCCTCCGCAGAACCCAGGGCGATTCAGGTCTGTCGCTTGCCATCTTGTCCACCCATGATTACGTGGACACGATCCTTGCAGTCGCGATGGCCCAGTTCAAGATGGGATGGCCGGACGCATACCAAATTTCTCCCATGCCCAGCTATACTTTACCGACGTCCGCGCAGGTTTTAAGGCATAAAACTCGCCCGCTTCTGGCTAGGTCAAAGTGCTCGACTCGGGCTGATAGACATGCGCGCGCTTGTGGATATGCTGGTGGTTCTCGTAGTACTCGTGCAGGTTCCTGTTTTGCGCCACGGGCGACCGATGATGGATTCCACGCTCGCCCCACATGAGCCACACTAGTGTCTTGCCGGATTGCGTCAAGTAGTTGTCGAGAAGGTCACGGCGGAGGTAGCTGAATGAGCCGCTGGCCTGCGATTCATACTCACCGACTTCGCGATACAGGGACGCTACGCCCGAAGCATCATGCAAGTCCCATTTGTTGGCGCGATACCCGAGGTTCAAAGCCTCACAGATCTCCTTCGCGGGCAGAACCACGCCGCTAGTCTGGTTCATCGCACTGTGGTAACTCTCCCAGCTGTACCGCTGCACCGGAATCTCGACGGGGACGCCATTGTCTGACCAACGATCGGCCGACACCATCCGCTCGTAGCTGCCGTCGTCTTGCTCATCTGCCGCAGGCAGACCTGGCACTGACGAGAAAGGCATCTCCCCTGCATAGGTGTAGTAGTAGTTCGGCATGTCTGGGATGGCGTGATTGCCGGGGTACTCGAGGCCAGCGAATAATGTGCACAGACGGTCGACGTCTCCACTCTCCACAAGCACGCCCCGGAGAAATGAAAAGACCTGCCGGTCATCCGCCGCGGACTGTTCGAGAAATCCATCGAGCACGATCCACGGACCGCTCGAGCCATCAATTTCTGCAATCTCAAGAATGCTCAGATAGTCTGGCTGCGGCCCACTCGCCATCCAGCCACCAATATCTGTAGGCTGACCGCTGAACAAGTCAGGGAGAGCCAGTTCAAGGACCGGGGCGTCGAGCGGGAACGTCGGGTCGATGTCTGCATCCGAGGGTCGTTCGCCGCGCCGCTCGTCAAGCATGCCCTGCGCGTGACGGACGCCCCACATCTCGAAGTAGGCGATCCAGCCATACTTCTTCCCGTAGCGATCTACCTTGTGCTTGTCACCACCCATACGAGGGCCGGAGTTCATCTGCCGGTCGACGGCCTCGAACTGCTGGGGGTCATAGCCAAGCACCAGCATTCGCGACACGATTGCCGGCAGCACATTTTGGTACTCGGGATTGGTGTCGTCGTAGTTCGACCGGCCCGGGATCAGCCCCCCTATGGTGTAGTTCCCGAAATCCATGCCAATCGCCGCTCGCCTAGCGCGTTCGAGCACATCCGCATCGAACAGCGGTATGCTCGAAAACGGGTCTGGAAGATGACTGAAGGGCGGAAGGAGATGTGCCGCCTCGTCCTTTGACAAGCACGTCGGATCGATCGTCTGCGCAATGGCGATGGTCCCCAGACCGTATTGTCGATACAGAGCGTGCCAAGTGGTATGGACCGCGCCAGGCGTGAACATCGCTTGATAGATCTCGCGAGCGACTCCAGGCAGGGCCTCGCGCATCTCGACGGCGTTGACATCAGACCAGGTGGTCAGCACCGCCCCATAGGCCGCGGCGAACATCCGCTCGGGCACGTAGGGATCTGAAACGGCGATGGCGTCGATTGCCAGACAGAAAAACTCTGAGGGTCGCTTGATGGCGAATTCGTAAAGGGTCTTCGTGGCCAGGTCCCGCAGTCGTCTAGACGTCGAAGTGAGCGTCCACATGACCCAACGCGCCCGCCGAATCGCTCGCTCGTCTAGAGCTCCCGATGCCCATCTGGTCGACAGAAACTTGAAATCGCCTTCTGCCTCCTCTGAGCTCTTGCGAAGCCACTCTGTCCAGAACAGGTCGCGCTGCGTGTTGGGCATCGCCAGGAGCACGCTGTGAAGGAAATCCATGTCAAAGGGATGTGCTCGCGCTGCCCTCGTACTCCGCAGTTTCTTGAAGGCGAGCTGTGCAAACTGCTCCGACTCCTGCATTGCGCTCGCGAACCGCTCCACAGTTTCCCGTCCGATCTGCCTTGGATCGGATTGCACCGTCAAAAGAAGTGCGTTCATGACGAGGCTATCGTCTGACAGGTCTTGCCAAAGCTGACGCCTGCTGAGCCAGTGCGGGTACAGGCCTACCAGAGCCTGGAACACGTCATAGGCGAAGGTGTGCGATCCAGCCCGATTGAATCTGAACTGAGCGCATCCTTCGTCACTTTGCAACCACTCCGCCAGCGACGGTCCGGAGAGCAAGTGGCGCGCCATCATGTGGCCGGCCATCAGGTCGTACGAAAACGCGAGGCCTTGGCCCCCTTCTCCAAAAGTCGTTCGAACGAGCACGCCTTCGGACTCCAGCGCGCGCACGACGCTGGAGTCCCAACTGCCCAAGTCTCCGACGGCGCTCCGAACAGCTCGGAACTCAGCGCTTCGCGCGTTGCCCTCCCAAAGCAGACGCGCGATCGTCAGCAGTGCATCCTGCACTTCCTGCTGATAGACGCGATGCGCTGTCGATGAAAGCTCGGCGATTCGCTCGGCGACCCTGTTGAAGTGCTCTTCGAACAGGCTTGCAAGAGAGGTAGGCAGCGCCTCTACTCCAACGACATGCTGGCGATGGGCGTTGGCCACCTCGCAAAAGATCCTCAGCGTCAACGGATGCTGCAGGAACTCGATGGGCAGATCCGCGTCGGTGGCGTCGATCTTGTAGTAGTTGAAATACTTGTCGATGGCCGCTTGCGGATCATCCTGGAACCCGTTGTGCTCAATCGTCGGAAAATCCTCCGGCAGGCACATCGGCGCGAACTCATTGCGCAGAGTGACGACCAGCAAGACGTACGGAAAGTCCTTCAGCAGTTCATCCGCGCGAGCGAGCTCATCTCTCCAGTCTCTTGGGTCCTCCGCCTCATTGAGGCCGTCAATGACAATGGGAATGCGCTTGCCTGCGCGCTGACCCGCCGCGTCGACGGCTTCAACGAGCCGATCGAAGCTCTCCGCAGGTCGTCCCGCGATCTTGAAGGCAGATAAGAGCTCGTCAAGCTTCTGCCCCGCATGAAGATTCTTCCCTAGCAGCAGCACACCACCGGGGAAGTCGCCCTCGGCCTGTGTCACCTTGACGGCCAGCTCGGACTTTCCTTCGCCGGCAGCCGCAAGCACGGCGACGGCTCGCACGCTGGTCGACCGCTCCAGTCCGAGCAACGTGCAGGAAACTGCATGAAGGTCGGCGACCAGGTTCGCCGCCAACGGAGCCCCCTCGGACCGCGCTCCACGTAGCTTCGATAGCAGCCTGTCGTAGCGCACCGACTGCGGCGGATTCGAAGCCAGCGACTGCGCTATAGCGTCGAAGTCCCCTTTTTCGAGTGCCGCATGCAAGCCATCGAGCAGGTCAGCCAATCCTGTGGCCCTTGCCAAGAGCGCATCGGCTTCAACCTTGATCTCTGTTTTGACGGGGTCCGTCAGCGTCGAAACTTCTGCGCAGGTCTTCCTGACGGCATTTGAGAGTTTCTTCAGTGATTCCCACGCGCTCAGGCGGCCTAGACGCCTGAACACCTTCGTCTCGGCCCCAACGGGAACATGAACGTCTGGTTGGTATCGGCGCTTGAACGGAGCCGCAGCGAGCTTGTACTGTTCAGCGAGGTGATCAGGCGTTAGAACATGCTCGCCGAAGTAAGTTGCCCGAAGTAGAGCCGCCGGACCAACTAGAAGGTCCTCGATGTCGGCTGCGGTCAGCAAGTCCAACTTGAAATCGGGGAAGCGGTCCTGTTCCAGAGCGAAGAACCACCGCTGGTCGTCCGCCGTCAACGTGTGTCGCGTCCAGAGCTTCCAGTCGGTTACACCTTGGACATGGCTTTGCGTCTTCTCCATCCCCTCGATAATCGTTCTTCGGCGCGCGGCTCCTAGGCCCTCTCCGTTTTCCAGGTCGTACCACTTGCATTGCCAACCAACCCAGCTTGGCGGCGCTCCAAGATCGCAAGACTCTGTCAGTTCGAGGTGGAACTCTACCCCTGGCTGGTTCGCGCGCTGCTTGAAGCGACCGAAGCGACCGTAGTGACGGCGCACCAGAGCGCGGCAAAGCTTCTCGAAGTTATCGGTCGCGGCACCAGGCAGGCCGCGAAACACGTCCCAATTGACTTCAGGCATCGGCGGGTTCTCCGTCAGCTCGCGTTGGCAGAATCGGCCGGGTAGTCGTGCGCCGAGAAGATTTCAACCTTCGCCCCGGCTTCGATGAACAACTTCACGAACGCGGATACGTCAGCCTCGTCTGTCTTGACGGTGATCTGATCTTCTTCACGCTCGAGTCGGTGGTCCGATACCAGCTGGCCTAGCTCGACGGGTGCCAAGGTGTGTAGTTTCAGGCTTCGCAATAACGAGAGCATGTCATCAGAAAATCTCAGATCCTCCGGGTCGGGATCGAAGACAAGGGAGTGACTCTCATCTTTTGAAGCCTGCTCGCTCAGTTTCCTAATGTCCTTCTCGACTTTCTTTGCGTCCTCCGCCTTCTTAAACCTCCCGATAAGAACTAAGTTCATCGAGTGCTCGGACCCGTATCCGCTCCAGATCTTCATGGTTGTGTCTCCCGTCTGATATCGAAGGTAGTTCTAAGTCGATTGAGTGCCGAAAGGACCCCTGTGTCTTCAATCTTTGCGCCAACCTTCGCGTAAGAACTTGCGCGCAGCGTTCCTGACGCATCGATGTGTGCGTAGGCCTGAAGACCTCGCTCATTGGGGAGCGGGTCGCATGTCGGAAGCCCCGACGCACCCGCTTCACTGACCGCCAAACGAACAGTGCCTCTGTATTCTGAGACCCAGTCTTGAAGCGATCTATTGGCTGCCTCGTCCATGCCTGCGACCGCACTGGTTTGTTGCTGAGGCAGTAGCAGCAGTTCGCTGGCCCCAACTGTCTCCGCGAGCTTGGCCACCGCGTCAAGTTCTGAGACCGTCCGCTCGTTGACGACCACGTTGATGCCGAAGGGCGACAGCGTCGCGATCGACTCCATCGCTCTGAGCAGGCTGGCATACGGCTTCCCGCGCTGCTCTTCATAGGTGCGACCCACGCCATCAACGCTGATGCGTACAAAATGGACAGAGCCCCTAAGTAGCCCGACTAGCTGCGGCGTCAGCCGATGGCCATGCGTCGTGAAAGTGACCGCCAGCCGAGTCTCTTGCGCCGCTCGTGTGCATATATCGATGAAGTCGGGGTGCAGCGTAGGTTCGCCGCCGCCGAAACCGACGCTGAGGCATCCGGCAGTATCCAGCTCCTTCAACCAACCGAGCACCTGCTCTGTATGCAGCGACGCCTTGTGCTTCGGCGCGTAGCAGTATGCGCAATGAAGGTCGCAGATATTGGTGAGTGCGATGGATACTTGGCGAGGGGACGCTGACCATGTCGCCTCGGTCGGGCGCAGCTCGTCCAGCAGGACATTCATCCCTGAGGCCCGGTCGAAAAGGTGAACCCCGTTCGGACCGAATCTGGTTCGCATTGTTGCCAAGGCCACCTCAGCCATCACAAAACGCGGCGGTCGTCCCGATCGCGCGTAAAGCGACCAGTTGCGCCGTTGCGCGCAGACCTTTCAGTGGATAGGTTCCGACGACCAAGCCGTCATAGGAGACCTCGAAGCCCCGCACGCTCCCCGTGATGTCCGCCGCCGCCTCAATGGCGTCACTGATCGAACTGAAGCCCGCAGCGCTGTCGATCACCTCGTTCGCGAACATGACCTGGTACTCAAAGAGTCCGGGCGCGAGCTGGCGGATGTACAGGCGGGCGATGAAGTCGCGGTTGTGCCTATTCATGCGTCGATCCCTCCAGACTCGGGTGCAGTACCGCCCTCCGGGCTTGCAAGTGCGACGGTCCAGTTGCCCCCGACTTCTTGGCGCAGATTGAGCAGGTCGTAAGTCTTGAGCATGCTGACCAGCCCTGAATGTCCGTAGGTTTGCGGCGAGAACGCGGGATCAGTCCGCCGTAAATATGAGCCCAGCGTGCCGACATGAACTCGGCCGTCGGGCGTACCGCTCGCCAGGAGCCGAACCGCGCCGACAACCGCCTTGGGCCGGAGCTTCTGTTTCACGACCGGCGGCGCCCGAGGCACTTGCGCTTGGTCATCTGCTGGATTGGCAAGCTCCGACGACGTCCATTCAAAGAACTGGTCGCCGGCGTTGCGCAGCGCATCGGGTGACTTCGCTTCTCCGACAATGTGCACCGTCGCGCCCCGCTCCCGCAGCTTGCGGCAAAGGTACGCGAAGTCCGAGTCGCTGGTCACTAGGCAGAAGGTCTCGGCGCGATGGTCAAATAGGGCCTCCACAGCGTCCAGCGCCAGTGCGATGTCGGAAGTATTCTTGCCGGCCGCGAATTGGTACTGGAGGCAGGGCGTGAAGGCCCGCCGCACCAGCGCATCCTGCCACTTGTTGGCCAGTGTCGCGTGGTTGCCGTACCCTCGCCGCAGGACGACACGCCCGAACTGAGCGACGACGCGTAGCGCGTACTCCAGGATCTCAGGTGAGGTGTTGTCGCAATCCACGAGGACTGCGACACGGGTATCCATCGCCGCTTCGTTAGTTGTCATCAGCGCTCCCTTTGCGATCCATGATATTCGAGCAGATGAGGTAAATGTCGCGCGGTCGCCCCTCGCATACAGAGGCCGATCGCTGCAGCAAGGCCGCCGAAACCCTTGGTGCAGCGGTCACAATGTTCAATGCTTGCTGGTAGGAACCTCCCCGTCCGCGCCATTGCCGCCATGCAATCCATGCAGGCACAGCGACACTAGGCCCATGTCCTCTGCAAAAAAGCTCCAAGAGGCTGCTTTCTTCATCGAACTGCTTCATGCCCTGGAAGAACGTGGCGCGCCGCTGACCTGGTGCGACGACCCGTCGCTTGAGGCTTCGTTCCTCTTCGCCGCGATCCTCAACGCGTTCTATTCGACGATCGCGATGATGGAGAAGGAGGGGGTGAACGCGAAGGCGTTCAGGGCCGCCCATCCGGCGATCTACGCGCACGGCCGCGGCGAGCGCGCGAAGACCGTGCACACGGCTCACGTCGAGACCGTTCATTCCGGCTACATCCCTCCTCGCGGAGACAAGGTCGTGCTGACTTTTCGCCGACCGCCTCGACTTGCTCCGGTGAAGGAATCAGCTCCCGGCTGCGCCGACCTGCATTTCAGGGCGGAGCACTACATGCATATCGAGATGACGGGCGAGAATGTGCACGCGCTCCAGTTCTGTGAAGAGCACCTCGCCGAGCTGACGGCGTTCCGCGCCGCAATGACAACGACATAGCCCGGCCGCTATCGGCGGCGGGCTGCCTCCCATTGATCCCGACATGGAGAGGCGGATCGGTGCTCGCGCGCAGCTTCACAACCCCAGCATCCAAATGCTGGCGCCCCGCCTATCCTGTACTCGCCCCTGGGTCCCATATTGGTCAAAGTCGAGCCCTTCCGGGCGACGACTTTTGGCCAAAATTAGGCGCGGCGTCGACGTCGCCAAAGGCGACAGACAAGCGACCGAATCGATACCGAACGAATTGTCCCGTGGGATCCCGAGACGTCCCCGACCGCGGCCATCCTCCCGACGTACTGAACAGGCGCCGAATCAGTGCCTCGCTCACATCGTCCCGATCCGTCCCAGATCATCCCGCCGACGAATTTCCGTCAAAAGTCGTCGCCCCACGCGCAATCGATCGCGGCAGACTGGTTCCCCACCAGAAGGAGGCTGCTCCATGGAACTCGTTCCCACTGAGCCACCGGGACGCTCTACACGGAAGGCGCGCGCCTACGTCTCTGAGATCCATCGACTTCGCGATGCGGGCTACACGTTGGCGGCCATCCGGCGCACGCTCGAGGCGGCTGGCATCGAAGTCAGCATCAGCACCGTACAGCGCGAGGCGATCAGGCCCGTCGCGGCGAGTGCCGCCAGCACGCCGGGCGGATCGGCAAACTCTGTTCGATCGATTGGGCCCAGCCTGCGTGACGCGAGTCTGGGTACATCACCGAACCGGTCCGCCCAACCGATGTCCTTCGCGCGCGACATACGTACAGGCAAGCAGATCGCCGAGGACTTCATGAGGGGGCGAATCACTAACCCACTACTGCAAGAAGGGACCTGACATGCGAGTCGCCGTCATCAGCTTTTCGGGCAACGTCGGAAAGACGACGATCGCCCGCCATCTTCTCCTGCCGCGCATGCCCGGCGCGCGGATCATCTCGATCGAGAGCATCAACGCGGGCGAGGACGAAGACCACGTCATCAAGGGCCGGCAGTTCGCCGAGCTTCAGGAGTACCTCCAGGTCGTCGACAACGTGATCGTCGACATCGGAGCCAGCAACATCGAAGATCTACTGTCGCTGATGCGCCGGTACCGCGGCAGTCACGACGACTTCGACTTCTTCATCGTGCCGGCCGTGCCGACCATCAAGCAACAGCGGGACACGATGGCGACCTTGGCCGAACTGTCCCGCCTGGGAGTGCCGCCGGAAAAAGTACGCGTCGTCTTCAACATGGTGGAGGACCGGTCCGAGATCGCGCCTGCGTTCTCGCTGCTGCTCTCGTTCCTGCAGGAGACACCGCTGGCGCAGCTTTCTGCTGACGCATATCTGGAGAGCAATGAAATTTACGCGAGGGTGAATGGAACCAGCGCGGACCTGGCGGCTGTCGCCGCGGATCCGACCGATTTCAAGTCGATGATTGCCGCGGCGACCGACAAGGCGGAACGTGTCGGACTGGCGCAGCGTCTCGCCACACGGCGTCTGGCCATAGGCGTGGTGCCCGAACTCGACAGGTGCTTTGCCGCGCTGGACCTCAAGGCCCACGCGCCGGTTTCCGCCGGTTGCTAGCGCCACCGCAGCGCTCATACGTGAACGACCCTCGGACCACCCGGGAGGCGCTGATCGCGGAGGCGATTGGCGACCTGGGACTCTTGATCGGGCAGGCGCAAGCACTGCTGCCGCTCATGAACGGAGCACGCGAGGCGCTCGTCGAAGCCCACGGCCAGTTGCTTCGCGAGGCGG
>Ga0247779_1000247_pt1 | contig 39760 bp, 48 predicted proteins | sample UWRJL221509R5_FD_179925 | JGI IMG/M metagenome (GOLD analysis project Ga0247779, IMG submission 179925) | Plant litter microbial communities from Arlington Agricultural Research Station in Wisconsin, United States - UWRJ-L221-509R-5 | ecosystem: Environmental > Terrestrial > Plant litter >...
TAGAATGTTCTTGGATGAATAATACAATGATGTCATATAGAAGGGTCTGGAATGTAAAAGACTATGCAAGGCAGTGCATGGCAGTGCATGGCAGTGCATTGCTATGCATTGGCTGTGTTCATCAGTGATGCTTGGTTACCATCAAATGATGAATGATGAAGCCTATCTAATCAAAGAATAATCAAAGGATAATCAAACAAAGAAGACAGATAAGATATCTACACAAATATAAAAGGGAAAAATGCGAAATAAATATAGAAAAATAGAGAAAAATATAGAAAACCCTGACAATTCCAGAACAATTTTGCCTTGTCAAGGGATATAACAGGACTCTTCCAGTCTTTCTAATCTTCATCATCTGTGTTTGATCCTACTGCAAATCCCACTCTTTTCCGATCAACACTAGCTATAATTATCAAGGTTTGCTCTTCTCATACCCAAGTCTCTTCTTTTCTTCAAAAATAAAATAATCTAGGACATTGTTGACTCAGATAAAAAAGAGATTGTCCGAGAGTAAAGAACAAATATTTATTAGTCAAACGATATCTGACCTGCAACTAGATTTTCATTGAAATTCTAGGTTTGTATTTTGTACCCATCCAAGATATGGGACTGAATGATTTTTACAGAAAATTGTCCAAGACAAACAAGAGTCTAATTTCATATCTCGTCTTCATGCTGGTCAACTTAAGATTATTCCGTGGCCCGTCATTGAATCGAAACAATTCTATTCCTTGTTTTCTGCTATCAAAACAGTACTTGATAAGCAGTCAGTAACTCATTCTACTGCTGGTAGTTTTCTGCACACCCTCAAAACTCTTATGGCAAAACTGAAGGTGAGTTCTACTTAATGTAACAGTTCGCCAGAATCATTGATTCCTTGTTCTTTTGTGTAGGCAAATGATTGGAGAGCTCTTTCGCATAAGTTATGTTGCACATTTATAACATGGGGACCAACCCTCATGCCTTTCTTAGTCCTGTACAGAATCAATGGTTGCGCATCATGTGCATCAACTTCTATCAATCCTTCCAAATGCACTGGCATTTGGGTATACTAAACTCAAACCTGAACCTGAAGAATTCAAAGTAAGTCAACGCTGTACGGCACCCTGTATGTCAGTATTGATATGTGTGTACAAGAACCTGGACACCGATGTCACCATTGACTTTGCCGGTGATACACTATATCAACTATTTTTGTCGACTTTAGATCATCAGTCGGTTGGGCCAAATGCAATTCTGAAAGATCTTTGCGAGTCGTGGGACGGATATCAATCCTGTCATATAAGACCAGAAAGTCAATGGGTCAACAACTTATCTTCCTATATTACTGGTCTTGTTGGTACAAGAATTCAACATGTGGAATCGTGGGTCGCTCAGAACGTGGAAATTTTTCAAAGTGCAGGCCAGACCAGTCTTACAATGCTGCACCACATGTTTGAAGCTACAATCATAGATATCCGTGGAAACAATCAATTATGCAGACAACAATGTTCATCTTGCCAACTCACCTGTCTTCTTAGCTCCTGACACAGTGGTAACGGTCACAATTGCTTAACATCACACAAATGTGTACATGCTTGCGACTTTGTCAATGAACATCATGATGCCAAAATCCACAAAACTTGTGGATACCCGTGTGTACCTGCCCTTCTTATATATGTGATTTTTATTAACCTTCTCATTTCATTTGTAGAGCTGGTCACAGAGGAAAACACATGTACGTTTGTCTACGAGTTGCTCCAGCACATTTCAATTTGTCTATCAGTCTGAGTATACTAATACCAACACCGTAGTTGTGTAGTGGAGCGTCATCTCTGTTGAGAACCCTGTGTTCTAAAAGATAAAGCCGGTTGCCTCGGAGAATGCACTCAGGTTCGTTGATATGAAAACCAAGGGATCTCAAGACAGAACAAGTCGAAAGTCTCATGTCATTGTCCATAAAATAGGTAGCAGGGCATACAAATGAAGAACATCAGTGTTCAGCTCACGTACACTTCTGCAGAAGGGTACGTCCTTTTTTTTCTTCTGTCGGCGAAGTGATGCATATGCATGGTCTGCAGCCCTGTCATTTGAATACAACCAAGGAGTCTAGTAGACCAACTCATGGAGATGGCTACTGCTGTCCCGGTATGTGTACAATTTCCAGGTACACAACATTGATTTCATTTACTATGATCATAAAAACTAACTCCACCATTGCAACATTGATAGCAATATTGAACATGAGGTGCATCTTTGTGATAACAGGATGTGTCCGGTTAAGTGCACACTATGTAAATGTTTTTGTGCAAGTGATGATCACCTTCACTCAATTGACCAAGCTGTGATCCATTTGTGTGGGTAAGTCTTTCCCAATCGTCAATCTCATGATGAAATAAAGCTAATGCTATGATGACTAGGGAAATACACCCATGCAGGGCCCTATGTTCAGCTTCTGGAATTTGTGAGATCAATACTGCACCACAGTCTATCGAGGCAACATTCACAGGGCAACATTCAACATTCCAATACACAAAGGTAGCTACACTCCATTAGAAAGTTATATACTTGTTCTAATCCAAATTTACATACAAACAGTATTTCCAAGGTCTCAATGCTTTGTTGACATCATCTAAAAAGTGCTGATTTATCCTGTCTTTTTACAGTGGCTAAACGCCTCCCTTGTGTTAAATCTATTCCAGCCATGCAGTTAGCTCATTCTGGTGACCACTGCCACAGTAACGACCCTAAGCCTTTTCACTTCTGCAAAACACGGTAGGATCATATGTTAATTGGATATGTAAAATATTCATCCACAGACATAGATGTGCCTATTGCAGCTACTACTGCACTCTCCCCCGTGGTATATCTTATTGATTAATCACAGTGTCAATGCCTTTCTCTCATGACGATGCGACATATAGGGCATTCACAACAGGAGCATGAAACTAGCCACGGGTCTATGTCCAAGTCACGCTGGGCAGTAGAGAGTCCTGATGCAGTTCTTGAGCTTAATGGAAGAAAGTTTGGGTCTAATGATGATGGCGCTCTAATGATGTGCAATTTATTTTGTCAGGAAATGGGAAGACATGTCCACATCGATTACTGTTGTCCCAACTCTGACGGTAACTGTAATGCCCAAGATATACAACACATCCAGGCCAGAATTAATCCGAACCCTGAAAAGCCAAAAGATTGGATTACACATGAATTGTTCTGGAAACGATCGGGTAATCTTTCAATTATAACCAGATTTAATCCTGACTGAGTCTATGTAAACCATAGGTTTCAAAGGTTTGTGCACATGGCTTCAAACAGACATTCATAAAAAGGATGCATTCTGAAGAGTTGCTTTGTTCATTAGATCCCTATTTATGAGACAATAAATCAAAATTTTCTAAGTGGTACGTACATACTATATTTGAATTTTAAATTACAAACCTCAGTCCTGACACTCCAAAAGTGATGCAATGTGTGCAGGTACTTCCCAGCATATCTGTCCAATCTTAAGTTTATCCAACAGCTATCTAGGATCGGAGCATACCAGCATGGCGTCCAATCCAGCTCAAGCATCATACTGTACTTTACCTATGTTTCATGCTCCTCATAGGACTGGGCAAGGAGCTGGGCTAGAGTAATAAATCAATCTAGATCGATGTTCAGTATAAATTTAACCATGTGGACTTAGATATGTTTCCAATGACGGTCATTTGTTTTCGTGCAAAAATCCAGCTCTACTCCAGCAAGCTTTTTATGTGTGAGTATTTCTTTCGTTTTCTGTGGGGCAACTCTACTCATTTTGATTATCAGGATCTTTGTGGTTGATAGGTATGCTGTGATGCAGTGTGCAAAGGTTCTCTTGATAATGTTCATGTTCTCTTTCTCATACAGATCGGGTTCCATGAGATCTCACGACCGACGCCCCTTGCAGGGCACGCCCGTCACCACAAGAATTACTCGTGCACATAATGATTGTCTTGGCACAGTATACTTGGCTTTGTATGGATTCTGGACATCACGAGCTGCTGCCATGAACACTGCGGGCCAAAATTCTCAAATGAGTGGTTCATGTCAAGATGCCTACTCCATCATACTTTTTGAAAGCATGTCTGTTAAGTGTATCAATAACGACTTTAGAAGCTCCCCAGACCAACTACTTGACTATCTTCTTCAATATAAAGCAGGTGGTGGAACTAGTTATAGCAATGCCGTTAGATGTGCTGAAGAAGTCATGCATCAGTACTAGAGCACAGAACAGTAAGTCAAACAGACTTCCACCCAAGTATTTGTCTTTATGATACCTTTTGCAGCGTGCCAATCATAATATTTTTGTCCGACGGAGAATGTGGCCTAAATGATGAAAACATGCAGACAGTTTGTCATGCAGCCATTGCTCTAGGGTTCACAATTCATTGTATTTTTCTTTTTATACAACTAAAAACTTGCTTGGTGTGGGCCATTGAAAAGCATGGCATATACGAGTCCTGGATTAAAGTTTTTATTTACATAATTATTTAGTGTGTCTTCAAGCATATAATTCTTAAGCACATATATAGCCAATGACACTAACTGGCACTTATGTAATTTACATGACCACAGTGAACCATGGTCCATCATAGGCAAAGCATCTCAATGCTGTGCTTTTCAAGTTTCCTTTATTACAGCACCAACAGGAATTTAAGCACTATATGTCAACACACGAATTTACAAAATCCTTATACAGATTTTATGCATAAATTGAAATTTTTGTTAGGCCAGCGGCGCAGGTGATGCACCAAATGCATACAATTCTGAGCGCAAGACGAGGCGACTCCCCATCATTCCGACTGGGCATAAGCCTGTGTCCATATTGGGAGGCAGTCCAAAAGCGGACAGGACTAATAGTGGGGGTCGGCAATGTCACACAGGCTCGTGGCGGGGAAATATCACACAATGTCACACAATACTGCAAAAAAGGTGGTACACATATTGCGTTACCCGTGTTTAATTCAAATGACTCATTTTCCTGTTAAAAATTATGTCCCGATAATAAAATAAATATCAATAAAAGCTAGACGAAAAAAAGAAAAAAAAAGAGTCAATGTTGCTATAATAATAAAAAAGGACAATAAGTCTTTACATATGCAACAAGCTACTTCATGACTGCTGTATTTATCGTGGGAATTTCGGTCACATCTGAATGAACTTAGGGGATTTGGGTGCAGGAGCACACTCAAGGATGGCCACAAACATTAAAAAGTCAATAAAAGCAGCTTAATAAATTTAGAGTGTATATACTATGTATTTCAACCTCAATAGATTTAAAAAAACAATATATAAAAGTGTAAAGCGTTCACATATGTCTTTTAGCGCCCCAAGTGGTATTTGGCTATAGACGCCTTGGGATCGCATTTTCACGGGTTTCATCACTGATAAAATATTTTTAATATCTTAAAATGCAACTTTTGTTCATGACATATCCTTTTTTTGCCCTTGATTTGAAGGAGATCTGCTCATTTTTTGACGGGATCTCAAGACCGGAGACGTAAATAAACATTCTTCATGAAGGAAATAAAAGATATTTGATAGTTAAGCGTTTTGTCTCACCAAAAGTTGTCGCAGAAATGACTTCCGGTCAAGTTCTATCTGTTTTGATCTTCCCCTGCCAAAACCGGTGCACTTTTGGCAGAGGAAAGGACTATAACTAGCATTTAAGACGAGCAAGGTAGTTTATTAATTCTATATATGGCTTAATACACTCTCAAGACATATTTCTACCCCCTCAAATTGTCAAATCGAGTACATATGGATTATATGCGCGATGCGTGGGGTGGGTCACTTTTCTGGAGCAATCGAGCATGTCACGCGTGATAATCTTAGTACAGCCATTAACCGGGGATTGCCGACCCCCACTAATAGGCCTGATTTTGGTGGCGGTTAAGCGGCACTCGGGTAACCGGTTACCGATTACCCGGGCACTTAAGCGTTACAAGATCAAAATGGGACGCGAGCTATATAAGAACTCGTCCTCTAACGGAGGACTCGTAATCAAGTTCTCCGGAAGATGGTGCAGATAGCCCATGAAATACAAGCCTCTCACCCGCGCGATCCTCTCGTTCCCGCAGCTTCGATCGTAGAGTCTTCCTTTGCGGAGGTTCTAGATTCGGTAAGTCGTCTTTTACTCTGAAAGGGAGTAGATATCTAAGATGCTTCCGCATATCAATATTATAGGTCCGTCTTGCTGAGACATTCCTTGGACTTGCTGAATCATTGAAGAAACCCAGAGGCTCCCTGTTCACATGATACCTGCACCGTACATCGTCATTAGTACTCGACATAGTCATTACAAATGTTTTTAATTTTCAATATTTACTCCTAGGTTCTACTTGCCACCTACGATGGTACTTTAGTTTTCCCCGATGTTTGAGTCATTCTTTCTGTATCCTCAAAACAAGCGACACCCTGCGTAATGCGTGGCAACCGCGGAACTTATCTCTGGACCCACTGTGGACTGAACGATGGATTGGCCACATAGGTAACAGAAGTGACTAATATGTCTTCGTTATGACTTTCAAATTTGAATAAGATGAAAAGTAGGGCATACGTGTTACATCCTGAAAACGAGCACTGCAACCAAAATGTTAGTAAAACGCTTGTCGGAAGTGCAAAATTCGATTACATTCATGTGATTACATCCGGATATTTTTTGCACTGGAATTTTGCACCCTAAAATGCATGCGTTAACGATATAGTTTCTCTTCGATTCATACACAGAACCAGAAACATGTTACCTGGACAGCGACGCCAGCCTTGTGTCTGTAAGAGTTGGTCAAGTTCAGCGGAACCGTCACAAGAATGATGTATTCCGGTTGTATCAATTGTTTGTTGACAATCTTTACACCATATATGATCACATTTTGGCAAAGGACAGGTTATAGTGCCTGCACCCAACAATTCGAATCGATCGACGAGCATGGTTTCATTGCATCTGAAAAGAGAAAAAGGTGATAGATAAATATCTTAGATCATAAAAGTTACGACTTACTTTCTGCAAAGTATGGGGATAGAATGAGCAGTGAGCTCCATCTCTTGAAAAACGGCCAAATCTTCATTCGCGAGACCGACGATTTCGAAGGTGTCTTTGTTGACAACTACTACAGCGTTAGTCATATGAAGAAATGTACACGCCTCATCGCGTACCGCTCGGTAACCGCAACTTATCTGCGACACAATTGGGACAAGAAATCGGATACTGCCGTTGGCTTAACAAAGTAGAAATATATTGACGAAGACAATCACGACAGTAGACATGGTCGCAATCTGGGAATTGAACCATTTCTTCTTTGAGAACGGAGTCCATGCATAGCGGACAATCAAAGACCGGAAACTGTTGTTGCAGTGCTGCTGTCTCAAGCGCCAACTTCTTGTTTTCTCTGTCAAATTCAAGTTGCATTCTGATAGCCAAGATTTCGCTGGATGGTGCTGCATCTTGATGAAGCGTAGAAGCTTTCTCTCCAGATAATTGACCAGAATTTTGAGTCTTGACAGTCTTCTCAGAGGGAGCGGCCTTTTTTTGTTTGGCCTGTGGAAGCCACTGCTGGGGAAAATCTTCCTTGACGGAGCGAACCTGGTAATCGATGGTCTGCTCGGGAGTCTGCTTGTTCAATGCATCAGCGTAATTAGGTTTCTTCTGTTTCTTTCCTGTCAACCATTTATCAGAGGGTTCGTTTTTCTTTTGCGGTATCGAACTTGCGACTATATCCCGATGTTCTTGGTCGAATTCATGCTGCAACTGGGTTGCTAACATCTGACTGGCAAGGTCAGAGTTATTGAGTGAGCGAAGGGAGCCGCGGTTCGATGAGGATGGCCCGGCAATTGCATTGGAATAGGACTGAGTATAATATTGAGCTCCGCTACTGGTCGAGCTATCCCATGAAACTCTCGTGTTGCTTAAAGGAGGGAACTCTTTGTGGGTTGAGCGGGAAATATGATTGGATGTCGTAGCATTGCTTGACGAAGATTTTATTTGATTGTGTGCCATGATCTCGCGCGATAGTTCTGCGTCTCTCGATGTGGGATGAAAATGATCCCGTTGATCATGTCGTTTGTTCTTCTTTTTGCTAGAGCCTGATTGAGAACGAGCTATTTGCAACTGATGCTCAAGAAGGTAAACCCTCGCAAGAAGCTCTTCGTTGCGCGACCATAAGTCGGATTCCCGCTGTCTAACTTCAGCCAACTCCCCTTTCATATTTAATACGTCGACGCTTGCTTTCATCAACAATGTGTCAATGCTTATCGCATCATTATGAGACTTAGCCAACAGAATATGCCCAGAGAATTGACCAAGTAACATGGCTTGATAGTTTCCTACATCGTGGGATATGGCTGAGTCGATACCCAGGGTCTCTTCAAGGTACGCTGCAGTGGCGTCCACCGAGGAGCAGACAATCATGCCTGAACCAAGTGGGTGATTTTGGCGGGGATGAGAGTCGAAAACAATGAAAAAGTTGTTGTTTGGGGAGTTTGTGGGGATTTTTAAGCATACAAGGATCTCTGGAGATCGAGTAACGACGGCGGCGACCACTGATGTAGTCTCTACTGATAAAGCGTCCCTATCAAAAAAGTAAGAAATCGTCCCATTATTACTAGAGTTTGTAACTTTACTTGATCAAACCTTGGAAGCCTTTGTAGTTGGATTGACCGTATTTGACCCTTGCCAAATCGAATGTATTCTTGAACACAGGTATGTCCAAGAGGTCCTCAACTTCAAGGTGTTTACTACTTTTCCATGAGGAACATATAGAAACAATTTCCTAATTACAATACAGTGGTTTTGAATTCATCAACTTGGAACATTGCTGACCATGACATACCTCAGTTGTATCGTACGACAGTACAGCCCGTAAAAGCTCTTCGAAGTAGTGCTTATTATCTCCAGATCGAACTAGGACTTGTTCCTCCAAATGAAAAACTATACGCGCACAATTCAGCGCTGCGAACCCACAAGCCGCAGCACCGATGCCTCCGGGACCGTACTGGCTTGTTTGAGGGTAGGAGACGATTCTCTGTTTCCCCTCAAGGACATCCGCCATAACCTGGTCCAGGTTCTCTGCGAATGCCAATGATGTTGCTGCTGTGCGGCTCATAGGTATATCCTGGTGGGAGTTCATAGAGGACGTTACTATAATGCGGATCCCATCGATTGCACAAAGGAAGATATAGGTCACAAGACTCTGGCGGAACTTCCCTTGAAAGTTGGACGTTTGGGCGCTTAGATATCGATTCCACTATCTGTGGTACGTGGCCATCGTTCTGTAGTTCAGGAAATGACCACTTAGTAAAGAGTTGATAGCACGACCTCTGTCATTGAAAGTATGTACAATGCACAGGACCCGGAATTCTGGTTTGACCAGCCAGTGGTCCGAATTTTGTGTGGTAGGTCTTAGTCGACGACTTGAGATTGTGAGGTTAACCAGTACATAAAAGTTTTCATAGAGGGAAAGGGCAAAAGACAAGATATTCTGAGGATAATATTGAGATGAGAAAAGTCCGTGAACCGACAAGGTAAAATGTATCGAATAAACTTGTTGTTGACCCGTACTGCAATCGTTTGTGAGCCACGTGCGGCTATCTATACCATCTTGCTGACCAATCCCGCCTTCCTCGTTTTCCGATTCCGAACTGGAACTCCTTCCTTAACCACGACGACATCAGCAACTAGCACTTCAAACCTCAAGAACATAAACTTCCACAGGCACACTTATTTCTAACATCTGATCTAGGACAAAACTTAGGAATCGGAGAGTTTTCACGGCGTTCAAGATTATGTCATCATCAGGAGCTACCGAAGCCCAAATGAAGAGCGAGATCGAAAGGCTGACAGGTACATATATTCCTCTTCATTGTCAAGTCTGCTACTTATCCTGACGCTTGCGTTCTACTTCTTTTCCTCAGCGACGATAAACCAGCACAAGGCCGCACAAACAAAGAAGTCATGGCACAAAGGATCAAATTATTACGCTCCTTATCAGCAAGGAGGACCACCCGGACGAAGCAACTCGTATGTTAACCCTAACTATAAGCCAGCAAACAAGTATATCCGCCCAGGCTTAAACATTGCCGGACCATCGAAGCCAACACCGACGCCGATACCGACGCCTGAAGTAACAGCACCAGCACCTATGCACGGTATACCAGCCATTCAAACCCCCGGACAGACAAAGGAAATTGTATTAGGTGGTGTGGCTTTCGAATCTTCACGGCGTTCTTTAGTCAGAAAAGATAGTGAGTCTAATCCTTTTCCTTCTTGAATGTATTTTTCAAAATCCTCTAGTTCCGAAGCCACCTCCACTCGCAAAGCCCAGCCCACCTACAACACGCCCACCTCATGCGCCATACTACAGTCGAAAACCAGGTCATATTCCTCCTTCAAAGCCTTACAAAATCAAAGCACGCAGAGGAAGGAATATGACTTTACACAATACTAGGAGACCTTATCCGTATGTGGGATTCTTTCCTCGGTTTTATACACTCATGATTCCTCCCAACAGATCATCACGGAAAGTAACACATAAACGGATTAATAAATACGTAGACAAACCCTGTCCGCGATTTACCACGACAGGTGCGCCATTATTCTATTGGTTCCTCAAGGTCTTGACAAATGCAGCATTTCCATGGCCTTGGGGGGCTGATATCTTTTCATCTTATTTATGTTTACGTTTGATTTGATCTTTTTCTTTCTTATTTTTTTTATGAACTTCCTGCCTTAGGCACATGCAGTCGCGGATTGACCTGCATGTATCAACATGACCCCGCCAAAATTGCGATTTGCTGGAATTTCCTTCAAGATAATTGCTCTAAGACAGCGGAAACCTGCGACCTATCACACGAACCGACTCCGGAAAGAACGCCGCTCTGTGTGCACTTCTTGAATAAGGGAAGATGTACGCGCGATAAATGCCCGTTCCCTCATGTAAATGTGGGACAGAGAGTGGGGATCTGTCGTGATTTTGCGGTTTTGGGATATTGTGAACGTGGCTTGGAATGCGATCGACAACACGTCCGAGAATGCCCTGACTTTGCAGAAAACGGGACTTGCTCCACGAAAGGCTGCAAATTGCCTCATGTGATAAGGGCGAATCGGAATCGAAAATTGGCCGCGCCTGCCGTCGCTGACTCGGATTCTGCTGTTCAATCTGGAGATAAGGTGGGATCCACAGCGGCGAATGAAGGAGATGACACGATGTTGCTTACAGCGGAGGATGGACAATTGGGTGACGAATTTATTTCACTGACCTTTAAAGAAAGCGACAGCGAGGAAGAAGAGGATGATGATGAGGAAAATGAAGAGGAAGATGGTGAGGAGAGCGAGTCTGAGTCTGAAGATGACTCTGAGATGAATGATATTGAAGTGAATATGTAACAGAGCATGTTGTCTTGTTGAATACGAATGATATTGTTGTTTTTGGAAACTTTCAAAGCATTGTAGTAAGCAGCACAGCCACATTAGTAGAGCTGTTCGCGTGCGTGTCTATTTTGTTGATGACACTGACAGTGACCCTGACTATCTGAACTCGGAGTCTGTGTTGCGCTGTTTTCTGTTGCATGTCATCCTCTGACCTCTTTTCAATACTCTTCCACCACTGCGCTGCCCCTCTTATCCATCATTCGACGCGTTGCCCTTCCCATACTCGCCGATGACGTCCAACCAAGATAGACATCCTTCTCCAAAGCCTAGGGCTGCTTCGCGCCTTCTGCACTCTGTGAAGCGCACGTTAACACCGACGTCAGCCACTAACAAACGGTATCCTGAATACTCAGTGAGTCTCAATAGTTTCATCTTATTGCGACGTGTCTAATAATTTGAGTCAAGAAGTCAGCCATGCATTCCACGTACGAAGAATCACGAGTCGCAGTCCCTCAATACTTTCGAGAACCAGATCCCTCCTCTTCCCGTCCTACCATCGAGCAAATAGCCATGGGCCTTCACATATCTCGGACACCTCATTTGCGACCGCTGGCTTCATCGCCGTATGCATTCTCCCAGAGAAATTCTGCACCACATTCCCCAAATCATGAGCAACATCACCACCGCCCCAACCCCATTACTTTACCACCGCCCCCATCACGATCCTCTCTAAAAAAGCCCTCTACAACCATCACATCCTCTTCTAGTAGTCCCGCAGTCAGTACACCATTTTCCAGCACATCTTCATCTACGACGGTGACCTCTGTTACTGTATCCTCCGGCCAATCACCCCGTTCCTTTGCTGGAATCAAATCTCGGATGGCACGCTTGCTACCGCATAATAGATCATCTTCTGCGCCTTCATCTTTGCTTGCATCACCCTTATCTTCTCCGCGCACAAGCGCAGATTTCCCGCAGCAAAAGAAAGCTGTCCGTTTTACGACTGAGGAAGTCGTAGAGATCGATGCCACCCGGCATTAACTTGTCCATCCTTTACTTTTTTTTACCCTCTTCATTACGGCGCGACACGCTCCTCTTTGCGTCTCTTGGCATTTTGGTTCGATTATCATTATTACTTCATTTCCCCCCTTGTTATTGGAATAACATTGTCATCCATTTCGTCTGTAATTCTGTTTGGGATTTGCAGGGCACCGGGCACCTTTTACATTAAATACACCTATCCCACCGTACAATCATCCACTCATAAACTTCATGTATGTACCAGCAGTCAATTGTATCTTTCGCATATTTTTCATTTTCCTAGTTTACACCGGTCATACGTGTCATCCGAATTTAAGGCGTGGTTACCTATTTCTGAGTTTTATATGGTATGACTTGTGGAGCTTCTCTGGACAACATCTGAACCTCCCAGAACCAGAAGCTCTGACGATATGTCGTGGTGAAAGTTACGTTTATGGTCGGCAGTCGCACGCTAAGAAATCTGAAAATAGCATCCATGAAGGGTAAGATTGGATTGGATTTCTGATCGAACCTACATCGCGCTGTTCAACTGCGGACAGCCACAACCTTTTCTTCTTTTCGCTTTATTCTACATCTTGTCCCCTGGCCACTTCCGTTCATAATTAGAACTGTGTATCCATTTGAAACAATCTTAAACTCAACCATCCATTGTCTTCCGTCATCGACAGTGCACACCTTCGTCGGCAGCCCGGGGATTATATCTTGAACTTGAACTATCAACACGACAGCTATCCATACTATGGCACCCATTGAAACAGAATACTATGATCTGGCAAGTCCACGTCCTCGAAGTTGTCGCGCTTGTGTGGCTTACAGCAAGCTCGTTAGCTCGGCGTCCCTGTTGATGCAGACGATACAGCATTGAAGAAGGCGTATCGTAAACAAGCAATGAAGGTTCGTTCGAGGTCTGAGCTATAATACATGCCACAAGACTCCGTGCTGAATCACTTTGCTTGCCATCCAGTATCACCCCGATAAGAATCCGTCTGCCGACGCAGAAGAAAAGTTCAAGGATATCAGGTGCGTTCGAAATGCGAAGCTGTGTTTGCGATACCAATATATCTTGTTGCGTATAGCAAAGCATACCAGGTTCTCTCTGATCCAGTAAATTTTCAACCGTTGTGCGACTTGAAAAAGGGGCTGATTATTGTATAGAATTTGCGTGTTGTATATGACAAAAATGGCAAGAGTATGGTGTGTTGCTATTTCCGCGGTCTGGCTATGAGGATTCTAACGAAGGAAATTCTACGGTAATAGGTCGATAAAGAAGGGGCAGTAAAGATGGAAGACGCTGCAGGATTTTTCGCTAACGTGTTCGGTGGTGAGCGCTTCGTCGACTATGTAAGTCCTGACAATTATTCGGCTCTGCTGCTACAGGTTGAAAGTTTCCTGACGTTATGTATCTTATTATTACTATCCCATAGATCGGCGAAATTTCTATCATGAAAGATATGACATCGATGGCCACGACCATGATGACGGAAGAAGAGAAAGCCGAGATTGAGAGACAAATGAACAGTAACAATCCGAGCGTAACGGGTACACCCACAACTTCGACTGTTGATGGTGCTTCCCTATCGTCTACCTCAAAACCAGCAGCATCCACCGGTACTACTGCCACACCAGTGCCCGAAGTCCATGTTAACGTGACACCCCCAACGTCCTCTGCAGCGGCCCCGGCGGCAGCGGAATCTTCGCCTGCCACAGCTGCTACTACTCCCGTAGGAGGTTCTCATATCATTCCTCATGGGTCACCGGGCGCTACATCTTCATCTATTACCTCAAACTCTGCTGCGGACAAGGAGGCTGCGAAGAAGGAGACTGCCCGTAGAAAGGCCGAGCAGAGAGAAAAGATGAGGGAGCATGATATTGCAAGGCGTAAGGCTATGGCCGAGCGTGTGGCAATGCTGACGAAGAAGATGATCGAGAGGATCAGACCGTTCGTCGAGGCGAAGGATCCAGGAGGCAAAGATGATCCAGAGTCCAATGCATTTGCTGATAAGATGAAGCGAGAAGTCGAGGATCTGAAATTAGAAAGCTTTGGCGTTGAGGTGAGTATATTTCTAATTACGTCGCTTCTCTATTTTCCAATATTGACTGTTGTATTTCTAAGCTCTTACATACCATTGGAAGCGTCTATATGATGAAAGCTTCTTCCTTCATGAAATCGAAAAAGTTTCTGGGAATGTATGTTTGATCTAGATTGGGGCCTGGCTACACATTCTAACTTGCATATATTACAGCCCAGGATTCTTCTCCAGGATAAAAGAAAAGGGTACTCTTGCCAAGGATGTCTGGGGAGTCATTGGTAGCGCGTAAGTGTTACTTGTGGGCTTTTAACTGTACTCCTGTAGACTGAATAGTATTGTAGATTGAGTGTGCGCGACTTGATGCTGGTTTGCACCTTCGTTTTATCTTGAAAATGTTTACTAATGAGCTATGCTTGTAGGAAATGGAGAAGGCTCAAGCTAAAGGCGACGTTGGTGAAGAAGAGCTTAGGGCCTTAGAGATGGATGTCACCGGAAAGGTGAAATCCGATTCAAGAATTTTCCGTTGCCCAGTGTTACTGATTCCACAAACATAGATCATGCTTGCTTCATGGCGAGGTGCGCGTCTAGAAGTCATTCAAGTCCTCCGCGAAGTAGTGGAGAATGTTCTTAAGGAGCCTGGCCAGACGGAGGCCGTCCTTATGAACAGAGCTAAGGTGAATTGAATATTGAGTCAACCTTGTGTTATTTTTTAATAACCAAACAACCCCATAGGCGCTCCTAATTACAGGCGCGATCTTCAAAGCTGCTGTGCCCGACGAGTCGGACGAGGAACGCCGAGAACTTGAACGGTTCGTTCATAATTTTGCCCTCGTTTTGCCTATCTGATTGTTTATATGACTTTAGAATGGTTCATGAAGCTGCCCAACCTAAGTCAAAGAAGACTGCTACGAACGCCGCAAAGGCCAAGCGGGAAGAAATGCTCAAACAAGCCCAGGCTGCTACAGGAGAAGCGTCTGGCGCACACAAACACACGTAGAGGTCTCGAGATATCCTTTTCAAATGTCTCAATGATCGCGGTCACTTTCGATATATACTGCCCATTCTATGGCACAGTACTTTAATTTACTAATGCCATTCATCTAAATACTAATGTTTCTGCTTCACTGCACGTATTCTAATATTTTCCTTTGCTTACATACAATTCTACCTCCATCAAGAACCGTTCTGGAACATCGTATGTATCCTACTATTTTAAATATGAAGCCATAAATATCCATAAATCCAAAAAAAGTTTGTACATATCAGATATGATCATCTGAGGATCACTCACAATCAAACAATATGTTGGCGGGATCGTTTATAAATATCTCCTATAGTAAGATACGTTCTGGATCTCTGTGTCGTTGAAGGTTAAATTTGGGCTATGACATCTAATTATATATCGGGAATACCCATGATGGGTTTCGATTGCTCAAAAGAAGCCTGGACCTGGGAAATTTTGTGAGAATAAGTTTAACCCATGAAACCATTCCTTACCCTTGAAAAGAAATCAGAGTCCGTAAGGACGCGATATCCAGTTAATGCTAAACCCTTGGTGACGGCAATGGTGGCTGTGTGGGCTGCCTCACTCCTGGCAGCGTCTGCGAAGGCTGCAGTATGATTTCCACCGTTAGGTTGTGTGGGAATAGCTATGATACAGAGATATCTCATGGTCAGCTGTACTGCAGTGATGGAAGAATCAAAAAGAGCCAATAAATACATACCGAAAGAAGGATGCAGGGCGGGCAAAGCTGGACAAAGGATGAGCATAGGAGGTCAAGCTGAGATAAAGATACGAACCATAAGTGACATTGCCCTGAAGGTGAATGAATGTATTAGCTTCCATAAGATATGAAACAGAAAATAATGACTAACGAAGTCGGTCGAAGCGGAAGTGCCCTGTGGGGTTGTCGCTATTCCATACCGACTCCCGACGATGTCGGCGAAGTCTTGCGCTGTCAGGATTCCGATGAGAAAGTAAGAAACATTTTGGTCTTGTGTACTAGAAATGGTACTCACCCAGTACTGGATTTTGATGTAAGTCAAAATAAGCATGCTCCGGTGTCAACTTTATCTTGCAACCAGTGGCCAATGCTGCTGCTCTAATAACCGTTCAATCATCTGGAAGATAAAAAATAGATAGATAAGCCCTACTCCAGGCAGTTTTGCACTCTTTTGACGAAAGGAATTAAGTCGGCTGATGTTGGTGCTCTAGCTATCCATCGCATGAGCGCATAGTCAGGAATAACTGTGTAAGACGAAACGTCGGACTATGTCATTGCGGATCTCAAAGCTGCACACACCATTCGCAGCCCAATTCTTCCCTTCCACAACACCGTGCACACGATGATCCGGTTTCATTTGTTGGCGTAGCATAGAAATGCTAGAATAAGCGATAAAGGCAGCATCTAGTGCGTTCGTTCCTTCCCTGAGGTTTCGATTAGAGATCAAGCACATTTTAGATGATTAGGCGTTCAACATACCAGGGAGCACTTCCTGCATGGGCACTGAGGAAGAGAAATATGTATAAATGAAATAGTTCAACCAGGTCGAATAAATGGAGTTACTGACGTATGGCCGAAATATTCGACCTTCAGGCTCTGCATAGCGGTTGAAGAGCCAATTCCCGTAGAATTAGGAGCACCGGGGCTTGGATGGCACCTGTAACATTTGCAATATTAGCGACTCAGCAATGAAACATAAGAAACCCTTTGTACATTATACAAGCATCCATGCCTTTGTACGCTCCGCGTTCCAATAGAATAACTTTGCCACCACCACCTTCCTCCGCTGCAAAAAATAGAAGTTGTCATTAAAACCCATAATTGTCGGTGCCAGAAAAGAAAGGATAGCTTACCTGGAGTCCCTAGAAGCACTATCGTACCAGAAACATGGGGCTGAGTTTTCAGAGCTGCTCTGAGTGCAATTGCAACACCGACTCCTGCTATCGCTATTAAATTGTGGCCGCAAGCATGTCCTATACCAGGGAGAGCGTCCATTTCGGCGTTAATCCCTATCACTCTCCCTCCAACACCTTGAGTGTATTCTGCTCTCCATGCAGTTTCCAAGCCCAAGTACTGCTTAGTGACCTTGAAGCCATTCTCCACCATAAACTTGGTTAAAATATCGTGGGCATATCTTGAGGAAGCATGTCAGAAAAGTTCCTCTAGAGATTCGAAGATCATTCACTTCTCGCGGAACATAAGTTCTGGGTTATCTATTGTTTCTTAAGCATACTAAAGATTCTGTGCTGAAAAGGAAGACGCACCATGTATTTCCAAGCTTAGTTGGCGAAGTCGAATATTTGCTTCGTCTAATTCTTGTTCAATAACACTGGCAACATCATGCTTATTCCATGATAAGAGAGGAGGTTGTGCCAGAGTGTAGGAGGGTAGTGGATCTTGTTCAATCCACCATTCGTTTGCCGGGCCATAGGAGAAGTCACAACAAGGGCTAAAGTAGCGTATGTTTTCCTAAGTGCCGTCAATTACCACACAGCTGAGCGTATGTAAGAAATGCCTTACTGTTTTTTCCTTATCTGCTGGACTATTCGAAGACTGATACTGAGCTGCCGGCTTGTTCGATTGACGAGTCAAACCTGCCGATTGTCGACGCGCTTTGCGATTGAAAAAATGACCAAAGCATCCAGCTTGTACCTCATCGTGTTCCATTGAAGGTTGGTTAAACGTAGGACCACGCTGGGAGAAGGATGAAAGGAAACGGGAATTGGAAACCCGATGGGTGCAATTTACGGAGGATCATTCTGGCTCTATATAACGCGAGATCTAGTTGAGATCTACAATCCAGCTACCGATCGCTTGACGTCGAAGTCCAAGGTCTGGTGCACGAGATCACGGTTCCTAACAGCCTCCAGATTTCCTAATATTCCCATGCAGTGTTTATCCTCCGGTGAGTCCGGGATTTGGATGGGAAAAATACTATATCTTCTACAATGTCAGCTGAAAAGTTTGAAATGTGTGAAGATTCACAAACGTGTCGTATGTTTGCAATTATTATAATAATCATATGTAATAGTAGCAATTGGTACATAGCGTTACATAACTCCAGCTGAAGAAATAAAAGAGAGAGAAATTAAGATTAAGATTCAGTAGCCTTTATTTCACTGACATTCAAAACGCTCTTCGATTTATGGGTTGTCAAGAAATTGCCCAAGCGTTTCCAGAAGCCAACTTCCTCCGTAATCTCTTCCCGCCCGCTGAGACCAACGCGCACTCCACCATCTCGCGTATGAATGGCACAGAAAGAGGACTCTTTCGAAACATCCATCTCATACACATTGCTGTTGGATCCCATCATGAAGATGATTTCTTGGGAGGTATTTTTCACCATTTTCACACAGCCAGACAATGCAGGCATCACCTCCAACTTGCCCTTCTTCGTCGTCAGGTGCACCACACCAGCAAAGCCTTCAGGTAGAAATAATGTCACTGGGCCTGGGACAAAGAAATACACGTCAAATTGAATTCTGGAAACATTTTATTTTTGCAAATCCTACCATGATCAGATTCGACGTCGAGGCCCAAACGTGGTCTCGACGGAGGCATTGGGAGCTTTATGACCATCGAGTTAAATAAAGCGGGAAGGGTATGAATAGCATACATACTAATTTAATTGTGGTATCCCCGGCGTGATTCGAAACCGATACATCTGCCTTTGGTGCGCTTTCTATATTACCGGTCGTAGCCAACTCAATGTCGATTGGCCCATGACGGGAGCGGAAAGAAGCATGAGGAGGAGATTTCTTGTTTTTCTTGTTTTTCTTTTTCTTCTGACGACTAATGGCAGTCACAATGGGATCGATATAAAAAGTGCCTAGTATATCCCGGAAAATTAGTCGTAAGTTGGCCATACTGAGGAAGACCTGCCTTTGATAGGGTGCTTGCGTTCATAGATATGAACCTGGTCAACTGTGGGAGCAGGACCATGGGCGCTTTGCAGTGGGCTGTGACCTGTATGGTTGAATTGTTCAAAATCGCGAGGTGGGATAGGTGGAAGAGGGTTATCTCGCTGGACTGGTCTGAATTCGTCTGAATACGCAGGGGGTTCTTCTACTAGAGGTTGCTTTCAAACGTTGAATGATATATAGCCCATTATAGTACGTAGGAATTACCTTGTCCATTGTCGTCAAAGGGAGAGGCTTGCTGTTCGAGGATTCGACAATCATTTTGCAGGAATCTTAAAGGGCAGCCGTAGGAACTTTATGGAAAGAAGTGTCAAAACTTGGAAGCTGCTGCGGCGCTCAGGCAGTGCACACAATTCGGATACTGGCTGAATCAAAATGTGTTGAGGAAGTGATAAAGATTTTCAAGCATAGTCCTGCGCTGCTGCGCACACAGCGGCTAGCCATGCTATAATTAATGTATACGCCTGATTGAGTAATGCTTCCACAAAGCCCGTCCGCAATGTTTCAAGGAGAGCCGAATAGCTTACTCTTATGCGGCTGTGCAAGTCCACATCATAGCAGTCACAAATATAGATATCATCAAAACATTATCTATAAATATCTCTTCGCCCACCAAGTTGTATTTGATGCTCAAAGAATATTTTGATCGGTTCGATATACAAAGTAAAACATTCATAAACTTATAAAAAAAGCCTGTCCATACTAGAACCAGACTAGAAAAAAAAGCTGTCCTTTACGAAGAGAATTCGAAGCTTCAATAAGTGTCCAGTTGAACAGCATGCCAATAACTAACTCACTCAAAAAAACAAAAAACAAAAAAGAAGAACAAAAAGAGTACCTAATGCAACTCCTAGCATCGAGACTTGAATATAGCAAAAGGTCACGGGCCTGACCGGGAATTGAACCCGGGACCTCCTCGAAATTCGATGCTTTGGAATAAGCGCCCTAACAAGGAATCATACTACTAGACCATCAGGCCGATATTCGGTGTTTCAATATTTTTGTTATATTCTGAGTGCCATTCAAATTCCGAAAGAGGATGATTATGCTTCCTCATAGTAAGAACTAACTGGTCGTCGTCCAATACTTAGCTGAATATAGAAAATTTTACTTTTCTCTCAGAGTTGACTCTGCACAGGAATTTGACAAGTATCAAGCCGGTATCTTGCAAAAGGGTCTCAGACTACTTATATACGTGCACTGAAAGTGAAGGGATTGCAGTTTATGGAGGTCCAGCACATTTTGCCTAACTGAGCAAACCAAGGGAAGGAAGAAAACCCTCATGGAATCCGATGTAGCTACAATATATCATTCGTCATGAACTTTGAATCCTTCATTCATAAATTCACTGTTAAGCCAAAAGTTAGCCCGTGCGCTTGGAATGTGCATTCACTCAGAAAAAAAGTCAGGGCCTAACCGGGAATTGAACCCGGGACCTCCTCGAAACGTTGCTTGTATTTAAGCGCCCTAACAAGGAATCATACTACTAGACCATCAGGCCGATGGAGATGTCTTCCGCCGGCAAGCCACCAGGCCGCTCACCTCCTGTGGAAGTGAAGCGCTTGAAACCTACAACAGCAAAAAGGGCCTGACCGGGAATTGAACCCAGGACCTCCTCCAATTAAGCATCTAACTGCCCAAAGGAGGAATCATGCGACTAGACCACCAGGCCGATATCTTTTATTTTCTATTCTACAAGACGGCGCACATGGCCCGGTTCACATATTGGAAAAATATATTTCGTGCAATGCCTCACTCAGTTGTATCATACAGCAGCTAATTTACTGCATAAATAAAGACAAAGTCATCGTTCAACAGCAATATTCTAAATTCAGAGTGTCTTTCTGAGCAGCTTGACACTGAAATACAATATGTGTGTGCCAACCCATGCCGAAAATGCCGAAAGCCAAGACCGTGCAAAACACATTACATATTTGGTAACAGTGACCAACTGTGTTTGGCTACGCTTACTAGGGATTAACTTTGGCTTCGATTCCCGTCGACGGTTGACTCCTGTTACGCGTCTGGTTCTGAGCGGGAAGATGGCCTCTACGTTGCAGTCCAACCAGACTGAACGTCTGAATCAGATATATAATGGCCTTAAGAACCGATCTCCTGAAATCAGGTTGCAATCGGCAGAGGAGTTGCGACGATTTGTGAGTGTCATCGCATTATAGAGTGAATATGGGCATACTAAACTTCTCTAGGTCACCACCTCAGTAGCGGAGATGTCCTCAGATGCAGCGTCAAAACTATGGGACGATAATATTAACCGCAAGCTATTCGAATTGACACACAGTCAGAATATAGTAGAAGCCTTTGGGGGTTTATATGCGATAGGTACAGTTGTTTTGTTTTTTATACATTCGAACATCCTTATCAACACCCCATAGAACAACTCATTGGTATAGACCAAGAAGAAACAATAGAATCCAAGCGCAACCTATTCCGCTTCTACAACTATGTTAAACACTTGCTTCCTAATCACGACATGAACCTCATGCTTGCGGCCTCGAAGACGCTGGGAAGAATCGCAGAAATTGGGGGGTCTGCGTTTGGAGAGCGGTTTATGGACTTTGAAGTTCCCACTGCAGTTGAGCAGATGCAACCAGACAAACCAGAAGCGCCCCGATACGCCGGCGTGTTGATCTTGAAAGAATTGGCAAGAAATAGTCCGGTCTATTTTCATTCACACATCGGACTTGTATTCGACAATATTTTGGTCCCCCTCAGAGACCAACGTGTCATCGTTCGAGAAGGAGCTGCAGAACTTTTAGCTGCATGTTTAGAGATAGTAACGCAGAGGGAACGACAAGGCAGAACCCCTTATTTACCGAAGATTCTGCAAGATGCACAAATGGGCTTGAAACAGAACCAACCGGAAGTCATTCATGGCTCTCTTCTAACTTACCGCGAATTACTACTACATGCTGGCATGGTTCGTCTTTTCTCGCATTGTCTGTGCTAAACATAATTCTAATATTCTGTTTAGTTTATGAGAGAGAATTTCCTGGACACGGCTGACCAAATCCTTCGATTCAAGTCCCATCGTGATTTACTTGTTAGAAAGATGGTGATAACAATGATTCCATCTTTAGCAGCATACGATACCCAAACGTTCACTGAACACTTCCTCCACAAAGCCATGGCACACTTACTAACTCAACTAGAGAAACCGAACGAGCGTTCTTTTGGTGAGCCTAGAGTCATTCCTCTATATTTCTTTGTCTTAACCTATTTCTAGCCTTTATTGCCATTGGCCACACTGCCACTGCTGTTGGAAGCGAGATGAAACCCTTTCTCGATTCAATCATGATACAAATTAAGCAAGGTCTCCAAGGTCGAGGGTATGTATTTTCTTCCTCTCTTTGTTACTCCCTGACGTAGGAAAAATTTAGACGGAGAAATGCACCATCAGAAGAGCCAATTTTCCAGTGTGTTGGGATGCTGGCGTCTGCAGTTGGGCCCAATCTGACGAAATTGCTGCATGACCAACTTGATCTTATGCTGGCATGTGGTCTCAGCGAGCCTCTTGTACAAGCTCTCGTAGCCATTGCCAAGTACATCCCCCCTTTACTGAAGACAATACAAGGTAATTTTCATGGTAGTTTCACACGAAGCATATTTTGACCCAAACTCCTAGAACGCTTGTTGGATGTCCTGTCTCAAATATTGAGTAGCCAGCCATACAGACCTCTTGGGGCACCTCCATCATTAGGCCGGAAGGAAATAACTGCTATCAACAAGGACTTAAACCCAACACAAGTTTGTCGCAACCTCCAATTCTCGTCCACACAAACTCACATTTATCAAATAGATCAACGGCAACGACAAAAGTCCGGAATTAATTACCCTCGCTTTAACGACCTTGGGATCTTTTGATTTCAGTGGTGAGTAATTCCGTCCTAGTTAATTATCGTTTTCTGTTACTCAGGTTGCTTACAAATTTCCAGGGCATGTCCTAAACGAATTTGTTCGCAGCTGCGCATTGCCTTACCTCGAAGACGATAACCCCGAAGTACGACGGGCCTCGGCTCTGACCTGTTGTCGGTTATTCGTGAAGGATCCTATCTGTTATCAGGCCAGCAGTCACGCTATCGAGGTAATCAGCGATGTCCTGGATAAATTGTTGACGGTCGGAATTGCAGATCCCGGTAACCACAATGAATATCATATGTGAACATAGAGACTAACCTACTCATTAGATGCAAGCATCCGTCAAACAGTACTGTCATCTCTTCACGAACGTTTTGATAAACATCTAGCACAAGCCGAGAATGTTCGATCACTCTTCATCGCCTTGAACGATGAGGTCTATGATAACAGGGTGATTGCAATAGGTTTGATCGGGCGACTTGCGAAACATAATCCAGCCTACGTTATGCCGTCTCTCAGGAAAGCCTTTATACAGCTACTCACTGAACTAGAATATTCGACCGTCATGTAAGAGTTTTGTATACATTTCTTCCATCATAACCTAATACTTTACATAGGCGGAATCGGGAAGAATGCACACGATTACTTACGCTGTTAGTCAGCGCGACCCAGCGTTTGATCAGGCCATATGCTCTACCTATGTTGCGAGTCCTTCTCAAAAAGGCGAATGACGGCAACCCTACTGTAGCGGCTAACGTCCTGATGTGCCTTGGAGAATTGACATGCGTTGCAGGCGAAGACGCGATGACTCATGTCCCTGATCTCATGCAAGTCATCATGACCAGACTTTCTGATCCATCCTTAATTAAGCGAGACGCGGCTTTGCACACACTTGGCCAAGTTTGCTCAAGCACAGGTTATGTTATAACGCCTCTTATCGAGCATCCTCAACTTCTCCCATTATTAGGGCGCATTCTGAGAACTGAGAGCACCCAAGCCGTTCGCCGCGAAGTGGTAAAGGTGCTGGGTATCTTGGGAGCATTGGATCCGTATCGAAGAAAGGTATATCATACATTAAAACTCCATTGCCCCCATTCAAGTTAATTCGCTCGCGCAGGCTAGACCAGAAGATGATACATCTGCGGAAACCGCTGTTGTTGCAGTGAACCAAGTCCCCCTTGCTCAACACACGTCAACGCCGGCATCCGATGATTACTTCCAGACGGTTGTCATTAAATCTCTTCTTGCGATACTTAAGGATCAATCACTCAACAGTCATCACCATACTGTTATCGAAGCTATCATGTCAATTTTCAAGACCCAAGGATTAAAATGTGTGACTTTCCTGCCACAGGTACGCTTTTTTAAATAAAAAATCTGGCTATCGCAATCTTAACGACTCGTAGATCATCCCTGCCTTTGCTTCAGTAACCACCGGTTCTGCTGCGCGATTACAGGAATTCCATTTGCAGCAATTGGCAATCCTTATTGGGATAATCAAACAACATATCCGTAATCATGTGCCCGATATTTTCAACCTGATCAAAGAATTATGGGATAACGTTACCCTCCAGCTTCCCATAGTCTCTTTGATCGAGGCTCTTGGAAAAGCATTGGACGCTGAGTTCAAGCCATTCCTGCCCTCAGTCCTTCCCCTAATCCTGAAAGTGTTTGAAGGCGAGCTCACAGAAAAACGGATCAATACTCAAATCAAGGTTTTCGACGCTTTCTTGACTTTTGGGGCAAATATCGAGGAATACTTGCATCTTGTCATTCCTATAATCGTCAAGTCGTATGAACGACAAGATATTGTAGAAAGACCTGAATCTTTGACGGCGTTGCGTAAACGAGCCATCCAGACAATCGATGGCTTGTCCAGAAGGGTTAACTTTTCCGACCATGCGTCACGTATCATTCACCCTCTAGTTCGAGTCCTTGAAGGAGGAAACAATGAGTTGCGCATGGCCATTATGGATACTCTCTGCTCACTTGTTATCCAATTAGGGTCTGATTTTGCCATCTTCGTTCCTACTATCAACAAGGTGCGCTTAGTCATTACTGTTACAGGAAAGAACTAACATATCACATCTTCCAACTTCAGTGTTTACTTCGGAATAGAATCCCACATCCAAAGTATGAAAATCTCATTTCCAAGCTTTTGAATGGAGAGCGCCTTCCTCAAGACGTTGGTGTCTTGGAACTCTTGTACGTAATCGTCTCGCTTGTATCTCCGGGTTATGATTGAACGACTACATCATAGAATGAGTGAAAACTCAAAAGCGCCAGAATTCTCGGCGCCAGCAGAAGCTACGAAAATGAATGTCAACCAACAACATCTCAAGCAAGCCTGGGACACTTCTCAGGTAGCCACAAGGGATGACTGGATCGAATGGATGCATAGAATCAGCGTAGAATTTATGAAAGAGTCACCCTCTCATGCACTTCGTGCATGCATGAGCCTTGTCGATATTCACCCACCTCTGGCGAAAGAATTATTCAATGCTGCCTTTCTATCATGTTGGGGTGAGCTGTACGATCAATATCAGGTTTGTCCCTTATTACATTCCAGTCGCCAGTCTATTAACTGTCAATTAGGAGGACCTCGTTCGTGCGATCGAATTTGCTATCACGTCAACAACGGCTCCTTCGGAACTAATACATCGTCTCTTGAACCTAGCCGAGTTTATGGAACACGAAGAGAAGCCTCTACCTATAGAGCATCGCACTCTGGGCGAGTATGCAATGAAGTACATGGCTTACGCAAAGGCCCTACACTACAAAGAATTGGAATATTTCTCAGACTCGTCACCAACAGTGATTGAGGCCTTGATTTCCATCAACACTCGTTTGCAGCAACATGATGCTGCATGGGGCACGTTGGTTACTGCTCGAGAGCGATATGATGTTACAAAACATGAAGAATGGTACGAAAGACTTGGCCGTTGGCAAGATGCTCTATATGCCTACGAAAGGAAAGCACTGGTGGATCCAAATGCACCAGATGTTGCTATTGGGAGGATGAAATGTTTGCATGCCCTTGGAGAATGGGACCAACTTGCCACGCAAGTTGACGAAAACTGGACGAATGCCAACCATGAAGATCGTCGTGAAATCGCCCCGATGGCAGCCGCAGCTGCCTGGTCGCTCAATGAATGGGACTCGATGGAGGATTACATCACTACAATGAAGCCCGACTCCCCCGACCGAGCCTTTTACCGCGCAATCCTTTCTGTTCATCAGAATCAATTCCCCAAAGCGTTGGTACATATCGCCAAAGCCAGGGACTTACTAGATCCTGAACTAACTTCTTTCGTCGGAGAAGGCTATGGGCGTTCTTACAAGTGAGCCACTCTTATCTTCTTTTTGTCTCATTCACTCATCTGGATTACGCAGTGTTATGGTTAGAGCACAGATGCTTTCGGAATTAGAAGAGATCATTGCCTTCAAACAGTACGCAGACCAACCAGAACGACAACATACAATGCGCCGGACATGGATGAAACGGTAAATATCTATATTGATTATGATCAGGAAACTTGTTCATATCTGTATTTCCAGACTTCAAGGTTGCCAGCCAGACGTCGAGGTTTGGCAAAGAATATTGCAAGTGCGGACCCTCGTTTTAACTCCAGAAGATGATCCTGTCATGTGGATAAAATTCGCGAATTTGTGTCGTAAAAGTGAGCGCATGGTGTTGGCGGAGAAAACCATCAATTCCCTTCTATCACAAGAGAGGGTAAGATTCAAAACACTGAGCTTAAAAATTGAAACTTACTTTGTTCAGGCTAATCGGATACACGATAATCAAGCTAAAGCACCGCCCAATGTTGTGTATGCCCAACTGAAATTCATGTGGGCAACGGGTGCTAAAGAGGAGAGTCTCGGTTTCTTGCGTCACTTCTCTACGAGCCTTGCACGGGATATTGCACAGGAAACAAGTGCGCAATCACAGCGATCCAGCGTTTCAAAAGAAAAGATAGAAGAACTCTCTAAGCTAGTAGCTCGATGCTTTTACAAACAGGGCGAATGGCAGTGTGATATAAAGCCTGATTGGAATTCAGTTCGTTAACTTCTTTAGACGTCTGAACGAACGCGTTGACTAATACTTCTTTAGAGAAACGCAGAGGATATATTACATTCATATCTTCTAGCCACTCGCTATGATCCATTATGGTATAAGGCGTGGCACACTTGGGCGATCACGAACTTTGACCTCATCGGACATCTTGAAGCTTCAGCTGATGGGAAAGCGTCAGAGGTTGCAGGGAGCCGTCTTGTTGTGCATGTTGTTCAAGCTATTGAAGGTTCGTAATTGTAAAATGGTTTGAATTTTTACCTCATTTCTGTTATAGGCTTCTTCCGTTCCATTGCTCTTCGTAACAAGGACGCACTGCAGGACACACTACGACTTTTGACGCTCTGGTTTAAATACGGTTCCCATGATGACATCAGTCATGCTATGGCTGGTGGCTTTTCTACTGTCGAAGTTGATACATGGCTCGAGGTTATCCCTCAGGTACCTTCAAAGTTGTGGGAGTCATTAATTTGTGCTCACTGTATATCCAATAGATCATTGCTCGCATTCAAACACCCCATGCGAACATCCGTCGAAATATTGATAATTTACTTACTGACGTCGGAAAGCACCATCCTCAAGCCCTCATCTATGCCCTAACAGTCGCTTCCAAATCTTCAAGCATTGCTCGTAAGAATGCGGCCACAACAATAATGGACCGTATGCGCGAACATAGTCCGACGATTGTCTCCCAGGTATTTTATCGATGTTCCACTTAACAAATGCGACAATCAAAACTAATTTTATCAAGGCGATGATTGTCAGTCGTGAACTTATCAGAGTCGCCATTTTATGGCATGAATTATGGCACGAAGGTCTGGAAGAAGCTTCTCGGCTATTCTTCTCCGAGAAAAATGCCCCTGGTATGATCGCCACTTTGGAGCCCCTGCACGAGTTACTTGAAGCTGTAAGCGTGTGTTAGTTATAATTTGTATTTGTACACTCATAAGCGTAACGCAGGGCCCAACAACCGCCCGCGAGACCTCCTTTGCCCAAGCGTTCGGAAGAGAATTACATGACGCACGGGAGGCTTGCCGCCGTTATCGTGCCTATGGCGACACGACAGAATTGGATAAGGCCTGGGATATCTATTATGGAGTGCGCAATATATCTCCAGAGATCTTGATGTTGATTCACTGACTAATCGACTGTCATAGGTTTTCCGGAAGGTTGAGAAACAACTGCCTCAACTTACTACTCTTGATCTGCAATATGTTTCTCCTAGTCTCTTGAAGGCAAGACATCTCGATCTGGCTGTACCTGGTAATGCATGCATCGTTCGTTTTCATCAGGTTTGTCTAAACTCTGGATTAGGTACATACCAAGCTGGAAGACCAATTATCAGAATCGCGAGCTTCGCTCCTAAATTAACCGTCATAGTGTCGAAACAAAGACCCAGAAGATTGTCTTTGAAGGGAGACGACGGTCGGGACTATCAGTATGTCCTTAAAGGTAAAATCCTGGTACAATATTTTCAACGCTTCTACGTGATTAACCATAAACATAATAGGCCACGAAGATTTGCGTCAAGATGAACGTGTGATGCAATTGTTCGGACTCGTGAACACCTTACTCTCCGTCGATACGCAAAGTTTCAAGCGTCGCCTCCATATACAAAGATTCCCTGTCATCCCGTTAGCACCCAACGCGGGATTGCTGGGTTGGGTACAGGATAGCGATACTTTACATGTCCTCATACGGGAATATCGTGATTCCAGAAAGGTTTTGTTAAATATTGAGTATAGACTCATGCTACAGGTCAGTATTTTACTACAATCCTACGTCTGAAGCTCTGTTGAACTTTTTGTAGATGGCTCCTGATTACGAAAGCCTTTGCCTTCTGCAGAAGATCGAAGTCTTTGAATATGCTTTGGAGAATACGACGGGACAAGACCTTTACCGTGTGCTGTGGCTGAAGAGCGCGAATTCTGAGCATTGGCTTGAACGACGAGCGACATACACTCGGTCCCTTGCCGTCAACAGCATGGTTGGCCATATCCTGGGCTTGGGTGACAGACATCCGTCCAACGTCCTTTTGGAACGTAGCACCGGAAAGATCGTACACATCGATTTCGGAGACTGTTTCGAAGTCGCTATGAACCGCGAAAAGTTCCCTGAGAAGATTCCTTTCCGTCTCACAAGAATGCTCACCCATGCTATGGAGGTCAGTGCACACTTGGTGTTTAAACAATGAGTTATGTTTGATTTTCTTCTTCTTTTCAATAGGTTAGCGGCATTGAAGGCAGTTTCCGAAATACATGCGAAATTACTATGACTGTTCTCCGCGATAATAAAGAATCTTTGATGGCTGTCTTGGAAGCCTTTGTATACGACCCTCTAATCAACTGGAGGTTGATGCAAACTGAGGTTGAAGTTCGTCGACCTGAAGGTATGTGGTCTCGTATCTTTCATTCGATCTAGGTGTGAATTTTCTGTAACTAGAGTCCGAGATGGATCCTGAACGTGTATCTGACATGGCGAGAGTGGCTGGCCACCCTCAAGGTCCTATGCGCAAACTTAAAGCAGACGAAAACGATATCTTCAACGGTAACTGTAATTTATCCAATGAAATATGTATATAGCTGACTCCTAATTAGATGAAGGACAATTGGGCGGCGCCCAGGAAGTTCGCAACGAACGTGCCCTGTTTGTCTATAACCGTGTTCAAAACAAGATCACTGGTGAGTCGTCAATGGTTTGGTTTTCCTCTCTCCTTGACTCAGACAATATTATGCAGGACGAGACTTCAACCCCGATGTTGTTTTAAGTGTGCACGAACAAGTGGAGAAGCTGATTGAGCAAGCTACTGCACTTGAAAACCTTTGCCAATGCTTCTCTGGATGGTGCGCTTTCTGGTAGTTTTCGTCAGCTCTCTTTCCACATGTGTAATATACCCGCATCCCCCATTTTTTGTAATAATAACTGTACAGTACTTACATTTGCATTCTTGCTATTGTTATCCTATCTAATTGCAACACTTAATTTTCTTTTTCTTGGACGCCTTTGTGATTTAGTGTTAAACGTTCAGGGCTGATTCTTATTTAATATTCAGTACTATTCAGTGTTGATTCTTGTTCAGTGTTCACGGTGTAGTCAAGTGAACATCTAATCATCTGACTTCTCTCTCACTAGTCTGTAAGCGGAAAGCGCTTCGATCAATACGAGTGCTTAACTGTTTACTAACAGGAACGCCGTGTTTCTGTCATTCATACCCTTAACCTATAACAGATTCCAAATCCAAGAACCTCAGGCTTGTTGTCGTTCTCTATTAAACACAACACTCCAATATTTTGAAGTTATATCTTGTTGACAATGCCTCGGGGAATTCCAAATGCGAAAAGAGATGAAACTGGGATGCGATATACGACCTTCAATGTCCCTTTGGCGTAAGTGGTTGAGTGAAGTTGGTTCACGGTGTTCGTACTCATTGCAAATACCTTAGAATCAATCCTAAGCATGTTACTTCGACCTATACAAAATATGAATCCCAAACATTCTGGGCCCGAAATGCAGCACGCAAAGGCAAGGCTCCATCTGTCGATGAAAAACCACAGGATCAGAGGTGCGCGCATACATCTGACTTCCATAATGCTTTCTGACCTCCAGGTAGACGTGGCTCTCAAGCCATTGTTATACACCCAGGCTCGCGATACATTCGAATAGGTAGAGCATCCGACGTAAATCCGGTTTCAGTGCCTTGCGTAGTAGCGCGTAAATCGAAAACTGCGATAACAGCAACGCCACGCGTCCAATTAGTTTCGCGTCCAAGGAGGGCAGACGCAGGAAGCTCGTCAGAGGATGACAAGTCGGTTGAGGATGATCAACCCGACCTTGTGAGTATCCACTTGAACAGGTGGCATGAAATAGCTAACCTTTTCTATACGAATTAGTTCAATTCTAAGTTGGCCTCTATAACACTCTCACTGCGCGACCGCATGCGATTTTACAAATTGCGAGTAACACCCAATGCCACGAAGATAGCTTCGACGTTCAATGAACAGTTTAAACCTGAGAAGATTGCCGAGCATAACGACTATCAAACTGAGTGGATTGACGGATCTACTACAGATGAAACACTTATTGGAGAAAAGGTGTGAGCCATTGAGGTACTGAGATAGTTTTTCTTACTGGAACCCAGGCTCTTCGCATTGTGGACCCTGTAGCTTCGAACTACATGGTCAAGTGGCCAATTCACGGGTCCAATTTCAACACGAGAGACTACAACTCTCTTCAAATGGTTCTGGGCGACCTTGAAGCCATTATCGAAGACACTCTAAGAGAAAGGCTAAACATTAACCGTCAGGATTACAAGGCATTATTTTCCTCTGTTCTAGGTGTCATATGTTTCTTATTTTATGGGCTTACAGGATTTCTCAATTATGCTAGTTATACCTGATTTCTACGACCGTGTGTATGTCCGGGAGATCATAAATCTCTTGATAATCTCCATGGGTTTTAAACAAATATGTGCGCAGCAGGTAAGAAGCATATCATTATTCGAAATGAATAGAAAGTGATTATTCAAGCAAAGGAATCCCTGGCAGCTACCTATGGTGCGGGTATATCGAATGCTTGCGTCGTGAACGTCGGTGCCACAATAACAAGTATTGCTTGCGTAGACGAAGGATTGGTTTTACCAGAAACTCGGTATGTAGTAGATCGCTGACCATAATGTAACATGATAACAATTCAAACCTTTTAGCATGACGCTGAACATGGGTGGTGACGATATCACGGAATTCCTTTACGTTTTGTTGGAGCGTATCAAGTTTCCATACAGAGACATTGACCTCAATAATTCATACGACTGGCAAGTGATGGAGGATTTGAAGTCTAAATTCTGTTCTTTGGCCGACGTACGTAACGATATCGTTATTTCGAACTGCTCTTTCCGCTGATCGACTCATAGAGCGACGTGGCCCTGAACTTATGGGATTTCAATGTAAGGAGGCCGAACAAACTCACAGAAAAGTATGGATTACGGACCTATGATGAAACTATACTTGCAGCAATGGTAAACGTATAAGCTAGCATTTACACGTAGCATGTGCTTACTTAGCGCCGTCAGTGTCTTTTTGAACCTCGTATCATAGAGTTCGATAACAAGCGAAAGGGCTTCCGTCCACTTTCCCAGAACGTAACGGAAGAAATTATAGGGCATCAAAGTGACTACGTCGTGGGTGGTCTTTCTGTGCTCTTTATAACTCAACATCGTTCACTCATTCATCTTCTCTCAGACAAATGCCATGGTGATATCCACACAACATCTGATACCTCTTCAGGCGTCACAGCCAGTCGAGCAGGTCCCCCCTCAGCCAAATCCAGTAGATGTGCCTCCAGGTTTGTTTCTGATTGTCTCGGTAAGTTAATCGCGTTACAACTAAACTTCCTAGATAATGGGTCGACTGCGCAAGGCGAGGCGGATTCACAATCTATGAACATCGATGCAGGCAATGCGGATACAGCGTCGGAAGCCCCGATCGAGGTCATTGATATTGAAGACGAAGGTAGATCAACGGCGCCACACCCTGAACCACCGTCTCAAGCGGTACAAGTCCAGCCTAACCAACAATCCCAGGCTGCCCTTGATATTGATATTTGCTTTGAAGCGAGTAAACTACCACTAGACGTTGCTATTTTCAACAGTGCCCGGGCTGCTGGGGGTGACGAGAAAATCCGGAAATATCTCCAAGCCGTGTTGGTTATTGGGGGGTCGGCATTAATTCCTGGGATGTCACATGCATTGGAGAGCAGGTAAGAAAATCGCATTTTTAGTATCTCCTGCCCATTCTTACCTATCGTTATGTCCAGATTGCAGGCCATTGCGACACCGCTGGTACCTAATATGGAGAAGGTGCAGATAATCCCCCCACCTAAAGAAGTGGATCCACGCGTCTTGGCCTGGAAAGGTGCGGCGGTGCTCAGCAAGATGGATAGTGTATCGGATTTGTGGGTTACCTCCTCAGACTGGGTATGCTCTTATTATTTCAAATTTGCAACCCGTAGCTCACATGCATTGAAAGGATCTATTTGGTATGCGTGCTTTGAAGGAACGATGCTTTTACTTGTAAATTGTCCAAAGAAAATTGGTCAAGGTTTGTGTAATACTACGTGAAAATGTCCGGTATGGAACTGCCGCTCTACAGTTGATTTGACTACTATTTGTACAAAATGATAAATGCTAATAAGTATACGCGTTGAGCTGAATACAATATGATGGTGGCTGGCATATTTGAAAACCAAAGTTGCGGACAAAATTTGAATAAAAATATGGGAACCAGGCCAAAAAAAAAAACATTCTCTAGAAAAGTTTGGCGGACGAAGCGAAGAGATGGCGCGGATATTCCTTTGAAGTTGAAAGCGGATGGACGGCATACAAGGAAAGCAAGACGGTCAAACACCGAGCTTGCGTTTCATGTCGATAAAATCTTGCGATTCCATCGTAAGCCAATGCTTGAGAAGATATCCCATCTCCTGCTTGCCTTCTCTGCGAAAGGGAGAAATTTACGATTAATCATTCTTCACACAAAAAGATAGTTATAAAAAGTCTTGCCTATCCTTTTTCAGCCACTCCGCTCTCAAGTGGCCGCCCTCTCTCCAAGCAGACACATCCAAGTTATCCGTAATCTGTTCATTCTCCATTTCTTCCGACGGTTCTCTTTTCCGAGCACAACGTCTGCCGCGATCCTTTCTCGATTGTGATGCCCACGAGGTTTCGCTTTCTTCTCTTTTAATTTTCACTTGCGAGATTAACGGCGGCTTGGTGAGCTTTTCCACGAGCGAGTCAATGACCGACGCGGTTACGCGATTAGGAATGAATGGGAACACGGTGAGGAACCGAGGGGTATCTTCGTGAGGAGGCATCAAGGTGCTGCGACAAATTGGACAATCTACCGATTCGTGCCAGGTTCCGCACAAGCGATGGAGGCGGGAAAAGAACCATTTGAGCACGCAAATTCCGCAGAACGTGTGGCCACAGTGTGCTGGGTTTAAGGAGTAAGGGGCGGCTAGCACCTCGTAGCATCTGCATAGAATGATTAGAAGAGGATAGATGTTTGTTTTGCGAGTCTGAATATGTATCTTACAATGCACAAGTGAAATGGTCTTCGAGTTGCTTTAGCGTTGACTGCAATTCACGTTCGGCAAGCTGTGACATCATCAGGGTTGTTTGGTCCTCCTTTCTCGAGACCGACAGGATCCGCTCTTCGAGTTGGTCAGACCGATCCTTCAGATCCTTCTCCTTGTCCGCCAGCCGCTTCTCACGTTTCTCCAGTTCTGCATTGGTGGTGGTAGTGGTCGTTGTCCGTCTCAATCGTCGACAGTCGTCGGAACCGGAAGCCGTTGTTGCTGCCGCTAATTGTATTGACTCCTCTCCGCCACTCGATGCGCTCTCCTCATCGATATCGTGCTTTCTTCTTCTTTTTTGTTGCTCATTGCTAATGACCGCGCTACCGTCGGATGATAATTTACGTTTTCTTCTCGTTCCAGATGACGACGGTGTGGCCTGAGAGACACTCAAAGCTTTGCTTGCCGCTGAATTGAAATGATAGATAGATATAAAAAAGTGGCAAGGATTAGCAAGCAAGGTCGGCGATGCGCATATGCACGAGATATCTTTTTTAGTCATATTATCTGTTGCATACCTTCGCGATCTTTCAATCTGGATGACCGCCTTCTTTTCTTCAATGAACTGCTCGAAGATTCATGTAATTTGGTTGGCATATATGCTTTTTCGATGTTTTGTGTTTGATTTATAACAAAAAAAAGGCGGACGGGTCAGAGTCGTTCGGAATGAAAGAGCGTCGGGCAACGATTTCCACTAGTAGGCCGCTCTGACCAGTCACGTGTCTATGACGATCGGGCCTTTGAGTCCCGCAATTAAAATCAATTTTTATCTTTATCGTGTTTTTATCCTCGATCCTCCTCCAAGTCCTCCTGGACGACTCATCTCGTTCTTCTTCTTCTTGAATTTTCTTTTGTACAATATGGGTTCACCGAAGCGCTCTTTAATGAGCAGGAGATTACATGCTCGATGAATCATGCTGTAGACTTGGGTGACACCGACTGACCTGTACAATCTTTTCAAGAATTCCCTTCATATTGGCTTATTTACTTCGGTGTTGCGTACCCGCACATCGTAATCTTGTCAATCAAGTGCAGTATGTCATAATGCGAAGCTGCGATCTCTTGTCTGTCCGAACGACTTTACGGGCCCGCCAATAAATTAATAATTAATTGGGCACTAGCGGACTCTGCGGAGTGGGCGGGCGGACGAGAGGCATTGCAGTTCGCCAAAAATATGCTATGGTAAACTTTCATATGGCTGTTTGGTCCTCATCCCCATCGCCGCTGCATTTTAAAAACTTGCTTCTACAGACTGACTCCTGCCAGCCTGCATCAACAGTTGACTGTATGAATTTCTGGGGAATGTATGGACATCCACACGGTTGTTGATGGTTCAACGCGTCTTATGTCGATGAAGGGCTGTAAAAAGTCAAATTCCAAACTTTTTGATCTTGGATGGGACGAGTCTTCTTCGATGATGATTTTCTTCTTCATCGCCAAGTTCTCTATAGAATCTTCTTTGCTACTGCTGCTGTATCTCGGTCTATTTTGACACTCCCCTGATCCTTCTCGCTCCCATGCTTTGCTCACACAAATCTGCGATGGAAGCAGCACTACTTGTCTCCTTTCCTTTCCTGTCCTTGACGCGCCACAACCTTTCTCCTCTCCGCCATCCGTATCTGACGCTCTGAGTTGACTGACTGGCTGTGGCTGACGTTTTTACGTCGCAAAAAAGCTTTTGGAAAACCGAGAACAACCTTCTTCAAATCATGTTAGGACTCGACACGCGCCAAATCTATTGATTTGTTCGTGGAATTTTTTCTTCCTGGGATCAGAAGAATCCATCCATCCATCGACCCATCCCGACTCAAAAGTTGTCAAGTAACGCAATAATAAATATCTTAAAAGACTGATGATGATGATGACTGGCCCGCCTAATGCTTCTCGAGGCTTATACTTGGAAGCTGACAGCATGTGATGATATCCACACATCTTTCGTGGCTCTCAAGTTCCCCCCAAGTTCTTCGCGGAGATCACTGGCCAGCTGTCGGTCAGCCAATTACGAACCAGTGTGGCAAGATGGTATCTCCCCCCAAACTCATTTATCAGAAAATCCATATATTAATAAACGGTAGATCGTACATTGATACGTACACGATCAAAAAAGAACAACAACAAAAAAAAGGGAGATCTCCATCATCTATTTTATGAAACTCCCAAGAGTCAGCCATTCAGGTCATTAAGAACAAATTGTCGAAAAGACACCGGTGGGGGGCGACGACGACGACGATCTGCACACAACGATATGTTATGTCAAAATATGCATATTCGATCTGATTGGCTGATGCATCATGCATGCACTCATACCTCACAAAGGGATCGACGGGTAATTGGTCAGTGATCATGCTGTTCATCTAAGTACCGGACTGCCAGCATTATATATTATGTATGGTGGCATTCTCTCTCGCCATGGTTACGGCAACACCTTAAAAACATAAACATGACGTCGAAATGAAATCAAGCCAAAAACAAACAAAACAAGCACATGTCAAACGGCCGTCAATTGCTTTTTTGTGCAAGCGAAGCGAACACTCGTAATTGGCTGGCTGGGCCTACAAGCCCCGAAGTGCGCAGTGAGTGAATTTATCCTTGCAGTGAGCTTATGTACTTCCTTGATGCTACTTCTTTCTCACCGGCGTCATATGTACTTTAAATTATCCTAAACAATATACCGGGTACACTTTTGAGATTTTGTTTCCCGGAGGAGGTGGTGGTGGGGGGCAGTATTTTGACACAAGTACATACCGACAACTGCTGACAGCGACACAATACATATACACATACAAGGACGTAAACGCTGCTCATCGATCATAGCCATGGTAAGTCCGTATGTTTTCTTTTCTCTCTCTCTCTCTCTTTGTGACATGACTCCCGAGCACGGTGGGTATTGTACGGGGTACATTTTCTTAAAAGAAGGACTCTCTGGTGCGATGCGTACTTACTTATGTCCGAACTGCGAGAATCCAACATATGGTGTTTTAATCTATCAAACTTCTGACTTCGCTTATTTCTAGGACTGCTCTGTTCGTTTTTTTGATTTATTGCGTCTCGGTAGGTTCGTGTAAGAACATGCCATGCTAATAATAATAAACTCCTCGTCGATCATTTGAATCGACATGTGTGGGTGTGTGTGAAGGGAGAAGATCTCAGCTGTGCGCACGAAGACGATGCTGGTGTGCATGCTTTAACGAACTTGAAGGAAATTTGGCGGGCGAAAATAAAGAGAGAAAAACAGAGTTGGAATTCGAAGTGGACGCGAACCTGCTGACGACGTGGAATTCAAGCTCGAAAAAAATAAGCTCGACATACCCATTCGTCAATACCGATGATTACAAGGAGGACCAAGGTAAGCTGTATGGACGCGGGGCAGGAAATTCCATTGTCCAATGATATCGCACACATAGCACACACTGTATCGAAAATTCCATTTGATTTTGATTTCATACATATATAGGTTTCTGGCTGTTCCGAATAATTCGAAGCCCCATAGGACTTGTGTCATGATCATGATATGTCGCCGTTAATGATGGGACAGTGTGGGTTTGGTGTTGATCAATGCGTACATGGTAAATAATTAGACTTTCCCGACCAATGAGACGTTTCTAAACCAAATGACATTGGACAGATTGTCCAATGTCGGGTCGGGGTTGGAAGAACAAAAGCGTTTACGGTAAAATTAGACGTACGCGGCTTTTTGACAGCGATGTGAAGCCTGAGACCCCCGACCCGACTCAGAGCAGTGACCGAAGGTGACCGAGCGACTTACCAGTCGCCTTGGCGGATAGATAGATGCCAGATGGATGGATGGATGTCTTGAATGCATTTCGAAATTCATTTTCTTTCAGATTAGGATTATCAAATCCCGAATTGTATATGGTCAGCGGTATGTCGGGTTGCGTTGCGTTTACATTCGATGCGCTGCCAAACTCTTGGGAGATCGTCGCAAAGGTGTGAGAAGTTTAACCCAGTGAGAAACTGTTCACGGATTGGCTGGGCTTTGGGGCGCCCCGTCTTTCCCTCTTTAGGTATGTGTTGAAGTAAACCCAAGGCCGTTCGGAGCCGTTAGACTTTTCGTTTGTTTTTTCCTTGCGTTGATTGGTTGATGGGGATGTACAGCTGATGGATCATACGATAGGCTGATGACGATGATGATGCGAATGACTCTTTTGAACAAGTACTTATATCTCAAGTTCATTCCTCTTCAAAGGAGAGTTGATGATACATGTGTGACAGACTGTGCTGGGTGGAGTCTACGCGTTCGACAATAGCGCGCTGATACGTGTTGCTCACTAGCGTCCGATGTTGCCTCTCTTGCGTGTTCTTCGTAGGCTCCAAGTTCTCAGTTTCGAGAGAGAGAGAGAAGTCTTCATTCCACGGGCTTCGAGAATCGAGATGTGGTGTCGATACGAATTGGCATTTTACGCTAGTAGTACATGACTGGCATTGCGTTGGATTCTGGGCTTACTACTGTGAACAAGAGCAAGTACTAGCGAGGATTCAGACATTGCGATGTGGCTCTAGAAACGGTCTCTTCCCAAAAACTGCAACGGCAAAAATGACATTTCGGTTGCTAGTCTGCATTTCAGTATACGAACCGTACCAAGACTGCTGCGGGGAGTTGACTGAGAGTGTCGTACTACTTTTTGGCAGGTAGTAGTTTGGAAGAAGGAATTGGGCTCTCAAACGACGAAGTAGGAATTGTATGTCTTTTCTGACAAAATGGATGTGGAAACTCGAGTTACTGATCCGGTAGCGAAGAGTAAATTTTTGTGACGTAGGGTAGTATTTCTTGACAGAGTGACAATGGGATGACATTACCTTGATGTTGGTTTCGCTCAAGTTTTGGGGATGGAGCGTACCCGACTGCATGCCGCCAACGCGCTCCTCGGTGAGGATTTATAAAAAGAATGTTGTCGAGGACAGGACCAATTCTGAAAGAAAAAGTAGCTTCCGAAGAAGTTGAGCGCAAATACGCACGCGAGATCCGACGCAACCGGAATCGGGAGAGGATGCAAACTGTCGGGGTGTTGGCCGGCGGAGAGAGGGTTGAGGCGGAAGTATATGTCTATGTTTGGATTTGCGGGGGAGCTGCCCGATATATTGTGTGAGAAAGTCGATCTGCTGTAATTAATTGGTGACAGTGACTGGATCTGAGATCTGAATATATGATGAATTATTGTTTTTGACCCCAGTGCAGTACTTAATTGACGAGGACGTGTTCACCTCTTCCTTTTTACCATCTCCCTCTTTTAATAATAGCGCAATGAATAATTACCCCCCCTCCCCATCGCAAGACTCTTTCCTCCATTCGGATGTTA
>Ga0247779_1000248_pt1 | contig 39641 bp, 41 predicted proteins | sample UWRJL221509R5_FD_179925 | JGI IMG/M metagenome (GOLD analysis project Ga0247779, IMG submission 179925) | Plant litter microbial communities from Arlington Agricultural Research Station in Wisconsin, United States - UWRJ-L221-509R-5 | ecosystem: Environmental > Terrestrial > Plant litter >...
CCGTATGGAAATGTCTTTTGTGCTGTCTACGTCTTGTATCTTCTGTTAATCGACCCACCAACCACTGCTACCTTAGCGTCTGGATCCTTGAGGCTTATACATCCTGTCACGGAAATCAACGATGAGAGGCTTATAGCCATCGAGGGGAACTTCAATGTACACCTCGTCTATGAGGCACAAAGAAACGTCCACTCAGTCGCCCTTATATGTGTACTTTCTTATCGTCTATAAACTGAGCCTGAAACCGTCCCTATAGGCTTTGATCCTCGCATGCTCTATTGGGAAAAGAACTCAGTCAAAGTCTTAGTTACATGGAGGTTAATATCGGCAAATCAAATTCAAGACTTACCGTACCCACCGGAGTGAGTCTTAATATCAAGAATATTACAATGACGTTAGATGAGGATGGGGTTTAGGAAAGATGGTCTATTTCTCGTTCGGTATCCACTCTCATATGTGTACATATGCGCAGATACAACATCTGGGCATCATAAGAAACGATGTTTGCCTGCGCAAGCTGCGCCGGCTTTTAATATATGTGCCATAATTTCTTTCGGTGTCCTGACTATTTGACCAAATATCCTTCGATTGATTCTAAACAGACGGAGTAGAGAACCTCCTCCAAGTGCGCAACCTTCACAAGCGGTTACGAACATAGCCATCATCTGGTGACAGAGCTGTGGCCCAGGATTACACCTCCTTGCCCAGAGGGCCGCCAGAAGCGTATGACTGTTTTGGCCACGGGGATCAAGTGAACGATACCGGCACCAGAAAGTACAACTGCGTACGGCTGTTCGAAAGTTCACGACTTATGCATTTAAGCGGCGTTTGCAGAACTATATGAGCTATGGATATATGATTCCTGTACGACTTCGTTTACTGCAGGTCAAATCTAGCCCTTCGTAGCTCAAGCTAATAATTATCCAAAGACCACCGGTGAGCAACCTACCGGAAAGTCCAAACTTGACAACCGCGACAAAGACAACCCGCCTAACGCGCCATTAATAACCACACTTCTACCTACTCAATCGGCCTTAGAGAACATATTTCGAAACTGAGTTTTGCGTAATTTTTAAGCTGTCACATGGGATTAACCTTGTAGGTGACTTGACGCCGAGCAAGAGTATATACATGACACAGTCTGTCGTAAGTCTGACTTGGCGTGACTTACTTCATATGAGTTGGTCAAAGACCTTTAGAATGCATTTGAAATATGTGAAATACGGAGGTTTCCAGCTGCTCTACATGATAAAACAGACGACCTAGATACTAATACAGTATATGAAAGCAAAGAACGGGTATTGAAGCCTTTATGTGTAGCTACAGAATGAAAATAGAGATCACGGCACTGAAAAGGAACAATAGAAAGAGAAGGGAAGGAAAAGGAAAAAGAGCGCTACCTGACGCATGTGTAGAGAAACGGTCAAGACACGGAGCCAGCGATGTGTTGACTTTGAAGCAAAGAAAAAAAAACGAGCGGGCCAATGCAGTTTGGATAAAGCTTCTATACTTGGACGTTTTGACTGCAGAAGAAAAATTAGTACATTTCCTGAGATGCACAAATACGACTCACGCAAAACGCCCAATGATGTTCCCTTGGGCGGAATATTCGCAAACAAAGTATTTGGCAGGCTGAGGGAATGAAGTCGTCGCGGGTAAGCGTCAGAATGGAAGCAAAAGGAAGAAGTAAACTTACGCCGAAGCTGGCAGCAAAGATACCGTTGCAAGTCTGGACAGCACATCCAACCTGACTCGTTCCCTTCCAAACCACCTGTGTGAAATGGGATGGAGTCGGGTTGCTTGGATCATATTGAGCTGGATGTTAGACAATATAAGGACATCGATTGAGTTCACAGAAAAATTCATTACTTACAAACTTCGTCGGTCCAGGACTTGATAGCAGTAGCAATGCCGTAGTCAGAACCAGTTCCAGCAGCGAGGTTCTCTAGAGTGCGACGGAGAGAGATAACAATTTTAATACATTGATGTACTATGCATAAAAAAGTGACTAACCTCCGAAAGGTCCCAGAGATCCACCAGAATGCTGGAATTTGCATCCGTTGGCCCATTGCTGAGCTTTTGAGGCTAAACTATCACTCCAGGTCAAAGGAGATGCACCGTGTTGGGCTCTGATTGTATTGTGACCAGCAAGGTAGGCCTGAATATCAGCGGATGAAGTCGCACCACTTTCGCTGTTGGTATTTGCAACAGCCGGAGCAGCTGATGTTACAACAGCCTTGGCCGAAGTAACAGTCGTCCTTGCGGGGGCAGGTTTTGTGGACGTGGTCGTGGGTCTCACGGGAATGTTGGTGGTCGTCGGGCGAGAGATAGAGACAGTGGATGAGGATTGTCTGCGTACAGAGGCAACGAATCCTTGCGCAACAGGGACGGAAGAGGATGAGGAGACAGAAGCGCTTGTAGTAGAGCGAATAAAAGTAGTTTGACTAGTTGAAACGACAGGCAAGGCGCTCGAAGTGACACTTTCTGTCGGCAAAGCTGTGCCAATCGAGCTAGTAAATTCAACGGAGGTAGATACTGGCACGGCAGTAGTAGACGCCGCCCTGATAGACAATTTGTCAGAATCTGTTAAGCAAAATTGAAAAATATTTAAACGCATACTGAGTTGTACCACAAGCTTCGGCAATTACTGCGTTGATATCCTTGTTCAAGTCGACTTTGGTGATCACTGAACCCCAAGGGTCGGTGTTCATGAGAGCACCAGTCCAACCCCACTTGGATTTGCATCTTTGAACGCAATCTGCTGCCTGATAATGCCTCCTGGCGCAAGCAGGCCCTGCGAGCCCGCTCGGAAGAGAAGAAAAGACGAGACTTAGGGAAATGAAGAAGCTCAGTCTCGCCATTTTTTGAAAGAAAGAAGGTGATGAAGAAAGAACGTGGGGGAGTGAAAGAAAGAATGAATGCAGAAGAGAATGAACTCGTCCGCAAGGTTTTGTGATGTCGGAAGGGATAGAGGAAAAGGCTGGAGAAGAAAAGCGCGCGGATGAGGGTTTATGTTGCCGCCTTGGGTGCGAAATGGTTGCTACGAGACCATCTACCTCTGCCGCTCATCGATGGTTACGACGTGAAAGGTTCTGTCTATTTTGAACTGACGCGCGTTGAAATGTTAAACTTGGTGCTGATATGTTCCGTTGTTCTCTACTATCATGTCCGACTCACCACCATTTTATGTTCTCCTTGCACATTCGTCCCTCTCAAATACTTCATCTGCTGGGCTCTCGAATACTCTAGGCCACCCGGTCATCCAGTATCACTATGCGGACGATTCCCCGCTTTCTCTCCTGCCAACCCATCCTGATGAACACGTACTTGTGCTGAATTATGACATTGGGACTGGAACGAAACCGACCGTTCAAAGCATTTCCCCAAGTCTGTCTGTCATGGGCCTCAAAATGGAAGAGGCTCCTGGCGCTGCAGTCGCAGATGAGAGTGGCACGCGGAATGATACTATGTACATCATAGAAACGACCGACAATGACCAGTATGTGTTCAAGTTGGCTCACCAACATTCACCAACAATCTCAATCTGCAGAATATAGTCTGCTCTCAGCATCACATGGAGACCGGAAATCAGCCCATCTTGTTCTAGCGCAGTTCAAACATCGGTAGCGTAGCTAATTTTTTATGAAGGATGCTTTGTTTTAACCATCAAAGATATCAGGAATCAAGTTCTACGCAAAGCTCTGCAATACCCTGCGAAACAAGGAGAGAACACATTGTCGACCGCGCAGTCCAGAAGTCAGCAAAGCATTAAGACAACTGCGCCCCAGGGTGCCATGTAAACCCGCTTCTCCTTCAAACCCTCTTTTGCTATGTAGTTATAGTCTTATATGTAGAACAAAGTGTATATATATAGATAAACCAACAACAATTATCATCGTTTCGCTTTCCTATTATTACCGCGAACTTGTCTAGCAGAGCTCCCGGCTTTATTGGGCGTATGCCCTTGGTCTTCTCCTGCAGCCATGATGGAAGAGAGCCTATAAACAGTTTTAAAATATCGTAGAAACTCGACATAGTGGAGAATGCATACCCTGCTTTCAAATCTCCACTTTGCAGTGCACTTTGTATGCCGCTCATTTTACTTTGCTGTTCTTTGAATTCTTCAAGAGCCTCGGGGTCAAGGTTTTTCTGAGCATTGGGTTCAGACAGAAGGATAGCATTTATACCACGGCTCACTCACAATAAGGTAAGGCATTAAAAGCATCATCCCTGCTCCACCAACCATAAGTAGCATCATAGGGTTTGCCAACATGCTGCCGAGATTGAAGCTCTCGGGAGGTACAAAGTAAGTAAATTTATCCTTCGCAGAGAGGACAATAGGATAAGGAAGAAGTATGGTCGATGGCGGATCCATTGGGGTGCCAGCGACATATGGTCGAATTTCAGGTAAAGTTTCGTTCGGGAGCAAGTCTACTCTGACCTAGTGTATCAAGAACGTGTCACATTGGATTACTCAGAGTCCTTCCAATGCTCATACCTGGTCAAAGTAAAAGTCATGCGAGATTATAGATAGGATATAGGTGCCCTCAGGGACATCTGGTCTGTCATAGCGTGTAATATAAGGGACCGCAAATCGAAATTTAGGGGACTACTACTCACATAGCAAATTCACCTCTGTAATTTATCCCTCCACTATAAGCGCCCTCATTCAGAGATGCGCGCGCTTGTCCCAGAGTTGTGGCGTCTATAGACCATGCGATGAGAATACCATTGAGACAACCAGATTCGAGTAAATGACTGAACTGGGGCATGCGTCATTCCAAGCGATTTTGCCAGTTATATCGAGAGTAAAAGCCAACGTGACACTGATAAACGAAAGGAAGTAAGCGGATAGAGCGATATCCAAAGTTATCAGGCTTACAAGGAAAGAAATTGAAGAAATAAAGATAGCCATGCCATGTTCAAGGATTGGTTTGGGACAAAGTCTGTTCTGACGGACGATGATGTACGCGTCCAGAATTAGCGATCAATAGAAACAAATAGCTTTCGGCTGCTTTGTATTTGATTGATTGCGCTGTGGTCTTCACTTTTTGACTACACCCTTCTTCATCCTATCTCCTTATAAAAATGCGCCAGAAACGAGCCAAAGCATACCGCAAGCTCATGCACCTCTATTGCATGTCCTTCGGATTTAGGCAGCCATATCAAGTCCTCAGTGCGAAAATCTCTTTCACGTATTTCCCGTGATACTAATACTAAATTTCTTCTTACAGTCGACTCAGAAATGTGTAAATCAGCCGTGTCACAAAATCTTGATTTCGCAAAGCAGTTACAGACTGTCTTACAAGGAGAAGTAAAACCAAGTGGGTTTTGACTATTTGTGCTATCTGAGATTTCTTGCAAGAAGAAACACAGCTGAATGCAATCACGGCAAAGCCGTTATTTAGTGATCACCCAGTGCTGTATACACGAACTTTACTTGCAAGGAAAATCTCAACAGTCAACAGTCGACCTCGCTAAAACTTTCGAACGACGGAAATGTAATCATCGAGAACCTATTCCTGGGGACGAGTGCTTGGAAAGTGTCATTGGTGAGCTCAGACCACACCCAATGTCAAAATATATTTTCGTGACGAATTTTTACAATAGGAGACAAGAATAGGCATCGTTATGTCGTAGCGACCCAATCGCATCCTCTGCGAGTTAAGCTACGCTCAATTCCTGCCACACCAATCGTTCATATCAACCGCTCCGTAATGGTGCTGGAACCACCAAGTGATGTCACTCTAAAAGCAAAGGAAGCTGTGAGTGAAGTTGTCTTTTCAACGTAACGACGAGAGTCTAACTATCTTTGATGATTTAGAATGAAGAACAGAAGCTCCACGCCACCACTGCTCCTGATCTTGCACTGGTTGGTACATCTGCACCAGAGGAACGAAAAATAAAACGGAAAGGACCGAAAGGACCAAACCCTCTCAGCGTCAAGAAGAAAAAAGTCGAACCAACGAAACCGCAGGAGAAAGCTAAGCAATCACTTCCAAAGCAGGACTCAGAAAGGGTGACAGTAGGATCTAAGCGGAAGGCCGAAGACTCTGACGACGACGAAGCCACAGAAGAATTCAAGGCTCAGGAATCACAATCCGTTGCTCTTACACCTGCGGCAAAAAGGAGGAGGAAGAGAAAGAAAATGGCCACTTCAGAGGCACAAGCAAACATAACACAAACTAATGACAATTGAGTTATTCATAATACTAAAGCGTTGTTACATGAAGGACCGATATATGCGACTACGACGTGATAGAGAACCATGATGGGAAACAAGGATAAGACATGGAAATGTTCACTCTCCTCCACGAAGACGCAACACCAAGTGTAAAGTGCTTTCTTTCTGAATATTGTAGTCAGAGAGAGTACGACCATCTTCCAATTGCTTTCCAGCGAAAATGAGACGTTGTTGGTCTGGAGGGATGCCCTCCTTGTCCTGAATCTTCGCCTTGACGTTATCGATGGTGTCAGACGACTCGACTTCAAGTGTAATGGTTTTTCCAGTCAAAGTCTTGACGAAGATTTGCATACCACCACGAAGGCGAAGAACAAGATGAAGAGTGGATTCCTTCTGAATGTTATAATCAGACAAGGTACGACCATCCTCAAGTTGTTTGCCAGCAAAAATAAGACGTTGTTGATCCGGGGGAATACCCTCCTTATCCTGAATCTTCGCTTTCACGTTGTCGATGGTGTCGGATGATTCGACTTCCAAGGTGATCGTCTTACCCGTGAGGGTCTTAACGAAGATTTGCATCCCTCCACGCAGACGAAGGACAAGGTGAAGAGTGGACTCCTTCTGGATGTTGTAGTCAGATAGGGTGCGACCGTCCTCGAGTTGTTTGCCCGCAAAGATAAGACGTTGTTGATCGGGTGGGATGCCCTCCTTGTCTTGGATCTTTGCCTTGACGTTATCAATAGTATCAGAGGACTCGACTTCCAGAGTAATCGTCTTGCCAGTCAAAGTCTTGACGAAGATTTGCATACCACCACGAAGACGAAGGACGAGATGGAGGGTGGACTCCTTCTGGATGTTGTAATCGGAAAGGGTGCGGCCATCCTCTAGCTGCTTTCCAGCGAAGATAAGACGTTGCTGATCAGGGGGGATACCCTCTTTGTCTTGGATCTTCGCTTTCACGTTATCGATGGTGTCAGAAGATTCAACTTCTAAAGTAATGGTCTTGCCCGTAAGTGTTTTCACAAAAATCTGCATTCCACCACGAAGACGGAGAACAAGATGAAGAGTGGACTCCTTCTGGATGTTATAGTCGGACAAGGTGCGGCCATCTTCGAGTTGCTTGCCGGCAAAGATCAAACGTTGTTGATCAGGAGGAATGCCCTCCTTGTCTTGGATCTTTGCCTTAACATTGTCAATGGTGTCCGATGACTCGACCTCAAGGGTGATGGTCTTGCCGGTCAAGGTTTTGACGAAGATCTGCATGCCACCCCGGAGACGGAGGACGAGGTGAAGGGTAGACTCCTTCTGGATGTTGTAGTCTGAAAGAGTGCGGCCGTCTTCGAGTTGCTTTCCAGCAAAAATGAGACGTTGTTGATCAGGAGGAATACTATTGCAATGTATTAGCTTATCGCATGGCATCCACAGTAATGATGAATACTCACCCTTCCTTGTCTTGAATCTTGGCCTTAACATTGTCAATGGTATCAGAGGACTCGACCTCAAGAGTGATGGTCTTGCCAGTGAGAGTCTTTACGAAAATCTGCATGTTGGAGAGTGTGTTGGGAGGTGAAAGTGGGAGTGAGAGAACAAAAGAGGTTGCAAACCCCCTATATATAAGTAGCGGAGTCTGAATTCGCACAGCTTTAATGACTCAGGTTTGGGCCGATTCACAATGCCTTGCTAAGCCGGCCCAATGTGTATAAGCATCGCAGCTTCTACGCATTTCTAGAAGTGGCACACTACTAAAAGATTTCCTAAGATCCAGACCTCTTGTTCAATTCAATACAGATTTCGAACTTCATGCTTGTACTCTACTCGTCAAACCACAGTCTAATTGTCAAATCCTTTTCCATAGACGCGGAAGCAATTATGTTCCTCGAAGGATGGACCTAAAATAGAATGTCAAAACATATGCTTTACTACGATCAGGTTTACTTACAGCCACAGCTAAAACAGCATCTAAAGATGTAATACTTCACTTTAATAATAAAAAGTAATAAATCCAAGTCTAAAACCCACCGCGGTGGCCTTCAAGGACCTGCAGAACCTTGCGCGATTGCAAGTCCCAAAGATACAACTTGTTATCCTCACTTCCGCTAACGATAAATTTGCCTCTGGCTGTGGTGATAAAGCAGGCGGGTATACAATATGTCCTATTTGTATGCCCAGTATAGGTCTTTACACATCTTGATGTCTGATAATTCCATAACCGGATCGTAGAATCCTGCGTGGATGCCAATACATATCTGGAGTTCGGCGAGAAGGTAGCATGTGAACTGTATTTCGAAACCATAAGCTGATAGGGCAGATGAAGCAAAGGGAAGACAGACCATATGGGATTGTCATCGTCCACTAAAGTCTTCAAACATTGACCGGACTCAGCGTCCCAAATCCGACTTCGACGGCACTCAATACATAGCAAGAATAAGTCACTCGGCAAAACTCACATGAGCCCGTCCATCGCGCACGATACGACGAGAGTCCCATCATGATTGAAGCTGACCGCAGTCACAGGATCGGAATGAGCGGGAAGAACCTTCAATGGTTTGCCTTGAATTAAATTAGAGACGTCCACAGCTGGAATAGAAGAACGCATACCTCTGGCAATGTCCCAGATACGAACAGTTTCATCAAAACCTCCTGATACTAGAAGATTGGAATGGGGGTTATAGTTCACGCAGAAGACAAAGTTTGTGTGGCCAATGAGAGTCTTGACTTCACTGCGCTGCAATCGTTGAGCTGAATCACAGAATTGGTGCGGTAATGTTACTCACATCTTCCATGCTCCATATCTTGATAGTTTTATCGTCAGATGCTGACGCCAAATATTCTCCATCGGTAGCCCAAGCAATGTCAGAGATTCCTTCAGTGTGGCCTTCGAGCGTATGAAGAATCTGACCGGTTACTCCGTCCCATAGCTTGATTAATTTGTCCGCACCTTCGTTCATACTCAGCGAACGGACAGTAGAAAATTTTTACCAACATACCAGCTGATGCAAGAATTGAGCCATCTGGACTAAACTTGATTGAAGAAACAGATTGTCTATGTCCACTCAAGATATAGCGTAACTTGAAGTCCGGATTCGATGCCGACACAGACGGTGTTCCTAAATTTTCATCTTGTAAAGGATTTTTAATGACCTCTTTGGAAGATGTTGCGATTGTTTCCATAATTTTTGAGGAAAAATTCAAGGACATGAAGTTCCTTGAACATGCTTGCGAGGAGAAGAGGAGGTTAGTTTGTGCCCAAGGAGCTGAGCCAAACGTCCACGTGCCTTGAAAAAGTTGCACAGACGGTCAGAATCATCTTGCCTTTAACCTTCAGCTCTCTACAACAAAAATGACTTCTGAGTGGTTATCACCCCCAACGCGGTCAGAGCTCATCGAGAATCTCGTTTCGGGTGTTGGTAAGCTCTAGACTGTATTATGCGCCTTGATTTCTTCCTGAACTTGGTTCTCAAGACCGTTATAACCCTTCTAATGTCGGCATTCTCGAGGATTACTTGTACCACCAAATTAGAAGTGAAGAATATGACTGCCTGGCCAACTTGGCCATTCTCAAACTGTACGGACATGACCCAAATTTATCTGTTCGTTGTGTAACTTCATCGCATTTGCAGATACCAATTCAACCCAGATCTTTATAATCCAGACGTCGTGATCAACATCCTCATAAAGGCCCTAACAGCATCCCCTTTGCCAGATTTCAACCTCTGTGTCTCTTTACTCGACGAACGTACCACAGCATCCCAGCTAGATGAACCCGATCCTCTCCCTACTATCCTACCCATCCTCAAAGGTTTACACAGCCTGCTTTTCCGCTGCCGCTTCCCTGCTTTCTGGGAAATTTACCAGTCGGGAGAGTTGGAACATCTCCGAGACAATTACACTGTTGAGGTAGCTGGATTCGAAGATGCTGTCAGGGCAGTTGCTATTCGAGCAGTCCGAGCAACATTCACTAGAATAAGTTCGGAGAGACTGGGCTCGTATTTGAATCTATCTGGTACGTTATTATCGGATGACAATGCTTCGTAGACCATATCTGAACGATGCTCAGGGCCCGCCCTTGCTGGTTACATCCAAAAATTGGGATGGTCAATCGATGCTTCAACCTCGGTCGTCACAGTCCCTCCCAACCCTGATAACCAAATCGAGGCCACCGTTGTCCAAGAGAGCGTAAAACTTCCTCGTATGTTTATTTTAATATTTCTCAACTGGAACATGGTTTAAATTTTGCATCCTATAGAATTAACAAAAATCATTGCACATTCCGTGACAAAAGCTTGACAATAGTTCGTAATTAGTATGTATTCGTAAACATCATCTACTTCAGCAGAAGTATTTGGATTCGTTAACGTGCCCTCCCATTTCTTGATTTCTCATACAAAAATGGCCGCCACAGTGCCCCATATCGCCATTGCGGCACCGACTACAATTAGAGCACCATCGAGAATGCTACAATTGCCTTCAATCATCACTTTTGCCAAAATGGGCCCTATTATTGAGAGTAAAAAGGCAGAGAATGACCCAAGGAAAGCCATCAATGAACTGAATTCCGGAATCAAGACAGAGACAGCAACTGCCAGAGTCGTCAAACATATCCGCTGCAGAATTCCCAGTGCGCGCTTCCATCCAAAGCGTGAACCTGCCGGCGCTACCGATAACCCGTCGGGTTTATCTGCAAGATCTTCGGGAGAAGAAATCGGGGTGTCTATGCCAAGTAAAATTTCTATCGTAGCATTGAGCTAAGAAGAACAAAATAGAGTGAGCTTTCCCCCTGAGACAACGAAAGAGGGAACCTACAGGTTGAGTATTGAGCGCGAATTTCGACCTATGATGTCAATTCAATGAAAAGACTCTAATGCTTGATAAATCAGGAATCACTTACAAGGGGCTAAGGACTAACATCCATAGACACAAATTATTCAAGAATGGATTATAGCCTGGCGTCGCCAACAAGTCGACGCTGATCTATGTATGTCATGTTCAGAAACGTGCAGGAAAATCAAAAATGAAGTATTGACTTGCCTCGTCACTGACATGAACACCGAACATTCGATATCCAGCATATCCGATAATCGTATATATACAGGTAGCGACAACCTACAGAAATGGTGTATAAGCTCAGGCTTCGTTAGGGTGCTGAAACAAAACATCATCTCACAAAGGCCCAATTTATCATTTCATCGAATCTAGTGGGATCCGCCATGTCTCTGGCCAATGAAGGTATAACGGGATGCCCAGAGAACTAGAAGCAAAAGTAAATATGAGCAATGAAGTTTTCTTTGATGGTTGGATACTCACCCCGGCCATGAATAACCCAAAAGCGACTCCTAAATGTGTAAAGTTTGCGACGCCAACATTAGTCTCAGCGGGAATCCATAGGCTCCCCGGGGCGTCTTTCTTCGTAAATCCATCTACCATGATGACAAACACTAGGAGAACTGTTGATACTATCCCCAGAATCGACGTGTATGATAGCAGGGACAAAGGCAGAAATACAGTTGGAATGAGTCTAGATTCGAACTGTGAGATTGAGATACAGGTGCAGAAAGGTAAAATACTTACAATAATGTGCCCCATAATTTAAATGTATTGGACGAGTACTGGGGTATCAATGAATGCAAAGAATCACCATAGAGGGTGATGAGCACGACGCTGTTAATTACTTTGCTCGTTTTCGGTGTTCAAGGGTGAAAATACGGAAAAACATACGACACAGCAAATAGTTCCAGACAAAACATAAAGCTAATAAAGGGTGTTACTTTCGTTCCGAAAGCCTTTCTTCCAATGTCAGAATAAGATCGCAGCCGGTAATCAGAAAGGATAATTTTAGCCAGAATTTTGGCTCTACATGATGATAAGTAGGTCATTCAAACAATAAATCACTAACGAGGTACTCACGTATAACAAGATAGAAAACCGTAGGAAATAATCAGAACGGTACCTACAGCCCATCCCGAGTACGCGAAAGCGAGGGGTTCAGATAGCATTCCTATTCCTAATAGAATAGCAATTGAATTAAAAAGCTACAGAAAAGAAGCCATTATTCGTATCATTTCGTTCTATTATCAAGAGAACTTACCGTCTGGCCAAACGTACTTTGCCCCCCTGAATGGCGTTGAATGGCTTTGCTGGAGCTTAGAGCCGATGTAGTTGAAAGGCGGCGCCGGGAGACAGTATTTACAGCTTGATACGAAGTTCCTCCTGTCGAAAGGTCAGACGTATCTTTCATTGTCACACCACCATCTACTGGACGACGAGGGATCGCTAATGCTGAAAAAGAGACCTTCTTCGACAACAAGGGTGTATCCTCCCGATTATTCGGGCTTCCCGACAAGGGAGAGTGCGCATATGGTCGTGGTCGACTTTCTTGTAGAAGAGATACAGGAAACGATGGCTGAGGGCGGAGAGTTTGTGAAAGCGGTTGTCGTTCGCCTGCATGATCATATTCTTCATCCCAGCCTAGCTGTCCGATAAACGAGTCCACCCGACGCGTCTTGCCAGGCCGTCTGGAAGAAGCAGAGCCTTCGTCTAGGTCTTCGTCTTCATCTATCAAGGAAACCTGAGACTCCTCGTCATCTTCATCCTCATGGTCAAGGCCCTCAGAGGTGGCTACGGTTGAACCCGCTACGAGATACTGAGCTCTCCGGTCTTTGAAAGATAAGGCGTGCTGAAGTGAGAAATTGAGTCAAAAAGGAAAAGAAAAGGGCCATACAAGACTGGATGGCATCTCGGACACTAGAACGAGCGCTGGAGGCAGACCCGACGAAAAGAGAAGGAGAAAAGGAACTCATGGATATCGTTGGAGACTTGGAGTTGAATTCGTTTACGACATTCCTTTTCTATCAGATGCCATTTATAGCTCCTATCGCGGCTAATTCAGGAAGGCCAAGAAATGCCCAGAAATTTCTACGCGAATTGCGAATCCATCATTAGTTATTTCGTAGTAGATACAGGTAGGTCGTAACAAGTCATTTCATAGTTTTCAAGATGAGTTGGTCGCTCTGCGGTTTGTCCACTGCATGTACGGGTCTCGCGAGAGATCATATCCCTGCGACGTCTTCCGTGAACTCCGCCGCGTATCTGGTAGCTTTGCGTTGCTTGTAACATCCTACAAAATATCTATCTTAACCCCGACAAGGCCAAGATCATATGTATATGTTATTTACTTACCGCTGTTCTCTTCCGCATGCCGCCTATGATATGAGTCCACCATTTAGTGAGCGCTGTCCTCAACGCGAGTTCGCGATGTCCCTTGGGGTTCAGCCACGACATGAAAGCTTCGAGCTAGATGGTACAACCAAAGTCAGCTCAAGTGCATCGAGAAACACTGCGTAGACGGACCTCTTCTACTTCAGTATAAACTCCCCAGTCTTGAGAACCAAGGATGCCGTCCTCCTCCTCCTCCTCTTTCCTTCTCAGTTGGATGTCTTCGTTATCCTCGATTGCCTTCTTCTCCAATTGTTGGACGTCAAACTCGCTCGGGCCTTGAATGAATAGTCGGCCAGTACCATATAGCGCGATTCCACCACTTCCAACCAAAGACGCAGATCCCATTCCATCAAACCACCAGATCCGGTTGTAGAAGCGATCACGTCCAAGAGGTTTCACGCGCACAGCACCTAGAAGTTTTCTGAATTCGCGTTCAATACCTTCTAAGCGCCTTTCCAATTTATTAACCTCTTCATCGAGGCGTCGATGCTCTGCTATGGCTTGCTTCTGAGAAGCCTGCTTTGCACGAGCTGCTTCTCGCTCCTTTGAATGAGCAATTGTGTGTGCTTTGATGCGCAGATCTTTCTGACGCGAGCTTTTCTTGCCCGAGGTTGTATCCGACTCCGAAATATCTGATAATTCGCTAGAGTCTTGAATCGCGCTATCTTCTCCACTTCCATTGGTTGAATTATTCTCCTCTTTGTTTTCTCCCATAAGAGTGCTCATTTCTTCTTGACTGCATCACCGTGATTAATGATGTGTTTTCAACGGTATCAGAAAGTAGACTGCTTACAATTGCTTCTTCTGACGGTTGACCTCAATTTTTTCCTTCCGAAGAGCCGTCAGCTGCTCCTCACAAGATTCCATATGTGCATGGATAGCCTTCGAAGATATGGCAAGATTACACAAGAATGATAAAATAGCAATACGGTCCTCAGCAGGTAGAGAGTAATATCGTTCACTCGGCGACGCGATACTTTTGAGGATAAGTTGTGATTCTTCTGTGGGTGTAGCTGGTCTCGAATCTTCCGAGTCTTCGGTAGGAGAGAAAAGTAGTTTCGTTAAGATTTCCTGGATCCTAGGAAAATTAGAAGTATTGGCATGCTAGAAAATATGTAAGCAAAAGAATCACCAGATATGTAGAAGGAGACAAACGTCTTTTAAACATCCCACAAGTGCATCCTCCCATCCTTCTCGGCCCTCTGCAAACCGGAGTGGCACTCGCTCCCAATTATTACCAACATCTGCCATAGCGGCGACTAATTCATCGATCGATACTCCAAGGACGGAATCTTCTTGCTGACCAACTCTCTCGATGTCTTCTTTGAGTTTAAGTAGAGACAAAAGCGCGCTGTGCCTCACGAAAGAAACCGTTCGTAGATTGTATATTAATGTAGAATGGATCTCGGCGAGGATTGCGCAAGGTTGATCAACCACAGAATGTCGAATAGCCCCTTCAAACTCGTCCAGTGAAAACACTGACAAGTGCAGTGGTTGGCTACGCAAGCCGAATATAAAAATGATATCACGAGAAGTCTGTCCTGATAGAACTCACCCATATACCACCAAAAAATTCCAAGTCATGAGGAAACCTTCAAAAGCGCCCGAAGAATCGTTAAAAGGAAGAGAAGCTCTATTGGCTAATGGCCTTGTCAATCTCATTCCAGCTTTTTTGTCTTTATCTGCGATTCGGATATCAAGATCTTCGGTTGGATAACGAACTGGTTTCTTTTTCTTCTTTTCCGCTGCGATGCGTTCCGCCTCCTCTTTCGCTAGTCTTTGCTTCTCGGCTTTTTCGCGTGCCTCGCGCTCGCGTTTTTCGGCTGCAGGGTGTCAAATAAGTTCTTGTATGCGCGCTTAAACGGGAGAACCTGCCTTTATCTTCTTGAGCAGCAGTCAATTTCTTTTGCTTCTTACTAGGTGGACCTTCTTTGTCTTCCCAGACTTTCTTCCTTTTATCAATTTCGCCTTTCTTGATATTTTCGACTCCTTGGCGCGTTTCTTCAGGCATAACCGAGTCCACGCCATATCTCTGCGCAATAGGGAGTTTAACGGTCCAAGGAGAAGCCACAGCAGCATCGCGATCGACACAGTCACGAATGAAACGGCGAAGAATAGACTTGGAGAAAGACAGGCGGTCACGACTGCGATTATACCGGGTAAGCTGCAAAGGTTGGCGAATACATCCAGAGATCGGACCAACCTCATCATACCACATTGAACTTCAATTAAGCTTCCAATCATTCCTCTATCTTCTGGGACTTTGGCGGCGCTTTTCCCTTTCTCGTGGCTCTTATCCCGTTCCAGGTCTGTAAGATGGACCCAGTAATAATACAAATTAGGATCATCCTTAGCTATGGCATCCTTAGCAGGAATGTTAAGGTCGCCTCCAATGACATGCGGAGGGTCTTCATCTTCGACCCTCGAAGATGATGATGCTGCCATATGCGCGTCTCGGGCTTTCGAGTCTGCACTATATTTGGGTGGATAAACCTTTTCCACGAGAGCATGATACCTTGGAAGAAAGATTCATATAGGAAGCGGAACGGGTAGAGGTGGACTTACTTGACATTCTGGATATCAACTATGACCTCTAGAGATAAATATTTAGTATTATGAGAATGGTAAGAACATATCATAGACGTACTTTCGCCATGAAAGTACCGATTTATAAATCGTTCGTACACTGCTTCTACGAGATGATCGAGACGGCCCATGACCTCTGCATTCACGATGAATTGTGAGTCAGTGGTCCGTATTCATGCAGCAGCCAGGTAGCTGATGAGTGTACTTACGCCATTGAACTGCCTTTAGAACCGCTGGTTTGAGAGGCTCGGAAAACCTGGAATGGAGGGTCCTTGCTTCTTGGCGTTCACTCTCGACAGCCTGGAAGTAGTCCAAGCCGCTTTTGCCAGTGACTTCGCATTGGAATTGCTTCAGACGGTAGAAAGACATACGCGCGGCATAAGCCCTTGTAGATGAGATCAGAGGAAGCGGGGGAAAGGAGACGAAGGGAGAACACGTACTCGTAAGTCTCAAATATTTCGCCGGTGCGCTCGAGGTAAAAGACATGCTTGTTGGGGTCAGTCCTGGCGGCTTGCAAGAGAGAGTCGGAGGGCTCGGTGAGCAGGACGCGCTTGCGGCGACAGGTGGGCATATACGGCGAAGGGAAAAGGAAGGGAGAACGGCGGGAGGGGAAGGGATGGCTGTGGTGGGAGGAAAAAGGGAGGTGGTGATGGCAAGACGGCAAAGGAAAGGGACAGGTGGCTGGTCGGAGAACGGGGGCTGATCATATTACTGCCTCTACATCCATGCACACACTTAACTCTCCTTCCGCTTGCTCTCTCCAATTGACATTACCCACTTTTTTCTTTTTCTTTTCTGTTGTTTTCTTCCTTGCAATTTTCTCTTCCTTCTCTTCAAGCGCGCTCTCCCTTTCCTCGCTTCCTGCCTATGCCCTTTTTTTCGCGCGGTCAATGCCCAAATCTTCGGCTCCCAAACACGCATTCCCTTTGTTTGCGAATTTGCCGAATGTCTTTCCGTTCGGTCATTATTCGAGATTATAATTGCTTTTCAAACTCGCAAAGGCCCAGAAGGAGCTGAAAAATCCAAACAAGACCGTCTGGTCCAATTATTATTCAAACTACATTACCATCGTTCATCACGTGATGTAATTAATCAATGTAAGTACAGTCCTCCTAGAAATTGTCCACAGAATATACATAAGCATATAACACTACATCCAGCATTAAAGTACATATTAGAGATGAAATGGTCCAGAAAATTAGTCAATACTACGTCGCTTGTCTTCTCGTCGCGACGCTTCCGGAGTTCCAATAAGTCGTAATTTATCTCTCAGGTTTGAGCGGGGTATAGAATGAGGGGCGCTCTTGTCGGAATTCCGCGTCTTCTCCTCGTCATCTATGACTCTTTTCTAAATTGAAAGGATATTAAATAAAAGTCTTGATGTAAGATCAAAACATGGGGAAAAAAACTTACTCACCGAATTTTTCCTGTTCAACGAGAAGAACCGTCGCACACCCGAACCTCCTTCCACTTGCTTGGAATTCGACGTTGACTTACTTTTCTTGTGTTTAGATTCCAGCGCGTCTATTACAACTATCGCCTTGGCAGTGGAGGAAGGTTGCTCAGGTTTCGGGCTGATGGATTGATAAGTAGGTTCTCTTTCCGGAGAGGGTTCTCGATACTGTAATGGATGAGGTTCTGGATGGACAGCGCCCTGTGCTTCAGGTAAAGTTGTAGATCCAGAGTTATCGACATTGACAAGTACCCAGCCTTTACCTCCTGGCGTTTGCGGACTCTTTGTACCACTTTGATTAGGTAGGGGAACCGGGGACGAGGTGGACTGTATGATTCCCACTAGAGCTGCTTCACTTTTCATCAGAGGCATCTCGGGTCGGGTAACTTCAGGTGAGTCAAATCTGGAGGACAGTTCATGGATAGGAGTTGTCTTTTTGTCTGTTCCGGTTGGATGAGGAGCATGTGGAGGATATTCCGCTTCTGGCTTTTCTGCTATTGGAGTAGGTTGCCATGCTCCTGGCAAATGTGGACCAGAGGAAGCTCGATTGGGCGTGATTTGTGCATTTTCATCCGTTCGAGCCAGTTCATCCCGAAGGAGACCTGTCCATTTAATGGGCACTTCACAGCTCAGTTCGCTGTTTGAAGAAAAGGCGGAATCTCTGAATGTTCCTATTCCCAACAAACGCGGTGAAGTTTCGTCGATGCGTGGAGCGTCCGCAGGCAGGGAATCAATAGGAAACTCCGGAACCTTGCGTGGTGAAGAGGTCGTAGAGGATATCAAAAGTGGAGGTGTCTTCGCACGTTCAGATACAGGACGCAGTGGAGGCCTATGTAAATCCGGAGGGCCTTCATTTTCTAGTCCCGTAGAAGTAACCAACGAAGATTGAAAAGGATCCCCAACATCAATGGGTGGAGTTTCGTATAGAAGCTTCGGACGGGCTCCAATACCCGTCATATTTTCGACGTTAGCTGACACGACGCTCGGCATATAAGTGCGGACAGGATAACGCTCTCCTTCGGCTTCTGATTCAAGCTCAGCTTCTGGTTCCTGTACTACAGAGACAGGTATCTGTGCACGGGGGGCAGGCTTCCTGAGCACTTGGTGCTGCTGGACCCTAGAGTTCGATGCACTTTCAGTGCTATTACGCTGATGCTGGAGAATCGGAGAGTACGGGGTAGCGGGTGCAGGTTCCGTGGCAAGTCTTCGGTGTGAAATGTGATTTGTGGGACTATTTGAAGTAGTCCCGACCACATTGGCAGAACTTCCGACTTGGTTTAAATCTACATTGGAATGATCGAGGATATCTGGAAGAGAACCGCTCTCTGAAGCTGGTCCTGTAAAAATCCACAGATCCTTGACTCGAGACCGGTTTGTGAGAGAAATCGATGCTAGTAGTGAAAAAGAATGTGCGTCAAGGGAAGATAATAAGGAAAGTATGTGCCGCAGCGAGTCTGTTGCAAACGTATCCTGTTGAAACCCTATTCAAGTCAGAATAAACGTAGTATATAAAACGAGGGAAGAACAAATATACATTTATATCCCTTCAACTTGAATTCGTAAGAATTGTCGGCGACCTTTCTTTCAGAAACAACACCTCTCGGCCAAGAAGCGCGAACCGCTTGTAAAATAGCAGGCGTAAGATGAAGGGGAGGTGAGATGACCCGCATTACAGTTACAGATGAGAACGAGAGTGCAAATGGCACTCTCTTAGCCCTGCAAGACTTTTCGGCGACCAGTGGGATTGGTTCGGTTGGTGAAGACGATGGAAAGTGTGGGGATGAATGCAAAACCAATATATCAGGCTTGGAAAATGCCATGGCTAGCCTATCATCTGTTTCCCTGCCATAATCGAGAGTGGAAAGATAGCTGTAGCCACAATGGTATATCAAGGTCATTATGTCGACCAAAAGTTTTTCCGTAAATACAGATTTCGCATTCGCCCATGGCTTCCTATCCAGCGCAAACTCCCAAAGATTTTCTTCTGTATCTTGTCGAAAAGATAGTATTAGAGAAGTTTGCTCGAAGAAACGGCGCAAAGAGTCGATAGTTTCGGGAGTGAACGAGTAAAGACGAATACAGTTAACGCTGGAAAGAGCCAACAGGGCGAATGAGTTTGTAGGACGTGATTCTTCCCTAACAAATTCCTTCCTTGGCGTAAAAGCAGCTTCTTGAGAAGTGCCAGGGGATGGGGAGCTCATGGTAAGTTGGATGAAAGAATTTTCTTTAGTTGCATAGATCGGCACGAAAAGGATCCATTCATATTGCCAAGGCTAGGACGATTTGTGACGTCACGTACACGTGCAAATGGTCAGGCGAGCACGTGGCTACATATATATCACCAGAGTCCGGACCGCCGAGTAGCGCTCACCTGTCCGGACCGAGATTGTTGGTCGGTCCGCATCACATCTACCTTGTGAAAGGTTTAAAAAGCCAACTGTAACGCTGGCTGCTGTAGAGTCCTTCTCATTCCCTCTCTTCTCTCGAAAAAATGGGGAAACTAAATGTTCTTATGTGTACGTTCTTACTATAATTTTTATCTGTTCATACTGTTCATATCTCTATCAGGCGGAACTGGTGAATACACGACAGGATGGACCGGCTCAGGGGCCTCTACATCAGATAAAAAGGTAAGTTCAACCCGACAATTCCAGATGAAAAGAGATTGATTAAATGTTGCTACGATACAAAGATCGGCGTACGTATAATTAGTCACTATCTAACTGCAAGGCTATATCTTATCGAGGGTTTGTAGGTCGTGGCGCTGACTCTCTTCGATCTTCGAAGGCTCGGAAAGGCTTGTTCCTTGTTCTTAACCATCAGCGGACTTTGTGATGATATAACGCCAATGCCCGTTAGGTTGACCATTTGTCCATGGTTGGAGTTAATGGGAAGAAATTTCCAGCTATTAGACAGCATCTGGAGAAAAATATTGCTGGTGCATATAAAGATATGGATGTCACGTACGTATGTGTGGCGTACAGGAAGATTTCTCATTTGACACGCATGTAGATTTGAAGAATTCCCAAAGGATGATGCAATCGACGCTAACTCATGTGAGTTCTTTTATTGTAGATTTCCTTATAAACGATATAACAGGATTCACGTCTAGACAAAAATGCCATCGACCAAATGAAACGAGGAGAAGCGGTCATCATTTTCACGCCGGATAGTACGTACTTAAAGCATAAGATAACTCCCGTAGCCCATATTAAACCATTCACAGGTACTCATTTCCCTATTGCTATGTATGCAATCGAACGCGGTTTGCATGTCCTTGTTACTAAACCGGCGACCCAATTGTTATCACACCACAATGAACTCATCGAAGCTGCACAGAAGCACAACGTAATTTGCTTTGTAGAGCATCACAAGCGGTAAGTACTAACGAAGTCGAGCTTCGAGAAAGAAGCAACGATACTTACATACCTTATTGTTCCTCTTTGGTAGCTTTGATCCTGTCTACAGCGATGCGAAGGCTAAAGCGGCTACTCTAGGAGAATTCAATTTCTTTAATGCATGGATGAGCCAGCCGAAAAGTCAACTAGAAACATTTAGGCAATGGGCAGGAAAAGATTCGGATATCAGGTTGAGCTCTACGACCAATCAACTTCAAAAAAAAAAAAATTCATGCAATTCACAGTTATTATCTTTCTTCCCACCATATCGATATCAGCTGCTGGATCCTACAGGACATAGCAGTCCCAACGCGCGTTGTCGCCAGTGCGGCGACTGGCATAGCCACTAGCGAGCCGTACAATTTGCGTCCCCGAGACCGAAGACACCATCACGTTAATGGTAGATTGGCAATCAATCAAAAGCAAAACCCACCGGGGTACGGCCATCTACACGGCGAGCTGGACGGCGCCCTTGAAGTCCGGGGTCCACTCTGCCCAGCATTGGTATTACATGGGAGAAAAGGTACATGATTTATTTCCTTGAAACGGAGCAGCGTTTGTTTAATGGCATCACTGTCTCTCAGGGTGACATTAACGTCGACCAGGCTCACAGAGGATACGACGTCACTTACGACGACACTGGAAAGGCTTGGTATAATCCATTCTAGTGAGTGACACCACCATACACCATGCGTCGACAACTTAGCGGAGTTACTGCTGATTGTTTATCTTGTACATATATAGCATGAAATATTCGCCATCTGAGAGCGGTCATTTCGATGGCCAACGCGGATATGGTTACGTATCTATCGAGAAGTTCATCGACGCGGTGCGTAGTGTAAACGCGGGCTTAACACATCCTTCAGACTACGATAAGCACGGGCTTCCAACGATACGCAACACTGTTCTCACTACTGCCATTCTCAACGCCGGACGCATCAGTTTAGACGAGAAAAGACCGGTGGGCATCAAGAAAGATGGCGAGCAATGGGTTCTAGAATGAGACCCGCGGGCGCCGTACTAATATTTAAATAAATAATGTTGTTGCACATCTATGTTGGGAAACATGAAACTTACCAGATGTCATCCTATCTTCATGCAGTCTTCATTTCAAATGAAAGAATGGTATGCACATAAAACAAAAAAACATGCCAATTGCGCTGCCAAGGTGCTTGTAGATAGTCCACCTTCATGATCGTTGATATGTACGATTTAGGAGCTAGAAGCAGAGCTTCATTTGTTGACATATTTATAGGGCCCGTCTTCTTCCACATTGTGACAACAATTTACATTAGAAAAAGGGTGTACCTTTTTGCGAACCAGAGTTCAGACAGATGTAATGGATTGGAGGTACATACTAATTATGGGACAAGAGTACCGGTAACAATGCGAACGACAGTAAGAAGGTAAATGAATTTTTGTTTAAAAAAAGAAAAATGTGCCGAGGAGAGGATGATGGTGATGTGTGTGAATGAAAATGATCAAAAGCAAGGAAGTGGCGGCGGATTAACGATACCGTTGGCACAGGAAGAAAATAAGAAGTATAACGTGAAGAATAATAAAATATATTTTATAAAGAACGCGATTGTTACTGGACCCCGGGAGGGAGAGTGTCTGTCTTTGAAGAGAGTGCGCGAGGATAGTTGATGGAATGTGGGATGATGTATACGGTAGATGCATAGAGTGAGAAAGAAAGAATGTCGGGTCATGCGTGGGATGAGGGGATTTGAACGACGATAAAAAGACAGAGAAATATACGGCGCGCATCTTGGGAAAGAGCCCAAAAGAAGGAGAATAACTGAACGGAGGGACCATGGCAATAGGCGGATAATATAAACCGCTTTTCGAGATCTTCACCGGTAATTAGTCGCGATAATTCGAGAGGTGTTTTGGCCGATGTCGACAAGTTAACCGTCCCTCCGCTCTGATATCTACATCTCTTAGACTTCAATAGGCTGTGGATTGCCAGATGGGTAAAATAAAGGTACGGGCGATGAGAATGAGTAAAATGCAGAGAAAGTGATGGATGTATGCATGTGTATTGAATTGCAGAACAAGTATTGCGAGGGTTGTCGGTACGACGTGTATTGGTATTACATTTTGCGGGATTGCTTGCGTTTTGGGACAAAGACAGGAAAACTTGAGAATGATGATGATGACGATGGTGGTGGTGCTAACAAAAAAGTGTTCCCTCCTGGAACACTAGGACACGAGCGTCGTTCGGGGTGAAGCGATATTATTGAGGCTATGAAGAGCCGGTCGCCCGAACGTTACAAAATCGTGTGGCAGGAACTGTTCTGGGGGATTGTCAATATGAAGTTTATTGAGAACAGGTTCAAAAGTCGACGATATATTTTCCTTGTCATCGGATGAATGAGAGCCAGTGAAAGGATCGCTGCTGAACGCTGGTGTAATAGGCGTGAGCGGCATGTCGTCCGAAACGTCAGACGCAGACGTATTGGAGCTGGTAGGCGTGCTGATGGCATAGCCAGACGACCTTTTAGGCGTAACAGGAAGAGGAGTGGGTGCTTGGGTCATGAAACGATTGCCTTGCAGATAATATTGAACAACAAAGGTTGCCGCCTTGGAGTAGAATGCATACGAATACTTCTTCACCAATGTCTCTGAGAGTTCGTTGACGTGGAGAGCCAACCTTGTGTCCAAGTGTTCGATGACCTCTAGACACTCTTCGGTCTCTTCCCATGGGCGGCGAGACTTGCCGCACAAGAAGCGGGCCAGTGTCAGGGACGCGAGAGAAATTGTAGACGGAGGGTACTTGACGAACTCCCTGTAAAAGAGAGTGATCTCCATCAAGAATCGTGCAACATGCTGAACCTTGGTGTCCTCGATGGAAGGACCACAGCACATTAGTCGCAACCAGGCTTCAGCAGTAGGATGACCCAGAGCCCACTGAATGGTTGAGAGAACATGACCTTCCATCTGTAAAAATGCGGATTCTTCATACGTATCGCGACATATTTGGACGAGATCCTGTAGGGTTGGAACGCGTTCTTTCGCGTCCTCAAACTTGGCAGCGATCCAAAGAGCAGCACAGCCGACGAGTTGGTAGTGCTTAGTGTAGACGACGCGTCTGGATACATATCTATCGACGATGTTCAAGCAGAGATAAAGGGTTTCAGGACGAAGGCGGAATGTAAAATGGATTTCGACCAAGAAGTCGACGAGGCATGGTCGCATATGCCATCGAATTTCGGGTTGCTGGTCCATGGATTGCATCGACGACATGGTAAAACGCTGTAATGATATCGCTTGAATAGTGGATCAGACAATATGCCACATGACAACACACCTCCATATCAAGCATGTAATAACGGATCTCTTCGCGGTACTCTTCCTCCAAAAAGATTCCCTCCCGGCGAAGCGCTTGAATTTGGGCTTCACGCTGCTTTTGCTGAATAAGAGCAACTTTGGTGGACCGTGGGGTTCGGCGGGCGAGCCCATTGGCAGGAAGGAGGGGTGATCTATGGGATTTTGAGATGCCGTGGGGAGAAGGACGCTTCTTGGGATAAACAAGGGAGTTGCGAGAATGGCGGGTTGTGGTTACGTCTTTCATGTTGATGCGAACAGTGTCGGAAGAGATGGCGGTCAATTGGGAACTACAGGAATGTGGTGCGAGTTCAGCCATGGTGCCACAAGGCGTGTCAAGGAGAATGGAGGAAGAATATACTGAGCGGTGCTTAGAGCGCCTCTCAACAATGTGAATTGCAAAGTTGAGGGACACTGAATGTGGGCGAGAAAACACACAAGGAGAGTGATGCTTCGATCATCACCATTTTGAGAGAGAGAATGGTGCCCAAAATAAAACGCGCGACAACAACCAAACGAAAAGAGAGAGAAAAAAACACGTACGAAGTAAATCAAGCTAATGACCGTTCACTGAAAAGAGAACAGGATATGAGATGAGAAGACGTCTTTTGCTAGCTTGCTGTCGTGTGAAGACGAGCAGGCCTTAGGACTAGAGAAAGAAGAAAATCGTGAGCGTGGAAGATCGTAAAATATGGACGATGTGATGATGATGGTAAGGGAGAAAGGTAGGAAGAAGTCGGGGAGGGGGATGTGCTCGACGACGACGACGAAGAGAGAGAGAGGAAGAAGAAGACAAGGGCACAAATATCGTTTGTTACCCGTGTCCGGGGTCCTCGTGACACTGTGACATCAGAGCTATAATTTCATCCGAACAGACAACCGGCGCCGCTGCGGCAACGCCCCGCCCCTTATCGGGCTCATCTGCTCCCGGACTCGGCCCGCCACTTTCCCACCCCGCCCACGTTCCACGACGAGCTCATGACGTACTGGGAAGAAAGAGCAGACTTACCTGGAGAAAAGGGAGGGAAATTGTGGTTTGCTGGTTTGCTTTCCGGAGTCTGATGTAGGTGATGAGTGGGCCGAATAGATAGGGCAAGAATCATGAGACTCACGAGATGGCACAAGGAGGAGCAATGTCTTCAACTTGCACGGTAAATATTAAGAGAGAGAGTAATGTGTACGAGAACAAAAGAATGACTGAGGGTGAGTTGCACGGGTTGGATTGTCTATGATCTTAGATGGCCGCCACGTCGAAAGAAGAGCACAGGCGCTGTTGACGCACTCGAAACAAACCGAGCGTTGGTCCGCTGAGGAGGAGGAAGGCCAATTAGGAGGAAGGAAGGAAAGAGTTGTCGAATGGTCTACAACAACTTTTTCAAGTAGAAAGACAAAAGGCACTGTGCATACAAGATGAAGCCGCTTATCCAGTCGGCCATAATTCGACTCTATTCCCATCCTTTTTTGATTCAAGCACACCACGTTTTCTGCCTGCAGGCAATAAATTGTCCTTATGTCACTTCTAGGTTGGGAATCTACCTGTCAAATGGATCTATCCATACATAACTCCCTCTCCTCCAAGAATGTTCTCCTTGTCTTTCCCTGCTAGTTTTGAAACTCTTTATCTCGTCTGCCTGAGCGCTGCATCCTCAAAGAAAGATTTTATTTTATTTTATTTTAGCATAAATGCAGAGCCATCTCTCATGACAGACAACACTCCGCTAGTCAAAATCTTACATGACACTCAGCTCTCTCACAGTCTGGCAATATGAATGGCACGAACAAAATCCGCATTCAGTGGATGTTCGTCCGATATGGCTCTTGATTCACGCGCCACGAGCCATTGGCGGCATCAGCCGCTGCCAATTCTGCACTTTTGCATCGAACCATCCCAAGTTGACCTCAATTTCTTCTCTCTTCCATTGCTGTACATAAATTTCTATTTCTTCTGTTAAGTTTCGCAATTTCAGATAGCTATCGATGCGCTATACGCAGAAAATCTCTCTGCTCAAGAAGGCTTCCGTGTAACCTTTCTCATGATGACTTACGTTTCCCTATATACCCAAAAGCACAGAGAACCCCGAGAGTCCGATGGCGGAGGCATTTTAAAACAGCTCGTGGGTGGGTTTGCAGCCCTGGTCTCCATCTTCTGTAACGCTAACAAGACATCCATCAGACTCTGAGCCGTGCTTGACATGAGTATTTGATGAGATTCAATGCACTCATTTCTTGGAAGACGTATATAAAATCAATTATAATGTTAATATTATCCAAGGCATTGCATCGGTGATTATTACCTCCCGCTACGCATAATACCTGAGTAATTACGCAGGTATGCAGTACAAATTATGGCATAACTAACTTCTTGCCGTAGCGCCCAACTGTCTCAAGGAGTGGATAAAACGAGCGACTTCACATATGCGCGAAACAGGTCCAACCTAGATTGACGGAGTTTCTCAATCTTAATGAGCTTATGAACAAAAGAACAGGGTCTTATTAAAGCAGGTGCACTGATTTACGAAGCCTGTACTATATATGTATGATACTTAGTACTCGCAAGAAGCGGAGAACGCACATGATGAATAGGCAGCAAAAGTAAGAGGAGAAAAAGACGATGAAAAGGATATGACGGTCTAAAACAGCATAAAAGAGTTCGAGAAAAGCCTGGCAACAAAGCTGATCGCTCATTCTCTGTGTTGGCCGCCCATGAGAAGCGCGATCAAATCATGGTTTGGCTGGTTATTACCGCCAGGGTGGCCTTGCTGTTGTAGATGAGGTGGCATTAGTTGAGGTAACATGTGTGGCGGTAAGTGTTGTTGTTGTGGTTGCTGCTGCTGAGGACGGATGCCAATATGCGGCTGTTGACCTTGCTGAAGGAAGCCGCCGTTGTTCACTCGATTCCCAGTGACTCCGGAACCTCCAAGTCCCATGATCTGGTGATGATTAGACAGTCGGGGATCCATGTTGGGGTGTCCAAGGTTCCCTAGTGGTAACACATGCTGTTGCGGTACGTTATTGTTGTGCAAATGAGGCCCTGGAACTGGACCACGGATCTGAGGCCCATTGAAACCAAGGTTGCTGCTTCCATTGAAATTATTGAAGGGAAGCTGCTGTTGTGGGGGAATTGGCCCATTGCCGTGAAGCCCACCATGAGGGACATTACCAGCCAGCCCTGGTAAGCCAATAAATTGATTAGGTTCATGGGGAGGTCGACCTCCAAGGTTTGCCAGGCCAGGGGGGAGACGTTGCATACCATTCGACATCAATCCTCCTTGATTTAGGCTCGGAGAAGGTCCGCCTCGATAATGTAATTGTCCTGATTGCAGATTTAGCCCGACGTTGGCTCGGTTATTTTGTTGCTGAGCGTAGATGGGAGTAGGTCCGGGGAACAAAGGTTCCATATTGCGACTTTGTTGAGTTGCCTGGGATAGGCGTTGGAAGTTGTACAGAGGATCATCAGACTGCTCTATGAAATGACCGTCCCTTCCTCGTGGAGGCGGGGGAGGAGCTGTTCGGAGACCCGGAACCATACCATCGGGTACGAAGCTACGGTCATCTGAACGACTGTCATACAATGGTTCAAGTCGATTGTTGTTGTGATGGAGCTGGGATTGTTGCAATATGTGTTGTTGCTGAAGCGCATGTAAACTAGGTCCAGCATTGCCAAAGGCACCAGAATTGTTCAAAAGAGAGTTGTTACTGTTACTCTGATGACCAACATTGCCGCGCTAATAAACCATTTTAGAAAACAAACTCAAACTAGAAGACATTGAAACTTACTTGGGCGGAATTATTGAGCATTGCGAAAAGGTCATCCATAGCACGTTGGTCACCTGAAGTCCCCGTCACTAATGAAGTGTGTTCATGCCTTTGATGGTGATTTGGCGATGGCGAGGAAAACCCGCCACCGACTTGCTGTTTGCTCGAAGTTGGCTGAACATCACGAGCTTTACCATCAAAAAATTTGGCAAAACGACTTCCTTTCCCTGTAGCTACGCCGTTGAAGTTCGGTTCATTTTGCTGAGTATTAAGAGTGGAATTGAAGCCTTGCTCAACAGGTCCACGAGGGAGGGTGTTCAGGTTTTGCGGTAGGCCAAGGTCCCTGGGCTCATCAAAACCGTAGATTTGTCGGTGCTGATCATCAAATGGTGAGAACCCTGGCTGCATCCTTGACGGTTCTACTTTTACAAATCCTTGCATAGTTTCTTGTGGTATTGACTGCATTCCTATAACAACGATGTCTAGCTCAGTAAGTCGATCGGGAAGCTTGTGAATAACTTACCGTTCATGGCCTGTACGTTGTTTGTTGCATTTGCCGTTTTACTAGCAATCGGCAAAGGTCTCAGGTCAGAAATATCAGAGGATTGTACCCTAGCTGGAGTAGGTCTGGCAAAGGCGAGTAATCGAGAGCCAGGAGGAGGTTGGAATGAACCAGATGCGGCAGAATCGACAGGTTTGGCTGAAACAGACGTAGAAAGTGATGCTTCAGGCGTGACAGGTTGAGGGGGTGCTTTCGCTGACAGGAGAATGCGATCCTGATCTGACAATGCTTTAGTAGGTGTGGGTATTAGAGGTTCTTTCCGCGTCAAAGCATCCAATGATAACGTCGACAAGGATTTGGTCGCCTGCGAGATTGGGGTCTGGTCGGCATTCCGAAGCAGGGAATCCGTAGTGGAATCTGAAGTTTCCGTCAATCGCAAGGTATGCAGCGTAAAAAACTAGCCACTTACCATGATCGATGGTATGCTGTCTCTGTTGAACATTACTTGTTGCATCGGCAAGGTTATTTTCAAGGCTGGATTCGTTCCTCTTCATTTCTTCCTGTTTCATCATCATTTTAAACATCTGAATTTCATCCATTGGTGGTTTCTCTGGAACGCCAGTCGGGGAAGATTTAAATTCCGGATCTTTGGATGAAATTGAAAGAGGCAGGTCTTTTTCCTTGGCTTCTTTCTCTTTCAATTCCTTTTTCCACGCTTGGATCCCATCGAGCTCGCCAGTCAAATTTTGTCCCCCAAGGATCCCTGCAGTACTATCAGGAACATATGTATCCATCCAAGCGGGTTCTTTTTCTTTTTCTCGGTCCTGACCACGCCGTTCTTCCTTCTCCCGAAGATCGTCGCCAGCATTCCCTGTCTTGCGATCACGGGCTGCAGCACGCTTGTAGCGAGTTTCTCGATCATCTCCAGGAGGCCAACGTTTGTCGCTTGCACTCTCCCAATTACCGTCTTGGGTTGGCTTGTCTCTGCCGCGTTCTCTGCGAGCAGCCAGCCTGTCCTCACGCTTTCCATCATCCCTCCAACGTCTCGGGTCATCCTCTCCGTCGATGTCACGATCTCTCTCTCGACGGGAATCATCACGCTCACGGTCTCCACGACCCTTTTCCCGAGGTTCGTCGCGGTCACGTCTGGGCACGGATCCCTCTCTCTTCGCCCCGGAAGAATCGCGGGGTCGAGATCGTGCTCTTTCTCGGTCATCACGCTTACTTGTATCATTGCCTAAGGAAAAGAATAGGATATCAGAAAGGTATTGTGGATTAACAAAAGTGACTGACGGTCTTCTCGTGTAGTTCTGGGAGGTTCTGCCCCTAAAACAGGATAAATCAGCCTAGGCAATTCATTTTAGAGACGAGGCATCCACCTCTTCTCCAGTCTTCGCTTGCCTCACCAACTTTTTTCTTGGTAGCTTCGCGAGTTTCAGCTCGCCGAGAAGCAGCATTGGAGGAAAGCGGTTGTGTGGCTCTGCCAGCAGTCGCTGTCAGGTGTGGTGCGGTGTCTCTTTCTTTCAGAGTCCTTGCACTTGATAATGGAAGAGCAAGCCTATCGCGGTCAAATTTATCGGAAAGCTTGAAAACATCGTTAGTCTTTAGGTGGGCACTTGACGAAAGGAAACCCTACATGACGAAGACGTTCGTGCCCGTCTTTGTCTCGAATATCACGCTCTCTCTCCTTGTCAGCATCTCTGTCCCGATCTCTGTCCCTATCGCGGTCATTAGGGCGTAAGGATTGATGCTTGAAGTTACCCATTTGGGATGGCTGAGAAAGTGTTGTACGGAAACTTGGTCTTGAAGGTGTATCTGGAGAAGTCCACGTAAATAAAATATGTAATATGTAATGTATGTGAAAGGTTTGACACACCTCCATCCTCTGCATCTCGTCGAAATCTATAAGGCAGAATCAATAACAAGAATGGTTGCGTCCACATTCGACACTGACCGTCTATCTCTAGCAGTGTTGGGGGTTGGAGAGTCATCTTTTTTCATGAGATTCTCGTTTTCAGAGCTGAAATTTGGTAAGTAATTGACAAACAGGCAGATCCAAAAATATGTAATTACCCAAACCAAACTTTCAACTCTGGCATGTTGGGGGGTAACTGCACGAGCGGAGACTTTGAAAGTTCAATAAGCTGACTACGGGTATATTTCCTCATGGGACGTGGTTTATGGAGAGAATTTTCGGTGTGTTGGTCACCATTGTGGCTGTTAAGAGGGGTGCTGTCAGAGGAAGGCAGAGATGGATCTGGAGAGGACTGAGGAGTGTCTGTTATATCGGTTGCTTGGGGTAAGGAAGAGTCTGTCGACATAATTCAATGGTGAAAGAAAATGGAAGAGAGCTGCGAGGTGGTTAAAGTTGAGAGCAGGTTGAGATGAGGGTCTGCCACACAACGCGGGCCTTGAAACGATCACAAGGTTACTCAATTTTGGCTCAACAAATACAGCGGCACTTGAACTGGACCACCATGCATTTTCCAACTCTAAAACATTTTATCTTAAAATCACAAGTCATCAGTCTCTACAGGCATTCTGTTCGTGCTTCTAAGGGTACGTTTTTTCTGTGGTGTTCGTCTGCTGAAATCCAATATAAAATGCCCCCCAAGTAATACCAGATCCCGTGACAAGAAAAGAGACCATCGCCTGGATTCGAAGTGAATTTGAGAGGAACAGACACCTCTCTGACGTGGTGCGCAACACTGTTTTGTCAAGTGGTGGCCTGAAAATTTATTTTGTTTACAGGATTTGATTGAGAGCAAGCTCAAAGTTGCTCAACGAGAAATAAAGGGAATTTTGCCAACCCTTTCCAGCAAATGATGGTCACAACCAACAGGCACGGCCCCGGCCCCAGTCCCAGTCTCTTGTCCCGATCGACCGTCCCGTGTTCCTCACCGAGATAGCAGGTGGTCAGTTTGAGCGCTAATCCTGATTCATATATAAACGCTTTACACACACTCGTTCCTGCCCCCCTCCTTCCGCTTGCCTACATCCTCTCTCTCATGGAACTTTTCATGCGAAATGTCGATTGGACTCGTAGCAAACATCAAGTAACAGAAGAAATAGCTAGAGTCTTACATGGACCTGCGTTTTTGTCTTTTTCCCGCTCCCGGCAATTGAATTTTCATGTACACCTACAACTCGACAAGAATCGCGTGAATCATCACAGCGGGCGTGGTTTTTTAACTCTACCTACCCCTGAAGTCGGCCGGTTCTTCTTGGAGATGTATGGGTCAGATCATCCTCGATCTCCCCTTGTCATCGGGAAAAAGGTTGTATTCTTCTCCATCAGTAATAAACCACAGGGACGGCCAGACGTTGTGGAACGCATCAAGATACAACCTTATATCGACCCGTGGGTCGCCGCTGAACAAGAAAAACGTGAAGCTCACCTTGGCGGAGCTAGCATATCCGTCAATGCCATCCAATTCGGTTGGGAATGTCGAGATTATGTGTTTTCGATTGAATGTGAGGAACGATGTGAGAACAGAGCAACTCTGGCATTTAGCGACGAGCGAAGGGAAATCCGGGTCAGTCTCACAAAAGAGACGGAGACGTACTATATAGCTCTCTCTTATTCGAGCATAGACAATATGCATGCTCAGAATTATCTTGGACAGGAGCCATCTATTGTCTTCAGTCTAAACACCCCTCCAACTTTCGAAACTAAACATCCGAATCCGAATCCCCAAAATCCCCGATATGTCGAACAACGTCGCAGGCTGTCGTTTCTCCCAATAGTACGCCATGAAGAACTAGTCCCATATACATCGCTCGCTTTGCGATTGGTGTGTTCCTCACCTTCAGATTTGCACAAGTTTCGTCAGCTATGTGGTACTGCGCAACTACATAGAGTGGATACACACGAATATCCTGTAGATCGGAGGGATATTTTCTCGTCCAGTGCCCTTGAACAACTTCGTTACCACGTTCGTCGATTAAACTGGGTAGTCTCATTCCAGATTGAATCCTTGCTGCGGGCTATGGTTGTTGACGTCAAGGAAATACTCTCTCTTATGCCGCATGTATATCGATTGGTAATCGATAAAGGGAAGGATGGGAAGACTTTCACGGCGACGGTACTTAAGAAATTTAGGTTGCAAGCCAGTAACTTGTATTGGAGCGAGGAAGAAGTAACACAGAGCACCATCAACAAATGCTTTTTCGACACCATAGCCGATGTCGAAAAATCCAATACCCTCGATATCCTCAAGCCAACGGATGGGAGCCTTTGTGATGCTTACCATGTCAAAATAACACCCACCAGTATGTTCTTGGATGGTCCTTTCCCTGAAAGGTCTAACCGAGTGATTCGTGCATATGATCTTGCACACCAAGAGTCATTCTTGAGAGTTAGTTTTGTTGATGAAGCAAAACTTTCTTACCGTTTTGACCGGGAGATTGATGGTCACCTCTTTATTCAAGAACGAGTGGGCCCCACACTCAAAGAGGGTTTACGCATTGCCGGGAGAAATTTCCGATTTCTGGCATATTCCCAGTCAGCTTTGAAGGAACATTCTGTATGGTATGAAAACAAACCAATAAAGCTTGCAAGTCTGATTTAATTCATTTATATGTAGGTTTGTGAAACCATTCAATATCATAGTGAATGGTCGTATCGAACGGATTGATGCGCAAACGATTATCAATGGATTGGGAACTTTCGATGCGCTGTCGTTTGATGAAAGGCTCATTTACTGTCCTGCACGATACGCGGCGCGGCTGTCGCAAGCTTTTACTGCTACAGATGCAGTTGAAATTGCAGTCGAGGAAATAACTTTCAAACAAGATATATCAACCCATGACGGAAAGTACCAGTTTACCGATGGTGTCGGTACAATGTCAAAAGAGATGGCGGTTGAAATATGGACACAACTGAAGTCGACTAAGCGACGACGACGAATAAATAAATCGGCGCCGGGCTCTTATCAGATACGATATGGCGGTGCAAAGGGGATGCTCTCTGTCGACCATGCTCAAAAGGGGCTTGCGATGTGTCTCAGGCCCTCCATGATCAAATTTAACACCCCTGATTCCAATATCATCGAAATTGCACGCGCTTTCGATAGACCGGGGGCGTATTATCTTAACCGCCCACTTATTATGTTACTGGAAGGTCTCGGAGTTCCATACCATGTTTTCAAGAGCTATCAAGACCAAGCCGTAGAAGCGACGCGGGCCGCGGCCCACTCATTAGGACGTGCAGCTCACTTGTTTGAAAGTTATGGTCTAGGATCGGCGTACAGACTTCCATCCATAATGCTGTCTCTTGAAAAATTATACATCGACGACCTACCACAAGACCAGTTCTATCAAAAAATGCTTGAGTATGGCATCAATCATATACTGCGTGACCTAAAAAATCATGCTCGGATTCCAGTTCCACAAGCTTGGACGTTAGTGGGCGTCGCGGACGTCCATAAATATCTGGAACCCAAACAGATTTTTGCATGTATCAAACCTATAGACGGGAAGACTATCTACTTGGAAGGACCTGTTTTAATCTCTAGATCACCCACCATTCATCCAGGTGATGTTACGATTGTACATGCAATTGGCAAACCGCCCCTGGGTAGCTGTTTTGCCATCGAACCTCTCGCAAATACAGTTGTTTTTAGTGTTCTAGGTAAGCTTTGCGATTCTTCTGTCTTTGCGTCCATACAGGTACCCATCCATTAACAGGAGAACGGCCTATTCCGTCTTGCCTAGGAGGTGGCGATTTGGACGGCGACGTGTACAATCTCATACCTTTGGCAACTTTACCTGACTTCTTACCTGAAAGGCTACACAGGCCAGCGAGCTATGATCCTGCCCCCAAGAAGTTTCTGGATCGACCGAGTACAATGGATGATGTGGCAGACTTTGTAATGGAATACATTAACTCAGACGCAAGTCAAAAATAAATTTATACGCGTGAAAAATTGGACTGATTATCTGCACCCATCCACAGGTAGTAGGTATTGTTGCGATTAACTGGTTAATCATTGCGGACTCCAGCGATATGGGGATATTTGACCCTGACTGTATCAAATTGGCGAATCTTCATAGCGACGCTGTCGATTACCCAAAATCTGGACAGCCCGTTGAACTGAGCCGAATACCTAAATTGAAGCACCGAATAAGACCTGACTGGAATGCCCCGGAGACGGTAAATGCGTCGTCTGCTAATTATTATCCCAGTATGAAAGCCATAGGACAATTATTTCGAGCGATCGATCTTCCGGTGGAACAGGATCGTCACAATGAGCGTCCCAGGCGGCGAGGGCGGCGCAATGCGAACGACGAGGATGAGCTAGCGAACGCATTCAGAAACCTCAATTTTGGCGACGACTACCTCGTTGAAGCCCTCCAAGATCATATATACGGCTATATTCGAAATACTACCGCAAATCAAGAAGATAACGATGTCGTGGCCGACTTATTCGAGCGATACATTTCAGAACTGCGGGCTATCTGCATGGCCAATACTCTTTCGCATGCCCGCGGACAACTTACAGAAGAGGAAGCAGTTGTAGGGACAATCATACAGAAAAGTTCACAACCTCGAAAACGAAAGGACGCAATGGCAAAGTTAAGAGAAAGCACTGACATCCTAGTTCGTGCGATTCGTGAAAACCTTGTTGGAGACGAGACTCTGACTTATCGCGACCATCTTCGACGTGCGTGGCTGGCTTACAACTCAGCTTTGAATCGCAAAACAGAATTCGGTGCGCAGAGTTTTAGCTGGGTAGCTCTAGGCGCCATTTTTGAGGCAATACGGGGGATCGAAGAAGAATTGAAAGAAATGGGTTATTAGCGTACAACAACAAGATGAACGGTTTCATGGTCCCTAGTCTAACCATATGTTGAGATGTCTTGTACCATCCACGATTTAGGCCTGATTTCGCAGAACTAGAATACATGTTATCAGACGCAAGGAAATATGTTAAAATCAGCTCACTTAGAATTACAGAATCGCCGCTATTTGAAATAACACAAGTAAGCACAACATAAAGGAAGAAGCCATGAAGGAGATGGAAAGTTACCGCAAAAACATCTTGCTGATAAAACGATCCTTATTGACTGGTTTTTTGTTCTTTCCTTTGGGAACTTCGGTCCACATCTATTCGTAGATTAGTTGGCATCTCCAGCGAATGAGACATTGATAATACCTCCTTCACGTTTTCTAGTACCTAGACAGAAAGATCTATCAATTGTCAATCTGTTTAGTGAATTCGGGACGGACCATGTTACTGTGTCTGTCAAACGCCTTAACGCGTGCGAGAAGCTTCTTGTTATTTCGTAGGGAGATGAGGACTTGTGCATGGTTTCGCACTGCTTGTTGCAAAACAGAAAGTGGTCCTTGCGAAATCTCGTGTTCCTCAAGTTGTCGCAATTGAGCCTCGTCTAACTCGGATTTTGGTACATGAACATATTGACTGGAAGAACTCAGTCAGTGAGATATATGTGGCAGAGATAGGAACTGACCTCATCTTGTCGAATGATTTAGTGAACAGTGCTAAGTGAATCGCTCTGGTGGGCGTGCATCCAGAATACGCGTTGGTCTCTAGTATTGATGGGAGGCTGTTGCCAAATAAAAACTTTCGATCATACAGAGAGTCACAAAAATTAAGTCCACTACTAATCTAATTCCTCACTTTATTCACCAAAATGGGCCGTTTACGAGTCAAAGGAAAAGCTGGCGCTGCTAAAAACTTCACCACTAGAAGCGCAGCAGTCAAAAAGTTGCAATGTTCCCTGGCAGACTTCCGCCGTCTGTGTATCTTGAAAGGTTAGTCTGAGATTTGTATAAAGTCCTTATTTGTTACAACTATCGCCCAGGGATTTTCCCTCGTGAACCTCGCAATAAGAAGAAAGCCAACAAGGGCTCGTCCGCACCAACTTCCTTCTATTATACAAAAGATATTGCATATCTTGCACACGAACCTGTTCTAAAGAAGTTGCGAGAACACAAAGCATTTGCAAAAAAGCTTTCTCGGGCACTTGGTAGAGGAGAATGGAGCAGCGCAAAGAGTTTGGAGGAGAACAAACCTATCTACCGTCTGGACCATATTATTAAGGAAAGGTGCGTCCAAAAGTTCTGTCCAAATGAATTCGAGGTTGATCGTGTCGAAGGTACCCTACATTTATTGATGCCCTGAGAGACATCGACGACGCACTATCCATGGTTTTTCTATTTGCTTCCCTTCCATCAAATTCCCGACTACCTGCTGAACTCGTTGAAAATTGCGCAAGACTTTCAGCTGAATGGCAATTATATGTTATGCATTCTCGAGCACTACGAAAAGTCTTCTTGTCTATAAAAGGTGTCTACTATCAAGCCGAAGTTATGGGTCAAACTATCACTTGGCTTGTTCCTTACCTCTTTACACAAAACGTGCGTGTTATCATTCTCATTCTGACATCGATTGACCATTCTAAACCATTTTTAAATAGGTACCTGTTGATGTCGACATTCGCGTTATGCTCACATTCCTGGAGTTGTACCAGACTCTCCTCAGTTTTGTCCATTTCAAACTTTACACCGACAGTGGACTTGTGTACCCCCCTCCTTTAGACGCGAAGAAAGACGAGGATGGCGCTGGTGTAGACGCCTTTGCCCTGCAAGACGGTTCAAGGCAATCTAAAACTGCCAAAAACGAATCTGCTGATGTAGGAGCTGTTTCTGGAAAGGTCGTGCGACAAACCATTAAATCTATAGCTGCGGATATGGACGACGAAACACTAGACGTAGAAATGTCAAATACCGATCCTGCTGCAGAAGAAGACGACGAAGAATTTGTCGCTCACCCATCATCAAAAGATACAATGGTCACTGCAACCTTACCAACCTTGCAAGCCTTATCATCACTACCGACAAAACTATCTACCAACCTCTTTTCACCCTATACATTTTTCTTGTCAAGAGAAACTCCACGATCAATCTTTGAATTTGTTGTGCGTGCATTTGGCGGTCGGATTGGATGGCATCCATCATCTGGGAGTGGGTCTCCTTTCGATGAAAGTGATCCAAACATTACGCACGTTATTATCGACAGACCTCTGGTAGAAAGAGAAGAAACTGCTACCCAGCGAGAGCTACGGTTGCGAAGGAAGTATGTTCAACCTCAATGGATTATTGACTGCATCAACGCAGGAAAAATTCTTCTGGAAGATTCTTACGGTCAAGGGAAGACACTACCTCCACATCTTAGCCCATTCGGTGAATATGAAGGTGCCTATATTCCCGGGAGTGCGATTGAGGGAGCCGAAGATGACGAAGAAGAAGAGGCAGAAGAAGAAGACCATGAAATGTCCGTCGAAAAAGAACAGAGCACTCCTAGTGTATTAGATGCGATCACATCTGCTGCCAACGACGAACCGACATCTCTGAGAGCGGCAGAACTGGCTGCAGAAGCTGCTGGGGTAGACTATGGCACTTTCGAGGCGGCTGTGAAGCAAGCCAAGCGAAAAGAAAGGAAATCTGCTAAAGATGATGTTAAAGAAGCAGAAAGCGACATGAACAAGATGATGATGAGCAATAAGCAACGCAAGCTATACGAGAAGATGAAATATAGCAACCAGAAGAAGCAGGCGGAGGTACGAAGCAATCTTTTATTTCAGAGACATGTTTATATAGCCTTTTTTTTATTTACAGAAAGCCGAGCTGGAGAGCAGAAAGCAGGAGTTGGCTAAAAAGAAACGCAAGGAACAGCGTGCTTGAATTGTGTATTTTCATGACATTGTATATAAATTTGGGAGATTATTAGTTGTTAAGACATCATGCGACTTTTGAGAGCTTGGTTGAGTCACAAGTGTTACTTGACTACTACACATTGATAATGACTACATCGTCCCTCGCCGCTATTACATCCATCTAATTCATGCAAGTATTACATTTCCGCGTTCTTAAGTTGAACGAGTCAGTTGCGTCGCGGCGATACCATGGACGCTTCAGACACTTTATCTGAGAGTCTGAGTTCACCACCACCTTACCGTAGAAATCCCTCTCCCTCTCTACTCCTTGCAGAGACCAGAACGACACGCACAGAAGTTGTAACGACGACAACGACGACGCATACATTCTCTCTTCCTTACTGGAGGAAACGAAATACGACCAAACTTCCGACATCCCAGCATGAAGTTCAACCAACGTCTCTTCCCAAGTCCCGAACCCCGACGCTCCTCATTGATAAAGCCCTGCCCCCTACCCCGCCTTTGGATTCGGAGGTCCCTAATCCTCAAAGGCCCGTGGTTCACAGCGAACTAGAATCTGTGCAGCATGAAGGTCCTCAAGCGCATCGTAAATCAACCACCGTACCACAGTCAACAATCGCTTTGGCTCATGCAGCTTTGGGGATAGGACTACCTCATGCATCCGCATCGTTCTCCCGTTCAGAGGCAAACACTATTCCATTCATGTCCCCTTATTCTTCCAGACCCCCTTCTGGATCTTCACCCCGACCATCTACATCGCCGGGACTTCGAAGGTCGAAGAGCTCACATCGGGTACAGTCAAGGGACATATCTGAAAACCATGAACATGTTGATGATAGCAGGGAATCTCAGGTTCTTGAGCGTAGGCGTCGCGGACTCTCCTTTGGTGCAACATCTCTCCTCAATGTTAACCATAATTCTGATGCCAAAGGGAAAGGCAAGACGCCGGATTCACCTTCGCTACTGTCGGAATCTCCCAAGTCATCTGCAAAATCTCTAACGCGGAAGTCATCTTTTTGGAACAGAAAAAAAGCCACCCAAGCAACAGAGTCGAGTGTAGAATCAACTCCAGTGTTAAGTGACTCTGTCGTTCTTCTTCCGCCCCTTCCACCGGTTCTGCATGTTTCGCCATTCAATATCTCGAGCTTTTCAGACGTCAGTCAGTCTGTTAACACTGCTAATGCAACACGCGCTATGCAACTATCTAGGAGCCAATCCGAAGGTTCTCAAGCCTTGGAGTCGATAATGATTTCAACGTCCGAACCCCAAATGCTTTGTTCAACTCCTCCAATCCCGTGGACAAATTCCCCTCAAGATTCCCCATCAACCAGCAAGATAATGTTGAGTGGAGAGGCTCCTCCGGCTTACCGACCTAGGCGGCAAGCCAGCACGCCTCTTCTCCATCGACTTTCCATGGGCGTTTTTTCCTCCGGCGAATCCTCTCCTTCAAGTAGCACACCACCCAATAATAATTCTCACTTCAGTTTTCGAAGTCCGTCACACCACCCTTCTCCTCAT